>ERZ1066121.2859-NODE-2859-length-10364-cov-5.081094_pt1 | contig 10364 bp, 10 predicted proteins | sample MGYA00382768_ERZ1066121 | MGnify/ENA primary metagenome ERZ1066121 (study PRJEB33369, sample SAMEA5778351) | biofilm metagenome | biome: Industrial cooling water; feature: Water cooling tower basin; material: Biofilm | place: United Arab Emirates | collected... | reverse complement strand
TTCGTCCATCGGTCAGGCCTCCGGCGTGGTGGGGGCGGTGGTCGCGGCGAGCGGGCGCGCCGCGCGGCGCGCGCGCGGCGCAGCGTCCGTCGCGTGGGACTTCGCGCCGTGCACGGCGCGGCGGCCGGCGTCGGTGAGGGCGAACCGCGCCGCGCCGGGCTCCATCGCGGCGTCGAGCGCGGCGCGCGGGTCGGCGCCGCGCGCGTGCGCCCACGCGCGGCCCACGCGGTAGCGCACGAGGTACGAGCCGTCGGCGCAGCGGCGCAGCGTCGCCGCGCGACGCGACATCCAGTCGAGCCGGTGCGCGTCCACGGCGGCGTTGAGACGGCGCAGGGCGGACGGCTGGCCGTCGTCGGCGTGGGCCGCGCAGACGGGGCAGGGCGGGACGTGCGGCGGATCGTGGCGCGTCGGCATGCGGTCACCTCCAGGCGGTGAGAGCGTCGGTCGAGCGGGGCAGGTCAGGGCGGGGCACGGCGGGCGTCGGCCCGCGGCCGGGCACGCGCGGGAGCGCGACGCGGCGCGAGGCGTCGGGCAGCCACGCCAGCGCGACGCGGGTGCAGTTGCGGCGGCGGTTCGGCACCGACGCGCGCCAGAGCGCCACGAGGGCGAGCGCGTGCGGCGCGCAGCACACGGCGCGCTGTCCGCGCACGGGATCGGTCACGCACACCTGCGCGTCGCGCGCGCACGGCTGCGCGTCGCCATGCGTCCGCTCGGCGGCGGGCCGCTTGGCCGGTGCCTTCAGGTGCCACTCGCACGCGGGGGCGAGCGGGAGCCGCAGTTGCGCGGCCCCCATCGCGTCCGTTGCGCGCGCCGGCGTGCGGGTCCGGCGCACTACAGGAGCCCCGCCTCGGCAAAGGACGCGTAGCGCCCCGCGCCGATGATGACGTGATCGTGCACGGGGATGTCGAGCAGGCGCCCGGCGGCGGCCAACTGCTCCGTGATGTCGCGGTCGGCGCTGCTCGGCGTCGGATCGCCCGACGGGTGCTGATGGGCGAGGATGACGGCGGCGGCGCCGGCGACGATGGCGGCGCGGAACACCTCGCGCGGGTGCACGAGCGAGGCGTTGAGGATGCCGCGCGTGATCTCGATCGGCCCCGGCGTGCGGTGCTGCGCGTCGAGCGGGAGAATCCAGAACACTTCGGCCGTCTCGCGCGCGGCGTACGGGGCGAGGAGCTGCCATGCGTCGCGCGGCGAGCGGATGGGCGTTCCCTGCGCGTCCGGGTAGCCGTCGGGCGCGGGAAAGCGCGTCTCGCGCACGAGCCGCAGCGCGCCGAGCTGGCGCCGGCTGGCCCGCGGGACGCGCTCGTGCGCGACGCGCGCACGGGCGGGGAGGAGCGCGGAAAGCGTGAGTTGCGACATGTGGCCCTCGTCGGTCGCGGGTGTGGTCAGCGGAGGGAGGCGGGGCGAAGGCACCCGCGCGCGTCGTCGGGGTCGCGTGCGTCGCCCGCAGGCGCGCCGCGCTCGTCCTCGTTGGCCCACAGCGCGAACTCGTCGGCGCAGGGGCGGTGCAGCTCGGCGCCGCCGAAGTCCTCGGCGTCAGCGTCGTCCGCGAGCAGGCCGTGGCACCACGCGCACACGCGCGGGCCGGCCTCGGCGCCCACCCCGCGCGCACGGCGCGCGCGGGGGGACGGGGCGGTGCGGAGGGGGGCGCTCATGCGCGGGTGCCCTCCGTCGCGGCGGCCAGCTTGGCGCGCAGGTCGAGCACTTCGGCCGCGAGCCGGTCCAGCCGCTCGGTCAGCGGGACGTCCGGGAAGTGCGTCGGCGTGAACGCCGGGCGCGCGGGGTAGCCGGCGCGGTCCAGCGTGGCGCTCATGTACGCCCACATGCGGGCGTGACCCGTGGCGCGCTCGCACGCGATGGCGACGCGGCCGGCGGTGTCGTACTCGCCGTCGAAGCTGTCGCCGTGGTACGGGCCCGCCCCGGCCCACGTGCGGTACGTCGGGATGCCGGCGCGGTCGAGCGCGGCGACGATGGCGTCGGCCTCGCCGGCGCCGAGGGTGACGGGAGCGCGCATCGGTCAGCCCTCCCGCGTCGGCAGGAGGTAGCCGTACCGGCGCACCTGCTCGCGCACCCGGTGCTCGGCCTCGCGCCGCCGCTCGCGCTCGGCCAGGTTGGCGTCGGCGATGTAGCGCCCGGTGACGTGCCACGCGCCTTCGGCGGCGAGGATCGCGCGCTCGGTCTCGCGCGTCAGGCGGGTCAGTTCGGCGTCCGTCATGGTCCCGTCCTCCCGTTACTACTGAGTAATAAGTGAGGCACGCTCAAGGGCACGGGTGCCCGAGCAGATGGGGCAGAGCGCGCGGCTCTGCTTGCGGTTGTGGAGCTTCCGCTCGTAGTGGCGGTCGGCGCCTTCCCACGTGCGGGCCACGGTCACCTCGATGCCGGCGGCGGCGACGGCGGCCATGAGGCGGGCACCCCGGCCGGCCATGTGGTGCGCGAGCCGCGCGCGCAGGCATTCGGTCCAACCGATGTAGTGCGTTGCGTGCTGGTAGGGCGCCCCGAAGTGGAGCAGGTAGACGAGCGGGCCATCGGGGAGCGACTTCGGGCGGCGAGCAGCGCGGGGCATCGGCAGCGACTCCGTTAGCGTCTGACTGTAAGATAATACCTAGTATTAAATGCGCAAGGGGGTAAACGAAGATTTTTCAAGCACTTGAATCGGCAGGGCAGGTGCCAGAGTGGCACCCCGTCGCCCGCGCGGCCCGCCCGGCGTGGCCCTGGCTTGCTCGCACGAGTGCCCGCCCGACAGCCCCCTGACGAAGCCCGCTCTTCAGGTCTTCAGGCGCCCGCGCAGGGCGCCGCACACGCCGTCAGGCGTGACGCGGAGCGAGTCGGCCCGCGGCCGACGGCAGGGGCGCGCGAGCCGGAGCGCGCCGAGCTTCCCACGATGGCCGCACCCGCGCGGCTTCCGTGCCCTTCAACGGAGCCGCACCGCGGTCGAGAGCACGTGTCTCCTCGAATGCGGGGGAATGAGGGGGGGAATTCCCCCCCCTCATTCCCCCGCATTCTGCGCGGGCTGCTGGGCCCCGCCGTCGGCCCCACCGTGAAGGGCTGCTGGGAGGACGGACCACGCGGAGCTCCGTCCACGCCCCTCGTGCGCGACGAGCCCGGCCGCCTTCAGTACGGCGAGGTCGTCGCCGACCGTCTCCCGCTTGACATCGCCGCCCACGCGAGCGGCGATGTCACGCAGCGGGAGAGGGCCGGCCGCCAGCAGGTTGAGGATGTCCTGCTGGCGCGGCGTCACGGCCGCGGTGGCCCGCGCGGGGCCGAGCGGACGAGCGGACGGCAGCCGCACCCCGAACCCGCCGGGCAGCTCGAAGAACTCCGGCTCCGGGTGCCCCGCTTGGGTGCAGAGGCGTACCACGGCGCGGGTGCCGCGCCCCCACTCGTCGATCAGCCCGCGCAGATAGAAGACATCGGCGATCAGCGGGTTGCGCGGCTTCGACTCGTGCACCCGCTTCAGGTCGGCCACCGTGAGGTCTGGCGGCAGCCCGCCGCTGTTCGTCACCTCGACGCGGTCGGCGTAGATCGCCACGTGCACCGACCCGCCCGGGTGGGCGTAGTCGCGGTGGGCGAGCGCATTGTGCAGCACCTCGCGCAACGCCTTAGTCGGGAAGAGCGGCTCGTCCGCGCGGGCGAAGAGCCCCGGCACGAGCCGCCCGGCCTGCGGGAGCCGCCGGCGGAGGAACGCCTCGGCCTCGCGCGCCAGCAGGAACGCGTGGCCGTAGATCGGCGGGCGGTGGTCCAGCATGTCGGCGTCCTTCGTGAGCCCGTCGAAGTGGGCGAGGTGCAGCCGGCACTGCGGGAAGTCGCCCGGCGCGGGCCGCCCGAAGAGGGCCACGGCGGCGTTGAGGGGGCGCCCATCGCGCATCAGGTGGAGCTTGGCGAGGATGTCGGCTGGCTCGAGGGCGCCCTCCTCCTGGATGCGGCCGACGTCGATCCCGAGGCGCAGGGTGCGCCGGATCTCCTCGGCGTCCAAGTCGTCGAGCGTCACGCCGTCGGCCACGCGGTTCTCCCACCGCGTCTTGGCGTGCTCGCGCCGCGCGAGGAGCTGCTGCATGACGGCCTGCGGCATCGTCGTGGTGGACGAGCCGTCGCGCCAGTAGGCGTGCGCGCGGTACGTGTACGGCTGCTGCTCGTGCAACGGGACGACGCCGAGCACGAGCAGCTCCTTGCCGCCCGCGTCCGCGACCGGGACCCGGTGCAGCTCGATCATCGCGCCCGGCTCGACGTGCTGGAAGAGCGCGGTCACCTCGCGCACCGTTTGGTCGCTCACGTCCTGCCCCACGATGCGCCCAGCGGGCGTGACGCCGAAGATGACCGTGCCGCCCCGGCCGTTCAGGAACGCGCACAGCGTCTCCATCGCCGCTTCCCGCTCGGCGGTGGTCTTCTTGAACTCCAGGTCCACCCACTCGTCGGACCTGGGCGCGCGCGCGATCAGCGCCTCGACGTCGGAGAGCGACATGGCGGCGCCGGTCATGGGCGGCTCCCGGCTGCGAGCGCCTCGCCGGCGTCATCGGCCTGGGCATCACTGTCGCTCGCTTCCTGCTCGGCCGCGAGTGGGGTGCGGGGCGGCGCGGTGCGCCACACCAGCTCCACTTCCTCCGTCGTCAGCCCGTATGCCTGCATCACAGCGTCGCTTACTGCGCGCTCACGCGCGGCCATCTGATACGCGATCCCCTGGAGCGGCGTGGCCGCCTCGGCGAAGGCCTGGCGCAGGCGCCGGAGCTCGGCGGGGCTCACCCGCGCTGCACCGGCACGGCGGCGCTTCACCTCGGCGACGAAAGCATCGTCGGTGAGCGTGTCAAATGCGCGCAACTTGTCCCCAGGCGTCTCTACAGCGAACTCAACGCGCAGCCAATCGAGAAGCGCAGCGCGCTGATCGCGCTGCTCCGACGTACCCGCCACCAGCGACTCCACGTGCGCCTCGATCATGCCGCGCAACGTGTCCGTTGGGCGCGCGATCGGCAGCTCGCGCAGGCGCACGGCGGCCGGATTGAGCGCGTCGTCCTTCATGTGCCCGAGGAACCGCCAGTTATGCCACCAGAGCAGCGGTGAGTTCAGGACGCCGAGCAGATACAGATCGTCGGTCGGCAGCAGGAAGGTCTTGTTGTTGGCGTAGAGCCCGCGGGTGTCGAGCGCGTAGGCCGGGTAGAATTGGATCTCCTGGTAGAGCAGCTTCCGGCGCTCGAACTGGTCGTAGTAGGCGCACGGCCGCAGCTCCCACCAGTAACGCCCCTGGTCGGAGCGCCGGCGGAGGCGCGCCTCGTGCTGCTGCATGTGGCGGTGCAGCGCTGGATACGTCGCCGCGAACACCTCCTCGGCGCGCGCTCCCGCGTCGCACCACGGCCATGCGTGATCGCTGCTCGACCGCATGACGAGCAGCCACCGTGCGTCCCAGGTTGCAGCCCACCGATTGACGTCCTGCCCACGCACGTACGGCTTGAACAGCGGAGCGGTGGTCGGATCATCCGCGACGAGACGGTCGCGTTCGGACGCCGTGAGCAGGAACGCCTCGTTGTAGCCCGTCATGATGCCACGGAGCGGCTCCACCACCGCGTACTCTGCCAGCGGCTCGCCCACATCGCGCATGCGCTGCATGAGGCTACTGGCTGCAGGCGGGTCCAGCATCCACGGGGACGGGTCGAAACGAGCGCGTGGAATCCCGTACGCTCCTGTGCTGACCTGCGCGGCCAGCTGCTCCGTCCGCAGCACCTCGCGCGGGATGATGCACGCCTGCACCGTCGGGGGAGGCGTGCCTTCGCCCGGCTTCTCCGCCACCAGCAACGATGGGAACACGTCGGCATCGGGAAAGACCTGCCGCGCGTGCCCGAGGTCCACCACCTCCTCAAGCCACACGTCGGTCGCGAGGTAGCGGCGCAGCGCCTCCGCGTACCCGGCCTTGAGCCACTTGTTCGTGACGATGTACGCCAGCCGCCCGCCGGGCCGCAACAGCCGCAGCCCCAGCTCGTAGAAGTAGACGTACAGGTCGGCCGAGCCGTGGTAGGTCGTGAACCGCTCGCGCCAGTGCGGCTTGTACGCCCCGAGCAGCTCGGCACGCACGTACGGCGGGTTGCCGACGACGACATCGAAGCCGCCCGCGCCCATGATCGCCGGGAACGCCGCGTCCCAGTCAAACGCCCGCGGGTCCACGGCAGGATCGCTCACCACGCTGTTGCCGGCGCGGATGTTCTGGTCGAGGTCCGTCAGCACCTTGCCTCGCTGCGCCGTCTTGATCCACACCGAGAGCCGAGCGATGTCGATCGCCTCGGCGTTCAAGTCCACGCCGAAGAGGTTCTCTTGTAGGATCGTGCGGTCCGGGTCGAAGAGGCCAAGTCCCTGCGGGCGCAGCTCCTCAAGCGTGTCGGTCGCGCGCTGGTATTCGGCGTGAAGCTGGTCGAACGCCTCGATGAGGAACGCGCCGCTCCCGCACGCCGGGTCGAGCACGCGCACGGTTTGGAGCTCACCGAGCCACCCCTCCCAGAACTGCACGAGGGCGGCGCGCTGCGGCTCGTTCAGCTTCTCCTCGACGTACGCCCGCGGGTCGTCGAGGACGCGCCAGTGCGTGCGGGTGGGCGCGGCCGTGCGGAGCGCGCCCTGCACCAGCTCGCGCAGGCGCTCGAAACGCCGGTCGAGCACCGGGCGGAGCGCGCGCGTGACGAGGTAGCGCGTGACGAACCGCTGCGTGTAGAACGCGCCCTCGCGGCGGCGGCGGGAGGAGAGCGCCCCCGTGAGCCCTCCGCCCGAACGCGCCGCCGAGCCGGCCGGCGCCGGCGCCTCGGTGAGGCTCGCGCGGAGCGACTCCAGGTCGCCGATGGACTGCTCGAAGATGTGGCCGAGGATCTCCACGTCCACGATCGGCGTGGCGTCCGCCGCCCCGCCAGCCCCACCATCCGCCCCCGCCGCCGCCACGTCGGCCACCACCTCGGCCGGAACGCGGTAGTCGTAGCCGCCGAGCGCGGTGAAGCGCTCGCACGCCGTGTCGCTGACCACGAGCTGCTCATCGAGCAGCGGGACGGGCGCGAAGAGCCCGCCGTTGTAGCGCGGGATGCCGAGCGCCTGGCTCCCCTGGTCGATGGCGCGGAAGAGGCCGCGGAAGTTGTCCCAGATCGGCCGGGGGTGGTACGGGTCGCGGTGCCGGCTCGCGGCCGCGAGGGTGTCGGGCGGCAGGAGCCCGCGGTCCTCGGCGAAGGCGACGAACAGCGCGCGGTCGAGCAGCGTCTGCGTCGCCTCGAGCACCGCCTCGGGCGCCACACCCGGGTTGTCGCGCCGAAGCGTGGCGAGCAGGTCGCGGCGCACGGCGGCGTAGTCCGCGTAGAAGGCGCGGCTCAGGCGCTCGCCCGCGGCCTCCGACTCGGCGAGGAGCGCGTACAGGTGGCTCCGCCCGGTCGGCGGCACCACGCGCTCGGCGCCGAGCACGAAGACGAAGCGGGCGAGCTCGCGCGAGCTGCGCGCCATCTCGGCGACCACGAAGCGCTCGTAGGTGCGCTGGGTGGACCCTTTGTGGTAGAGCCGGATCTCGCGGAGGTTCGTGACGACGATCCAGTCGCAGGGCAGGTTGATGGCGTAGCGGTAGCCCTGGTCGACCGCCGACATCTTGCGCCCTGCGAACGGGCGGTCGAGCGGGTCGCGCGGGCCCTTGCCCTCCACGGCCACCACGTACTCGTCCCGGGCGCCGCCCAGGCGCCCGAGCACAGCATCCGCGTACTCGCCATCGGCAGCGCCGGCGACGTGCGCCTCGCGCGAGATCGTGTGGTAGGGTGCGTCGCCGCGCGCGACGGGCGGGCGGTAGCCGAGGCCCTCGACGAACACGTCGGCCAGGAACTCGGCCAGCAGCTCCGACTCCTTGAGCTGCGCGCCGCGCGCGGTCCCGAGCAGGGCGACCCACCGCGCCAGGCGGCTCGCCAGCGCCGCGTGCGGCTCCCCGCGCGCATCCACCAAGTGGTGCGCCAGCACGTCGGGGCGGAACAGGGGGAGGACGTCAGAGGGCATGCAGAACCGGAACGGAGCGGCGCGCGGCGCTCGGAGGAATCTCGATGGGAACGCGCACGCGGCACGGCGAGCGCGCTAGCAGGGCCGTAGCAGGGGGCGCCCCAGACCTGGCGGCGCGGCGACGCGCGGCGCTGATGCGCCGCGCGTCGCCGTCCTAGCTGTCCTACATGTAGAACCGATACTGGGGACGCGGGTTCGTCCCCGGCGGTAGCTCGGCGAGGACCTCGCCCACGTCGTCCGAGAACGCCGTGGTGATCGGCTCTTTGGCCGCGAAGGTCGCGCTGTTCCAATCGAGCTTCGTCAGCGCCATGATCTCCTGCCCGATCTTCGTGAGGGCCGACCCGCCATGGTGCTCCACGATCTCGAGCGGCCGGGGTACCCGCATACCGGGATACTCGCGGAGGAAGGGCACATAGCCGCGCGTGTACAGCAGCGCGTTCCCCGGCGCGAGCGTGATCATCGTGCCCCGCAGCGGCGGCTCGCCGCCGGTGCGGAAGAAGCGGAGCCCTCTCGTCCCGAACGCCACCAGATCGTGCGCGTGGACGCCCGCGTCCTCGATCGCGCCGACGAAGCCGGTGCGCTCGGCCTCGTCGTAGCGCTGCCACTTGTGCAGCACGACGCGACTGGGCAACTGCCGCATGGCGGACTGGTACGCGTCGAGCACGCGCCGCATCAGGTCCCGCGCCAGATCCTCCGGAAGATGCGGCGTGCGCGAGCGACGCGAGGCGTCCCACTTGAACGGCTCGCTGCGAAGCACGAGCCCTTCCCCCTGGTCGGAGAACGCCTGCGCCATGCAGGTGCGGAGCGATCCGTCGCGGCGGTCGCGGTAAAAGGACAACCCCACGTAGCAGGTGCCGCGCTCCAACCCGTGCACGCGCCACGGAACGCCCCCGGCCTTGTAGTAGACACCCGCCCAGAAATTCCAGGCCCGCGTGGCGTCGTCCTCGACGGTCGGGCCTCCCTCGAGCGTGACCTGCCAAGCGAGCTGCAGCGGGATGCCGTGCGGCATCGCCCGCGCCTTGAGCCCGTGCCGGAACACCGACTGCTCCGCCTCCAAGTCGGCGGCCTCGGTCGCGACGCCGTGCGCCTCGGCGACGTCGAAGAGGTTGTCTTGACCCGCGGCCTTATCCCGCGCCAACGCGGCGGTGAGCTCCTGCGCCAACGTGCGTGGCGCCTTGGCGCGCGTCTTCTGACGGCTCGGGACGGTGACCAGCTTGCGCAGATCGGTCGGCAGCGCACAGAGGATGACGTCGGGGGCCGGATCGCGGTCGGCGAGCACGCGGACGCGCTCCACGATCAGCTCCACCAGACGCGTGACGCGCGGCTCGAAGAGCTCGATCCGCTCCAGCGCCGCGATGTCGCGAGGCCCGAGCGTCTCCACCATCCCCTCGGTCACCACCTCGGTGCCGAACGCCTCGTGCAGACCCGGGAAAGGAGGGTAGCTCACCGGGTCCATGTGCGCGGGCTCGACGCCACCCCCCTTCGCTTTGCGCAGCCGCACGGCGGGAATGCGTCCCTGTGCGCGCTCGACCCACGCGAGCGCCGCGTCGATCATGGGGCCCGTGCCGACGATCCCCAGGCGGATACTGGTGCGTCGCCCCGCTGCGCGCAGGTCGAACGGGCCGTGCAGCGCCAGGCCCGTCTTCGGGTCCACCTCGCGCAGGTGGTCACCGAAGATGAGCGAGGGCTCCGGGATGTGGGTCGCCGTGAAGTCCACGGCGCGCGCCGCCAAGAGCACCGCGCTTGCGTCGGCCGCCGTGTGCGCGCGCGTTGGCGGGCGGCCACTCCGGGGCGGCGCGCCTGGGGCGCGTTTGCGGGCCTGCCGCGTGCTCTCGTGCCGCTGACTCGCGGCGTCGGACGGTGCGGACGAGGCGTCGCGCGCTCGCGCGTCGAGCGCCTCGCCGGCCGGCGCGTCCGCGCCGTGACGCGGATTCGAGGGAGACGAGGGCGCGCTCAAAACGGCAGCTCCAGCTCCGCGCGCTGCCGCTCGGAGTTGTCGGATACGCCGCGCTCGGGACCTGTGGCGCCGTGCGTGGCCTCTGGGTCGTCCGCGTCCGGGGATGCCGCATCGTGCGCGGTCGCGCCGTCGGCGCCATCGTCGCCAGCCGGCTCGGCGTCCTCGTCGTCATCCCCTCGGCGCTCCGCGTCATCGACGATGGCGGCGTCGAGCCCCCCAACAAGCGCGAGGTCGGCGACGTGATCCAGTTCGTCCGCGCCCGCGTCGGTGGCGGCGCTCACGCTCGCCGTCCCGGCGGGACCTCCCATGGCGGCGGGCGCGGTCTCGCCCGCACCCTCGCCACCCAGAATGCGATCGAGGCGGATGCTGTCTCCCTCCAGGCCGGCCTTGATCTGCGTGTGGGCGGGCACGCTCTGCACCG
>ERZ1066121.2857-NODE-2857-length-10368-cov-9.177252_pt1 | contig 10368 bp, 9 predicted proteins | sample MGYA00382768_ERZ1066121 | MGnify/ENA primary metagenome ERZ1066121 (study PRJEB33369, sample SAMEA5778351) | biofilm metagenome | biome: Industrial cooling water; feature: Water cooling tower basin; material: Biofilm | place: United Arab Emirates | collected... | reverse complement strand
CCAAGCGCGTGACCGAGATCGTGATCCAGTTCCGCTGCGTGCCGCACAGCATTTTTGCCGGGCCAAAAAGCAAGGGGGGCGGCGCGACGATGCGGCCCAACCAGCTGGTGATCGGCATCCAGCCGGAGGAGAACATCACCCTCTCGCTGATGGCCAAGGTGCCGGGTCTGGACCGGGAGGGCATTCGCCTGCGTTCCGTCCCGCTCAACATCGCCATGCCCGACGCCTTCAGCGGCGCGGTGCGGCGCATCGCCTATGAACGCCTGCTGCTTGATCTGGTTGAAGGCGACCAGACCCTGTTCGTGCGCAGGGACGAGGTCGAGGCGCAATGGGAATGGGTCGACGCGATCCGGGCCGGGTGGGAGGCGGACGGCCTGACCCCCAAGACCTACACCGCCGGCAGCTGGGGGCCGAGTGCCGCCATCGCGCTGGCCGAACGCGACGGAGTAACGTGGCATGAGTAAACCCCTTCACGACACCCTGCATCGGGTGACGCAGCGGGTGATCGAACGATCAAGGCCAGCCCGCACCGCCTATCTCGACCTGATCCGCCGCGAGGGCGACAACATGGGCGATCGCAGCGCGGTTTCGTGCTCCAACCTCGCGCATGTCTTCGCCGGGATGGGCGAGGACAAGGCGGCAATGGCGGCAGGGCGTGGCCCGAACATCGGGATCGTCACCGCCTATAACGACATGCTCTCGGCCCACGCGCCCTATTACCGTTACCCCGAACGCCTCAAGATCTACGCCCGCGAAGTCGGCGCGACGGCACAGGTTGCGGGCGGCGTGCCCGCGATGTGCGACGGGGTGACGCAGGGCGAGACGGGGATGGAGCTCTCGCTGTTCAGCCGCGACGTCATCGCGCTCGGCACCGCCGTCGCATTCAGCCACGCGATGTACGACGGGGCGCTGCTGCTCGGCATCTGCGACAAGATCGTGCCCGGCCTGTTGATGGGCGCGTTGAGGTTCGGCCACCTGCCGATGATCTTCGTCCCCGGCGGGCCGATGCCGACGGGTATCCCGAACAAGGAAAAGCAGCGAGTCCGGCAGCTCTATGCCGAAGGCAAGGCGACCCGCGCCGAACTGCTGGCGAGCGAGATGGCGTCCTACCACTCGCCCGGCACCTGCACCTTCTTCGGCACCGCAAATTCCAACCAGATGATGATGGAGATGATGGGGCTGCACGTCCCCAATTCGGCCTTCATCAACCCCGGCACCAAGCTGCGCCAGGCCTTGGACCGCGAGGCAGTGCACCGTGTCGCACAGATCACCCGCAAGGGGGACGATTACCGCCCCTTGGGTCTCGTCGTCGACGAGAAGGCGATCGTCAACGCGGCGGTCGGCCTGCTCGCCACCGGCGGCTCGACCAACCATGCGATCCATCTGCCCGCCATGGCCCGCGCGGCCGGCGTTATCTTCGACTGGAACGACCTTTCGGAGCTGTCCGGCGCCGTGCCGCTGATCGCGCAGGTCTATCCCAACGGCGCGGGCGACGTGAACCACTTCCACAATGCGGGCGGCATGGGCTTCGTGATCGGCGAGCTGCTCGAGGCCGGGCTGGCGCACGGCGACATCCTGACAGTCGGGCGTGGGGGCTTTGCCGATTATGCGAAGGAACCGGGGCTCGACGGCGAAGAACTGGTGTGGCGCGAGGTCGGCCCGAGCGGCGACGAGACCATGCTGCGCCCCGTCAGCAACCCCTTCAAGCCCGACGGCGGGATGCGCCTGCTCGAGGGCAATCTCGGGCGCGCCTGTTTCAAGACCTCGGCGGTGGACGAGAGCCGCTGGACGGTGGAAGCCCCCTGCCGCGTCTTCGAGGACCAGCCGAGCGTCGCCGCCGCCTTCAAGGCGGGAGAGCTTGACCGCGACGTGGTGGTCGTCGTCCGCTTCCAGGGCCCGCGCGCCAACGGGATGCCCGAACTCCACAAGCTGACCCCGCCTCTGGGCGTGCTCCAGGACCGGGGGTTCAAGGTCGCGCTGGTCACCGATGGCCGCATGTCGGGCGCGAGCGGCAAGGTGCCCGCGGCGATCCACTGCACTCCGGAAGCCTTGGGCGGCGGCCCGCTCGCGCGGCTGCGTGACGGCGATGTCGTCAAAGTCTGCGCGGTGACGGGCGAGCTGTCGACCACCGCCGATCTCTCGGCCCGCGAACCGGCCGCCGACCCGCGCGAGGAACTGGGCACGGGCCGCGAGCTGTTCAGCATGATGCGCCGCTTCGCCGACGGGGCCGAACAAGGCGCCAGCGCGATGCTCGCCACTGGAGGAATGTGACCGTGAATATCGACGCCATCATGCGCACCGCGCCGGTGATCCCGGTGATCGTGATCGAGGACGAAGCCCACGCCGTGCCGCTGGCCGAGGCGCTGGTCGCCGGCGGCTTGCGCGTGCTTGAAGTCACCTTGCGCACTCCTGCCGCGCTCGCTGCTATCCGCGCCATGAAGCAGGTCCCGGGCGCGATTGTCGGCGCGGGCACGGTCACCAACCCCCGCGAGCTCGATGCGGCGCTCGAAGCCGGGAGCGAGTTCATCGTCTCGCCCGGCCTTACCGAGAACCTCGGCAAGGCGGCGATCGCGAGCGGCGTGCCCTTCCTTCCCGGCATCGCCAATGCGGGCGACATCATGCGCGGGCTCGATCTGGGGCTCGACCGGTTCAAGTTCTTCCCCGCCATGGCGGCGGGCGGGCTTCCGGCGCTGAAGGCCCTTGCCGCGCCCTTCGGGCAATGCCGGTTCTGCCCGACGGGCGGGATCAGCCTCGAGAACGCACCCGAATGGCTGGCGTTCGATCCGGTGCTGTGCGTTGGCGGCTCGTGGGTCTCTCCCAAGGGCGCGCCCGACAAGGCGGTGGTGGAGCGGCTGGCGAAAGAGGCCTGCGGGTTGCGGTGATGTCTTCTCCCCCTCCTCTCCGGGAGGGGGTCGGGGGTGGGCGCTCTGCCCTATCGAAGGTGGGAACCCCCACCCTCTACCCTTGGGGAGGGGGGTATCAGCCCTGTTCCTTCGCCAGCAGCCACCCGAAAATCTCCGGGAGCCGCGCCGCCCAGGCGTTCTCCTCGTGCTCGGCCCCGTCGTAAACCCGGCTCTCCCAGTCGCGTCCCCTCTGCCAGCCCGCGCCCTCGAACCGCGCGTCAACGGCCTGCTGATAGGGCGCGTAGAACTGGTCGAGCGTCGCCGTGCCGTGGTCCATCAACACCCGCCGCCCGTCCGGTGCCCCGAGCCGCGCGGCGAACCAGCCGTCCCACATCACCTTGACGGCGGCGCTTTCGCCCTCGACGCGGCGCGGATCGACAGCAGGCCAGTGCGAGGAAACGCAGCCCGCTTTGCCGAACACCTCCGGGCGTTCGAGGAAGGCGTAGCAGCTCATCAACCCGCCCATGCTCGACCCGACGATGGCGGTATCGTCGCGGCCCGGACGGGTGCGGAAGCTCGCATCGACCCATGCCTTGAGCGGCCCGGCGATCCACCCAAGATAACGGTCCGAGACGATCTCTCCCCCTGCGGCCGCGTCCATCTGCGCGCGCACCGCCGGAGGGGCCGCATCATAGGCGCTTCTCGGCAGATACTGGCGGTATCGGTCCGGCCCCGGTGCCCAGATGCCGATAATGATGTGCGGCTCGACCCTGCCCGATTCCGCCGCCGCAAGCATGGCCTTGTCGGCGGCCCAGATCTTGTTGAAATTGCTGTTCCTGACGTCGAACAGGTTGTGTCCATCGTGCATGTAGAGCACCGGGTAGCGATGCTCTGAGGTGTCGTAGCCGGGCGGCAGCCAGATGGTCAGGCGCTGGTCGGGCAGGCCGCTGGCGGGGATGCGCGCATATTCGATCAGGCGGCCGCTCTCCCCGGCAGCCAGCGGCGCGGCGAAGCCGATCAGCGCGAGCAGTGCGGCGAAAAGTCGGAACATCGGCAACCTCCCTCAAGGCCGTCATTCATGCGGGAGAGGGGCGGGCTGCTCAAGCCTTGAGAGCGGCCTCGGCGAGCATGAGCGCGCCCGTGATCCCGGCATCCCCGCCCAGCCGCGGGCGGATGACGGCATGGCGCGTCCCGCTGGGGAGATAACCATTGTCCAGTGCCCGCGTCCGCGCGGCGATGCGTTCGACAAGGCCGGGGGTCTGCGCCACCCCGCCGCCGATCACCACTTCCTCGACCGCGACGCTGGCGAACAGGGTGTGGCAGGCCTGCGCCACGTAGTCGGCGATGATGGCGTGACCCGGATGGTCGGCGGGCAACTCTGAGAGCGACTTGCCCCACCGCGCGATGATTGCCGGGCCGCTGGCAAGCCCTTCGAGGCAGTCGCCGTGGGCCGGACAGACCCCCGAAAAATCCGTGTCGAGCGGGTGACGGCGCGGGTAGATGTGGCCGATCTCGGGATGGGCGATGCCGTGCACCGGCTGGCCGCCAATCACCAGTCCCCCGCCGATCCCGGTGCCGATGGTGAGATAGGCCAGCGCCCCGCCAGCCGTGCCTCCCGCTGCGGCGTGCTCGGCCAGCGCGGCGGCATTCACGTCGGTATCGAACCCCACCGGCACGCCCAGCGCCTGGCCCAGCCAGCCGGCGATGTCGCAATCGGCCCAGCCGGGCTTGGGGGTGTTGGTGATGAAGCCCCATTTGGGCGATAGGCGGTCGAGCTCCACCGGGCCGAAACTGCCGATCCCGAGCGCGCTCACGCCGCCCTGCGCGGCCAGCCATTCCGCCGCCTCGGCCAGCGTGGTCCCAGGGTCGCGGGTGCGGATCGTGTGGCGGGCAAGGATGCGGTCCGGCGCGGGCCCTGCCGCGAGCACGAACTTGGTGCCCCCCGCCTCGATCGCGCCGAGCATCAGGCAGCGCCCCCGAGCGCCCGCCAGCCCCCGGCTGTCCTGTCTGCCACCATCCCGTTCAATCCCTTCGCCGCGTGGCGCAGATCATTCGCGAAGGTCGCGGTCTGCGTCGACCCGAAAGCGTAATATCGTCCACCGTCAATCACCAGATCCGCGCGCTCAAGCTCGTTGTTGACGCCCTCGGCATGGAACGAGGGTGCCAGAATCCCGTGGCACTGACGCGTCGCGCCTGCCGGTCCTCCTAAGCATTGCCAGACGGAACTTGCAATCGTTTGCGAACGAGCCGGAATCGTGTCACCACTCGGCCACAGCGCAAGGTATAGGGCGCAAGAGGCACGATTGGGATGAGGCGCAACATGTCGAAACAGCCGCGGCTTTCGCTGCTCCGTATCGTCGAGATGAACATCGGGTTCTTCGGCCTGCAATTCAGCTTCGGGCTGCAACAGGCCAACATGGGGCCGATCTACGGCTTCCTAGGCGCGGACGAGGCGTCGATGCCGCTGCTATGGCTGGCGGGGCCGATGACCGGGCTCATCATCCAGCCGATCGTCGGCGCGATGAGCGACCGGACCAACACCCGGCTGGGCCGCCGCACGCCCTATTTCCTCGTCGGCGCGGTGATCTGCACGCTGGCGCTGTTCGCCATGCCCTATTCGAGCGCGCTGTGGATGGCGGCCAGCCTGCTGTGGATCCTCGATGCCGGCAACAACATCACTATGGAGCCTTACCGGGCCTATGTGGCCGACAGGCTTGCCCCCGACCAGCGTTCGACCGGGTTCCTGACCCAGAGCGCCTTCACCGGTCTTGCCCAGACGCTCTCCTACCTTGCGCCCTCATTGCTGACGGCCTTCGTGGCGCGCGATGTGCTCGATGCCAACGGCATCCCGGTGATCGTGCGCATCGCCTTCGTGATCGGCGCGATCCTGTCGCTCTCGACGATCCTGTGGTCGGTGCTGCGGGTGCGCGAACTGCCGCTCGATGCGGCGGAACAGGCCGCGCTCGCGGCAAAGCCGCTCACCGCGCGCGGCACTCTTGCCGAGATCCGCGACGCGTGTCGGCAAATGCCGCGCCCGATGCGCCAGCTGGCGGGCGCGATGCTGTGCCAGTGGTATGCGATGTTCGCCTATTGGCAGTACATCACCTTCGCCGTCGGCCGCAGCCTCTACGCCACCGACGATCCGGCGAGCAGCGCCTTCCGCGAGGCGACGCTGACCACCCAGCAGGCGGGCGCGCTCTACAACTTCATCGCCTTCCTCGGCGCGCTGGTGCTGATCCCGGTGGTCCGCCGCTTCGGCGCGCGCCACACCCACGCGGCCTGCCTGGCCGCCTCGGGCGCGGCGATGCTGCTGATCCCCGGCGCCTCGACCCCGGCGGCGCTGTTCGTGCTGATGCTGGGGATCGGCATCGGCTGGGCGGGGATGATGGGCAACACCTACGTCATGCTCGCCGACTGCATCCCGCCGGAGCGGAACGGCATCTACATGGGCATCTTCAACCTGTTCATCGTCGTGCCAATGCTGATCCAGACGCTCACCATGCCGCTGATCTATCGCCCGCTGCTGGGCGGCGATCCGCGCAACGTGCTGATGCTGGGGGGCGTCTTGATGCTGGCGGGCGCGCTCGCTACGCTGCTGGTCGATGCCGGACATCGCCGACCCCGGGAACAGGGGCTGGTCACCGGCTGAGGGGAAACCGATGGCCGACCGCGAGGACAAGTCCACCCGCACCACGGTGCGCACGATCACCGACCTCGCCCGCCTTGCAGGGGTCTCGCCGGGCACGGTCTCCCGCGCGCTGGCCGGCAAGAGCCTCGTCAACACCAAGACCCGCGAGAAGATCGAGGCGCTGGCGCGCCAGCACGGCTTCCGCCCCAACCAGATGGCAAGCGGGTTGCGTCGCCAGAAGACCGGGGTGATCGGCGTCGTCATCCCCTTGGGCCATGACACCCGCCAGCAGATCTCCGACAGCTTCTTCATGACCCTATTGGGCTACCTCGCCGACGAGCTTACCCTGCAGGGCTATGACCTGATGCTGCGCCGCGTGGTGCCCGATGAGGACGCCGACTGGCTCGACCGCTTCATCGGTTCGGGCATGATCGACGGGGTCATCGTGATCGGCCAGTCCGACCAGTTCGACCGGATCGAGGAGGTGGCCGAAGGCTACCGGGCGATGGTCGTCTGGGGCAACCACCAGGAGGGGCAGCGCCACTGCGTCGTCGGCACCGACAACCGCCTCGGCGGGCGGCTGGCGGCCGAGCGCCTGATCGCGGGCGGCGCGCGGCGGCTCGCCTTCGTTGGCGACACCGGGCCGATGGAATTCGCCGCGCGCTTTGCCGGGGCGCAGGATGCCGCCGCGCGGCTGGGCACGCCGCCGGTGCTGGCGCTCCCCACCCACCTCTCGCCCGACCGAGCGAGCGAGGAAATCGCCCGCCACCTCGCCGCGCACGGCACCGCCATCGACGGGATTTTCGCGGCGACCGACACCCTTGCCGCGCTGTGCCTCACCGAACTGCGCGCGCTGGGACTGTCGGTGCCCGGGGATGTGCGGCTGGCCGGGTTCGACGATCTCCCGATCGCGCGCCAGACGATGCCCGCCCTCACCACCGTGCGGCAGGATATCGCGGCAGGCGCCCGGGGCCTCGTCGATCTGCTGCTGCGCCGTTTGGCGGGAGAGACGACCGAGAGCCTCGTGCTCCCGCCCGAACTGGTGGTGCGCGAGACCGCCTGACCTACCAGCGCACGAGGCGCGGCACCAGCACCCGGCCCGCCAGCGCCATCGCCGCCACCACCGCGCTGTGCGACAGCCCGATATGGATGATGTCGTCGATCGGGCAATGGAGCGAGAAGGCGAAGATGCCCGAGGCCCCCGCCGCCATCCCGGCAACCAGTCCGGCCCGTTCGGGCGAGGTCGGCGCTCCGCGGCGCAGCCACATGACCAGCATGGCAAAGACCAGCAGCGAGGCCGCGCTGCCGACCGCGAGGCATTCGATCCCGTGCTCCATCGCCTCGGCCGAGAATGCATCGCGCCCGCGGATCAGGGCGACGAGCGCACCGGCAACCGGCAGCAGCCCCGCCATCCCCGCCGCCCAGCGCCACCCGCCGTGGTCGCTGCCCACTTGCGGACGGCTCATGATCACCACCGTCACGATCCCCGCCAGCGCGAGGCCGAGGAACATCCCGGTCGCAACCAGCCCCATCGGATCGACCCGGCCCGCCAGCCAGTCGGCCCGCATCCCGAACAGGCCGATCACCGCGGCCGCCGACACCGCCGCCGCCGCCAGCGCGAGGGCAATTCCCTCGGCCAGGCGCAGCGGCCTTACCGGCCGAAGCTCGCCCACCAGTTCGGCGATCAGGGCGTCGGAGGTTCGCTGCATTGTCATTCTTTCTCGATGATGGCCGCGAGCTTCTTGAGCCCGCGGTGGATGTTGACCTTGACGAGGCTCTCGCTCTGCCCGGTGGCGGCGGAGGCTTCGGCGATGCTCAGTCCCTCGATCTTGACGAGTGCGATGGCCCGCTCCTGCGCCGGGGGCAGAAAGCCGAGCAGCCGGTCTAGGCTGATGCGCGCCGCCACTGCGGGCTCGTCATCCGCGCCGATCAGCTCCTCGTGCAATTCATGCTCGTCGGCGCGGTAGAGGCGGCGCAAGTGATCGACCCAGCGATAGCGCGCGATGGCCGCCAGCCAGGGCAGGAAGGGGCGCGCGGCATCCCACGATGCCCGCTTGGTGTGCAGCGCGATCAGCGTCTCCTGCACGAGATCATCGAGGTGAGATGGCGCAATGCGGCGAGTGTAATAGCCGCGCAGCCATCGCTGGCAGGCCTCCAGCAGCGCCGCATAGGCCTCGCGGTCGCCCTGCTGCGACAGCGTCATCAGGCGCGCAAGGGTGGTCTCGTCCGCTTTCATCGGCCCCGGTTCGCCCGGCGGCTGAATGCGGTTACAGCGTCAATGAAAAGGCCCCGCTCTCGCATGGCGGAGAGCGGGGCCAGGCTCATCGCTTCGGCGCGCCTCAGCTGAGCGCGACGTGGCGCTTCAGGTGGTGGTCGACATTGCCGAATTCGGAATCGAAGATCGTCAGCCGCTTGAAATAGTGGCCGATGGCATATTCATCCGTGACGCCGTTGCCGCCGTGGATCTGCACCGCTTCCTGCCCGATCAGCCGCGCGGCCTGACCGACCCCGACTTTCGCAGCCGAGACCGCCTTCTTGCGCTCGACCTCGTCCGCACCCAGCCGCAGCGTCGCCAGATAGGTCAGCGAGACGGCTTGCTCATAGGCGGTGTACATGTCGACCATGCGGTGCTGGAGCACCTGGAAGCTGCCGATCGGCACGCTGAACTGCTTGCGCTGGCGCGAATATTCCACCGTCATCGCGTGGGCGACCTTCATCGCCCCGCAGGCCTCGGCGCACAGGGCGGCGATGGCTTCGTCGGTGACGGTCTCGATCAGCGCCAGCCCCTCGCCCTCGGCCCCGATCAGCGCCTCGGCGCCGACCGACACGTTCTCGAAATAGACTTCCGACGCTCGCCGCCCGTCGACCGTCACATAGTCGCGGGTGGTGACGCCGGGGGTGTCCTTCGCCAGCACGAAGACCGACACGCCGCCGCGATCCCGCCGCTCGCCGCCGGTGCGCGCGGTGACGACAAGGTGGCTCGCCCAGGGCGCGCCGATCACCACCGCCTTGTGGCCGTTGAGCACCCAGCCCGCACCGTCCTTCTTGGCGGTGGTTTCGAGATCGGCATAGTCATAGCGGCCCTTGGGCTCGGCATAGGCGAAGGCGAACACGGCGCTGCCCGCCACGATCCCGCCGATATGCTCCTCCTTCTGCGCCGCGGTGCCGGCGTGCTTGAGGAAGCCGCCGGCGCAGACCACGGTGGGGAGGAATGGCTCGATCACCAGACCCTTGCCGAACTCCTCCATGATGACCATCGCATCGACCGCGCCGCCGCCGAAGCCGCCGTCGGCTTCGCTGAACGGCATGCCGAGGATGCCGAGCTCGGCGAGCTGCGCCCAGATCTCGGGCCGCCAGCCTTCGGCGCTGGCGATGGCCTTGCGCCGGGTCTCCCAATCATATTGCTCGCGCACCAGCCGCGACAGGCCGTCGCGCACCATGCCTTGTTCTTCGGTGAAGTTGAAATCCACGAATTCTCTCCCGTCCTCAGGCGCTTGCAGCGCCATTCGAGGTTGAAACCTGATTAGCCCTTCCCCTCGGGGAAGGGTTGGGATGGGGGGCCCGCCCTATCGACGGCAGAGCCCCCACCCCCAGCCCCTCCCCGAGGGGAGGGGAGACGAAGGCCTTAAAGACCCAGGATCATCTTGGTGATGATGTTGCGCTGGATCTCGTTCGATCCGCCGTAAATGCTGGTCTTGCGCATGTTGAAATAGGTCGCCGCCGCGTGGGCCGCGTAGTCGGGGCCGACCGGGTGCTCGTTCGAGCCGTTGTCGTTCGACACCCCGCCCATATAGGGCGCCGAATAGGTGCCCACCGCCTCCAGCGTCAGCTCGGTGAGGCGCTGCTGGATCTCGGTGCCCTTGATCTTGAGGATCGAGCTTTCCGGCCCCGGCCCCT
>ERZ1066121.2855-NODE-2855-length-10373-cov-6.396879_pt1 | contig 10373 bp, 9 predicted proteins | sample MGYA00382768_ERZ1066121 | MGnify/ENA primary metagenome ERZ1066121 (study PRJEB33369, sample SAMEA5778351) | biofilm metagenome | biome: Industrial cooling water; feature: Water cooling tower basin; material: Biofilm | place: United Arab Emirates | collected... | reverse complement strand
CTCGTCACAGAAGCTTTTGTTTTCTCTGACTTCGTCATTCCCGCCCAGGCGGGAATCCATCTCCCGCGCTCTAAATTTCGACAACGGGTGATGGATTCCCGCCTGGGCGGGAATGACGAACTGAGAGTGGCGCGTTGAATCCCCTCAGCCCTTACAGCAACACAGGGCTTGCCTCCAATCGCAACAGCCCCAGCGATATTCTCGCATGTAGGCCCGGTTAGGCTGCTGCCGTTTCGAACATCAACGCCTGGCTGATCGTTGCGCGCACGGCGGCGGGGCGGAAGGGTTTGGTGATCAGGAACGCAGGTTCGACCCGTTCGCCGGTTAGCAGCCGTTCGGGAAAGGCGGTGATGAAGATGACGGGCACGTCGATCGCGTCCTGAATTTCGTTCACCGCCTCGATCCCCGATGAACCGTCGGCGAGTTGAATATCCGCCAGCACCAGCCCCGGCCGTTCGCGGGCAACCGCCGCGACAGCCTCCCCATGTGTCGCGGCGAGGGCGGTGACGCGGTGCCCCAGATCCTGAACCAGATGCTCAAGATCCATCGCGATCAGGGGCTCGTCCTCGATAATCAGCACCGACGTGTGCAGCTCGCGGTCGAGCGTCGCGAACGCATCCGCCAGCTCTTGTTCCGCTACATCGGGCGCGACGCCGGTGATCAGCGCCGCGTCGGTAATAGAAAAATTTTCCAGCGAGGTCAGCAGCAACAGCTGGCGTTGCAGCGGCGGGACAGCGGCGATGCGGTTGACGCCCGGGGCATCGTCGTTCGACGGCATCACCGGAATGGCGCGGTGCAGTTCGGTGAACAGACCAAGCCGCAGCGACGCGGCTGCGTCCAGCTGCGCCGGATCGCCAACCACAGCGGTCAGCGCAGCCTCCACCAGCCGGTCGCCCTGCTGCTGATTGCCCGTCAGCGCGCGGGCATAGCGCCGCATGAACGGCAGTTGGGCGGCAATATCGGCGGAACGCGGCATGAGCGGGCTTGTCCTTGTATCGATCTTGTATCGGCCTTGGTCCGTCCCAACATGGGGAGGGACGGGGCGAAGGTCAATTGGAACGATGGAGCGGCGCGGCGTGGCGGAGTGTGACTGGATCAAGCCCTGGCCCGACGGCATCCATGTCGTGCCTGCCGATGTCTGGATCGATCCATCCCGCCCGCGCCCGCACGCCGCCGTGACCCACGGTCACGCCGACCATGCCCGATCGGGTCATGGCACCGTCTATGCCACGCCGGAGACGCTGGCCATCATGGCGCTGCGCTATGGGGTGGAGGAGGCGGGGGCGACGGCCTGTCCCTATGGCGCGGGCTTTGAACGGGGCGGGGTCAGCTTTACCTTTCACCCGGCCGGGCATGTGCTCGGCAGCGCGCAGATCGCGATGGAGTATCGCGGCGAGCGGGTGGTGGTGACGGGCGATTTCAAGCGTCGCCCCGACCCGACCTGTGCGCCGTTCGAGGTGATCCCGTGCGATATCTTTGTGACCGAGGCAACATTCGGTCTGCCCGTGTTCCGCCATCCGCCGACGGACGCGGAGGTGGCCAAGCTGATCGCGGCGGTGCGGGCACAGCCGGACCGCTGCGTCCTCGTCGGGGCCTATGCGCTGGGCAAGGCGCAGCGGGTGATTGCGGAGCTGCGCGCGGCGGGCTGGCACGACCCGCTGTACCTGCACGGCGCGCTGGAGCCCATGTGCCGCCTTTATGAAGCGCATGGCGTGCCCTTGGGCGAACTGCGCAGTGTGGCAGGCACGCCCAAGGAAGATATGGCGGGCGCGATCGTGCTGTGCCCGCCATCGGCGCTGACCGATCGCTGGTCGCGGCGTTTGCCCGACCCCGTCACGGCCATGGCGTCGGGCTGGATGCGCGTGCGCGGGCGGGCGCGGGCGCGGCAGGTGGAATTGCCACTTATCATATCCGATCACGCCGACTGGGATGAACTGACCCAGACCATCGCCGACGTGAACGCAAAAGAGACGTGGATCACGCATGGCAGCGAGGACGGACTGATCCGCTGGTGCGAGCTGCACCAGCGCCGCGCCCGCGCGCTTCATCTGGTCGGGCGCGAGGCGGAGGAGGTAGAGTGAAGGCCTTTGCCGCGCTGCTTGACCGGCTGATCTACACCCGCTCACGCAATGCCAAGCTTGCGCTGATCGCGGCCTATCTGCGCGCGACGCCCGATCCCGATCGCGGGTGGGCGATGGCCGCGCTGACCGAGGTGCTGAACTTTCCGGCGGTGAAGGCGGCAATGGCCCGCGCCCTTTTGGCAACGCGGGTGGACGAGGAACTGGTGCGGCTGTCGCGGCAATTCGTTGGTGAGACTGCGGAGACGGTTGCGCTGTTGTGGCCGGATCCGGTTCTCCCTCATGCCAAAGATCATGACGGTGATATTTCCGCACTGGGCCTTGTTTTGGAAGGGGAAGGTTTGTCGCTGTCCGAGGCCGTTGCCACCCTGTCCGCCACGACCCGCACCACCGCCCCCGCCGTGCTGGCGGGCCTGCTCGACCGGCTCGACAGCGACGGGCGCTATGCGCTCATGAAGTTGGCGCTGGGCGGCATGCGGCTTGGGGTGTCGGCCCGGCTGGCGCGGCAGGCCTTTGCCGATGCGTTCGCCGTTCCGGTGGAGGATGTGGAGGAGCTGTGGCACGCGGTTGCCCCGCCCTTCACCCCGCTGTTCGACTGGGCAGAGGGGCGCAGTGCCCGGCCCGACCTGGCCGCAACGCCCTTTTTCCGCCCCTTCATGCTGGCCCATCCGCTGGGCGATGACGAGACGTTGGACCTCGGCCAATTTGCCGCCGAATGGAAATGGGACGGCATCCGTGTTCAGATCGTCCGCGCGGGCGGCGAGACGCGGGTGTACAGCCGGGGCGGCGAGGAAATCAGCGCGGCCTTTCCCGAAATCGTCGCTGCCATGCCGGTCGATTGCGCGGTCGATGGCGAGCTGCTCGTCCGGGGGGAGGCTCAGGGCGGAGAGGCGGCGAGCTTCAACGCGCTGCAACAGCGGCTGGGACGCAAGACGGTGTCGAAAAAGATGCTGGCCGACGCCCCCGCCTTTGTCCGGCTTTATGACCTGTTGTCGGTTGGCCGCGACGATCTGCGCCCGCTGCCGTGGACCGAGCGGCGCGCGCGGCTTGAAACATTAATGCCGTTGCTGCCGCCCGACTATTTCGATTTGTCCGCCCTGCTCGATGCGGCTGATTTTGGCGCGCTGACGCATCAGCGTGCAGGCGCGCGCGATGCGGCGATCGAGGGGGTAATGCTGAAGCATCGCGCATCTCCCTATGTCGGTGGCCGCCGGGTGGGGCAGTGGTACAAGTGGAAACGCGACCCGCTCGTCGCGGACTGTGTGATGATGTACGCGCAGCGCGGCAACGGCAAACGCGCGAGCTATTACAGCGATTATACCTTTGGCTGCTGGTCCGACACGGGCGAGCTGTTGCCGGTGGGCAAGGCCTATTCGGGCTTTACCGACGAAGAATTGAAATGGCTCGATCGCTTTGTCCGCCAGCACACGACCGCGCGCTTCGGCCCGGTGCGCGAGGTGGAAAAGACACTGGTGCTGGAGGTCGCATTCGACAGCATCCATGCCAGCAAGCGCCACAAGTCGGGCCTTGCCATGCGCTTCCCCCGCATATCACGCATCCGCACTGACAAACCGGCGGCGGAGGCCGATCGGTTGGAAACACTGCTCAAGCTGGCGTCGTGACCACAGGTTTAGGAACCCGACCGGCGGTTGACTGTTACCGCGATGTCGCTTCACGTCAGGAGTTTCCGTTGCATGGCCATTTCCCACCCGCCGCTCCCTTATGCGTCTGACGCGCTCGCACCGCATATTTCGGCGGAAACATTCGCCCTGCATCACGGCAAGCATCACAAGGCCTATGTTGACAAGACCAACGCGGCAATAGCCGATAGCGACCTGGCCAATGCGCCGCTGGAGACCATCATCCGCCGCGCCCATGCGGACGGCAACGAGACGTTGTTCAACAATGCGGCCCAAGCCTGGAACCATGGCTTTTACTGGCACAGCCTGACCTCTCGGCCCGTGGAGCCATCGCCCGAACTGGCCGCCGCCATTGCCAAAAGCTTTGGCTCGCTTGACGCCTGCCGCGCCGAACTTGCCGAAACGGCCAAGGCACATTTCGCATCGGGCTGGGCGTGGCTGGTGCGGCGCGGTGCCGATCTGATCGTGACGGACACCCATGATGCCGGCACTGCGGTGACCGAAGGCATCCACCCGCTGCTGGTGATCGATGTGTGGGAACATGCCTATTATGTCGATCATCGCCATAACCGCGCTGCCTATGTCGCGGCGGCGACCGGACCCTTGCTGAACTGGACCTTTGCCAGCAATAATTTCGCGCGTGATACGCTCTGGACCTATGGTTGATCCTGCCCCCGACTTGCCGCTAAGGAAGCGGCGAGTTGAGGAGGGAACCCATCATGAAAACCCGCGCCGCCGTCGCGTTTGAAGCCAAAAAGCCGCTGGAAATCGTCGAGCTGGATCTGGAAGGGCCGCGCGCGGGCGAGGTGCTGGTCGAAATCATGGCGACTGGCATCTGTCATACCGATGCCTATACCCTCGACGGGTTCGACAGCGAGGGGATATTTCCCAGCATCCTGGGCCATGAGGGCGCGGGCGTCGTGCGCGAGGTGGGCACCGGCGTCACCAGCGTTGCGCCCGGCGATCATGTGATCCCGCTCTACACCCCCGAATGCCGCCAGGGCAAGGGGCTGATGCCCGATGGCACGACCCGGTTCAGCCACAAGGGGCAGCCGATTTTCCACTATATGGGCTGTTCGACGTTCAGCAATTTCACGGTCCTGCCCGAAATCGCGGTCGCCAAAATCCGCCCCGACGCGCCGTTTCAAACCAGCTGCTACATCGGTTGCGGCGTGACCACCGGCGTTGGCGCGGTGGTCAATACGGCGAAGGTACAGGCCGGCGAAAATGTCGTGGTCTTTGGCCTTGGCGGCATCGGCCTCAACGTCATCCAGGGCGCGAAACTGGTCGGTGCGGACAAGATCATCGGCATCGACATCAACCCCGACCGCGAGGCATGGGGCCGCCAGTTTGGCATGACCCACTTCATCAATTCCAGGGGATTGAGCCGCGAGGAAACCGTCGCCCGCATCCTCGAACTGACCAATGGGGGCGCAGACTACAGCTTCGATGCGACGGGTAATACCGAGGTGATGCGCACCGCGCTCGAATGCTGTCACCGCGGCTGGGGCGAAAGCATCATCATCGGCGTGGCCGAGGCAGGCAGGGAAATCGCCACCCGCCCGTTCCAGCTGGTCACCGGCCGGGTGTGGAAGGGCACGGCCTTTGGCGGCGCCAAGGGGCGCACCGACGTGCCGAAAATCGTCGACTGGTACATGAACGGCAAGATCGCCATCGACCCGATGATCACGCACGTCCTGACGCTGGAGGAGATCAACAAGGGGTTCGACCTGATGCACGCGGGAGAGAGTATTCGCAGCGTGGTGGTGTATTGAGCGAGAGCGGGATGACCGGTCGGATCAAACTTATGCCATCTCGCTCCGGCCAGCACTCTGGTGGCGGTTGCCATTCAACCAGTACCACAATGTCGTCATTCCCGCGCAGGCGGGAATCCATCACTTGATGTGGAAATTGCGAGTGCAGGAGATGGATTCCCGCTTTCGCGGGAATGACAGAATGAGAGAGCGGAAGCTTTGTGTTGAATGTTGACAGGCCCTTAAACCTCCACGCCATCCGCCCCGTTCGTCTCTAGCCCATTCTAACCCCCTGCATTGCCTACCCTTCGACAAACTCAGGGTGGGCGGTGTAGGGGGAAGCGAAAGGCGATATGCCACAAGCCGGAACCATGACCTCAACCTATATCCTTACCTTCAGCTGCACCGACACCGTCGGCATCGTATCTACCGTCACCGGCCTGCTCGCGACGCATGACGGGTTCATCCTGGACAGCCAGCAATATGCCGACCTGGCGTCGGGCCGTTTTTTCATGCGCGTCGCCTTTCGCGGAGCCGGGCCGCGCTTTCCGGGCGATCTGGCAGGGGTGGAGGCGGCCTTTGCCCCGGTCATCGCCCGCTTTGGCATGGCCGCTCGGATCAGCGACACGCGCCGCAAGCCGCGCTTCGTCATCGCCGTGTCGCAGGGCAGCCATTGCCTGAATGACCTGCTTCACCGCTGGTCGACCGGCAATCTGGCCATCGACATCGCCGCCGTCGTGTCGAACCATGACCAGCTGCGCCGCCTGACCGAATGGCATGGCCTGCCGTTCCACCATCTGCCTGTGACCGCCGCCAACCGGGCGGAGCAGGAGGGCCAAATCCGCCGGATCATGGCCGATGCCGACGCCGATTATCTGGTGCTCGCGCGCTATATGCAGATCCTCTCGAACGAGATGAGCGCGGCGCTCGCGGGGCGCTGCATCAATATCCATCATAGCTTTCTGCCCGGATTCAAGGGCGCGAAGCCTTATCACCGCGCGTACGAACGCGGGGTCAAGCTGATCGGGGCGACCGCGCATTTCGTCACCGCCGACCTCGACGAAGGGCCGATCATCGAACAGGCGGTGGAGCGGGTCGATCACCGCGATACGGTGGACGACCTGATCCGCATCGGCCGGGATATCGAGGCGCAGGTGCTGGCCCGCGCCGTTCACTGGGTCGCGGAACAACGCGTGCTGATCGACGGGTGCAAGACGGTCGTGTTCCGCTGACCGGCGTTGGTGCGAGGGTTCAGGCAGGCAGGGGTTCGGCCACATCGGCGACCGGCCTGCGCCGCGCCGCGATCAGGCATCCGGTGACGATCAGCGCGGTTCCGGCAATCGTCTGCCACGCCAGCGGCTCGCCGAACCACAGCCACCCCAGCGCGGCCGCCCACAGGAAAGCAGTATATTCGACCGACACCAGCACCTGTGCCTCCGCCCGGGCATAGGACCAGGCGAGCAGAAACACCGACAGCGTGGCCAGCGCCGCTGCCCCGGCCAGATGCGGCCACCATCCGCCCGTCGGCCACAGCGCCAGCCACGGCGCGGCAAGGGACAGGAAGCCGGCCACCAGCAGATTCTGAAAAAAGGCGATCTCGGTCGGGCTGGCGAGCTGCGCCTGCATGCGCGCTATCACCAGATTGACCGAATAGCAGACGGCAGAGAACAGCACCGCCGCCACCGCCGCCCCGTCGTGCAGGCCGCCGCCCGGCCCGCCAAGCTTGGCCGATACGATCACCAGCATCCCCGCCAGCCCCAGCAGCGACGCGATCACGGCATCGCGCCCAACCCGCTCGCCCAGCAGCACCGCCGCGAGGTACAGCGTAATCAGCGGCGCGATAAAGGACAGCGCAATCGCTTCCGCCAGCGGTAGCCGTGCCAGCGCCCAGAAAAAACTGACCGCCATCGCCGCCACCAGCGCTGAGCGGATGAGGTGCAGGCGCAGGACGCGGAACGCCGGCCACGGCGATCGCAGCGCCGCCCACACCGACCCCGCCATGACCGCACCGATCGCGCACCGCCACAGCACCGCATTATAGGCCCCCAGCGCGATCGACAGATCCTTCATCAACGCATCCATGACCGAGAAAAACCCGATGCCGATGCACGCGACCAGAAAGGGCAGGGTGGCGGTGCGGGCAGGGGATAAAGGCATCATGCAATTCCCATAGCTAGGCGGTCCCAGCTTGTCGAAGGGGCGTTCTTTCTTCTACACTGCGGCATGACATTCTGGGCCTATATGCTGCACTGCCGGGGCGGAGCCTATTATGTCGGGCATACGGATGATTTGGATTATCGCATTGGCCAGCATCAGTCTGGTCTGGTTGCGGGGTTCACGGCGGATCACTTGCCGGTTGCGCTGGTCTGGTCTCAGGATTTCCCGTCTCGTCATGAGGCGAAAACAGCGGAAAAGCAGATCAACGGGTGGAGCCGGGCCAAGAAGATGGCGCTGATCCGGGGGGATTGGGACCGGATTTCGATGTTGGTCAAAGGAAAGGACCGTCCTTCGACAAGCTCAGGACAGACGGGGTGGGGGGAAAGGTCGGCGTTCGTAACCATTTTATCCCCTCACCCCGCCCGCCCTGAGCTTGTCGAAGGGTCGTCTTTTTCTTTACACCCTCACGCCCAAACACCAGCCGCCGATGTGCACAGCGTCAATGGACTTATCAGAAGAAGCTTGAAAGGCGATGTTTTCTCCATTGAATTTACAGTAGAAAGTTCGGAAGACCTCGTGGTCCCCAACTCCACACCGCCCATCCGCACCGGTGAATTATGGCGCACCACCTGCTTCGAACTTTTCGCCAAGCATCCGGGTGATCTCGCTTATACCGAGTATAATTTCGCCCCCTCCGGCGCATGGGCTGCCTATGGTTTCGACCGCTATCGCAGCGGGATGCGGGACACTCCGGTCGATCCGCCGACCATCTCCGCCAAAAACAGCGGCATGCGCTTTACCCTCACTGCCGCGCTCCGCGTCCCGCCCGGCCCGCTTTTGCTCGGCATATCCGCTGTTATCGAGGAAACAGACGGCACCTTGAGCTATTGGGCGCTGGCCCACCCGCCGGAAGGGCCGCCCGATTTCCATCATCCCGATTGCTTTGTCCTCGCGCTTCCGGCACCGCACGGGCCATGACAGTAGAATTCGGTATCGACCGCCTGCTCGCCGACCCTGCCTTGCTGGCCGAGCTGAAGGGGCGCCGTGTTGCGCTGCTTGCGCACCCTGCTTCGCTCACCGCCGATCTCACGCACAGCCTTGACGCGCTCGTCGCCGCCGGGGTGAATGTGACGGCGATGTTCGGGCCGCAGCACGGCGTGCGCGGCGATCTTCAGGACAATATGATGGAGTCGCCCGACTTTACCGACCCGCGTTACGGCATCCCGGTGTTCAGCCTTTATGGCGAGCATCGCCGCCCGACCGGACAGTCGCTGACGACCTTTGACGTGCTAATGATCGACCTTCAGGATCTGGGCTGCCGCATCTATACCTATGTCACCACGCTGCTCTATGTGCTGGAGGCCGCGGCGCAGACGGGCAAGGCGGTGTGGGTGCTCGACCGTCCCAATCCGGCGGGCCGTCCGGTCGAAGGGTTGACGCTGCTGCCCGGGCAGGAAAGTTTCGTCGGTGCCGCGCCGATGCCGATGCGCCACGGGCTGACGCTGGGCGAGATGGGGCATTGGTTCATCCGCCACTACGGTCTGGACGTCGATTACCGCGTGATCGCGATGCAGGGATGGCAGCCCGATGGCGACGGCTTCGGCTGGCCGCCGGAACGCATCTGGGTGAACCCCAGCCCCAATGCGCCGAACGTCAACATGGCGCGCGCCTATGCCGGCACGGTGATGCTGGAAGGGGCGACCTTAAGCGAGGGACGCGGAACTACCCGGCCATTGGAACTGTTCGGCGCGCCGGATATCGACGCGGTGCGGGTGATGACCGAGATGCACGCGCTGGCACCCGAATGGCTGACGGGCTGCGCGCTTCGGGAAATCTGGTTCGAGCCGACCTTTCACAAGCATGTGGGCGAGCTGTGCCACGGCATCCACATCCATGCCGAAGGTGCGTTCTACGACCACGCCGCGTTTCGCCCGTGGCGCGTGCAAGCGCTGGGGTTCAAGGCGATCCGGCGGCTCTATCCCGACTATCCGTTGTGGCGCGATTTCCCCTATGAATATGCCTTTGGGCGGCTGGCGATCGACGTGATCAACGGCGGGCCGGGTTTGAGGGAATGGGTCGACGATCCGGGCGCGCAGCCAGGCGATCTGGATGCGCTGACGGCGGTGGATGAAGCTGCTTGGCGGGATGAGGTGGCGAGGCTGTTGCTCTATTGAGCCACTCTCACACCCTACCCCGTCTGCCCTGAGCTTGTCGAAGGGTGTCCTCTCCTTGGCCAAGGTCAAGACAAGAAGGGCCGTAGGCGCTTCGCGCCCTCTTCGAGTCCGACAAGCTCAGGGCAGACGGGGGTGGGGGGATCCTTTATTTGCGCTCAGCAAGCCCTTTGTCTTATCGTGAATAGGGGAGCCCTCACGCCTTCCGCGTCAGTTCGCGCATCGCATTGTCCAGCCCGGCCAGCGTTAGCGGGTACATGCGGTCGTTCATCAGCGTTTTGATCATTTTCAGCGACTGGGTATAGCCCCAGTGCTGTTCGGGCACGGGGTTCAGCCATACTGCGGCGGGATAGACATGGGTCATCCGCTGGAGCCACACCTGGCCTGGTTCTTCGTTGAAATGTTCGACCGAGCCGCCGGGGTGGGTGATTTCATAGGCACTCATGCTGGCGTCGCCGACAAAGACCAGTTTATAGTCATGGCCATATTTGTGGAGGATGTCCCACATCGGCGTGCGGTCGGACCAGCGGCGCTTGTTGTCCTTCCACACCCCTTCATAGGGGCAATTGTGGA
>ERZ1066121.2850-NODE-2850-length-10384-cov-21.783232_pt1 | contig 10384 bp, 6 predicted proteins | sample MGYA00382768_ERZ1066121 | MGnify/ENA primary metagenome ERZ1066121 (study PRJEB33369, sample SAMEA5778351) | biofilm metagenome | biome: Industrial cooling water; feature: Water cooling tower basin; material: Biofilm | place: United Arab Emirates | collected... | reverse complement strand
CCGCGTCGCGTCACCTCGAGCTCGACGCGCGTCGCCGCCACGCGCTCGAGGACGAAGCGCCCGGCCGCGTCGCTCGCCCCGCGCGCGCTGCCGCGCCGCACGCGGAGCGCGGCCGAGTCGACGGGCCGCCCCGCCGGATCGACCACCGTCCCGCGCACCGTCACCAGGGGCGGCGTCCCGGTGGGCCGCGCGCCGCGCGCCGGCGACGACGGCGCCTGCGCGCCGAGGGCGACCCCCGGCGCCGCGAGGGCGGCGACGAGGCGCCACGCGAGCGTGGCGCGACGGAAGGCGACGGAGCGCGACATGCGACGGGGAAGATGCAGGACGGGCGGCCACGGCGAGCCATGGCCGCCCGTCACGACGGCGCGGTGCTGCGGACCGCGCCGTCGTGGTGCCGGCGCGTCAGGCGCGCCGGTCGAGGCAGAGCCCCGTCGCCGGGGTGATCTGCACGTTGGGATTCTGCTGCTCGTCGGGCTGCGGGATCGGGAAGTTCACGTCGGTCCCGTAGGTCCCGCCGAGGGGGTACGGCCCCGAGGGGAAGACGGTGTTCGGGTCGCGGTTGTCGTTGCGCACGAGCCGGCGGAAGTCGCCGAGGCGGTGCGCCGTGCCGTAGAGCCAGAAGCCGCGCTCGCGGATCACGAGATCGATCCGGGCCGGCGTCGTCCCCGCGTCGGCCAGCGGCGGGAGCGGCGTCGGCGCCGTGCACCCGGCGAGCTGCGGCGGGCAGGCGAAGAGCGCGGTGTTCGCGCGCAGCGCGTTGAGCCGCACGAGGTAGTTCGCGTTCCCCTGCCGCGCCTCGACCTCGGCGAGGATCAGCTCCGCCTCGACGCCGCGCGCGAGGTTCGTCGGCATCGTGCGGTCGGCGACGAGCGACTGCGGGACGATGCGCGGCGTCGTGCCGTCGAACGAGAGCGCGGGCGAGACCTGCGCGGGGCGGATGCGCGGGTCGTTGCCCGTGCGGAACGGCGCCCCCGTCCCCCCCTTGCGGTCCGCGACGACCCAGCGCCCCTGGTTCGGCATGAAGGTCCAGAGCCCGTTCCACTGGCGCGCCGAGTTGGCGCTGTGCTGGATGTCGTAGCGGAAGGTGACCGGGATGCCGGCCACCGCGGTCGCCGCGTCGGCGTAGCGGCCGAGGTTCATGAAGACCCGTGCGCGGCCGATGTTCGCGAGGTGGCGCATGTTCGTCTGCTGCGAGCCGCTGGCGGCGTTCGCGAAGACGAGCGCCGAGTCGAACTTGGCGAGCGCCGTCGCGTAGAGCTGCGCCCCGGTCTGCGGCTGGCCGAACTCCTCGGCCCCCGCCTCGGTGAGGCGGCTGATCGGGACGCCGTTGCACCAGTTCTCGGCCAGCAGGACGAAGGTGAAGCCCCAGAGGTTGTACACCTCGGCGCGCTGGCCCTGCTGCGCCGCGTTGGTCGCGACCGAGAACTCGGCGAAGCGGCGCGCCGCGAGGTCGGCCGTCGCCTGCGCGCGGAGCGCGTTGCGGAAGATCCCCTCGGTCGTGCCGTTGACCGGCTCGAGCGAGCGGCGGTCCCACTGCACGCGCGTGGGGAAGGTCTCGGCGTACTGGAACTCGTCGGTGAAGACGCCGGTCATGTTGACGTGCCCCTCGCTCCCGCTCGACCCGGCGTAGGCGACCTGGAAGTCGCTGATGACCGAGAAGTAGAGCGTGGGGAGCGCCGCGACGCCGGTGAGGGCGGCCGGGCGGGCGACGTCGATGTCCTCGACCGACAGCAGCTCGTCGGTCCCGCACGAGGTGGCGGCGAGGAGCGTGACGGCGAGGGCGAGGGCGCGGCCGGGGCGGCGCGCGATCGTCGAGCGGATCATGGTCGTCGTCCTCCGGTCAGAAGCTGAGGTCGAGGCGCGCGCTGACGCGCCGCACGGGGGGCTGGCTCAGGAAGTCGCTGGTCGTGAAGTTCGCCTGCGCCCCCGCGTTCACCTCGGGGTCGAAGCCCGAGTAGAAGGTGCTCAGCCAGAGGTTGGTGCCGGCGAGCGTGAGCCGCGCCTCGCGCCCGCCGAAGAAGCGGCGCGCGATCGACGGCGGGGCCGCGAGCGTCACCGCCAGCTCGCGAAGGCGCCAGAGGTCGGCGGGCTCGATGAAGAGCGCGCGCGTCCCCATGAGCGCCGAGACGCCGCGCGTCTGGTCGGCGAGCGAGGCGTTGCGGTCCATCAGCTCGCGGCAGTTGTTGGGGTTCGGCTGGCAGCGGAAGAAGAACGTGTTGTTGAACTGCGAGTAGCCGGCGCGGTGGTTGAGGTTCGCGACGATGTTGACGTAGCGGAAGAGCGTCAGCCGCGGGAGGAACGAGATCTCGGTGCGCGGCAGGATGTTCCCCATGAAGCGGAGCGCCGTGTCGAGGACGACCTCGCACGCGGGGCCGCCGGCGACCTGCGGGTTGCTCACGCCGCCGACGGTCGGGCAGTTGACGCGGCTGATGATCCCGTCGCCGTTGCGGTCCTCGGCGCTGAGCACCGGGCGCTCCCAGAAGCCGGCGGCCGGGAAGCCCTCGACGAAGCGCTGCGAGGCGCCGAGGAAGAAGGGCTGGATCCCCTCGCCCAGCTCGGTGAGGGTGTTGCGGAGCGTCGCGACGTTGACGTCGAACGAGAAGGCGAAGTTCGGCCGCTGGACGAGGTTCGCGCGCATGAGCGCCTCGAAGCCGCGGTTGCGCATCTCGCCGATGTTGTCGAAGACGACGCCGGCGTTGCCGAGCGACGGGGCGAGCGGGCGGGCGATGAGGTCGTTCCGCGTGCGCTTGTCGAAGTAGGTGAGCTCGAGGGCGAGCGCGCCGTCGAAGCCGCTCCAGTCGAAGCCCGTCTCCCACTCGGTCGCGGTGGCGGGGCGGAGGTTGGCGTTGCCGGCGGTGTTGACCGTCACCGCGGCCTGCTCGCCGCCGGCGGCGACGGCGACGGCGTTGAGCGTCGTCGCGGCGTCGCGGAAGCCGGGGCGCGTGTTGCTCCGCCCCCAGCCGCCGCGGAGGCGGAGCGACTGGAGCCCGCGCCCCTTGGGGAACCACGACTCCTCGCTGATCACCCACGAGGCCTGCGTGTAGGGGGTGGTGCGGAAGCCGATGTCGACGCCGAAGGCGCTGTTGTCGTCGCCGCGGATCCCGCCCTCGAGGAAGAGCCGGTCGCGCCACTGGAGCTGCTGGCGGACGACGCCGCCGAGCGTGATGAACGGCTGGTTCGTCTCGCCGACGGCGAAGTTGCGGCTCGTGGTCGCGAGCGAGGCGGTGCCGGGGATGAGCCCGATGCCCGAGGCGTTCGACCCGCGGACGATCTCGGCGTTGTACTGCACGCTCGCCGACGAGACGGCGCGCAGCGACGACGTCAGGCCGTAGGTCGCCGTGGCGGTGCCGATCGAGGTGTAGTTGTTGATGTTGAACCGGTTCGCGGCGCGCGTCCCGGCCGCGTTGTCGGCCGAGGTGAAGACGCGCCCGTTGCGGAGCAGCGAGTTGTCGAAGCGGCTGAGGATGTCGATCCCCTGCACGCCGGTGAGCTGCAGCCAGGTGACCGGCTGCCAGCGCAGGTTGACCGAGCCGATGAAGCGCTGGATCTCCTGCGCGACGCCGATCTCGAAGAAGTTGCGCGCCGGGTTGTTGGCGGTGAAGAAGCCGCGCGAGGCGGTGTCGCCGGCGAGGCAGCCGGCGCGGAGCGGGTCGCCCGCGGCGCCGCCGCAGTCGCGGCCGCGGCCGAGGATCCCGCCCGAGATCGCGCCGTTGGCGTTGTTGTCGTTCTGCGGGAGGTCGAGCGAGCTGTTGAGGTAGCCCGTGCTGACCGAGACGAAGACCTTCTCGCTCGGCTTGATGTCGAAGTTCGCGCGGGCGTTGATGCGGCGGATGTCGTTGTTGCCGACCACGCCGAACTCCCGGTCGTAGTCGCCGGCGACGAAGAACTTGAGCGCGTCGCCCCCGCCCGCCGTGCTCATGCCGTACTGCTGGCGCGTCCCCGTGCGGAGCGGCGTGATCGAGGGGACGGCGAGCGGGTTGAAGGTGTAGAGCGTGTCGGTGAACGCCGCCCCGCCCACCCCCTGCCGCCGCGCGATGCAGCCGCGCTGCGCCTCGAGGTCGATGTTGCACTGCACGACGCGGCTCCCGTTGGCCGGGTTGACGCCGGTCTGCCAGTAGTTCAGCGGGTAGTCGGTCGGGTCGCGGAGGTTTCCGAGCTCGCTGAAGACGTTCCACCGCGTCTGCCCGGCGCGGCCGCGCTTGGTCGTGATCTGGATCACGCCGTTGGCCGCCTGGATGCCGTAGAGCGCGACGCCCGCCGGCCCCTTGAAGACCTCGATCGTCTCGATGTCCTCGGGGTTGATGTCGTCGAAGCGCGAGGGCTGCTGCCCGCCGACGCCGATCGTCGTCGAGTTCGACGTCGCGTTCACGCGCACGCCGTCGATGACGAGGAGCGGGTCGTTCGAGAGCGAGACGGAGTTGGGGCCGCGGATGCGGATGCGCGACCCCGTCCCGCTCGAGCCGCCCGCGGCGGCGACGTTGACGCCGGCGACGCGGCTCGACATGACCTGCGAGAAGTTCTGCACCGCCGGCAGGGGGACCGTCTCGTCGACCTTGACGGTCGCGACGTTCACCCCCTGCTCGCGCCGGCGCTGCGTCTCGCCGGTCGCGGTCGTCACGACCGCGTCGAGCTGCTGCACCGTCGGCGTCAGCTCGACGTTGACGACCTGCGCCTCGCCGGCGCGGAGCGTCACCGGGACGCTGCGCGCCTCGAAGCCGATGCGGACGACGCGCAGCACGAAGTTCCCCGCCGGGAGGTTCGCGAGGCGGAAGCCGCCGTTGTCGCTGGTGCGCGTCCCGCCCTGGAGCGAGACGATGGTGACCTGCGCGTCCGGGATGCCGGGGGTGCCGGCGCCGGTGCTGGTCACGCGGCCGGTGATCGAGCCGGTGCCGGCGCGGGGGGCCTGTGCCACGGCCGCTCCGGTGGCGAGCCCCAGCAGCAGCAGGGCCCGCAGGGCGGACTTCGAAGAGCCCATCGGTGCGTCCTCCGTCGAGCGGAGTCGGCGGGGCGGCCACCCTACCGGTGCGCCGGTCCCGCGACCGAACGGTCACCGCGTCGTGACGCGTCCGGGTACGCGCGCAATGGACCCGCGGCTACCCCGATGGGAAAGTGGTGTTTCCTCCGACTGTACCATGAGACAGTGCAGCCTCCCTTCATCCGACAGGTGCGGCCGGCCTCTCGTGACCGCCGCGCGGCATTCCGCATCCGAACGCACGACGCGCCCCCGGACCGGAGCCCGGGGGCGCGTCACTGCGACCGGCGCGATGCCGCGCGGCGCTCAGCCCATCGGCTCCGCGCGCTCCGTGACGACGCGCACCACGTCGTCCACCACCTGCAGGAAGCCCCCCGACACCGCGAAGCGCACCGGCGCCCCGCCCTCGGCGTCGACCTTGAGCGTCCCCGTGCCGAGCACCGTCATCAGCGGCGCGTGCATCGGCAGGATCCCGAGCTCGCCGTCGTGGCCCGGCGCGACGACGCCCCGGGCCCGCCCCTCGTAGAGCACCCGCTCCGGCGAGATGACCGAGACGGTGAGCATCACGCCTTCGCGAGCTGCTCGGCCTTGGCGACCAGGTCGTCCACGCCGCCGCACATGAAGAACGCCTGCTCCGGCAGGTGGTCGAACTCGCCCGCGCACAGCCGCTCGAACGAGCTGATCGTCTCCTCGAGCGTCACGAACTTGCCCGGGATGCCGGTGAACTGCTCGGCCACGTGGAACGGCTGCGACATGAAGCGCTGCAGGCGCCGCGCGCGCGCCACGATCTTCTTGTCGTCCTCGGAGAGCTCGTCCATGCCGAGGATCGCGATGATGTCCTGCAGCTCCTTGTAGCGCTGCAGGATGCGCTGCACCTCGATCGCCACGCCGTAGTGGCGCTCGCCGATGTACTGCCGGTCGAGGATGCGCGACCCCGAGGCGAGCGGGTCGACCGCGGGGTAGATCCCGAGCTCCGAGATCGGGCGCGAGAGCACGACCGTCGCGTCGAGGTGCGCGAACGCCGTCGCCGGCGCCGGGTCGGTGATGTCGTCGGCCGGCACGTAGATCGCCTGCACCGAGGTGATCGAGCCGTTGCGCGTCGAGGTGATGCGCTCCTGCAGCTCGCCCATCTCGGTCGCGAGCGTCGGCTGGTAGCCCACCGCGCTCGGCATGCGGCCGAGGAGCGCCGAGACCTCCGAGCCCGCTTGCGTGAAGCGGAAGATGTTGTCGACGAAGACGAGCACGTCGGCGTTCTCGGTGTCGCGGAAGTACTCGGCGACCGTCAGCCCCGAGAGCCCGACGCGCAGCCGCGCCCCCGGCGGCTCGTTCATCTGGCCGTAGATGAGCGCCACCTTGTCGAGGATCCCCGCCTCCTGGAACTCGAGGTAGAGGTCGTTCCCCTCGCGCGTGCGCTCGCCCACGCCGCAGAACACCGACTTCCCGCCGTGCGCCTTGGCGACGTTGTTGATCAGCTCCTGGATGACGACCGTCTTGCCGACGCCCGCGCCGCCGAAGAGCCCGATCTTGCCGCCCTTGACGAAGGGCGCCATGAGGTCGATGACCTTGATCCCCGTCTCGAAGACCTCGGTCTTCGGCTCGAGCGCCACGAACTGCGGGCTCTTGCGATGGATCGGCCAGCGCGGCGCGTCGGCCGGGATGTCGGCGCCGTTGTCGATCGGCTCGCCGAGCACGTTGAGGATGCGCCCGAGGGCGTGGCTCCCCACGGGGACCGTGATCGCGCTCCCGGTGTCGATCGCGTCCATGCCGCGGACGATCGAGTCGGTCGAGCTCATCGCGACCGCGCGCACCTGGTTGCGCCCGACGTGCTGCTGCACCTCGAGCGTCACGTCGATCCGGCTGCCGTCGGGCGCCGTGCCGCGCACGACGATCGCGTTGTACAGCTCGGGGAGGTGCCCCCCCTCGAACTCGATGTCCACCACCGGGCCGATGACCTGCACCACGCGGCCGGTCGTCGTGGTCGGCTGTGCCGTCGCTGCCATGTTCTATCGCTCCACGAAGTGTGTGTAGGTCTTCAGCCCTGCAGCGCCGCCGCGCCGCCGACGATCTCCGCGATCTCCTGCGTGATCTGCGCCTGGCGGGCCCGGTTGTAGGTGCGGCGGAGGTTCGTGAGCATGTCGCTCGCGTTGTCGGTCGCGCTCTTCATCGCCGTGCGGCGCGCCCCCTGCTCGGCGGCGGCCGTCTCGACCAGCGCGCGGTAGACCGCGTTCCGCACGTAGCTCGGGAGGAGCTCCGAGAGGATCGCCTCGCCCGAGGGCGAGAGCAGGTAGTCGCGCTTCGTCGCCCCGGCCGGGGGCGGCGTCACGGGGAGCACCTGCACCGTCTGCGGCGGCGTGCTGAGCGCGCTGTTGAACTTCGCGCTCGTCACGTAGAGCGCGTCGAGCTCCCCCGCCGCGAAGCGCCGCATGACGTCGTCGACCAGCCCGGCCGCCTCGGCCGCCGTCGGCTTGTCGCCGATGTCGGCGTTCGCCGTCGCGAGCGTGCGCCCGAGGTAGCGGAAGAAGCCGATCCCCTTGCGCCCCACGACGTGCAGCTCGACCGTCGCCCCGCGCCGCTCGAGCTCCGCGAGCTGCGCGCGCGCCTCGCGGAGGAGGTTCGCGTTGAATGCCCCGCAGAGGCCGCGGTTGCTCGTGAGCACCAGGTGCGCGACGCGGCGCACCTTCGCCGGCTGGCGGAGCAGCGGGAACTGCTCGGCCAGCTCGGCGGTGTACAGGTCGCCGATCACCTCGGCCAGCGCGTTCGCGTACGGACGCGCCGCCTGCACGCGGTCGATGGCGCGCTTCATCTTGGAAGTCGCGACCATCTCCATCGTCTTGGTGATCTTCTTCGTGTTCTCGACGGACTTGATCCGTCCCTTCAGTTCACGGCCCTTGGCCATGGCGCGGGATCCCGGTCAGGGCGTCAGCGCGCCGCGGCGGGCGCCGCGGTGCGCTTGTAGGCCTCGATGGCCGAGCGGAGCTTCGCCTCGGTGTCCTTGCTCACCGCCTTCTCGGTCGCGATCGCCTCGCCGACCTCGGGGTGGCTGGCCGCCATGTACTGGAAGAAGCCGGCCTCCCACGCCTTCACGTCCGACACCGCGACGTCGTCGAGCATGCCGTTGGTCACGGCCCAGATGATCATCACCTGGTCCTGCACCGCCATCGGCTGGAACTGCCCCTGCTTGAGCACCTCGACGGTGCGCTTGCCGCGCTCGAGCATCTTCTTCGTCGCCGCGTCGAGGTCCGACGCGAACGAGGCGAAGGCCTCGAGCTCGCGGTACTGCGCCAGGTCGAGGCGGAGGCGCCCGGCGACGCCCTTCATCGCCTTCGTCTGCGCCGAGCCGCCGACGCGCGACACCGAGATGCCGACGTTCACCGCGGGGCGGACGCCCGAGAAGAACAGGTCGCTCTCGAGGAAGATCTGGCCGTCGGTGATGCTGATGACGTTCGTCGGGATGTAGGCCGACACGTCGCCGGCCTGCGTCTCGATGATCGGCAGCGCCGTCAGCGAGCCGCCCGGCGCGAAGATCGTCCGGTTGTCGACCACCGACGGGTCGCTCGAGATCTTCGCCGCGCGCTCGAGGAGGCGGCTGTGGAGGTAGAACACGTCGCCCGGGAAGGCCTCGCGCCCCGGCGGGCGGCGCAGCACGAGCGAGAGCTGGCGGTAGGCCGCGGCCTGCTTGGTCAGGTCGTCGTAGACGCAGAGCGTCGCCTTCCCCTCGTGGTACATGAAGTACTCGGCCATCGCGCAGCCGACGTACGGCGCGATGAACTGCAGCGGCGCCGGGTCCGAGGCCGCGGCGCTGACGACGATGGTGTACTCCATCGCGCCCGCCTCGCGCAGCTTCTCGACGAGCGAGGCGACCGTCGACGCCTTCTGGCCGATGGCGACGTAGACGCAGATGACGCCGGTGCCCTTCTGGTTGATGATCGTGTCGACCGCGATCGCCGTCTTGCCGGTCGCGCGGTCGCCGATGATCAGCTCGCGCTGGCCGCGGCCGATCGGGATCATCGCGTCGATCGCCTTGATGCCCGTCTGCAGCGGCTGCTTGACCGGCTCGCGCACGATGATGCCGGGCGCCGGGCTCTCGACCTTGCGCTTCATCGTCGCGGCGATCGGCCCGAGGCCGTCGAGCGGGTTGCCGAGCGCGTCGACGACGCGGCCGACGAGCGCGTGCCCCACCGGCACCTCGAGCACGCGGCCGGTGCGACGGCACTCGTCGCCCTCCTTGAGCTTGAGGTAGTCGCCGAGGACGACGGCGCCGATGTTGTCCTCCTCGAGGTTCAGCGCCTGCGCGACGACCACCTCGCCCGTCTCGGCGGCGCGGATCTCGAGCATCTCGCCGGCCATGCACTGGCCGAGGCCGTAGATGCGCGCGATGCCGTCCTTCACCTCGAGGACGGTGCCGACCTCGTCGACGTCGATGGCATCGAGATCGGCCTGCTCGATCTGGCGCAGCAGGATGTCCTTGATCTCACCGGGGCGGAGCGTGGTATCGGCAGCCATGGGGAAGGCGGTCTGGGACGACGAGGAGGAAAGGATCGCGCACAGCTTGTGAAAAATATCACAAGCAGGGGGCGCTGCAAGGTTCCCGCGTGGCGTGTCAAGCGGGGCGCCCCCCGTTCGGTGCCCGAGCCCGGCCCACCGCCACCGCCACCAGCCCGGGCGCGTCGAGCCCCGCCCACCCCGCGGGGGTCGTCCCGGTCACCCGCCGCGCCGCGCGGACGAGGTGCGAGGGCGACGTGTAGCCGAAGGCCGCCGCCGCCCGCGCCCCGGTCGCCCCGGCGGCGAGGAGCTCGCGGACGGCGAGCAGTCGCACCAGTTCGAGGAGCGCCTTGGGGCCGGGGGCGCCGCCGGCCGCGAGCGTGCGGGCGAGGTGCTCGCGGGTGACGCCGAGCGCCCGGGCGGCCTCGTCGACGCGCACGAGGCGCCCGCCGTGCGAGACCGCGGTCCGCCAGAGCGCCTCGGCCAGCGCCCCGCAGTCGTGCGGGGCGAGGAGGGCGTCGGTCGCGGCCGTGAGGCGCGCGCTCCAGAGGTGGGGGGCGAGGAGCGGCCGGAGCGCCGCGTCGTCGACGCCGTCGAGCAGCAGCTCGGCGACGCCGGCGCGCGCGAGGGCGAGGAGCGCCTCGGGCGCGGCGGTGCGCGGGACGAGCGCGGCGACCGGGGCCAGGGGGGCGCCGAGGACCGCGGGGAGCGCCCAGGCCACGCCGCGGTCACCCGCGTCGACCACGACGAGGTCGGGGAGCGGGCCGCCGAGCGCGGTCGCGAGCGCGGCCGGGTCGGCGGCGACGGTGACCACGGCGCGCCCGCGCGGCCAGGCGCGCACGAGCATGCGCCGCACGCGTTCACGCGTGGTGACGAGGAGGAGCCGCACCGCGGGCGCCGCCGCGCGCGCCGCCACCGCCGGCCCGCGGC
>ERZ1066121.2849-NODE-2849-length-10387-cov-11.392954_pt1 | contig 10387 bp, 8 predicted proteins | sample MGYA00382768_ERZ1066121 | MGnify/ENA primary metagenome ERZ1066121 (study PRJEB33369, sample SAMEA5778351) | biofilm metagenome | biome: Industrial cooling water; feature: Water cooling tower basin; material: Biofilm | place: United Arab Emirates | collected... | reverse complement strand
GAGCTCCTTCAACACCCGCTTCTCGAAGGCCTGGTTGTAGACGTACACCGGCCCGTTAGACCCGCACGTCGCGACGAGGGCGGCCGCACAGGCCTCGGAAGGATCGCCGCCGGAGAGGTCAAGGAAGCCTTCATTCGTAATCGCCCCGTCCTCCCCCACCCGGTGGACGCTGAACTGGAAGGCCGCGATCTGGTTCGGGCGGAAGCCCTTCCAGACCGGGACCACATGACTGATCGTCTCGAAGTCGAGGAAGTAGGCGGGGAGCCCGTGGCTGGCCAGTGCCGCCCTCGCACCCTCCTGGTCGAAGAAGGGCTCGCCGGACAAGGTGCAGTCCCGGACCCGACGTTGCCGCTCAGTCAGCACCTCGTCGGGAATCTGGACCATCTCGGTCACGCCCTCGACGTCGATCAGGTGCGAAAGCGGCTTGGTCGGATGCGGCAGCCATTCCGCCGGATGCATCGGCACCGGCTCCCGGCTTCGACAGTGGGCGAAGAAGCCACACTCATACGGCTCACGACAGTGGCGCCCGGTGCGGACCTCCGACGCGGACGGCTCGGCGACAATGCGCTGGGCGTCCTGCACCCAAGCCGCCACCTCGGATTCCCGTGCACGGGCTTCGTCGGTCAGATCGGCCTCGACAAAGAGCCCGTCGTAACGATCGTCGCCCGCATAGACCCACGTACTGTCGATGTGGCCAAGGGCGACGCGTGAAATCGGCACGCCGGCGGCTTTCGCGACATACGCTTGAACAGCGACGTCATCGCGGTGGTAGTCCTTCACCGACGTGGCGGACTTGATCTCCACCATCCGCCACGCGTCCCCGTCGGGCAGAAGCACGTCCGCCATGGCGAAGGCACCGTTCGCCTGGAACGCCGCCTCGAAGAGCGGCTGACGCGAGGCGAGATGCGCTTGGGTCAGTCGGAACGCCTCGTCGTAGCCGATCACCTTCGGGTCGATCAGCGTGCCCTGCCCTTCCGGGTCATAGACCCGCTGCGCGACCGCTCCCACGCGGTGGCCTGCCGCAAAGCGCTGCTGGCTTTCGGGCGAGTCCTGTCGCAGTTCGGGTTGATGAACCTCCAACCAAACGCGCTTGGGGCACTGGCGGTAGGCCAACAGCTTGGATTTCGAAAGCGTTCGCATGGTTCGTCCTGTCCTTTGTCGATGAAGATCGATCGTTGCCGGATCCCGCTCCCGGCGAGCGCCTAGTGAATGAACCCGATGGGCCGCTTGGCCTCCCCCTTGAGGGCACATTCGGCCTCCAAGGCATCGACCAGACCGGCGGGTGACGCCACAGGCTGGAACCGATGCTGCCTTGAGACGGCAGCGAAATCACCGGGGGTCAGCCGCGCGAGGGCGCGGACCCGCCGGTCCTCATCCGCACCCGGCGCCGGGAGCCCCAGGGCGGCGCAGTGGCGCGCAAGGAGCTGGGCCGCCTGGCCCCCGGCGAGGTAGTCGAACTTCACCTTCAGGTCGAAGCGCCGCAAGGCGGCCGTGTCGACGACGTCAGCCAAGTTGGTGGTCGCGATGAGGATGCCGTTGAAGGCCTCCATCTGGGTCAGCATCTCGTTGACCAGCGTGGTCTCCCAGGCGTACTCGGACCGCCGCCGATCCCGGAGGAAGCTGTCGACTTCGTCGATCAACAGCACGGCCCCCTCGCGAGTGGCGGCGGCGAAGGCTTTGGCGACGTTGCGCTCGCTGTCACCGACCCATTTGGACAGGAAGTCGGACGCGCGCTGGACATGGCAGGGCAGGCCCAACGATTCCGCCACCCATTGCCCATACGCCGTCTTCCCGGTTCCCGGCGGACCGTACAGGCACAGTCGCCCCGACGTCGTCCGACCCAAGCCTTGCGCCACGGCGGCCAAGTCAGCGCTCGCCCGGATGAAGGCCGGGTCGTAGGTCGCTGGCAGGTCGACGCCCTCGCTCTTGCGGGTCGGGGCATGCCCCTGGGCCCGGAGCGCACCATCGATGAGCAGCTGGAAGGCATCGCCCACCATCCCCGGGTCGACGCGCTCCTTGATGAAGCGCACGGTGTCCGCGGCGCGAGAGATCAGCGCCGGCGCCAGGTCGCCGGACTGCGCCAGCTGCGACGCTCGACGGTCGTCGATCAGGTCGGCGTAGCGTTCCTTGAGCAAGCGCTCGCGCTCGCGACGCGGGGGGACCGGCACCTCGATGACCATGTCGAACCGTCGCAGGAAGGCCGGGTCCAGTGCATCGATCTCGTTGGCGAGCCAGAGGGCCGGCACGCGGTTCTCTTCGAGGACGCGATTCATCCACGCCTTTCGAGCTTGGGCGGACCCGCGGCGCCACCCGTCGCTCCGCGATTCACCGAAGACATCCTCGACCTCATCGAACAGGATCATCGACGACCCCGTGGGCACAAGGTTCTGGGCAAGGCTGTACGCCCGCAGCCGGCGCTCACCGCTGATGGGGTCACCATCACCATCCTCGCTAGCAACCTCGAAGAGGGTCCCGCCCGCCTCGCCCGCGAGGATCTTGGCCAACTGCGTCTTCCCGGTGCCTGGAACCCCGTGCAGCAGCACGTTGACGCCCTGGCGTCCCAAAGCACGCGACTCGCGCAGGTACGGCACCAAAACGCGAAGCGACTCCGCGAGATACGGGTAATCGGCAAGCGCCAGCGTCGACGGCGAGGTCGTGCGCGCGGTGCCGCTGAGGAAGGACAGCGGCTCGGCGTCCTCCGCCGCGATGAGCTGCGCGAAGCGCGGGGACAGCACTTCCATGGCCTCCTCCAGCCCCGTGTCGTTCGACCACGCGAACTGCAGCAGACCCGAGCGATGCAGAACCCCCTGCGGGCTCAGGGCTTGGCGGATCGCCTTGTCAGGGATCTCCAGCGCAACGGACAAGGCCGTAATGAGCTTCGAGGACGGAAGGCTTCCCATCCAGCCGGCCACCTCCTTCAACGCGAGGTCATTCGACATCCGGACACCGAAGGCCAGCAAGTCACGGTCGGCAGGCGACAGCCCGACCAGATTGGACAGGCGATCGATGTTCCGCCGCAGCGGCGCCTCGGCACGCACCTCCGCGTCGGCCTCGGTCCGAGCGAGGTCATCCTCCAACAGCGCCAAGACGTCCTTGGGCGAAAAGGCGTCGAAGTCGACCGTCTCCGCGTCCGGCAGTCCCAAGGCATGGGCGAGGGCGTCGTCCCGGTAGCCTGCAGCACCGATCAGTTCGCGATAGCCCCCCAGATGAACCAGCAGACGCAGGATCCAGAGCCGGGTCTCCGACTCCAGCTCCAAAGCACTCTTCACGAACGGCGATGCCCGGCGAAACCCCATACCCACCCCCATCATTGAATCCATGGGACCCATTGTCCGGATGGCTGCGACACGATGTGTCGCAGAGAACCACGGGTCGAGTGGGGTCAGAGGCTCAGATTCGGCAGATGCTCGACGCTTTGCAGAAGAGGGCCGTGGCGCTCCTGAAAGCGCTGCGCCAAAGCATCGAACAGCGCCGCTTCGTCTTCGGCGTCGAAGAGGGTCGGCCCCTGCGGGGCATCGTGACTACGCCGCGGGATCGCGGTGAATCGCTCGTGGATGCGTTCTGACCAGTCGCGTGCAAACCGCAGATCCACGAGCAAGACCTGAAACGCCACATAGACCGCGACGTCCACGCAACGCCCACCGTCCACGTATCGCCAGACCCCCGTACTGCAGCGGACGCATTCGGCCGGCCCCGGGCACGCCCCGAGACTGCACCGCCAGTCCCCGAACTCGACCATGAAGAGCGAGCGACGATCGTCGAGGCGGCCTGCCGCCTCCAGGGTGCGGTAGTCCGTATCGATCGACCCGGGCTCCGGCACCACTATCTCTTCGCGATCGCTCAAGGGGTTACCTCGATTGCAGGCCCGCTAGGGCGATTGTTGAGCGTTCACCATGCACGCTGAGGCAACCGCGTGCCGCTGATTTACAGGAGCCGACCGAGCCCACCCACTGCGTCAAGGAGCGAACTTGCTTCGTCCGCGATGAGTGCCTACTACGACGCATAAGGTGCCCACGAACGCCGGGACCATTCCGCCGCCCTAGGATCGCGATACGCCCAAAGCGTCGAGAAACTGCTCGGCGACCTCAAGCTCCAGCAGATCATTACGGCGTAGGAACGAAACGAATGCGACCCCGACGAGCTTCAGTTCTCCTTCCGTCAACACACAAATCCTGAAGGGCATGCCTTTGGCCTTTTCCCCACGAACCGCCAACAGCTGCTCGGCCAGCGTATCTCGCCAGATCCTCAAATCATTAAGCTCCAACAAGGACTCGAAGATCTCGGCCAGCGAAGATTTGGGCGCGGAGAAGCAAAAGGTCGTTTTTTCTCCGGACTCGAAGACATCATGCAACTTACAGTCCGGAAACCGCTGAAGCAGTTGGGCCACAAAAACTGATGTTCTCTCTCGCATACCCACCTCATTTTTCGTCTGCCGCGAATCGGCTCTCATCAGCAGCGCGCGGGACTTCTATTGCTCAGTCCCTGCGCAACTCCTGAGCCAGAAAACCGAATGCCGGCGATTGGCCATGAATTCCATGCGGCGACGATCGGAGCTTCGCTTCTGATGCCCATGCTCGCGAACACCGACGAACGACGAGACCCTGAGAAGTACCCAAGCGCAGCGCTCTCGGCAGAGCCACATGGATCATTTTCCGCAGGGCTCAGACACGATGTGTCGCAGCGACTCACTAGGCGGACATCACGGCCCGCATCGTGTTCACGTGGAGATCGATCACCTTGGACAGCGGGTCCTGATAGCCACCCGCCAGAACCCAAGCCACGGGAACGCCACGGTCCTTCAGTCCCTTGAACACCTGGGCGTCTCGCCCGGCCATCTGCTCGGTCGTGAGAAAGCCACCGAGCGGATCATCGATGTGCGGATCGGCGCCAGCCTGATAGAGCACGATGTCGCAGGCCGACATCGCCACGACGTCATTCCGTATTTGGGCCAAGAAGGGCTCGGCGTGCTTCGGCATGTAGAAGTGCTTGCCCGCCGTGACGTGCACGATGTTTCGGCTCTTCAAGGCTGCAAGGATCTCGTCGGTACCGTCACCGTAGTGATAGTCGTAGTCGAGGATCCCGACGCGCAGACCGGGATTCTCGGCTTGCAACGCCAGCGCCGTGACCATCAGTCCATTGAATGTGCAATAGCCGCCACCGGAGTCGTAGCCCGCATGGTGGAAGCCGGAGACCGGCGCTGCGACCGCCGTGCCACCGGCCATGGCCCAGCGAGCCGCCGTCAGCAGGGCACCCGAGGTATAGGGCAGGCTGGCATTGACCTCGGGCGAGAACGTGCCGAACCCATTCGCTTCAGTGAGGGAACGCACGGCATCCACATACCGCCGGGAATGCGCCCGGAGCAGGTCGTCGCGGGTGACCGGCACCGGCGGACGGAACTCGAGCGTCGGCCACTCGCGCCGCCACGCCTCGACGACGGCGGCTGGCTTGGCTGCGCTGGGGGACGTTCCTTGTGCCGGCGCCACCATGGCGTCGCTGTAAACAACATGCATTGAAATCTCCTAGCGCCAAGGATTCTCAGTGTCCCAGAGCAACGTCGCAGGGCATGCGACGGCATGTGCTTACGCTGGGCCCTAACCACTGCGACTTTGGGAGTCTTGGATGCCCACGCTGACCCAAGGCAATGTTTTCGACGCCGCCCAGCGGACACCACTGGCCGTGGTCTTCGGCCACACCGGCTTCAACCTGATGTCGATGCATTGGAGCGATTTCGCAAAGCGGATCCCGAAGCTATCGGACCTCGCCAATCCATTTCGGGATAGGCCTCGACAGCCCATCGAATGGGCAGAAGGACGTTGGCTTTGGATGGTGGCCTGCACCGCCGCGGAAGGCTTCACCGAAGACGAGCACGAGAAAGCTCTTGGCGAGGCGGTTGCCTGGGCGCTGCAGATGGGCATTGGTTCCATCGTCACGAACGGCGCCGCAAACAGATCCTCTGCCATGTGTAGCACGAACGCTCGGCCCGAGTGGCTTATCACGTACGCGAGCAATCTTGAGAGATCGCACGGAATCGCGGTCGAGCTGATAAGCCTGAGCGACATTTATCTTGCCATGGAGCACAGATCTTCTGGCACCTAGCATTAGCAGCAGGAAAATCCTGGTAATCCACAGCCCGATCCGCCGGAACGCCAGTCAAAATTCGGAGAACCGGATGATGCCAATAGCGAGAAAGGCTCTGACGCCGAGAGTCCAACTGCAATCCATACTGCGCTCCGGCTTGCTGGTCGCGAGCCTCAAGGAACGCGCGGAAAGCTTTGCCCAGAGCGCACAGATCGATCACGGGCGGCGCGCGCCATCAGACTGGCGCATGAGCCTCGCTGGATGCCTCGACGCCTTCATTAACGCAATCGAGGGCGGCATAGCGGTCGACAACGAACCAGCCACGAGCCTCATTCTCTTTCGCACGTTTCACTATGAGGTCGATTCCTCTAGGACGGGGTATCAGCTCACCCACATCCCGACCGGAACTCTCATCACGTTGTTCGACGTTGGATCGCCGATGCGAACCTTCGCTTGGGTTGCGGGGATGAGGCTGGCTCCAGATCGCATGGTCGCTAACGACGCCATGCATCAATGGATTAACGATCGACTGACACGCTTCGCGAGGCGGCACATTGATGGCATCGCCCTTCGCGTGCAGCTGGCCTCACTCCTTGCCCCCTGTCCGATAGCCCTACTGAGGGCAAGGCGCGCTGCCGCGGCGCATTGGTCTCGAGCGGACTGCACAGCAACATGGCTTCAGCGTTGCGCAACGAACGCCACGATTCTTGATGAAGTCCAAAGGATTGCACCTGGCGCCTTGGCGCTTGTTGGACATCACTACGCGCAAGCGAACCATCCCATCCCGCGTGACGCACTTCGCGAAGTGCGTCGTGCGGCGCTCAACTCTGGCGTAAGGCCCGCCGAGTGGGCGCAAGTGACAAGAATTATCCCTCGATGCGCGTGGGCAACGCTCGCCAAACGAACTGCTGCCCCGTTCATCTTTGCCGATGAGGTCCTCGGTGCGTGGTGCCACGTCCATCGCGGGCTTCCACAAGGGCAACGGCTCAGTCGATCCATGTGGCTGACGCTACTTCGCCCGAACGGAGAGGGCGTCAGCGATGCACTGACTCTGCCAACCTACTGGCGAACCGCTCCACGTCTTATCGAGAGTGCCATTTTGGCCTTCAATGCCGCTCAACGCTCGGGGACAGAGGCCGACTTCCTCAGCAACTGGGCCCGCGTAATCCGGTGGCTAGCCAACTTCGTTGGGCGTGGCGTTGGACGAGCCCCGACATCCTTTCAAGGTGCACTCCGCCGTGCAATGAAGGACGAGCGGGTCGCCTGCGCGATTGCAAGATCGAAGGAGGTCATATTTCCAGACTTCCCCATTGACACGTGGACATACAGAGAACTGAAAGCGATCGATCTAGGCACGCCTCTCTCGCTTGTCATGCACTCGATCCAACAAGCTCACTGTGGGGAGATGTTGATCGACGCTTGCATAGAAGGATCGCTCCGCGTCTTCGGCGTGCATGACGAGCACACAGGATTGCCGATCGGCACGGTGTCATTACGCCTTACGGAGGAGGGTTGGCGCCCATCGAACGCCAAGCACTTCGCAAACCGCCCCCCAAGCCTCAAGTTGGTCGACCTTGCTTTCCAGCTCGCGAGCGCCGTAGAACGCACGCTAGGAAGAGCATTCGCCGTGACACCGCTCTTGCGTCGCCAGTTCCTCGCATCGTCCCCGAGCTAAGCGGGCGTTGGAGGGAAGCGAAGCTCGGCCTTGAGCGCTTCCTCCTCGGCTTTCGATATCAAGGGGCTGTCACGCGAATCAAGGAGCGCGCGGATCGTGGCACGGGCCTCTGGCCTTTCGCGATCGAGCATCTCAAGTGCACAGTCCCAGGCAATTGGATCCTCAGGTCCTCCGAAGCCAGCATCCACTATCGACGCATCCGCGCCATGATCGAGAAGCCACTGAAGCGCGTCCGCATCCTCGGCGAGTAAGGCATCGACCATCACAGGGGCGTTTTGCGGAGAGTGCAAATCGACGTGGGCGCCATACCGATGAAGTAAATCAAGAGCGTTACGGCGGCACTGCTGGAGCCTCGACTCGGCCCGCGAGGCCGACCGCGGGTCGCCCTTCCCGCCCAATCCCGCTGCGCAGATAACGAGACGCATAGCGCTTCCATGCTCCGGGTGAAGGGTGTTCGGGTTGGCCCCAGCATCCAACGCGCCCTTCATACCAACGATGTCCAGCGCTTCTGCTGAATCGAGCAAGTCGATGTCGACGTCCTTGAGCGAATCGTAGGCTATGGCCTCCCAGTTGAGCAGAACACGCTCCGGCCAAGTCAACCACTCGAGGCTGTTTTCGAGGTCGGCATATCCGAAGCGATGGATGGACGGGATGCGGCTCGGGAGCACTCCGGTTCGCCAGGCCATCGTGGATTCCTTGACGATCTCCTTCGTTGGGTCGAGCGCATCAATGACCATGAGCAATACGCGATTCTCGGGCGCCCGCTTCCCTGAGGCTCGGAGATGCTCAGGGTCATCGGGTTGCCAAGCACCTTGCGTGGCACCTCGGAGGCGCCAGAACGCATGAAGCGGCGGAGGCTCGCGATCAGCGATGTGGCGAACCATCCAATCAATATGCTGATCCGCCAGGACGGCCGTTTCGCTATTGAATACAAGTCGTCGCTCGCCAACCCGCGGGCCTTCCTCGAAGCGATGCGACTCCCAGCTTGGATAGCGTCGCCGAGCGCTTGCAATCGCCCTAGACATCACTTTTTTGGCAAACCACTCTCGGGTCGTGACGACATAGGGATGGATTCGAGCGATGCCCGTCGGCAGGCTGGCCAAGAACGATGGCGCATTTACGTTCCTCTTCCCAGTCACCGTCCAATGAAGACCGTGGACGGCTGGAGGCGGCGGCTTCGAGGCCATGGTCTCCATGATCATCCGCGTGAAGCTCACTCGACTGACGGCCGCGCGCCGGGATGGATGAAATTCGTTCGCCCACTGATAAACGGCCGGAATCGGCGGCTTTCGACTGGGGTGTAGCCATCGATGAGCGTCGACCGCGTCCTTCAGTAAGGCCTCAATGACCCCAACAGTCTCGCTAAGGCGCTGGCAGCGCTGAGACCACTCGAAACTGCTGTCGGTAGCTTGTTCAATGGCCGTGGCGAGTTCGGCAAAACTCGGATCCCTGAAGAGATCGAGCGCCGATGCCATTTCGCGAAGTTCGATTGCGCATCGGCGCGCTTCTCCGGTGTAGGAGCAGCTCACCGCATCCATAACGCGGTTCACGGCGATCAGAAGGTCAAGACACTCACGCAGGGTCGGGAAGGCCCCGGTGGATTGCCCGTCCGATCCTAGCTGCGAGCTAGAACCCGCAACCAGATTCCCAAGGTGTCGCTCCAAGGTCGGCATACAGCGCCCAAGGTGGCGAATTCGCTCCTCCCAAGGCGTCGAGAAGTCGATCAGGCCGCGACAAGCGTCCGCTAGCGCTTGATCTTCGGCCGTCGAGGGGACGAACAACGCCCCCCAACGCGCCAAATCCCCTGCTTGCTCTTTGGCATCAGATCTCCATCCCGCAGCGATGTTCTCGAACATCCGGCAGGCGAGGATGTAGACATCGAGCCACAAATGTTGAGCTTCAACCTGATCAGGCATGTCCATCACCACTCTGCTGGACACGCCATGTCTGCGAAAGCAGGAATTGTTCCTGAGACCGCGTCTCGATCGCTCCAAGACGCGCCTCCCTAACGGACGCCATCAACGATTCGACCGGCTCATGGGGACGTTCCATGCACAACAGCATGGCCGCGACGGTCCCCGCACGACCAAGACCGCCCTTGCAGTGGATAAGGAGCCGACTACCTGTGCGAAGCCGCTGACGAAGCGCCTCTTCCTCGCTCGTCCAACGATGGAGGAAACGGTGATCGGGTGGATCGCCATCAAGGATCGCCCAGTGGTGCCAGCGCCATCCCCGCGCCGCAATCGCCGCCCCAAGATCCGGGACGCACAGCTCTTCCAACTCCCAAGGCTCCACGAGGGTCATCACCTCGTTGCAGCCCCAATCGGCCATCACGTCCAGATCCATGGCGAGATTCCGATCCCATACCCCGCTCAATGCGTTCGACTGGCGCTTCCCCGGACAAAAGGTCATGCCGATGGCGCCGCTGCCGAAGGGCAGCGTGTCGATGCGGAGGGGATGCGACTGGCTCGTCTTCCTCGAAAGCGTCATGTGTGATCCGAATGGTTGCCCTTGCGCTGAGCGATTGTCGTGTTGGTGATCACGAAGAGGTTGCTGTGCATTGCGGCCAAGGGGTGCCATCGCTCGGCGGCCCGTCGAGCGCTTGCTTGTCTTCTTCCGTCAAGGACACCCGCT
>ERZ1066121.2848-NODE-2848-length-10388-cov-18.998161_pt1 | contig 10388 bp, 8 predicted proteins | sample MGYA00382768_ERZ1066121 | MGnify/ENA primary metagenome ERZ1066121 (study PRJEB33369, sample SAMEA5778351) | biofilm metagenome | biome: Industrial cooling water; feature: Water cooling tower basin; material: Biofilm | place: United Arab Emirates | collected... | reverse complement strand
CCCAGATGGACGAGGGGCTTGCCGCGCTGCAGCGCGCGCTGGTGACACGGGCGGGCGAGCATGCGGACAGCATCATGCCCGGCTTCACCCACTTGCAGACCGCTCAGCCCGTGACGCTCGGCCATCATTTGATGGCTTATTACGAGATGTTCCGGCGCGACCGCGCGCGGATCGCCGACGCAAGGGCGCGGATGAACGAGTGTCCGCTTGGCTCGGCGGCGCTTGCCGGCACTGGCTTTCCGATCGACCGCGAGGCGACGGCGCGCGCGCTGGGCTTCGACCGGCCGACCGCCAATTCATTGGACGCCGTGTCGGACCGCGATTTCGCGCTCGATTTCCTGTGGAACTGCTCGGCCACCGCGCTCCACCTCTCCCGCCTCGCGGAGGAGCTGATCCTCTGGGCGAGCCAGCCCTTCGGCTTCATCCGCCTGCCCGACAGCCTCTCGACCGGCTCCTCGATCATGCCGCAGAAGAAGAACCCCGACGCGGCCGAACTGGTGCGGGGCCATTCGGGGCGGGTGATCGGCGCGCTGACCAGCCTGATGATCACCATGAAGGGCCTGCCGCTCGCCTATTCCAAGGACATGCAGGACGACAAGCCGCCGGTGTTCGAGGCGGCGGGGCTGATGGCGCTCAGCATCGCGGCGATGACGGGCATGATCGCCGGCGCGACCTTCAATACCGCCCGGATGCGCGCCGCGGCCGAACTGGGCTATGCCACCGCGACCGACCTTGCGGACTGGCTGGTGCGCGCGCGCGGTATTCCGTTCCGCGAGGCGCACCATATCACCGGCAGCGCGGTGAAACTGGCGGAGCAGCGCGGCATCGCCCTCGACCAGCTGCCGCTCGCCGACCTGCAGGCGATCGATGGGCGGATCGACGAAAGCGTCTATGCCGCGCTGTCGGTCGATGCCTCGGTGGCGGCGCGCGCGTCCTATGGCGGAACCGCGCCCGATCAGGTCCGTTTGCAGGTCGCTGCCGCGCGTGCGGTGCTGGGTATGGAGGAATGATGCGCCGCCTTGCCGTTCTGAGCCTCGCCGGGCTCGTCGCTGCCTGCGGCACCGCCGCCCCCCTCACCCCGCCCGAGGGCGCAAGCCTGCCGACCGCTCCCTATGGCGCGAGCGAGAAACCCTCGGCCGAGGAATTGCTGCGGCGCGAGGCGCTCGCCGCGCCCGAACGCAGCGTCGAACTGCGCCGCCGCTCCGAAGAACGCCAGGACGATCCCTTCGACCTGCCCCCCGAATAGAAACGAAACCCGATGGACCACTTCACCTACCGCGACGGCGTGATGCACGCCGAGGACGTGCCCCTGCCCCAGATCGCCGAGGCCGTCGGCACCCCCGTCTATGTCTATTCGCGCGCAACGCTGGAACGCCACGCGCGAGTGTTCCGCGAGGCGCTGGACAGCGTGCCGGACAAGCTGATCGCCTTTGCCGTCAAGTCCAACCCCAACCTCGCCGTCTTGAAGGTGCTGGGCGCGGCCGGCATGGGTGCCGACGTCGTCTCGGTAGGCGAGATGCGCCGCGCTCTGGCAGCGGGAATCGCGCCGGAGAAGATCGTTTTCTCGGGCGTGGGCAAGACCGCCGCCGAGATGATCGCCGCGCTTGAGGCGGGGATCGGCCAGTTCAACATCGAGAGCGAGGAGGAGGGCGTCGAGCTGGCGGAGATCGCCGCCGCGCGCGGGCTGACCGCGCAGTGCACCTTGCGCATCAATCCCGATGTCGACGCCGGTACCCACGACAAGATCTCGACCGGCAAGGCCGACAACAAGTTCGGCGTGCCGATCAGTGAGGCGGGGCAGATCTTCGGCAAGCTCGCTGGCCTTGCGGGCGTGAACCTGCGCGGGGTGGCGGTGCATATCGGCAGCCAGCTCGCCGATCTGGCTCCGCTCGAAGCCGCCTTCGGCAAGCTCGGCACGCTGGTGCAGGCCCTGCGCGGAGCGGGCCACACGATCACCCATGTCGACCTCGGCGGCGGATTGGGCGTGCCCTACCGCGTGGGTGAGGTGCTGCCGGCGCCGGCGGAATATGGCGCGATGGTGGCGCGGGTGACGAAGGACTGGGGCGTCACCCTGATCTTCGAGCCGGGCCGGGTGATCGCGGGCAATGCCGGCGTGCTGCTGACCCGGGTGGTGCGGGTCAAGCGCGGGATCAAGGATCCCTTCGTGATCGTCGATGCGGCGATGAACGATCTCGCCCGCCCTGCCCTCTACGGCGCCTATCACCATTTCGAGGCGGTCGAGCCGCGGGGCGCACGCATGACCGCCAACATCGTCGGCCCGATCTGCGAGACGGGCGACACCTTTGCCATGGGCCGCGAATGCGACCTGCTTGAGGCGGGCGACCTCGCCGTGTTCCGGACGGCGGGGGCTTACGGGGCGACGATGGCCTCGTCCTACAATTCGCGCGGTTTCGTCGCCGAGGTGCTGGTCGACGGCGACCGCTTCGCCGTGGTCGCGGACCGGATCGAGGCGGGCGCGATCATGGATGCCGAGCGCGTGCCGGAATGGCTCGCCTGATCCGGCCATGAGCCGTATCGCCAGCCTGCCGCTGTTCCACCGGATCGCGGGGCAACAGGTGCTGGTGCTGGGTGACGGCCCCGCCGCGGAACCCAAGCGGCGGCTGGTCGAACGCGCGGGCGGCGTGATCGTCGAGGATTTCGCCCGGGCGGTGGACGAGGGCGTCCGGCTGGCCTTCATCGCCTTCGACGACGCCAGGGCCTGCGAGGTGGCGGCGATCAATGCGCGCTGCGCCGGGATGCTGGTCAATGTCGTGGACCGACCGGAACTGTGCGATTTCACCACGCCCTCGATCCTCGACCGCGATCCCTTGCTGGTGGCGATCGGGACCGGGGGTGCGTCGGCGGGGCTTGCGAAGCACGTGCGGCTCAGGCTGGAGCGGGTCTTGCCCGAGACCCTCGGCGCGCTCGCGCGGGCGCTCGAGGCGGCGCGGCCGGTGCTGCGGCGGCGCTTTCCCGACGGGGCCGAGCGGCGCCGCGCGGTGGATGCCGCCCTGCGTGAAGGCGGGCCGCTCGATCCACTGGATGCCGAGGCTGTCTCGCGGGTCAAGGCATGGGCAGAGGGCGGGGTGGCGCATCCGGGCGCGGGGGCGGCTTTCGAGATCACCCTGACCAGCCCCAACCCGGAGGACCTCACCCTGCGGCAGGCGCGCCTTCTGGGCGAGGCGGACGTGCTGTGGCTCGACGGCGCGGTGCCGGCGGGCATCCTCTCCCGCGCCCGCGCCGATGCCGTGCGGCGGGCGCTGGCAGAGGGCGAAGGGGTGGATGCCGAAGCCGCTTCGGGCCTCGTCCTGGTCCTGCGCTGGCGCCCCGGCTAGAGGCGCCGCCCGCACAAGCTTCAGGCCGCCTGCAGCAGCGGCGTGCGCAGGCTCGCGAAATAGCCCGACATGGCGGCGATCGCCTTGTCGCTGAGGGCAATGAAGGCGCGGCGACGGTCATCCGGATCAGGGACCCGCACGAAGATCCCGCTTTCGACCATCTGGGTCAGCCAGCGCAGCGCCGTCGTGGCGGGGACACCGGCAGCAATGCACAGCGAGGTCACCGAGACGCGGGTGCCTTCGCCATGCGCGGCGGTGAGATCGAGCAGCATGTCCCACGCCGGATCGCCGAACAGCTCGGGCGCGAAGAAGCGTGCGCGTGCCTGGCGACCGGCGATGATCTGGCGCACCATCTGCGGATCGGGCAGCGGCGGGACAGCGGCGGGCGCCGGGTCAGCGTGCTGGGCACCGAAGACAGGCGCTGACACCATCCCGGGCCCGCGATAGTCGCGCTTGAGTTCGCCCACTGCCGCGCCGGCGGAGACGGCATGGCCCATCCGGTCGAGCGAATGGGCGATCGCCTCGACCTGCTGCGAAAGCCGCAGCAGGGCCACGCGGTCCTCCTCGCCCATCTCGCGAAGGCGCGCCGCCCCGGCCTCGCCCATCACCCGCCCGACCGCGATCACCCGTTCGGCGCGGGTGGGAGATACGAGGATCTGAGGGTTGGACTGGTCGAGCACGGCAAAGACATCGTCGAGCCCCGCAAGGTTGGTCGCGACGATCAGCTTGGCACCCGACCGCGCGACCCGCATGTCGAGCCGCGCAAGGCCTGCCAGCATCATCGCGTCGATCCCGCGGCTGCCCATGACCGTGCAATCGACCACCACCACATCGCCGAGCAGGGCGATCGGCCCTTCGAGCAGGGAGCGCAAGGGCCCTCCGTCGATGCTGCGGAACCCCGCCCCGCCGAGGTCGGCGCCGATCTGGCGCCGCAGCCCTTCGTCCTCGCCGAAAATCGCGACACGGGCGGGCAGGCCCGCACCGTCATCAGCGCAGCCATAGGTGAAGTCATCGGCAGGGGAAGCACCACGGACGGGGGAGGTCAGCATCGACTCGACTCCAACTAGGTTGGAACGAGAATAGAACAAAACAGGATCAGGTCAAGTAAGTTGGCCTGATGGTCACAGCCCCCCCGTCCCGCTCACGGCCTGATCTCGATCACCGTGCCGTCGGGCACGATGCGCCACAATTCCTCGATCTCCTCGTTGGAAAAGGCGATGCAGCCGTCGGTCCAGTCACCGGGAACGCGGCCGAAGGGCAGGGAATTGGGCTGGCCGTGGAGGAAGATGTCGCCTCCCGGCGAGCGGCCGTATTGCGCGGCGAAGGCGCGGTCGGCAGCGTTGGGGTAGGACACCTTGAGGCTGAGGTGATACGCGCTCCCCGGGTTGCGGCCTTCGATCACGTAGCGGCCCTCGGGCGTGCGCTCGTCGCCCTCGAACTGCTTGTGGCCTTGCGGCCGGTCGCCGAATTGCAGGCCGCGCCATGCCTTGACGGGCTGCCCGCCGGCATAGGCGACCATCAGCCGTTCGGACTTGTCGACGATGAGATAGTCGACGCTGGCGAAGCGCCGTTTGGGTACGATCCGCGCCGCCTCGCGCGCCAGCGGGGGCTGCGAGGAGGGGGCTTGCGCCTGCTCCACCGGCGGCGCGGCACAGGCGGCAAGCGCGAGCAGCGGGAGGAGCGCGAGGCGGGTCATGCGGGCGAGACTAACCCGCCCCGCCCCTCGCGATCAATCCACGAAAGGATCGCGCATCAGGATCGTGTCGTCGCGTTCCGGCGAGGTCGAGACCAGCGCCACGGGGCATTCGATCAGCTCCTGGATGCGCTGGATGTACTTGATCGCGTTGGCCGGGAGGTCGGCATAGGAGCGCGCGCCCGCCGTGCTCTCGTGCCAGCCGGGCATCTCCTCGTAGATCGGCTCGCACGCGGCCTGGTCGGCGGCATGGCTGGGGAGGTAGTCGTAGACCTGCCCGCGCAGGCGATAGCCGGTGCAGATCTTCACCTTCTCCAGCCCGTCGAGCACGTCGATCTTGGTGAGCGCGATGCCGGTGACGCCGCTGATCGCGCAGGATTGCCGCACCAGCACCGCGTCGAACCAGCCGACGCGGCGCTTGCGGCCGGTGACGGTGCCGAACTCGTGGCCCCGCTCGCCAAGCCGCTGGCCGATCTCGTCCTCGAGTTCGGTCGGGAACGGGCCGGATCCGACGCGCGTGGTGTAGGCCTTGACGATGCCGAGCACGAAGCCGGTCGAGTTGGGGCCGAGGCCGGAGCCGCTGGCCGCGGTGCCACTGACCGTGTTCGAGGAGGTGACGAAGGGATAGGTGCCGTGGTCGACATCGAGCAGCACGCCCTGCGCGCCCTCGAACAGGATCTTGGCGCCGGCGCGGCGGACCTTCTTCAACCGCTTCCAGACCGGCTGGGCGAACTTCAGCACGAAGGGCGCGATCTCGCGCAGGTCCTCGAGCAGCGCGGCACGGTCGACCGGCGGCTGGCCGAAGCCGGCGCGCAGCGCATCGTGGTGGGCGCAGAGGCGGTCGAGCTGGGCCTCGAGGCTGTCGAGATGCGCCAGGTCGCACACCCGGATCGCGCGGCGGCCGACCTTGTCCTCGTAGGCCGGGCCGATCCCGCGCCCCGTCGTCCCGATCTTGCCCTTGCCCGCCGCCGTTTCGCGCAAAGCGTCGAGATCGCGGTGGAGGGGGAGGATCAGCGGGCAGTTGTCGGCGATGGCGAGGTTGTCGTCGGTGATGGTGACCCCCTGCCCCTCGACCTTGGCGACCTCGTCGCGCAGCGCCCAAGGATCAAGCACCACGCCGTTGCCGATCACCGAGAGGGTACCGGAGACGATCCCAGAGGGCAGCAGCGAGAGCTTGTAGGTCTTACCGTCGATCACCAGCGTGTGACCGGCGTTATGGCCGCCCTGAAAGCGGACCACGGCATCGGCGCGGCTGGCGAGCCAGTCGACGATCTTGCCCTTGCCCTCATCGCCCCATTGGGCGCCGATCACGGTGACGTTGGCCATGTGTGTCCTTATCCGGTGGCGGTGAACCGGGCGGGGGCCTAGGCGTTCGGGACGGGCGAGGCAAGCACGGCGCGAAGGGTTTTGCGGCCGATCTGCGTTGAACGGAACAACTGCCGTCCGCTCGAAAGGAAGCCTTCGCCGATGCGCCCTGCCGCCCAAGCCCTGATCGCCGCTGCCGCTCTGGCGGTGCTCGCCAGCCCGATCCTTGCCCAGCAGCGCAGGGGGGAGGAGCGCCTGCCCGCGAGCTGCCGGCAGGAGGTGGTGCGGCTGTGCGGCATCAACCGGGGGCAGATCGCCGCCTGCCTGCGCGAGAAATATGGCGAGCTCTCCGAGGGCTGCCAGGCCGAGCTGCGCCAGCGCATCGAGGCGCGCGGGGGCCGCGAGGGCGCGCGGCGCGGGGGAGCCGCGATGGCGTCCGGCCCCGCCCTCGCCCCGCAGCAGACCCTCGCCTACGGCAGCGATCCGCTCCAGGCGCTCGACCTGTGGGTGCCCGAGGGCAGGCCCGCCCCGCTGGTGCTGTTCGTCCACGGCGGCGGATGGTCGCGCGGGTCGAAGAGCAATGCCGTGGGCCGCGCCCTGCCCGGGCACCTGCTGGCGCAGGGCTATGCCTTCGCCTCGATCGACTACCGGCTTGTCCCCGCCGCGCGCGTCGAGGACCAGGCGGCGGACGTGGCTGCGGCGCTCGCCCACCTGCTCGCGCGCGCCGACGCGCTCGGCATCGACCGGACCCGCGTGGTGCTGACCGGCCACTCGGCAGGCGCGCATCTGGTGGCGCTGGTGGGGACGGACGAGACATACCTTCGGGCTGCGGGCCTCTCCTTTGCCGACATCGACGGGGTGATGCCCAACGACGGCGCGGCCTATGATGTGGCGCAGCAGTTGGCACTCGCCGGACCGCAGATGCGCGGCACCTATGAACAGGCCTTCGGCAGCGATCCCGCGCGGCACAAGGCGCTCTCCCCGATCGCCCACGCCGCAGCGCCCAATGCCCCGGCCTTCCTCCTCCTCCATGTCCAGCGCCCCGATGCGGCGGCGCAGTCGAAGGCGCTGGCCGAGGCGCTGCGCAAGGCGGGCGCCGAGGCCGAGGTCTCCGGCTTCCCCGGCGAGGGCCTGCGCGGCCACATGGAGATCAACCGCAACCTCGGCCAGCCCGATTACCCCGCGACCCCGGTGATGGACGCCTGGCTGAAGAAGGTGCTGGGCGGCCAGGCGAAGTTTACAAAGTTGACACTGTAAACTTCGAATTCCTACGGGAATTCGTGATGCAATTCATCGGGTTGCTTGGCAAAACCGAAGTTGACACTGTGTTTTGCGTTTTCATGGGCCCTTTCGGGGCCGATGCGGCATCCGGCGCGGCAACGACAATGCGAAAGAGCCGCCCGAGCCTAATCGCGCTTCCCTCGGTAGGAAAGCGGGTGCCGCCTTGCCACTCCGGAGCGGCGAGGATGGGGCGCGATGGCCGGAACCTGCCCTAGATCGCCACCGGCTCCCCGCCCTCTAGCACATAGTCGCAGCCCAGTGCCTTGGGGTCCTCGCCTTCGGCCAGCTGGGCGATGGTGCGCCAGCCCTCGAACCTGAGCCGCGCCGCCGCGGCGCGGTCGTGGCCGAGGGGGAGGTAGCAGGTGCGCGGAGCCTCGGGCTGGGGCGCGGCCTCGGCGAGGCGGTCGAGATAGAGGGTGAAGCCGGTCGCCGGCTCCTCGCTCCCTGCGATGCGGTAGGTGCCGCCCCGCCCCACCGCGCGGCGCTGGCCTTCGGCATAGAGGGTGAAGCCGAACCATGACTGGTATTCGAAGCCGTGGCGCTCGGTCGGATCGAGCGTGATGCGCGCCGCATCCCCGATGTGCCCGGCAATCGCCTCCAGCGCATCGAGGCGCGACTTCAGTGCCCCGCCCGCATCCACATCCCGCAGCGCAGCGAGGGCACCTTCCAGCGGTCCGGTCGCATAGAGCAGCGGCAGGTAGGCGCTGCCGCCCGCCGCGCGCAATCCGCCCGCGTCCTTGGTGTCGAGCTCGCGCCGCACGCCCTCGATCTGCTCGGGGGCGAGCGGGAAGGCCTTTGCCGCCAGCGTGTCGACGAGATCGGGCAGGGTGAAATCGACCGAGATGCCGGTCAGCCCGGCTGCCTTGAGCGCCTCGATGGCCAGCATCACCGCCTCGCCCGCGGCGGCAACGGTATCGGAGCCGATCAGCTCGGCGCCGAGTTGCAGCCGCTCGCGCGCAGGGTCGAGCTGGCTCGCCTTGATCACCACCGTATCGCCGCAATAGGCAAGGCGCAGCGGACGCGGCGCGGCGGCGAGGCTGGTGGCGGCGATGCGCCCGATCTGCGGGGTCATGTCCGAACGCAGCGCGAGGGTGCGCAGCGAAGCGGGATCGACGAAGCGGAACATCGTGCTGCGCTCGCCCACGCTCACGCCCGCCATGCGGCCGACCAGCGCGGCCTCGAACTCCAGCAGCGGCGGGCGCACGCGGTCGTAGCCGTGGGCGGCAAGCACATCGAGACAGGCGCGCATCGCCGCGGTGATGCGCGCGGCTTCAAGCGGCAGGCGGTCTTCGAGGCCTTCGGGCAGGAGATCGTTGGGCTTGGTCATCGCTGGTGCGCTTAGCGGGCATTGCCGCGCTGGTGAAGGGGGCTAGCACCGCGCAGGCCCACCCCCTGCCCCTCCCGCAAGCGGGAGGGGAGTATCGGCGCGCACCAGTCCCCCTCCCGCTTGCGGGAGGGGTCAGGGGTGGGCGCTTCACCTCAGAACGACAGCGCCTTGACCAGCTTCACGCCTTCGAGCGTCTCGGCCTCGGCCACCACCTCGGCGGGCAGGGCCTCGTCGAGGCTCAGCAGCAGCACCGCTTCCCCGCCCGCCTCGCGGCGGCCGAGGTTGAAGGTGCCGATGTTGATGCCGTGGCTGCCCAGCAGCGTCCCGATGCGGCCGATGAAGCCCGGCTTGTCGTCGTTGACGATGTAGAGCATGTGCCCGGCGAGTTCCGCCTCGATCCCGATGCCGAAGATCTCGACGAGGCGCGGGCTTTCCGTCCCGAACAGCGTGCCGGCGACCGAGCGCGGCCCCTGCGCGGTTTCGACGGTGACGCGAACGAGGGTGTTGAACGCGCCCTCGCGCTGGTGTCGTACCTCTGCGACCTCAAGGCCCCGTTCCTTGGCGAGGAAGGGCGCGTTGACCATGTTCACCGTGTCCGAATAGCGGCGCATGAAGCCCGCCAGCACGGCGGCGGTGATGGGCTTGCCGTTGAGTTCGGCCGCCGCGCCCTCGCGCTCGATCCCGATGCGGGTGAGGTTGCCGTGGGCAAGCTGGCCGACGAGGCTGCCGAGCTTTTCGGCGAGCGCCATGTAGGGCTTGAGCTTGGGGGCTTCCTCCGCCGACAGACTGGGCACGTTCAGCGCATTGGTGACGCCGCCGTTCACAAGATAATCGGCCATCTGCTCGGCCACCTGCAGCGCGACGTTGACCTGCGCCTCGGTGGTCGAGGCCCCGAGGTGCGGGGTGCAGATGAAGTTCGGCGCACCGAACAGCGGGTGATCGGCCGCCGGCGGCTCGGTCTCGAACACGTCGAGCGCCGCGCCCGCGACCTGCCCGCTTTCGAGGCAGTCCTTGAGCGCCGCCTCGTCGATCAGCCCGCCGCGCGCGCAGTTGATGATGCGGATGCCCTTCTTGGCATTCTCGAGCCGCTCGCGGCTGAGGATGTTGCGGGTTTCCTCGGTGAGCGGGGTGTGGAGCGTGACGAAGTCGGCGCGGCTCAGCAGCGTGTCGAGATCGACCTTCTCGATGCCGAGTTCGATCGCGCGGTCCTCGGTCAGGAAGGGATCATAGGCGATCACCTTCATGCGCAGGCCGAGCGCGCGGCTGGCGACGATCGAGCCGATGTTCCCGGCCCCGATCAGGCCGAGGGTCTTGTTGGTGAGCTCGACCCCCATGAACCCGCTCTTGGGCCACTTGCCGGCCTGGGTCTGGGCATCGGCCTGCGGAATCTGCCGGGCGAGCGCGAACATCAGCGCGATGGCGTGTTCGGCGGTGGTGATCGAGTTGC
>ERZ1066121.2846-NODE-2846-length-10395-cov-15.037331_pt1 | contig 10395 bp, 4 predicted proteins | sample MGYA00382768_ERZ1066121 | MGnify/ENA primary metagenome ERZ1066121 (study PRJEB33369, sample SAMEA5778351) | biofilm metagenome | biome: Industrial cooling water; feature: Water cooling tower basin; material: Biofilm | place: United Arab Emirates | collected... | reverse complement strand
CTCCCCGCCGCCTCCGCGGCCGCCTCCGCGGCCGCCATCGCCCGGGCCGCCGCCTGCCGCTCGGCCGTCGCCCCCGCGTAGCGCGCCTGGAGCGCCGCGTAGCGCGCCGGCTCGGCGGCCTGCACGCGCCGCTCGTGCGCCGGGTTGTAGAGCAGCGGCGGCGTCTGGAACTGGTAGAACACGAACACCAGCACGCCGACGAGCAGGATCAGCGCCTGGAGCGGGATCTTCCAGTAGGCGCTCATGAGCAGCGAGCTGCGCGCCTCGTCGACCGAGCGCGCCGTGAGGTAGCGCTGCACCTGGCTCTGGTCGGTGCCGAAGTACGAGAGCATCAGGAAGGTGCCGCCGACGAGCCCCGACCACACGGTGTACGTCTCGCGCAGGTCGAACGACAGGTCGAAGGTGCGCAGCCGCCCCGCCGCCCCGGCGATCGCCAGCGCCTCGCCCGGCCCGACGGGGATGCGCACGACGAGCACGACGACGATCGCGGTGACGGCCACGAGGATCAGCACCATCTGCTTGACGTCGGCCCACGTCACCGCCTGCACCCCGCCCAACACGGTGTAGATCACCGTGGGGACGCCCATGAGCAGCACCCCCCACGCGAGCGGCCACCCGAAGATCGCCGAGAACACCACGGCCGGCGCGGCGAGGATCGTCCCGCACGACATCCCGCGGGAGACGAGGAAGAGGAGCGCGGTGAGCGAGCGCGTCCTCGCGTCGAAGCGCCGCTCCAGGTACTCGTAGGCCGTGTAGACGCGCGCCCGGTGCAGGAAGGGGACGAGCGTCACGCCGAGGAGCACCATCGCCAGCGGGAGCCCGAAGTAGAACTGCACGAAGCGCAGCCCGTCGGTGGCGCCCTGCCCCGTGGTGCCGATCATCGTCACCGCCGAGAGCTGCGTCGCCATCACCGAGAGCCCGACGGCCCACCACGGCAGGTCGCGCCCGGCGAGGAAGTAGCCCTCGAGGTGCTGCGTCCCGCGCGCGCGGCGCACCCCGTCGATGACGACGTAGGCGACGTAGACGACGACGACGACCCAGTTGAGCGGATGCACGCGAGGCCCCGTCAGGGCGCGTAGCGCTGCTGCAGCATCCAGAGCGCGAGGAGCGTCGCGACCTGCACGAGGAGCACGCGCACGAGCGTCGCGCGGAAGCGGCCGGCGTCGGCCGGCGGCGCGCCGTCGGCGGGCGCGGAGGGGCGGGGCTCGGTCATGGTGCGGGCCAATCTACCCGCGGTGGCGGAGAGGGGCGACCGACGCCGCGCCGTCGCCGGCATCCGCGAGCGCGTCGGGCACGTCGGGCGCGTCGGGCGCCCCCGGCGGCGCGTCGGCCACCACCGCCACGGCCGCAGCGGCGAGGCGCACGCGCACCCGCGCCCCCTCGCGCACCCGCCGGTCGGCGGTCGCCACCTCCACCGCCTGCCCGTCGATCAGCGTGACGCGCACGACGACGCGCCCGCCGGCGAAGCGGCGGGCCGCCACCACCCCCGGCCACGCATCCCCCCCCTCCCACCCCTCGGCGTCGGCGCCGGCGAGCGCCAGCTGCTCGGGGCGCAGGACGGCGAGCAGCCGCGCGGCGCCCCCGCCCGGCGGGCCGCCCGACGGGCCGACCGGCGCATCGCTCGAGGTGGCGAGCCGCGCCGCGGCGCGCTGCGTGACGCCGGCGACCGTGACCGCGACGGTCGCTCCGGCGACGGTCGCCCCGACGAGCGTCGCCGGCAGGAGCGCCGCCTGCCCGATGAACGCCGCCGCCGCGCGCGACGCCGGGCGGTCGTAGATCGCCTCGGGGGCGCCCACCTGCAGCAGCCGCCCGCGCTCGAGCAGGGCGACGCGGTCGGCGACGGCGAAGGCGTCCTCCTGGTCGTGCGTGACGAGGAGGGCGGTCACCCCCTCGCGCCGCAGCGTCGCGCGCAGCTCGTCGCGCACCCCCAGACGCAGCCCCGGATCGAGGTTCGACAGCGGCTCGTCGAGCAGGAGCACGCGCGGGGCGAGCACGAGGGCGCGCGCCAGGGCGACGCGCTGCTGCTCGCCGCCGGAGAGCGCCTGCACGGCGCGGGCGTGCAGCTCCCCGAGTCCCACCCCGCCGAGCGCCGCTCGGGCCCGCGCCCGGCGCTCGGCGCGGGGGACGCCGCGCGCCTCGAGCCCGAAGGCGACGTTCTCCTCCACCGACAGGTGCGGGAAGAGGGCGTAGTGCTGGAACACCATCCCGACGCCGCGGTGCTCGGGCGGGGTGCGCGTGACGTCGACGCCGTCGAGCCGCACCGCGCCCGCGTCGGGGCGCTCGTAGCCGGCGACCAGGCGGAGCGTCGTCGTCTTGCCGGAGCCCGACGCGCCGAGCAGGGCGAGGAGCTCGCCGGGCGCGGCGTCGAGCGTCAGCCGGTCGACGGCCGGGCGCGCGGCGCCGGGGTGGCGGCGCACGAGGTCGTGCACGGCGAGGGCGGAGGCGGGCATCGATCCCCGGCGGGGGTTCAGCGTGCAGGCCCTGGCGTGCCGGGGCCCCGGCCGATCTCGCCCGCCAGCGCGTCGACGGCCGTCGTGCGGCGACGCGTCGATCGACGTCGGGACGGAGCGCTCGACAATCTACGCCGAGCGTCGGGCACGGCGCCGGCCCGCTCGGGCGGCCGCAGCGCTCGCGCTCCGATGCGTCGCCCTTCACCGCCGCGCGGGCGCCGCCGGCGCCTTGCGCACCGCGACCGCGTCGGCGCGCGCCGCCAGCAGGTTCACGAACAACCGCGCCGCCCCCGGGTTCCCCGCCGGCAGCTGCCGGAAGAGCGAGAGCGTCGTGTACACGTACGTCCCGCGCCCCAGCGGCGCGACGAGCAGCGCGTTCCGGTTCTCCGGCTCGCCGGGGTCGTGCAGCGCGACCACGGGGCGGTACGCGGAGTCGGCGGTCGCCGGCATGTAGAGGGCGCGCTCCTGCACCCACCCCGCCCAGTCGGCGGGGCCGATGCGGTTGGGCGTCGCGAGCACGCGCGCGGTCGCGTCGAGCACGGTCACCGGCGCCTCCTCGAGCGTCACGCGCTGTGCCGGGCGGTCGAGGGTGACGGGGTGCGGCATGACGCCCGGCTGGGTCATCTCGTACTGTCCGTACTGCACGACGAGCGTGCCCCCGGCGCGCGCCCAGTCGAGCAGCCGCGCGTTGGCCGCCACGAGCGCGGGGTGCGCCTCGTAGGCGCGCGGGCCGACCACGAGCGCCGTGAAGCGCGACAGGTCGGCGCTCGCGAGCGTTGCCGGGTCGAGCACCGTGACCGGCACGCCGAGCTGGGCGAGCATCGGCGCGACGTTGTCGCCGACGCCGGGGAGGTAGCCGACCGCCAGGCGCGGCGGAAGGGCGACGTCCACGGCGACGATCGCCGTCTCCGCCGTGCGCCAGAGGGGCTGCGGACGCACGTGCTCGTAGTCGACCAGACGGTAGCCGCTCTCGAAGCGCTCCCCCTCGCTCGTGGCCTCGGCGCGCAGCGCGTGCCGCCCCGGGGCCAGCCGTCCGCGCACGCGGAAGCTCACCGTCGCCTGCGCGTCGTAGCCGGCGAGCGTCACCCCGCGCGCGGCCGAGTCGGCGGCGAGCCCCGCGGGGAGGGCGAGGCGCACGGTGACGGCCCGCGACGCCGTGTCGGCGCTCGTCAGCCGGACGCGCACCATCCGGTCGATCGGCGCGCCGGCCGGGGCGTAGGCCACCGCCTCGTCGAGCGCGACGGCGATGGCGGGGACCGCCGCCGCCGGCCGCGCCAGCTCGCCGCGCACCGCGTCGACGGTGCGCCGCACCCCGGTGGCCTCGACCACGGTGTACGCGCCGTCCACCTCGACCCCGGCGATCGCGTCGAAGGCGGCGATCTCGCGCCACTCCTCGCGCCGCGCCGCGCCCCCGCCGATGGCGAACGTCGCCCCCGTGCGCGGGGCGACGAGCCACCACGGCCCGGTGAGGCGGCGCGGCACCACCGGCGCGGTACGGGTGAGCGCGGCGCCCGGGGCGACCGTCGGCGTCTCGCCGGCGGCGAGCAGCGCCGGAGCGTCGGGCGATCCCTCCAGCTGCAGCATCGTCACGCGCGCGGCGCGTGCGCCGCGGTTGTGCAGCGTCACCGTCGCCGGCACCGGGCGGCCGACGACGAGGTGCTCGCGCGGCGCCTGCGCGTCGAGCTCGAGTCCGGCGGCCAGCTGCACGGCGCGGTGCAGGCGGGCGATGGTCACGTCGCGCGTCGCCGCGAGGTCGCCGCCCGCCGCGTCGCACCCGCGCGCCCCACCGCACGCGGCGTCGAGCAGCCGTTCGGCGCGCGCCAGCGCCCGCAGGATCCCCTCGGGGCGCCACGGATCGTACGCCGGGCGCACGGCGGCGAGCGCGGCGGCGAGCGAGTCGACCGTGGCGCGCCGCTCGGCGGGGACGGCGGCGCGCAGCCGCGTCCACGCGGTGTCGAGGCCGGCGAACAGATCCCCCTCGCGCTCGGCCGCCACGTCGGCGGCGACGCGCGTCGCCTCGCGCTGCAGCGAGACGATCGACGGGCCCTTCACCTCGGGGCGCCCCTGCCCCTGCGACTTGTGCTGCGTGCGGCTGATCATCGCCAGCTCCGCGGGGCTCCGGCCGAGCCACGGGTCGTAGGCGCCGGCGTCGTAGCGGAGCGTCGCGCCGGCGTGGTTCCGGTAGCTGGTGTTGCGGTAGAACTTCGCCACCGTCCACGCGGGGCCGAACCCCGCCGCCGGGAAGCGCGCCGTGTCGGCCGCGGCGTCGTACGCCTCGCGCGCGAGGATCCCGCTCGCCTGGTGGTGCCCGTGCCCGTCGGCCGGCGTGCCGCCGAAGATCGCGATCAGCACGTGCGGCCGCACCGACCGCACCACGCGCACGACGTCCCCCAGCACCGAGTCGCGCGGCCAATGGCGGAACGTCTCCTCGGCGCTCTTGCTGAAGCCGAAGTCGTAGGCGCGCGAGAAGTACTGCGACCCGCCGTCGAGGCGCCGCGCGGCGAGCAGCTCCTCGGTGCGGATGGCGCCGAGCGCCTCGCCGAGCTCGTTGCCGATGAGGTTCTGCCCACCGTCGCCGCGCGTCAGCGACAGGTACGCCGTCTCGGCGTGGCGCGTCTTGGCGAGCCAGGCGATGAGGCGCGTGTCCTCGTCGTCGGGGTGCGCGCCGACGACGAGCACGCGTGCCGTCTGCCCCAACCCGTCGACGGTGCGCGCCAGCGCCGCGGCGCCGCGCTCCTCGTAGAGCGCCGGCTGCGCGCCGGCGCCACGGAGCGGGAGTGCGACCGCGAGCGCGGCGACGAGGACGGCCGCGGCGCGGCGGGGCAGGCAGGGCATCGGACGGGAGGTTCGGCGGGGGCAGGAGCGGGCCGGGACAATATGCGGCCGAACGCGCGACGGGTGGAGGCGCACGCCGTCGGGCGTCCCGCGTCGTCGGCAGGGCGCTCCGCGGCGGGCGCTGCCTGGCGGGGCGCTGCCTGGCGGGGCGCTGCCTGGCGGGGCGCTGCCTGGCGGGGCGCTGCCTGGCGGGCCGCTCCGTGTGCCCCCCCTCGTCATCCCGAGCGCTCCGCCTTCGTCATCCCGAGCGCTCCCCCCTTCGTCATCCCGAGCGGTCCCCCCATCGTCATCCCGAGCGCAGCGAGGGATCTCGATCTGCCGCTCGCCCCCCGCCCCCCCCGTCATCCTGGGCGCAGCGAAGGCTCTCGATCTGCCACCCGTTCCTTCCCCCCCGGTCTTCCTGAGCGAGCGAAGGATCTCGATCTGCCGCTCGCCCCCCGCCCTCCCCCGTCATCCTGAGCGCAGCGAACGATCTCGATCTGCCGCTCGCTCCTCGCCCTCCGCCCGGTCATCCCGAGCACGGCGAAGGATCTCGATCTCGAACCAGGAACGGGTAGCAGATCGAGATCCCTCGCTGCGCTCGGGATGACAGGGGTGGGGGGGCGGAGCGCGGCGCCACGGCCGCACGCCGCGCCCTCTCGCTGCGCTCGGGATGACAGGGGCGGGGGGAGCGGAGCGCAGCACCACGGCCGCACCGCGCCCCCTCGCCGTGCTCGGGATGACAGGGGCGGCGGCGGGGCGCCGAGAGAGCGCCACGGCCGCACCGCGCGCCGCCTCGCTTCGCTCGGGATGACGGCGTCTTGGGGGTGCCGAGAGAGCACCACGGCCGCACGCCGCGCCCCCTCGCGGCCGCCTCGAGATGACGGCGGGGAGGACGGCGCCGCGCGCCCGCGCCTCAGGCGCTCGCCGGCTCCGGCTCGGTGGGCGTGGCCTCGGCGTCGACCGCCGCCTCGCTCACCGCCAGCGCCTCGGCGATGATCCGCGCCTGCTCCGCCTTGTGCGACGCCTCGTACCCCTCAGCCGGGCTGGCGCGCTCCGGGCGGCCGACGTAGCCGGCGCGCCCCTTCCCCGCGAGCATCGCCTCGAGACGCGGGGCGACGAACGTCCACGCCCCCATGTTGCGCGGCTCCTCCTGCACCCACACCAGCTGCCGCGCCTGCGGGTAGCGGGCCAGCGTCGCGAGCAGCGCCTCCGCCGGAAAGGGATAGAGCTGCTCGACGCGGACGATCGCCACCGCGTCGGGGACCGCGTCCTGCCCGGCGAGGTCGTAGTACATCTTGCCGGTGCAGAGCAGGATGCGCCGGACCCGGTCGCGCCGCTCGGCGGCCGCCGGATCGTCGATCACCGGCTGCCACTGCCCCCCGGCGAGGTCGGCGAGCCGGCTGGCCGCCGCCGGCAGACGGAGCAGCGACTTCGGCTGCATGAGCACGAGCGGGCGCCGCGGCTCGCGCCGCGCCTGCATGCGCAGCACGTGGAAGTACTGCGCCGGGGTGCTCGGGTAGGCGACCGTCATGTTCCCCTCGGCGCACAGCTGCAGGAAGCGCTCGAGGCGCGCCGAGGAGTGCTCGGGCCCACCCCCCTCGTAGCCGTGCGGCAGCAGGAGCACGAGCCCCGAGTCGAGCGACCACTTGGCACGGTCGGCCACGAGGAACTGGTCGATGATCGTCTGCGCGACGTTGACGAAGTCGCCGTACTGGGCCTCCCACAGCGTCAGCGTGTCGGGCGCGGCCACCGAGTAGCCGTACTCGAAGCCCATCACCGCCGTCTCGGTGAGCGGGCTGTTGTAGACCTCGAAGGCGCCGGTGCGCCCGGGCAGGGCGGCGAGCGGCGTGTGCGTCGCCCCGGTCTCCGGGTCGTGCAGCACGGCGTTGCGGTGGCCGAAGGTGCCGCGCTCGGCGTCCTGCCCGGTGAGGCGCACGCTGATCCCCTCGGTGACGAGCGACGCGAAGGCGAGCGCCTCCGCCTGCCCCCACTCGATCCCTCCCTTCTCCCCGAGCGCCTCGTCGCGCCGCGCGAGGATGCGGGCGAGCTTCGGGTTGGGCGAGAAGCCGTCGGGGTAGGCGAGCATCGCCCGCTGCAGCGCCACCAGCCGCTCCGCCGGCACCGCCGTCTCGACCGGGAGGGCGTGGTCGGCCGGCTGCCCCTCGGGGGAGTCGTGGTCGAACGACGCCTGCTGCCGCACGCGGTCGTAGGCGGCCTGGAAGCGCGCGCGCACGTCGCGGTCGACCTGCTCGACCGCCTCGGCCGAGAGCACCCCCTCGCTCACGAGCCGCGCCCCCCACACCTGCCGCGGCGTCGGGTGCTTGCGGATGGCCTCGTAGAGCCGCGGCTGCGTGAACGCCGGCTCGTCGGTCTCGTTGTGCCCGTGCCGACGGTAGCCGACGAGGTCGATGAGGAAGTCCTTGCCGAAGTGCGCGCGGTAGGCGATGGCGATGCGCACCGCCACCAGGCACGCCTCGGCGTCGTCGCCGTTGACGTGGACCACCGGGATGTCGAACCCCTTGGCCAGGTCGCTGGCGTAGTGCGTCGAGCGCGAGTCGGTCGGGTCGGTGGTGAAGCCGACCTGGTTGTTGACGATCAGGTGCAGCGTCCCGCCGACGCGGAAGCCGGCGAGCCGGTACATGTTGAGCGTCTCGGCGACCACCCCCTCCCCCATGAACGCCGCGTCGCCGTGCACCGCGATCGGCAGCACCGCCGCCTCGTCGCGCTCCCACGGGCGGCCGGCGACGCGCTGCTCGGCGCGCGCCACCCCGTCGATGACGCAGCCGACGAACTCGAGGTGGCTCGGGTTGGGGACGAGCAGCAGCTCGACCTCGCGCCCGTCGACGGTGCGCGTGCCGCGGTAGCCCATGTGGTACTTCACGTCGCCGGTCTCGTTCTCGGCGACCTCGGGGTGGCGCCCCTCGAACTCGTTGAACAGCGACTCGTACGGCTTCCCCATGACGTGCGTCAGCACGTTGAGGCGCCCGCGATGCGCCATCCCGATCACCACCTGCCGCGCCCCGAGCCCGGCGGCGCGCACGACCGCCTCGTCGAGCATCGGCACGAGCGCGTCGGTCCCCTCGATCGAGAAGCGCTTCTTCCCCTGGTAGGCGAAGCCGAGGAAGCGCTCGAGCCCGTCGACCTCGGTGAGGCGCCGGAGCACCGCCGTGCGCTCCTCCTGCGAGAGCGGCGCGGTGAGCGCCTCGGCGCGCAGCATCGCCCGGAACCACTCGCGCTCGGCGTCGGCGGCCAGGTGCGAGTACTCGATCCCGAGCGTCGCCGAGTAGCGCCGGCGCAGCAGCCGCACCACGTCGCCGGCGGTGCGGAAGCGCTCGTCGAAGCCGAGCGCCGCCGCCGGCACCTCCTCAAGATCCGCCTCGGTGATCCCGTAGTACTCGGGCGTCAGCTCGCGCGCGCCGATCGGCGTGGTGCCGAGCGGGTCGAGCTGCACGGCGAGATGTCCGTACTCGCGGATCCCCTGCACGAACGCCGCGGCCCCGGCCGCCTTGCGCAGCAGCGCCGGATCGGCCGGGCCCTCGCCCACGTCCGCCGCCGGCGCACCCTGCGCCCCGGCGACGAGCCCGGCCAGCGCCTCGGCCGTCTGGAAGTACTGCCGCCACGACGCATCCACGGAAGCCGGATCGCGACGGTACGACTCGTACACCTCGGCGATGTACGCGTCGTTGAACACGCTGGTGATGGTTGGGGATGGCATGGCGCGAAATCTAGTCGCCGGCGCCCGCGCCCCAACCACCCCGGGTCCTGCCGTGGGGCGCGGCACACCGGGGCGCGGCACACCGGGGCCGCCCCGCCGGGAGGCCGCGACGCGGCGGTCGCTCGCGTCGCTCGCTCAGGGGCGGGCGCGGACGTAGAGGTTCACGCGCCACGCCGGCCGGCGGCGCTCCCCGTCCGGCGCGCCCGCCGCCCCTGCGGCCGGGCCGAGCGCGCGCGCCACGTCCAGGCGGACCAGCCCCTGCAGCGCGGCGAGTCCCGCGCCCGCGCCCTGCAGCGTCGCGCCGCCGCCGGGCGCGCCCGCCGTCCCGGCCCACCCGATGTCGTGGAACAGGTAGGGGACGACCGCCCGGCCGGCGCCGTGGGCGAGCTCGCTCCGCACCATCCACATCGTGCTGCCGCGCCGCTCCCCGGCCCGGTGGCCGCGCACGGTCTGCCACCCCCCCAGGTTCCACCAGCGGTGCACCGGGAGCGTGCCGAGGTGCGCGCCGCCGCTGGCGGTGGTCGCCAGGCGCCACCGCGCCGGCAGCGCCAGCTCGCCGCCGAGGTCGAGCGCCGCGCGCCCGTAGCCCCAGCTCCCGCCAGCCGCCTCGAGGCGCAGGTCGCCGCGCACGCGCCAGCGCTCCCACGCCTCGGGGAGCGGGGCGCTCCCCCACGTCGGACGCCAGCGCAGCGACGCGCCGACGCTCCACCCCGCCCGCACCGGGAGGGTGTCGACGATGCCGTCGGCGAAGCGCTCGCCGCCGCCGAGCAGCGAGGCGAGCGTCGTGCGCGCCCGGGCGGCCGCCCCGTGCTGCCCCTCCGCGAACAGGCGCGCCGTCACCCCGCCGCCGGCGACCGAGTGCCCCGGCGTCACCGTCAGCTCGGCGCCGTGGGCGCGGTAGTAGAAGGCCTCGTCGAGCGCGTCGAACGCGCCCTGCAGCGAGGCGCCGAGGGTGAAGGGGGCCACGTAGTCGTCGCTGCCGACCAGGCGCGTGTACGCGCCCAGCCGCCCCACGTGCGTCGGTCGGGCACGCTCGACCCCGAGCTCGACGTTCGGCACCCGGTCAGCGAGGCCGAGGCGCGCGGTCGCGTCGACCGCCCACCCCGCTCCCAGCACGCGACGGGCGGCGATCCCGCTCGAGAGCCCCTCGACGCGGTTGAAGCGCGTCAGCGGCACCCCCCAGCGCACGGCCCACGGCTGTGGCGCCCACGCCGCTCCCGGGGCGATCGCCGCCGCGGCGTCGACCCCGCCCGCGTCGAACAGCGCCGCCGCCCGCCCCGGCGGGAGCGCCGACGGCAGCTCCGGGGAGGCGGCGAGCGCCGTCGTGTCGCAGGGGATCAGCGCCTCGACCCGCACGCCGGCGCCGTAGCGGCTCGCGCCGCCCCGCCGCAGCCCGTCGGCGCCGCACCCCGC
>ERZ1066121.2844-NODE-2844-length-10401-cov-5.871931_pt1 | contig 10401 bp, 11 predicted proteins | sample MGYA00382768_ERZ1066121 | MGnify/ENA primary metagenome ERZ1066121 (study PRJEB33369, sample SAMEA5778351) | biofilm metagenome | biome: Industrial cooling water; feature: Water cooling tower basin; material: Biofilm | place: United Arab Emirates | collected... | reverse complement strand
CGCCCCTGCTCGGCGGCGGGTGGTGGGAGTGGGTGTACCGGGCGTTGGTGCTGCTGGTGATCGCCTGCCCGTGTGCGTTGGTGATCTCGACCCCGGTGAGCGTCGTGGCCGCGTTGACCGCCGCCGCCCGCAACGGCGTGCTGGTCAAGGGCGGCATGTACGTCGAACTCCCGGCCCGGCTGAAGGCGGTGGCCCTGGACAAGACGGGGACGCTGACGGCGGGCCGGCCCGCCGTCGTGGAGGTGGTGCCGCTGAACGGCCACGACGAAACAGAACTGCTCGAACGGGCTTCCGGGCTGGAGGCCCGGAGCGACCACCCCCTGGCCCGAGCCGTGACCGAGTACGCCGAGAACAAGGGGGTCGCCGTCACGCCCGCCGACGACCTGCGGGCGGTGCCCGGCAAGGGGGCCGTGGGTCGGTGGCGGGGGCGTGAGTTCTGGCTCGGGTCGCCCCGGTACACAGCCGAGCGGGGGCAGGGGACGGACGACGTTCTCGGCCGGGTCGCGGCGATGACCGCAGCGGGCCGGTCGGTCGTGGTGGTCGGGAACGAGACGCACGTCTGCGGTCTGATCGCCCTGGCCGACGCCGTCCGCCCGGCGGCGAGGGACGCGATCCGCGACCTCAAGGAACTCGGCGTGGTCCGGGTCGTCATGCTCACCGGCGACAACGAGGCCACGGCCCGAGCCGTGGTCCGGGACGCCGGGGTGGACGACGTGCGGGCCGGGCTGCTGCCCGAGGAGAAGGTCGCGGCGGTCGAGGCCCTTGTAGCCGAGTTCGGCACCGTGGCGATGGTCGGGGACGGGGTGAACGACGCCCCGGCCCTGGCGAGGGCGACGTTCGGCGTGGCGATGGGGGCGGCGGGGACGGACGCGGCCGTCGAGACGGCGGACGTGGCCCTGATGTCCGACGACCTGGGCAAGCTGCCGTGGCTGGTCTGCCACAGCCGCCGGACGATGTCGGTGATCCGCCAGAACGTCGCCTTTTCCCTAGCCGTGAAGGCGGTGTTCATGGTCCTCACGTTCGCCGGCTATTCCTCCTTGTGGGCCGCGATTGCGGCCGACACCGGGGCGTCGTTACTCGTCATCTTCAACGGGCTGCGACTCCTCGGGCGGACGCGAGAACATGGCAATGCCATAGGACCGACTAACCGCGATAGTTAGTCAAGACTAAATTACCACTTCCCGGTTGCCGATTCATTCCCTACGACCGCTCCCGTCGATTGCCGGCACATTGCCGGTCGATCAGGGTGCGTCTGTCGCCGCTGAGGTCTTAGGGGAGGGGTCATGGGCCGCTTGGTGCTGGCGTGCTTGATCGGTCCCGCACTGGTACTTTCCACTGGCTGTGCCACCGTCCCGGTGGCGGTGGACGGCCCGCTGGAGCGGGGACCGAAAGTGCTTTTGGAGTGGGCCGACAAGAAGTCGTCACCGGCCGGCGGCAACGGGGAGAAGCCGGATGCGGCTGTGAACGGGAGCGGGGCCGGAACGGATACGACGGCGTCCAACCGGGTGGACGAGGAACCCGACGTGATCGTCACGGATCGGCCCGACTTCACCGAGGCCAGCAGCACGGTCGGCAGGGGCCGCGTCCAACTCGAAGCCGGCTACACCTTCACCCGCGACCGCACGAACGGAGAGCGGTTCTCGTCGCACTCCTACCCGGAAGCGTTGCTCCGCGTGGGGATGTTCGCGGACTGGTTCGAGTTCCGCCTCGGGCAGAACTTCGGCACGGAGCGGACCACGCTGCCGGACGGCACCCGCACGACGGGAAGCGGGGCCGACGACCTGTACCTCGGCGTGAAGCTCGGGCTGACCGAGCAGAAGGCGTGGCGACCCGAGGTGGCGTTGGTCCTCCAGATGACCGTCCCGTCCGGCTCCCGCGACTTCTCGGCCCGCGAGGTGCTGCCGGGGATCAACCTGCTCTACGGGTGGGATGTCATCAAGGACCGGGTGTCGGTCGGGGGCAGCACGCAGGCCAACCGCGTGCGGGGGGATTTCGCGTTGCCCGACTTCATGGGCCTCGAACAGGCGGTGACCGGCAGGCACTCGTACCTGCTGCTCGCCCAGTCGCTCACCGTGAACTACACCCTCACCGAGAAGCTGGGGGCGTACACCGAGTGGTTCGCGTTCTTCCCGGACAGTGCCATTGGCCCGGAGGTCGGCCCGGAACACTACCTCGACGGCGGGTTCACCTACAAGGTCACCCCCGCCTTCCAACTCGACATCCGGGCCGGCGTGGGGCTGAACCGCCACGCCGCCGACTTCTTCGCCGGCAGCGGGTTTGCAGTGAAGTACTGAACCCAATCCTCGGGGTGCGGGAAACGAAGACGATGTGATCGTCGCGGGAACGCTCGCCGCGACCAGCACCGGCGTGGTCGTTGACCTACGTTTGTTTCTCCCAATCGGGATCGTCGTACCCGCCGGGGAAACGGAGCGGGTCACCTCGGCGTTCACCGCCGTGTTGCGGTTGCGGCGGGGGTACGCGGGCGGGCATGATCGCCGTAGACGGGGGTCGTTGCTCGCCGTCTTCCACTGGTAACGACCTTCACGAACGGTCGGGAGTCGCGGCGGGTGAGCGAGCCACTGGTGTTCCTGTTGCTGGTCGCCGTCGCGTTGCTCGCGTCCACAGTGTCGGCGGTGGCGGGCTTCGGCGGGGCGATGATCCTGTTGCCGGTGCTGGTGGCCGTGTTCGGCGTCCGGGACGCGGTGCCGATCCTGACGGTCGCCCAACTGATCGGGAACGCCAGCCGGGTCGGGTTCAACCGCCGGGAAATCCGCTGGCCGGTCGTCGGCTGGTTCGCCCTCGGCGGCGTCCCCGCCGGGGTGGTCGGCGGCGTCCTGTTCACCAAAGCCCCGCTGCCGCTGCTCACCCGCCTGATCGGCGGGTTCCTTCTGCTGGTCGTCGTTTACCGGCACGTCGCCAAGCCGGGCGAACGTCGGGTGCGGGCGTGGTGGTTCGCCCCCATCGGGGCGGTCGGGAACTTCTTGTCGGCGTTGGTCGGCAGCGTCGGCCCGCTCACGGCCCCATTCTTCCTCGCCTTCGGGCTGGTCAAAGGGGCTTACATCGGCACGGAAGCGTTCACGGCGGTCGTCACGCACGTCACCAAGCTGGCGGTGTACGGCGGCACGGCGGTCCTCACGGTGGACAACGCCGCCACCGGCGTCATGCTGGGGGCGGTCCTGATGGTGGGGTCGTACTTCGGCAAGCGGCTGGTGGACAAGGTGTCAGAGCGGATGTTCGCCCTGCTCATAGAACTCACCCTCGTCGCCGCCGGGTTGTACTTCTTGGTGGGCGGGTAGCTGGCCCCGTCCGGCGTGCGAGGAGGACGGCGGGATGCGGGTGCTTGTGGTCGAGGACGAGCCGAAGACCGCCGCCTTCCTGCGGCAAGGGCTGGAGGAGAACGGGTTCGTGGTCGATGTCGCCGGGCGGGGCGACGACGGCCTGCACATGGCCCGCACCGTCAGCTACGACGTGGTGATCCTCGACGTGATGCTCCCCGGCCTAGACGGGTGGGGCGTGGTCGCCGCCGTCCGGCAGGAGAACCGACAGACGCCGGTGCTGTTCCTGACCGCGAAAGACGCCGTGGACGACCGGGTGAGGGGGCTGGAACTCGGTGCGGACGACTACTTGGTGAAGCCGTTCGCCTTCTCCGAACTGCTGGCCCGTGTCCGGTCCCTCCTTCGCCGCAGCCCGGCCCGACAGGCCGACATCATCAAGGTGGCCGACCTTGAGGTTGACGTGCTGCGGCACAGGGCGAGCCGGGCCGGGGTGCGGCTCGACCTGACCCCGAAGGAGTTCGCCCTGCTGTCCCTGCTGGCCCGGCGTGCCGGGGAGGTTCTGTCACGGACGTTGATCTCCGAGCAGGTGTGGGACATCAACTTCGACAGCGACACCAACGTCGTAGACGTACATGTGCGGCGGCTCCGGGCGAAGGCCGATGACCCGTTCGATAGGAAGCTGATCCACACCGTCCGGGGGGCCGGGTATGTCCTTGAGCAGCGGTCCTGAGCCGCCCCGCCGGACCCCGATGCCGCCGTGGTCGCTCGCCGCCCGGCTGACGGCGTGGTATGCCGGGTCCGCCTTCGTGATGATCGTGTCCGCCGTGGGCTTCCTGTATTGGGTGCTGGGCCACAGCCTCGACCGGGAGGACGACAACCAGATTGCCGATCAGGTGCGGGTGCTGCGGGACTTGCTGGCCGACCGGCCCGACGATCTGGTGGGGGTGCGGCAGGAGGCCGAGCAGGAGTTCCAGAGCCGCCAGCACACACAGGTCTACGTCCGGCTGCTGGACGCCAACGGGCGGGTGCTGGTGGAGACGCCGGGCATGGCGAAGTTGCTCGGCCCGGACTCGTTCCCGCCGCCCACGACCGACTTCCAGAGCGGCAGCGACCAACGGGCCGACGACGGGACGCCGCTCCGGGTCATGTCCGTGCGGTTGTCGGGTGGCCCGCCGGGGCGGTCGCCGTACACGGTCCAGGCGGCGATGGACCGCCACCAAGAAGTCGAACTGCTGGCCGAGTACCGCAAGCACCTGTGGGTCGTGCTGGGGGCGGCGTTGGTGGTGTGCGTGGTCGTCGGCTACCAGATCGCCCGCCGGGGGCTGCGGCCCGTCCAAATCGTCACCGACACGGCCCGGCGGATCGACACGGCGAACCTCGGAGAGCGGATCGACCCGGACGGCCTGCCCGCCGAACTGCTCGTCCTGGCCGACACCTTCAACCACATGCTCGACCGGCTGGAGGCGTCGTTCACCCGGCTGGCCCGGTTCTCGGCGGACATCGCCCACGAACTGCGGACCCCGGTGAACAACCTGCGGGGCGGGGTGGAAGTCGCCCTCGGCAAGGCCCGCACCCCGGACGAGTACCGGGACGTGCTGGCCTCCAACTTGGAGGAGTGCGGGCGGCTGGCCCGGCTGATCGAGAGCTTGTTGTTCCTGGCGAGGGCCGAGAACCCGCAGACGCAGGTGGTCAAGGACCGGCTGGATGTCGGGGCGGAACTGGCGACGGTGTGCGAGTTCTACGAGGCGGCGGCGGGCGAGAAGGGCGTCACGCTGACCGTCACCGTGGCGGGCGGCGTCCACGCCGACCTGAACCGCACGCTGTTCCAGCGGGCGGTCGGGAACTTGGTCGAGAACGCCGTGGCCCACACCCCGGCGGGCGGGGTCGTCACCCTGACGGCCACCGCGACCGACACGTCGGCCACTGTGGGCGTGACCGACACCGGCGGCGGCATCCCCGCCGCCCACCTGCCGCACGTCTTCGACCGCTTCTACCGGGCCGACCCGTCCCGGTCGTCGTCCGGCGGGAACGTCGGCCTCGGCCTCGCCATCGTGAAGTCCATCGTGGAACTGCACGGCGGAAACGTCCACATCGCCAGCGGCGGGGGCGGCACCCACGTCACCCTGACCTTCCCCCGGAAGATGACAAAACCGTAATCCGGTCGTCATGTCCCCGTCACTGGCCCACTGATACGGTCTGTGTTGGGGGCGATTTGATCGAAGTGGGGGCGGGTCAACTTGCAGGATGTTCTCCTCACCCACGTCATCTGCGGGGTCGCACTGCTGGCGTCGGGGTTGACGTTCTTCTCCGGGTTCGGCCTCGGCACGCTCCTGCTCCCGGCGTTCGCCCTGTTCGTGCCGGTGGACCGGGCCGTCGCCCTGACGGCCATCGTCCACTTCCTGAACGGCCTGTTCAAACTCGCTCTGGTGGGGCGGCGGGCCGACCGCCGGGTGGTCGTCCGGTTCGGCCTGCCCGCCATAGTCACGGCGTTCATCGGGGCGTTGGTGTTGATCTGGTTGACCGGCATGGGGGTGCTGTTCGACTACACCCTGTTCGGACGCCGGTTCGATGTCAGGCCGGTCAAGCTGGTCGTGGGCATCCTGTTGCTGGTGTTCGCCGCCGTGGAAGTGCTGCCCCGGTTCAGCAAACTGGAGTTCAACCCCCGCTACTTGCCGCTGGGCGGGGTGGTCAGCGGGTTCTTCGGCACGGGGGTCGTCGTCGCCTGCTTGGTGGACGTGTCCCGGCTCGCCCTGTATTCCGGCCCGATCATGGCTGGGGCTGCGAACCTCGACTACGGCCTCCTGACCGCCGCCGTGCTGACGGCGTGGCTGGGGGCGGTCCTCGGCAACCGCTACCTGAAGAAGATGACCATGACGGGCGTCCAGCGGGTGGTCGCCGCCATGCTCTTTGCCGTCGCCATCGGGCTGATCGTGGGGGTGCTGTAGTGGTGGCCCGCACCAAGCTCCCGAAGGTGACGGGGGTGTCATCCCGGCGTCATGTTGCCGTCAGCCGGGCCGGGTATGCTGCGGCCCGAAGGCGGTGACGCCCCGGTGGTCGGTGGCCCGCTGGTTGCCAGCGGGCAGGAGGTTTCGATGCGACAGTTCGGCTATCGTCCGGCCCGGCGTGGCGGGTTCACGCTGATCGAGTTGTTGGTGGTCATCGCCATCATCGCCGTCCTGATCGGCCTGCTGCTCCCCGCCGTCCAGAAGGTGCGGGAGGCGGCGGCACGGTCGCAGTGCATCAACAACTTGAAGCAGGTGGGCTTGGCCCTCCACAACTACCACGACAACAACAAGAAGTTCCCGCCCGGCTACGCCTCGGCCTACGACGCGGCGGGCAACGACACCGGCCCCGGCTGGGGGTGGGCGGCTCACATCCTGCCGCAGATGGAGCAGGACAACGTGTTCCGGCTGATCGACCTCAAGCAGCCCATCGAGGCGGCGGCGAACGCCCAGCCCCGCACCGTCATCGTCAAGTCGTTCCTCTGCCCGTCCGACACCCCGCCGCAGCAGGCGTTCCCGGTCGGCCCCCGGTCGGCCAGCGGCCAACTCGTCTCCACCACCTGCACCATCGCCCCGTCGAACCACGTCGGCAACTTCGGGGTGGGCGAGCCGGGGGTGGACGGGGACGGGGTGTTCTTCCGGGGCAGCGCGGTGCGGATCGAGGACATCACGGACGGGACCAGCAGTACCTTGATGGTGGGGGAGCGGTCGTTCTACCACGCCGAGTCGTCGTGGGTCGGGGCCGTGACCGGCACGAACCATGTGCCGACGCCCGGCTCGCCGCTGCCGTTGCAGGTGAACAACCCGTCCAACTTCGTGCTGGCCCACACCGGCGAGTCGTTCGACGGCCCGGCCTCCCCGAAGGAGATCAACCACTACACGGCCCGGCACACCGGGGGCGGGAACTTCGTGTTCGCTGACGGCCACGTCAGCTACCTTAGTCGCTCGACCAGCTACTCTAGCTACAAAGCACTTTCGACCCGCTCCGGCGGCGAGACGATTTCCACGGGGGACTACTGATGCGTGCGATCCTGTTCACCCTCCTGCTTGGCGTGACGGCCTTCGTCCTGACCGGCTGCGGCGGGGAGTCGAAGGAGCAGAAGACGACGGTGGAGATCAAGGACGTGCCGCCGGACATCATGAAGGTGGCGAAGGAGAAGCTGCCGGACGTGGCGTTCGACACCGCTTGGAAGAAGGCCAACGGGAACTACGAGGTCCGGGGCAAGGCGAAGAACGGGAAGGTGCGGGAGATCGACATTCGACCGGACGGCACGGTCGAGGAGATCGAGTGAGCGGCGGGGCCGGGACGTGGCGGGGCCGACTGAGGGCGTTGAAGCAGGAAGCCCACGTCCTGCTCCTCGCCTGCCGGGATGGGCGGACGCCGTGGTATGCCAAGCTGACGGCGGCGGTGGTGGTGGCCTACGCCTTCAGCCCCATCGACCTGATCCCCGACTTCATCCCGGTGCTGGGCCTGCTGGACGACTTGCTACTCGTCCCGCTGGGTGTCGTGCTGGTCCGCCGGATGGTCCCCGCCGACGTGCTGGCCGACTGCCGTAGTCGGGTCGATGCCGCTGTCGCCAACGAGAAGCCGATCTTCTGGTCGGCGGCGGTCGTGATCGTCGTCGTGTGGGCGGCAGCGGCTTATCTTAGCTACCGCATCGCACGGGGCTGGCTGTGACCGCTGCGGACGAAACGGTCGGGAAAGTCCTTGAGGTTGTTGACCCTTGACCACGGTGCTACGCCGGCTGCTCCTGCTCCTGGCCCTGATGGTCTGGCAGGGCGGGTTCATGTTTTACGGGGGCGTCGTGGTCGAGGTGGGGGCCGATGTCCTCGGCTCGCACCGGACGCAGGGGTTCGTCACGCAGCGGGTGACGAGCTACCTGAACGTGGCCGGGGCGGTGGCCCTCGCCGTGTGGGGCTGGGACGTGGCCGCAGGTCGTAGGGCGGGTGGGCGGCTGTGGTGGCTCCGCTGGATCGGGTGGGGCGTGCTGGTGGTGCTGCTCGGCGTGCTGGTGTGGCTCCACCTGCGGCTCGATGACCTTCTCGTCGCGGACGACTCCCGCATCCTCGACCGGCCCGGCTACCGCCGCCTGCACCAGTGGTATCTCACCCTCAGCACGATCCAGTGGGCGGGGGCCGTCGTCCTGGCCGCTTGGTCGTTGCAGGCGTGGCGGGTCGAAGACGCCGCCCGCCACTGAGACGGACCTGCCCCGGAAGACCTGCGGGGCGTCGGCTAACCGTGTTCGGGGGGCGGGATGCCGTGCCGACCTTGACGGTGATCGCCACCGTGCTGCTCGGGTTCCGGGTGAACGCGACTTGGCTGGTCCTGGCGGGCGGGATGGCTGGACTGCTCGCGGTCGTTGCCGGGCAGGGTTGATCCGTCAGGGACCGAGGTTGACTCCATCAACTCCCGCGTCCGGCGGCGGGCCGGGGTTTGGCAGGGGTGGCACGTCCGCCTCGCGGACCTGCTTCATCAACGCGACAACGTCGTCCATCGAGGTGATCGTGAAGAGCGGTATGCCGATCACCTTGAACCACCCGACGACCGCCCGGTCCTGCGGGGACCGCCCGACGTGGACCCGGTTGGGGGTCGGGGGGCCGGCCCAGTGGATGTACGCACGGGCCAAGTCCCACTCCTGGCACACACCCTTCACCTGCTGCTGCCCCGCTTCAAGCTCGTAGCACAGTTGGCCGACCAGCAGGTGCGGCTCCTCGATCCGCCGGTCGTTGTCGAAGAACCAGACGGTGACCGCGTCCACCACGCTCGGGTCGGCCCCGTCCCCGGCCGCGAAGTAGCGGTACACGAACCACGCCATCCACCGAGGGTCGCGGTAGCTGGACGACAAATCGCGGGTCGAGTAGCTCCCGAACACCGACGCCTTCCCCTTCCCGATGGTCCCCTCCACATCCACCAGCAACTTGCTCACGTCGGCGTGCATCCGGCGGACGGCCGCGAGGGCCTGCCCGACCTTCCGCCCGTAGTCGTCGTCGTTCATGCCCACGACCCCTTCTGGATGCCGATCATCGTCAGGGCCGGTTCCCGCCCGAACCCCCGGAACCCGGTCGGGCCGGGCCGGTAGAACGCCCCGAAGTCGTCCGGCAGGTCGGCCAGTGCCTCCCGGCCGAACCCGCCGAAGTACTCCAGCCCGAGGGTGCGGAGAAACGCGGCCACGTCGGCCAGGGCTGTCCGGGCCGGCTCCGGGGCCGACCGCCGGGCGGCGTCGGCCGCGACCAGCACGTCCTGCCACTGGACCCGGAACAGCCGATCCCGCTGAGGCTCGGGCACCAGGGCGGCACTCGCCTCGACCTCCGCGAGCGACTCGCGGGGGGTGAGGTAGACGAGGTAGCGGCCCGCCTCGCGGGGCACCATCACCTTGGCGGCGTCGAGGTCATCGAGGACGCCCAGGTAGCGGACCAACTGGTCCCGGTCGCCGGACCCTCCCTTTTCCGCCCACAGCTTCGCTTCGACCAGCACGACCAGCGGACGCTGCGGCCCGCCGGAGAACAGCAGCAGGATGTCGGGTTCCCCGAGCCGGGGGTGCTTCCGCCAGAACCGGACCTCCAGCCGCTCGTACCCGGCCGGTGACAGCCCGCCGGCCTCAAGGGTGTGGCCGAGCGACACCTCACGGCCGGCCTCGTCCGGCAGTCTCCTGGCGGCGGTGAGGAACGCGGTCCAGAAGTGGGCCGGGGGGACGTACCGGAGGTGGCCGAACACGGCCGAGGTAAGGTAGTCCTCGTTGTCTCGGGCGGCGTCCAACCGCTTCCCGTGTATCTCCGCGAGCAGCACGTCGGCCTCCTTCAACACCAAAGCCTGTGGCTCGCCCCCGCCAGAACAGGAGCCGGGCGGCTTCGGTGAGGACGATGTTCTCCAGCAGCGTCCCGACGTTGCGGATGAACTTCCCCGACTCCCCTGCTCGATCCGCCGCCCGCGTCGTCCCGGAGTAGTCGTGACCTCCTCAGAAGTATGGCACCCCGCCGATGGCCTTGATGTTCCGGTCCACCTTCTTCTCGGCCTCAAGCCAGTACCCCTGGCCGTCCGAACGTGGGTCGGCATTGGGGTCGGTGATCCAGTCGTAGTACGCGGTCTGCCCGACGAGCCGGCGGCGTAGCGTGGCGTCGTCTCC
>ERZ1066121.2840-NODE-2840-length-10406-cov-5.687277_pt1 | contig 10406 bp, 5 predicted proteins | sample MGYA00382768_ERZ1066121 | MGnify/ENA primary metagenome ERZ1066121 (study PRJEB33369, sample SAMEA5778351) | biofilm metagenome | biome: Industrial cooling water; feature: Water cooling tower basin; material: Biofilm | place: United Arab Emirates | collected... | reverse complement strand
AGCAAAGGTGTCGCCGGCGCCAGCGCGAGGATCCAGGCGGTGAAATTTAGATCCTGGAGCAGGCCGGCGACAACCAATCCGCCCATGACCAGCGCGACAACCGTCGCGATGACCGTGCCGAAGCTGCGGCGAAGTTGGCTGTCGTACCGCAGATTGGCGCGCTGGCAGACTATCCGCCCGAGTGTGAGCGGCATTTCGCCGGCCGCGAGTGGATACCAATCGACCAGCTTTGCATCGTCCCGGCGCGCGGCCCACCGCCGGGCCCCGGACCGGATTTCCTCCGCTTCCGGTTCATCGCCGGCCACGAAGCTGTTCCAGGGCAAGCCGAGCACGGCGCAGTCGAATTTCTCGCCGATCTTCGCACCCCGCTTCAGCAGATCCTTGTACCGGCGATCGAGATAGATGGCGTCGAGGAGGAGGACGGCGAGCGCGAGGGCGGCAAAATGCGGCCGGAGGGTCGGGACAAGAAAGGTGACGACCGTACCGGCAATCGGCAGCAGCACGGTGAGGACGATCTGCAGGACCATGAAGCGAGTGGCGACAAGATAGGTCCATTGGCGTGCGCGCAATAGCTTGAGCTGCGGCTCTGCATTCTGGCGCGCGGGGATGGGGTTCGAAGCCATGGACTCATCCATAAGCAGGAAAATAGTCGGGCAGAAGCAGCGACCACTTGTCGAATGCGGCTGGTATTCGGCCCGCCGCCCCGAGGCGTTCGGCTTCCGAGGCGCGGGCGGCCGCCCAGGCGAGGCGCTTGGAAACCGACTCGATGTCCGCGGGCCGGCAGAGGTGCGCACCGATGTCTGCGGAAAATCCGGCTGGATCGGGCAGGGGCGCGGCCAGCCAGTTTCGGGCCTTGTCCAGCACGAAGCGCACGCCGCTGGGATAACTTGAGATCTGCACGCCGTTCAGGACGTGGAGCGCGATCGTCTCCAGATGGAATGACTTGAGCAGACCGCGGCTCTTGTTCCACCCCTTGATCATCTTGATCAGGGGGATGAGCGCACCTCCATGTTGCTTGTTGGCGGCGCTCCAGATCTCGACATGGCGCTTCGGATCCGTGCCGATCCAGCGGCACTGGCTCGCGTCGGGAATGAGATAGCCGCCGCCCTTGCGAAAGAAAGCAGGGACGACATCGACCTTGAAGTCGGTGAACGTGATGGTCACCGCATGACCATCGGGCCGGATTCGGGGCGTGCGCGTATAGGTCCTGAGCAAGGTGCGGCGTACCGCTTCCAGCAATCGTTGTTGACCATCCGGCGCGTGATAGCGGGGGTCGAGGATGACGAAGATGTCGATGTCGGCCTCGCCGAGCGGCGCGATCATCGTATTCCGCCGGTATGAGCCCCCCAAGAAGCTGTCGAGCACTTGAAAATCGGCCTCGAGGAGAGTGCGAATCCGTTGCTGTCGCGTCGAGACGGTGGCCTCCTGCAGCCCGGTGATCTCCAGGTTCATTCGCAGTTTGCGAAAGGCTTCGTCGATCGTCCTGGCCATGCCGAGCGTACGGTCCCTTCACTCGATGATGACGTTGAAGGGCGGGCTCTTGGCCACGAGAATGTCATCCTGGCGGCGGATGATGAACGCCTCGACGATGTGCACGCCGCGATAGGCGAGTTCCTCCCAGCGCCTGTTGCCCGACGTGGGCGCGTAGAATCCGCCGCGACCGGCGCCCAGAGCGAGTGCCATGATGCCGGTATTGGTGACCCGCCATTGCACGCGGTAGCCGGTCGGCAGGGCTTCGCCGCCGTTCACGGTGAGGTCGAACCAGATGCCGCCTCTGCGCGGCAATGCCTCATCATGCCGGATCGCATGGGCAGCGGATGCGGCGCGCGAGGCATGCCAGTCGGCCAAGACCTGCACGTTCGAGGAGACAATACCAAGGGCGGGCCATGGCGGCTGTTGCATGTGGGGCGGCTGGTAGAACCAGGCAGGCAGGATCGACACACCCAGTTTCTTGACTGCGTCGACGATGCCGTCGGCGTGCTGCGCCGTCGTTGCCAGCAGGGTGGCGGTGAGGGTGCGGCCTTCATCGAGCGCGGCCGTAGCGGTGATCGCCTCGCCCTTGGCGAATTCGTCGCCGAAGATCCGGCGCCACGCCTTGATGCTCGCTCCACGTTCTTCCGCCTCATAGGCTTCGTCGATCCAGCCGCGATACTTGCTGATGAAGGCTCGGAAGTTCGAATATTGCGCGTCGGTCCAGGCGGTCGCGAAGTCTTCCGAGGACAATTTCGGATTCTGCACGCGCGGCTTGCCCGGCCGCGCCTGCAGCCAGTCATCGAGGCGGCCCATCACGGTGCGCAGAGTCGTCGGCACGTCGGCGAAGTCGGGCGAGTCCTTGTCGTACCATTCCACCTGCTTTCCGAGCAGAGTCGTCAGCAGAACGGACGGGCAGGTGAAGGTGGTCTTGATATCCCTCAGATATTTGAGGAGGCGAGTCACCTTGCGGAACGAATTGCCGCCGGACAGGGCGTTTCGTTCGCGGAGCCATTTGGTATATTCGATCGGCTCGCTGCGTTCGAAACTGTCGCTGGCGCGGTTGCAAACCTCGAGGCTGCCTTCCCACAGCCGGTCCCTCACGCAGGGTGCGAGATCGACCTTGCGCTCGCCTGCATAGGTGATCGTGACGCAATAATCCCAAGTCTTGGCCTTATCGCAATATGTCGCGCTTTCCGCGAACACCTCGCCCAGCGAGCGCACATAGTCGGCGGCCGTCCAACCTTCGACAGGATCGATCATGACGAGGAGATCGGCGTCGAACTCTGCTCCGTCCAGCGGCTTGATGATTGTGTCATGCGCCCAAGATCCCTGTTCCTCGAACCCCCTTATTCTCGGCTCCCAGGTGCATTGGCGGATGAAGCGTTTAAGCGCGTCGACATTGTTTTCGAGATTGGTGATCCGCGTCTGATTCAGATTCACGGTGTCCCGCAGGAAGTCGGTGAATTGGCTCGTGAGCTTGGCCATCCCTGACACATCTCGTTCTTCGTTTGTTTCGGATAGGTAGGCCGACGCGGCTGCAGAACAAGGCCCCTGCACGCAAGATTGTGAATGAATTTTTCGGATGCGGCTGAGCAACCCGAGCGTGGACGACCCTGCGCGCCACAGGTGGTTTGCGAAGGATCAGGCTCCGTCTCCGACTGAGTAGTAGACCGGGTTCTGCAGCCATGCATCGACATCTGACTCCCGCCACCCGGCACATCGGGCGGCGATCTTGAGCTGCTTGGGAAAGCTGCCCGCCTGCATCTTCCGATAGAGGGTTGAACGGCTGAGGCCGGTTCGCTCAAGGACCTTGTTGAGTCGAAGGATTCGTTCCGGTCTGACACCCGACATTTGGCTCTCCTGAAATGCACTGCTGCTTGCTGGACCACCGCGAGCAGAATTGAGCGCGAGCTTGACCGCAAGAGCCCCCGGAGCGCTCTGCTTCAGGGACGCAGGATCGTGCGTCGAACAAGCGTGATCGGCTGACACGGCAGAAATCTGCCGGCTCCAGAAGGCGGCAGTCGGACAGAGAGGAAAGGGGGCGGGTCGCTGGGTGAGCGACGGAGTGCGGAAAAGCCGCACCGGCTCTCAACCGGAGACTTGCCATGATCAGGACGATACCTCTCAACAAGCTGATGCCGTCGCCGCGCAACGTGCGGCGGACCACCGACGAGCAGGCCGACCTTCAGCTGAAGGCGGACATTGAGGCGCGGGGGCTTCTGCAGAACCTCGTGGTTGCCCCCGCGAAAAAGCCGAAGGGTCGCTTCACGGTCGAAGCGGGCGGCCGCCGCTTCCGGGCGCTCGCCAGTCTCGCCGAAGAAGGCAAGCTGGGGGCCGCCCACGAGGTTTGCTGCCTCGTGATCGACAGCGGACCGGCCGCGGCGCAGGAGGCCGGGCTCGCCGAGAACTTCCAGCGGCTCGCCATGAACCCGGCCGACGAGTGCCTGGCCTTCCAGCAGCTGATCGAGCAGGGCGCCGATGTCGAGGGAATCGCCCGGCGGTTCGGCCTCACCGTCCGGTTCGTGGAGGGACGGCTGCGGCTTGCGAGCCTTGCACCCGTCGTGTTCGATGCGCTTGGCGCCGGCGAGATCACGCTCGATCTCGCCAAAGCCTATGCAGCGACCCCCGACCGGGAGCGGCAGGCGTTTGTGTTCGAGCAGGTGAGCCGGAGCTACATGGCCCAGCATCCTGACAGCATCCGCAGGATGATGACCCAGGCGACGGTGAGTGCATCCGACCGCCGCGCCAGGTTCGTCGGTGAGGAGGCCTATGTCGCAGCCGGCGGGCGGATCGAGCGCGACCTGTTCTCGGACGAGGATGGCGCGCGCTGGCTCGACATTGCCCTTCTGGAGCGGCTCGCGACGGACAAGTTGGAGGCGCTCGCCGCCGAGACGGCCGCTTCGTCCGGCCTTGCTTTCGTGCGGCCGACGCTGGAGAGCTGGGCCGGCTACGAGGTCACCCGCGGCCTGCAACGCGTCCCGCTCGAGACACCGCCGCTGTCGGAAGAGGAGGGCGCCGAGGTCGAGGCCCTCGAAGCCGAGACCGAGGAGCTGATCGGCCAGCTCGAGGACGAGGAGACCGCCGAGGAAGTGCGCGAGGCCGCCGAGGCGCGGGTGCGGGAGATCGGCGCTCGGATCGAGGCGATCACGGAGAAGCCGCCGGTGATCCCCGACGAGCTGAAGCCCCGCGTCGGCACCTTCATGCTGCTCGACGAGACCGGGCAGCCACGCCTCGAGACGAGCTATTATGTCGAGCCGTCCGACGAGCCGGAAGAGTCGATCGCAGTCGGCGGGTCCGACGTGGGCGGGGACCGTCAAGACGCGCCGGTCGTCCAGGTGGAGCCGCCGGTCAAGCAGGTCTCGCTCTCGCAGGCGCTCGCCGACGAGCTCGCGATCCAGCGGCGCGACATCCTCGCCGTCCATGTGGCCGCCGATCCGGGGCTGGCGCTGGATCTCGCCATCTTCCTGATGATCGACCGCGAGGCGGGCTACTCGTCGGAGAAGAGCGGATCCTCGCTCGTCGCTTTGCCGCCCTCCGACCCGGTGGTCGGCTTCAAGACGCCCGACGCGGCGGCGACCCGCGCCCGCGCGGAGGCGGCCGAGGCGCTCGACCGCAGCTGGACTGCGGCAGACACGCGCGCCGGCCAGTTCGACGCCTTCCGGGCGCTCCCGGACGAGGCGCGGGCGGCCTGGCTCGGCCATGCGGTCGCACGAACGCTGGAAGCGAGCCTCAACCTTCCCGGCGGGCGAACCTGCTCGTTCCACGACCATCTCGGCCGCTTGCTCGGAATCGACGTCGCGAAATGGTGGCGGCCCACCGGCGCCAATTTCTTCGACCGCGTGCCCAAGAGCGTGACTCTGGCCGCGCTTGAGGATGTCGGCGGCGCTGCCTTCGCCGGTGGCTATTCGAAGTCGAAGAAGGCGGAGCTCAGCGAGACCGCGGAGCGGATCTTCGCGGGCTCCGTCGCACCCAAGAAGGTGAAAAAGCGGGCGCTTGCCTGGTTGCCGGAGCCGATGCGGTTCGCGCCGCCGCCGGAGCAGGTCGCTGCCGCTTCCGACGAGACGCCGCCTTGGGAGGAGGCCCCGCCTGAAGGTGGCCCGCCCACGAAGGAGGCTGAGCCGGAGAGGGAAGTCGGCGACTCGGAAGCGGACAGCGCCGAGCCCTTCGAGAGACTCGATGTAGCGGCCTGACGTCTTTCCGCCGCTTATTTCAGGGGCGGTGCTTCGGCGCCGCCCCGCCCTCCTCGCCACGGGCTGGGGACGGTGACCGGAATTAGTCAAAAGCGGCCGCAGGGATCGCCCAAAGGGATATGCAGGCGCTCCCCACTATCCGCCGCGATCGACCCGGGCCAACGCGCCTAGCCGAGGTGCCTCACTGAACAGTCGGCCATCACCCCAGCCGGAAGGGGCGGCGACGCTTCACAGGAGATTGGCAAGGACGGCGCAACGGCCGGAACGGATCGCCGCCCGGTTTCCCCGCCGTCCCCAACCCCTGCCGAGGGGAGTCCGAAGCAAAGGTATGCTGCTATTGCACGTTTAGTGGCTTCTGGCCGTAATCGCACCGGCCGCTTCGGGTGACAGCTGGCATAGACGACCGATGAAAGTGATCGGCCGACTCCTTCGTGTCCGACTTCGAACACGGCCTAGGAGGTAAGCTGGCTCACACTTCCTCATCGCCGCTGAGCCCCGGCCAGTAGCGATAGGGAGCTAGCGTCGCCGCAGTGCTTTCCGTCACTCGACCCGGCGGCACGTGCTCGATACGCTAGGTGAAACGGAAGAACGGAGTGCGATCTTGTCCATGAATCTCGCAGACGCAATCGCGACCTACTGCGCGGACACTCGCAACCTAGAAGCGCTCCCCACCACGACTGAGACTACGTTTTATCCCGACATCCGGACTCTGCTGTCAGCGATTCTAAGGGCGGAGAAGCTGCCCTTCGATGTGCGCACCGGCACCTCCGAGAAGGGCCAGGGCAGCCATGACATGCCCGACTTCGTACTTGGCGACGGCGCTCTTTTCGTCGGCGTCTATGGGGAGGTGAAGCGGGCGGGAACAAGCCTACAAGAGCTTGCCGCCTCCACCGAGCAAAAGGATCAGATCGGGCGGTACCTGGCGCAGACCGGCGTCGTCCTGCTGTGCAACGTCCGCGGCTTCGGGCTGCTCACCTGCAACCCGGACTATGCTCGCGATGGCATAACGCCCGTCCCGCCCGAACAGCGTGAACTAGAGCGTAGCGTAGATCTCTGGTCGGCAGTCGTGACAGGCGCCAAGCCGAAAGTCGACAGCGCCGCCGTCAGCGATCTGATTGACATCGTCACTCGCGCCGTGACCGATCTGGCGCGCATCGGGGCCCCAGCCGAACTTGCCAAGATACTCGCCCGGCAGGCGCGGGACGCGAAGAATGCCCTGCCGGAGGATCTGAAGCCGCTGAAGCCACTGCTCGACGACTATCGCCAAGCCCTCGGCCTCGCATTCGATGTGGATGATGAGAAGGGGGCTCGCTTCTTCCGCTCGTCGCTCGTTCAATCGGTGTTCTACGCGTTGTTCGCCGCCTGGATACTCTGGGACAAGGAAGCGGACGCGAGCGCGACGTTTGAAATCGACGATGCACACACCTTTCTGCCGATCCCGTTCCTCGACGCTCTGCTTCACGACATTCGGCACCCGTCGCGGATGAAGCATCTGGGTCTGGAGCCGCACCTCGCCCGGGCAATCGCTACGCTGAACAGGGTCGATCGGCCGCTCTTTCGGGGTCGCATGACTTTCCCGACTATCGACGGCGAAACCTCCATCGCCGCGATCACTTACTTCTACGAACCCTTCCTGGAGGCGTTCGACCCGAAGCTGCGCGAGGACCTGGGCGTCTGGTACACTCCGCCTGAGATTGTCCGCTACCAAGTCAGGCGCGTTCATCACCTGCTCAAGACCGAGCTCGCACGCCCGCGCGGCCTTGCCGATCCCGAAGTGGTCGTGCTCGACCCGTGCTGCGGCACCGGCGCCTACCTGCTCGAGGTCGCACGCTGCATTGCCGAGGAGCTGATCGCCGAGGGTGATCCGGACACGGTTGGCCTCGAGCTAACGACGGCTTTCCAAGAACGCGTGATCGGCTTCGAGATCCTCACCGCCCCGTTCGCGATCGCACAGCTCCAGCTCTATCTGCTCCTGCAGCAACTCGGGGCGAAACCTGACCCCGAACGTCGCTTGGCGGTGTTCCTCACCAATGCGCTTTCCGGCTGGCACGACGCGGGCGACGTCAAGCTGAACTTTCCTGAGATGCGGGAAGAGTTCGACGCCTCCCAGAAGGTGAAGCGTGAGGCGCGCGTGATTGTCGTGCTCGGCAATCCGCCCTACGACCGCTTCACAGGGGCTGCGCAAGCCGAAGAAGCCGAGCTGGTCGCCCACTACAAGGGTATTGAGCTAGTCGAGCAGAGGACGAAGGACGGCGCAGTCAAGCTTGACGGCTTCGGCAGGCCTCTGATGAAGCAGCGAGGCAGCAGCCGGCTTTACGAGGAATTTGGCGTAAAGAAGCAGCTTCTCGACGACTTGTACGTCCGCTTCCTGCGTTTGGCGGAAGAGCGAATCGGCATCGCTGCGGACTACGGCGTCGTCTCCTATATCAGCAACTCATCCTACCTTACGGGGCGATCGCACCCGCTGATGCGCCGGTCCTTGCTGTCGAGCTTCCACGCAGTCTGGATTGATAACCTCAACGGCGACAAATACCGGACCGGCAAGACCATTCCCCGCGGCCTGCCAGGCGCCGGCACTCGCGACGACAGCGCTTTCACGACCGAGATGGACCCGCGCGGCATACAGCCCGGTACTGCCATAGTCACTTGGGTCAAGCGAACCGATGCACAGACCTCGCCAGACGCCACGGACGCGCATTACCGCGATTTTTGGGGTCCGGCGGCATCGAAGCGACAGGCCCTGATCGCCAGCCTCCCCAGCGGGCATGCGGCGACGCCGGAGGCTGCACCTGAGTACGAGACGCTCAATCCGACGGCAGAGGGACGGTGGCGACTCTCGCCACGCACGATCGAAGGGGGTTTCGAGGCATGGCCGGCACTGGATGAGCTTTTTGCAGACAACTTCCAAGCCGTGAACCCAAGCCGGGGGCTCGACGGCACCGTCGTCGATGTCGACCGGTCCGTTTTAGTCAGCCGAATGCAGGCCTACTTCTCGGCTCCCGATTTTGAGACGCTGTCTGACCAGTATCCTGCCTTCGCGGTGAAGCGAGCAAACTACAAGCCGAAGGAAGTGTGGAAATCAGTGAAATCGGAAGGCTTTGAGGAGCACCGCGTCAGCCCGTATCTCACTTTCCCCTTTGACCAGAGGCATATCTACTATTCTGAGCACCCCCACCTCCTTGATCGTCATAGCCCGGAATTCGCCAAGAGTCGGAAGAATAATGAGTTCCTCATCACGGTGCCGGAGCCGCGCAAGGCCAGTGAGACATCACCGGTGTTTGCTACCACGCTTGTTGGCTTACATGTCCACGAACGTGGCTCGGTTATCTTCCCGCGCGAAATCGTCAGCGATGACCTGATTGCGCAGCGCGAAGCAAATGTCGCCGAGCCGGCATGGCGCGCGTTGCGTGAACACTTCGGAATGAAAGGCGACCGGCGGGACGCCGACGCACGCGCGTTCGTCGGCAAACTGTTCCGCGTCGCCTTCGCGGTCTTGCACGCTCCGACCTACCAGGCCGAGCACAAAAGCGCGCTGTCGAGCGATTGGGCGCACCTGCCGATCCCGAAAGACGTGGGACTGCTCGCGAAGCTGGTGGACGTGGGCGAACAGGTTGCACGGCTGCTCGACGCGAACCGCGATGCTCGCGACATAGTGAATGCGGTGCTGTCGCCCGAACGCGCAAAACAGCTCGGGCGGCTTCGTCGCAGAGATGGCGGACAGCTCACGGCCGACGATCTGAAGTTGACCGTCACTTACTGGGGCGGTGGCAAGGGTCGGTGGAAGCCGCGCCCCTTCCTGGATGAGGAGATGCCCGCAACGACTTGGGAGTCGTGCTGGGGCGAGCGAACCGGCGACCTGTTCCTGAATGACGAAGCCCACTTCGCCCATGTTCCCGAAGCGGTATGGACCTATCAGCTGGGCGGCTACCCCGTCCTGAAGAAGTGGCTCGGCTATCGCCAAACCGACCGGCGCGATGGAAAACCGTTGACTGAAGCGGAGCGGCGTTGGTTCCGGCAGATGATCCAGCGCATCGCTGCGCTGCTGGCACTCGGGCCGACGCTTGACGCCCTCTACCAGGAAGTCGCCGCAGCGAGCTTCACGGCAACAGAACTCGACATCCGAGCCTGACAAGCGGGAACATGGCCGTTAGCGTAGAACAGAGGCTTTGTGGCGCGCGAACGGCCGCTGTGGGTTGTAACTAAGTCATTAGGAGAGGCCGCTTGAGGGCAAAGCAGTCATCGCGGAGACAAACCGCGTCAGGGGAGATGCTCCTGTGGCTTCGCTTCCGTGGTGAGGAGCGCGCAAGCGTCGCTATCGCTTGAATATGTCCATGAAGCTGATCGTGCCGCTGAACAGGGCATGGGCGACCAGCTGGGACCGGCTGACGGCGTCGTAGTTGGCGCGGGCGTGCTTCACATATTGATGCACGGTTTCTGGGCTGATCCCGAGTATCGTCGCGATCTCCGAATCCGACTTGCCGCGAGCGACCCAGATGAGGCAATCGCGCTCGCGATCGGAGAAGCGGGCCGGATCGCTCAGCTTTTGGTGCTCGCGTTTCACCAGGCGCCGGGCGGCCTCGAAGGCAAACGCGCCGACCAGCTGCGCCATCGCCAGATTCTCCGCCTGCAAGGGCCGGCCCCGCCCCGTCGCGAAGGAGCAGGAGCCGTTGACCTCGCCGGGCACATGCGCCGGGACCGTGAAACCTGTCCCGAGGCCCTGCTTAGCCGCCGCCTCCATCAAAC
>ERZ1066121.2839-NODE-2839-length-10413-cov-10.170979_pt1 | contig 10413 bp, 11 predicted proteins | sample MGYA00382768_ERZ1066121 | MGnify/ENA primary metagenome ERZ1066121 (study PRJEB33369, sample SAMEA5778351) | biofilm metagenome | biome: Industrial cooling water; feature: Water cooling tower basin; material: Biofilm | place: United Arab Emirates | collected... | reverse complement strand
TGACGCATAACTTTTCCACACAGCCTACGATTCCTACCTGATCAGAGTTTCCTTAGCTTGAGGATATGACTTCGACGCGCCTCTATCGCCTGATCGCTGCCGACGGCAGCACGGTGGCCAGCCCGACCAAGGGCACCCTGGGCGGCCACCGCAAGAACCGCATTTACGGCCGTCTCGACTGCAAGGCCGCCCGGCGCGCCATGGAGCACGGGCGCAGCTACGAACAGCAGCGCGTGTTCTTTGCCGACGAGGCCACCGCAATAGCGGCGGGCTATCGCCCCTGCGCGGTGTGCATGCCCGAAGCCTACAAGAGCTGGAAGGCGCAGGAATCCTGAGCGACAAAAACACGACCGCCGGCACGCGAAGGCATGCCGGCGGTTTTTCTTTGCGTGCTGCGCAGCGGGCTTACTTCACCACGATCTGCAGCGTGTCGCGCTTGACGGTGGTCCAGGGCACATGCGCGCCATCGGCAAACACGGCAATGATGCGATGCGGTCCCTTGGGCAGCGAATCGATGACCCGTTCGCTCGAGCCGTCACCCATGTGAATGACCACCGGCGCCGGAGGCAGCGGCAGCGTGTCCGACGGCACGTCGCCGTTGATGATGAGGTGATGATGCCCCTTGCCCTCTTCGCGCGTGCCGGTGGCCGCCACGACTTCCACGCCCTGCGCTTCGAGCCGCAGTGTGAAGGGCAGCGTCACGCTGTCGCCTTCCAGAGGCGACACGATGCGCACTTCCGGAGCCAGCGCCAGCGCGCTCGAGTCGGCAGCGCCTGCGGCCGCGGAATCAGCCGCCGGCGTCTGCTCTTTGGAGCTGCAGGCCACGGCGCCAACCAGACTGGTCAGCGCGAACACCGTAAAGGTTGAACGAAGGGAGCGCACAGGCAGGGTCTCGGTCCGGGGGAGGTGGAGCCGTGCGCGGCAGATGCAGCGCGCACGACACAATCTACAGAAAGTGGCTGGTGAACGTCGAAAGCGAACGGAGGAATGACGCCGGGGGTTCCCCCACAAAGGCGCGGAAGTCGCGCACCAGATGCGACTCGTCGCAGTAGCCGCAGTCGGCCGCCACACGCGCCAGTGATGCCGGATCCCGTCGCCAGGCCAGACACACATGATGAAAACGCACGATGCGCGCCAAACGCTTGGGCGATACGCCCACCTGCCGCAGAAAACGGCGCTGCAGGGTCCGCAGCTGCACCCCCTGCGACTCGGCGACAGCGTCGATCGAGGCCGCACCACGCGACTCCACGATCTGCCGCACGACCGCCGCCACACTCACGTCGGCGTGCCCCGTACCGGCCGCAAAGTGCCGGGCCCAGGTGGCGACGGCATCCAGACGGGCCGCAACAGTTGCCGATGCGGCACCGGAGGCTTCGGTCTGCGAGGCGGAGGCTACAGGCAGCGCGAGCAACAGATCACGTGCGGCCGGCAGGTCGGCCAGCGAGGCCCAGTTGTCCGTGATGGCCGCCATGTTGTCCAGCAAGGCCGCAGCGCCATGCGGTTCGAAGCGGATGGCCAGGAGATCGACGCGGCCGGTGGGGTACACCACGAACGGGCCAGTGATCTGGCCCACCAGAAACGCCGCCGGTTGCCGGCGATGTTGGCCATCGCGCTCCACCCGGCACCAGGCTTCGCCGAAGTTGAGCAGCAGTTCCGGACAGCCGTCGGGCAGAGCGGGCTCGGCTTCTTCTGCAGTCGCTTCTTCTGCAGCGGCATGGTCAGAGCCGGCGTCACGCGTGCCGGGCGGGCTGTCCAACCCGCCCCGCAAGGTCCACAGACAGCGGATGAGCCCCTCGCTGCCAGCGGGCGCCGGCCAGTCCTGATACTGCATCGCCGTCGTGGCCGGGTTGGGGTGAATCGTGGCGCGCGAGAACTTCCGCAGCGTGTCGCGAAAGTCCAAGGCATGAGCGCGGCCGAGCCCTAAGCTACGACTTCTCGACGAATTGTGTGCTGCCTCCCTGTCATCCCGACCCCCCATGCATCCAGCCCTGCGTCTTTCGCCGCTGATTCTGCTCTGCCTGTTCGCACCCAAGGGTGCCGCGGCGCAGGCACCGTCGGCTGCAGCATCCACACCCGCGGCAGCCATGGATGTCAATCGTCTGCAGTGGCTGGCCGGCTGCTGGGAGCAGCGCAGCGCAGCACGCGTCACGCAGGAGCAGTGGATGGCGCCGGCCGGCGGCACCATGCATGGCATGAGCCGCACCGTGGCCGGCGCGAGCACGCGGGCCTGGGAATGGCTGCGCATCGCGCCACATGAGGGACGCCTGGCCTACATCGCCTTGCCCAGCGGACAGAAGGAAACAGCCTTTGCCGCCACGACGGTGAACGACACACTCGCCGTGTTTGAGAATCCTGCGCACGACTTTCCGCAGAGCATCAGCTATCGGCGCGTGGGCGCCGATTCGGTGGTGGCGCGCATTGCCGCCGTCACCAACGGCCGGTCGCGTGGTATGGACATCCCGATGGCACGCTGTCGCTAGTCGGCCGGCCGTGGTCAGCCGGCCGTGGTCAGCCAACGCTGCTGCGCTTTCCCGTGGCGCCGCGTGACTCGAGCTCCTTCTTGATGGCCGTCAGGCGCAACAGAAAGGGCGTGAGCACCAGCCCCGGCAGAATGAGCAGCGGAATGAATGGCACGACGTTCATGCCTGGCCGGTTCACCAGCACGACCACGAACGCCACCACGGCCAGCGCATCCACGACAAACAGACCGATGATCCAGCGCTGGATCTGCGCGCGCATGGCCTGCAGGGTCTCCGTGGACAGCTCGTGCAGGTTGGTGGACATGGGCGAACGAGTGAAGTGAAGAGTGGGACGCGACTGGACGATACGTCGAATGGGGCTGCCAGGCGACTGATCGAAAATGCGTGGCCGGAGGATGCTCAGTAAGAGACGACCTTTGATCGGGACCGTCTCACCAGATATTCGGCCAACATCAGATTGGGCAACCAGGAAGCCCAGGTCACGATCCGGTAGGCCACAAGAAAGGACACGCCGCTGGTGACGAGAATGGGCAGGTAGACCCGGAGTGTGATGCCTCCCAATGCAACGGCCACGCTCCGCCACATCCACTCGCGATGGCCACGCACGTCGCCCGCACGTATGGCCAGATAGGCCATACCGCTGGTGCCGAACCACAGCACCGCAATCAACCCGAGACCAACGCGCGCCACCGCGCCGCCATAGGCAAAGAAGGCGAGCCAGAGACCGGCCGTGCCGCCGATACCCACGCAGACGACGAGATAGAAGCGACCCAGCCATCGATGCAGACTGCGCCAGCGCCGACGCAGTCGGGTTGAAAGTTGCAGCAACCCGATGAATGGGGCGCATGACGCGCCAACAGCGTGGAAGACAATCGCCACCGGATGTCGCACGAAGTTCACGGCCGGACGCGTGTCAGTGGCAGGGTCGTAGAAGGCGTACTGTGACAGGGCCAGCACCGCCACGGCCACTGCCAGCAACAGCACCAGGCTGATCCCGGACCAGCGCAGGCTCGCGAGAACGGCTCGGCCAGCCCGGGTTCGCCACGATACCTGGGTGCTCGCGTGGGTCCTCGCGTGGGTCCTCGCGTGGGTCACGGCGCGAGTCTCTGGCTCGCAGGCCGCGCAGCCAGTTCCAAGGAGCGGCGCAGCGCGTCGGCAATCAGACGGGCCTGCGCTGTGTCGACCGGCACGCCGCGGGTGTGCAGCAGGACCTGCCCGTCGGGGCCCAGCACCATCTGGTTGGACGTCAGACGTTCCACACCAAGGCTGCGCGAGACGGTGCCCCGGAAATCCACCAGGACGGGCCTGGTGCGGTTGCGCGGCAAACGCAGACGAATGAGCGGATGCAGAACACGCGGTGCATTGCCGATGTCGGCCAAGCCCACCACGAGAAACGGAAGCGAGTCGGCGCCGGCGGCAGGGTTTCGGCCATAGGCCGCGACAATGGCATCTCCCCAGGCCGCAAAGGTCGCCGCGGCGGGCGACGCGCCGGCTATCAGCAGGACCGTCCGGCCTTTCCACTCCGAAGCGTTGTGCGGACGTCCGAACTGGTCATCGAGCGTCCAGTTCGTGGACTGTGCACCGGTCACACGGGGTATCAGGGGGTGAACACACAGACTGCCAATAAGAGCAAAGAGTGTGAGGCGCATGATGGCTTGGGGCCGGGGGTCCGTTGAGGCTTCGCCGGCAGCGGCAGACGGAGCTGCCGCGCGGCGGGTGTGGTGGCCAAGCAAGCATCAGCGCGAGTGCCGGTCGCACGATTCGGTCGATGTGGACGTCCAATGCGATCGAATCGGACCTGCAGTCGTCCACGCGTGGGACGGGCAGCGCTGGTGACCGCCCGTCCGGCTCTCTCAGACGGGCGGACCCGGAGGCACATGCGCCGCGCGCCAGGCAGACGGCGTCATCCCGGTCTGCCGGCGAAAGACGGCGTTGAATGTGGACTTGGAAGCGAACCCCGCGTCGAGGGCCAGCGTGAGCACGGCACGATGGGCATCGCCGGGTTCGCGCAGTCGACGCTGACCCTCGGCCACGCGGAACCCGTTCACATAATCGTGAAAGGATTGTCCGACCTGCGTATTGAGAAGCTCGGACAGCTTGTGCGGCGTCGTACCGATTTCCTGCGCCAGCGAACCCAGCGTGAGCTCGGCGTCACGCCACGCCTGCTCCTTTTCCATCGCCTGATGCAGCCGGTCCTTCAGCGCCCGAACCGTACCAGGAGTCAGGCTGCTGCGTTCGAGAATGCGCTCACCACTGCGCTCACCACTGCGCTCACCACTGCGCTCACCACTGCGCTCACCACCGCGTTCAATGACCCGTTCATCAGAAGCCACCGCGACCGGCCCCGAATCCACGGCCGCCACGCGCGGCGCCTGCGTCGGCAGCGGCACCTCAATCACATGAATCTCCGGTTGCTGAAGCCCCCGGTATCCCAGCAGGAAAATGGCCGCCGTCATGACGACCGCCACGAGCTGATCACCCGTTCCCTGCGGGACGAGTCGCAGAGGCTCCGCTGCTCCCGCAGCGATTACGACGCCCCAGGCCGCCGCACTCGCCGCGCCGAGCAGCACCAGCCAATCAAGTGTCACGCTACGCAATGAGGAATACTGCTGTTCCACCGCGCGGCGATGCCGGCGCACCACACGGATGGTGGCCACTGTGTACACGGCACCCGATGTGATCTTGAGCCACCACGACGCCCACAGATTCTGGACCAGCGTCTCCGGGATGTGTCGCGCCTGCATCTGCGCGTACAGTGCGAGCTTCTCGCTGGCCGGCAGCAGATAGACCGGCAGGCTCCAGCCCACCAGAATGATCGCGGGCATCGCGTGCAGTACGTCTACGGCGCGAAGTGGGCGATCCGCGTCGGCGGCATGCCGCGCATAGAGATACACGAGTGGCCCGAACAGCAGCGGCAGCGGATGCGTCCATCCGAAGGCCCAGGGCCAACGGGACACATAGCCGCCCAGATGGTAGGCGCCAACGATCAGATAGGTCGCCATGGCGAGCAACAAGGCAGCCAGCAGCCGGTTCGCACGCCTATTGGTGGGACGAAAACTCAGGGCAGCCGCGAGAAACACGCCCTGCACACCGCCAAGCAGGGAGAGCACGACCAAGGCACTGCGCATGCGGTCAGTCACTTGAACCGTGAGGCAGACGTTTCATCGTCTTTCTGGACGACTGGCACATGCGCGCACAGTCGGTGGCGAAGACGTCCTTACGTTGTAAGGCCAGTATTCCAACAACGTAAGCCACCGGACAGCGTTTCGCGCCGGTGCTCGACGCGGGTGCGACGTCGAAGTCGACGAACAGGACAGCCCGCCGCACGCCAATCCGGACGGCTGTCCGGCCGATCGTTCCGTAGTAACATTGAGTGCCTCCGAGTTCCTATCTTCCGGAACCTCAGATTCGCCCGTGACCCGCGCCGCCCGTGGCGCCCTGCCCTGCCGCCTGCCCATGCTCGTCGTCACCGTGCACGTGCACGTCAAACCGGAATACGTGGACGCCTTCCGGGTGGCCACACTCGACAACGCCACACACAGCGTGCGTGAACCGGGCGTGGCCCGCTTCGATGTCATCCAGCAGGACGACGACCCGACACGCTTCGTACTCATCGAGGCCTATCGCACGGCCGACGCGCCGGCGGCTCACAAGGCCACCGCGCACTACGCGCGCTGGCGCGACGCGGTGGAGCCCATGATGGCCGAACCCCGCCATGCGCTGCGCTACCAGTCGGTGCACCTGCCCGACTGACGCCGCCACCGGATCGTTCTGGCGGATCGTTCCGCCGAAACGTTCTGCCGAAACGTTCTGCATCCGGACCCCTCCACCCACCGCGCTCATCGTGCCGCACATTCTCCGCTCTGCCCTTCGTCTCGCGCTGACCAGCCTCACGATTGGGGCAGCCGCACTGCCGCTCGAGGCCCAACACAGCTGGTCGCGCCCCGGCGCCACCTATGACCCCGGCGTTCCCACCCCCGAATCGGTGATCGGGCATGCGCTGGGCAGTCGCTTCACCACGCACCGCCAGATGATGCGCTACGTGGAGCGTGTGGCCGCCACCAGCAAGCGCGTCAAGGTCGACACCGTCTCGCATTCGTTCGAGGGCCGCGAGCTGCTGCTCATTGCCATCTCGAGTGAACGCAATCTCGCCCGTCTGGACGACATTCGCCGCGATGCGCAGCTGCTGGCCGATCCGCGCGGCAAGGGCGCCAGCGACCTGCAGGGCGCCATTGCGCGCACCCCCGGCATCGTCTGGCTGGCGCACAGTGTGCACGGCGGCGAGGCGAGCGGCGTGGAAGCGGGACTCGCGTTGCTGTATCAGCTGGCCGCCGGCACAGACGCCGACACACGGCTCGCGCTCGACAGCACACTCGTGCTCATCGATCCCAATCAGAATCCCGACGGACGCGAGCGGCACACACACGACGTGACGCGCTTCTTCTCGCCGCTCGGGCTCTCCAGCGATCCCTCGGCGCTCAACAATGCGGGTTCGTGGCCGGGACCTCGCACCTCACACTACTACTTCGATCTCAATCGCGACTGGTACGCACAGTCGCATCCCGAGTCGCGTGGACGGGTGCAGCAGTTCCTGCGCTACATGCCACACGTGGCGGTGGACCTGCACGAGCAGGGCTCGAGTGCATCGTTCTACTTCGCGCCGCCACGCGAGCCTGACAACCAGAACAACCCGAAGCATCTGCCCAAGTGGTTCGACATCTTCGCGGCCGCACATGGCAGCGCATTCGACGAAAAGGGCTGGTCGTACTTCCGGCGTGAGGGTTACGACTCCTTCTATCCCGGTTATGGCGAAGGCTGGCCCATGCTCACCGGCGCCATTGGCATGCTGTTCGAGAGTGCCTCGAGCAGCGGCGGCAGTGTGCGTCGCAGTGATGGCACGCTGCGCACCTTGCATCAGGCGGCGTGGGAGCACTACGCGGCCGAATGGATGACCGTGCTCACCAGCGCGCGCCGTCGCACCGAGCTGCTCACCGACTACTCCACGGCCCGCGCAAACGCCGTGGCCGTCCATGCACGCGGCCCCATGCGTGGAGTGGTGTTTCCGCGCGATCAGCAGGGCCGCGCCGACTCACTAGCGCAGAAGCTGCTCGACAACGGCATCGAAGTGAAGCAGCTGCAGTCAGACGCCACACTGCCCGGTGCGCGCGCCTACTTCACCGGCGTCACCGCGCCGGCCTCGTTCAAGGCGGGCAGTTTTGTGGTGGATTTTGCGCAGCCGCAGGGTCACCTGGCCAAGGCACTGCTCGAGCCCGATGCGGCGCTCGACTCGGCGTTCGTCAAGTTCGAACTCGAGCTGCGTCGCACGGGTCAGCGCAATCGCTTCTACGACATGACCGCCTGGTCGCTGCCGCTGGTGTATCGCGTGAGCGCGCACACCGTGCCCACCATGCCCGCGGCGCTCGCACCCGCCGAGCTGCCCAGCGTGCGCGTGGCCGGTCTGCCGCGGGCGCAGTATGCCTATGCTTTTGCACCCGGCAGCGAGGCCAGCATTCGTCTGCTGGGTGCGCTGCTGCGTGACTCCGTCAAGGTGTGGCACGCGCCCTATGGCTTCACCTCGCGCGGTCAGGCCTTCCCCAACGGTGCGTTTGTGGTGCGCGTGGCCGCCAACGCAGCGGACATCCACGACCGCATGGTGCAGTACGTCGCGCAATCCGGCGCCGCGGTGGCCGCCATTCCGTCGGCCGGTGTGGACAGCGGCACCGATCTGGGCAGCAACAGCGTCGTGCCCATCACGCGGCCACGTGTTGCGCTGCTGGGTGGCGCCCCGGTCAACGGCACCTCGTTCGGCTTCAGCTGGTATGCGCTCGAGCAGCGACTCGGGTACCCGGCCGCACTCATCGACGCGAACTTCGTGAGCGGCGGTGATCTCGCACAGTTCACCACCATCATCGTGCCCAGTGTGCAGGCCGCGGCGCTCGACCGGGTGCTGGGCGACGCGGGCCGTCAGCGTCTCGTGGACTGGGTGCGAGGAGGCGGCGTGCTCATCACACTCGACGCGGCCTCTGCCTGGGCGGCGCAGGAACGTGCGGGGCTCGTACGCACCCGCTTGCGCCGCGATACCGCGCGCGCTGACAGCGCAGGTGGCGCACCGCTGCCGGCCAGTCTGCCCGGTGTGCTCGCGCGCGCCAGCATCGATACGCTCTCGCCGCTCATGGCCGGTGTGCTCGAGCGCGAGATTCCGGTGTTTGCCAACAGCGACCGCGTGTTCACCGTGCCGCGTGATCTGCGTGCGGGCGAAGCCGTGGTGCGCTTTGCACCCGTCGAACGCGTGAAGCTGGCCGGCTACTGGTGGCCCGAATCGGCGGCGCGCATTGCGGGCTCGCCGTATCTCTGGACCGAAAGCGTGGGCCGCGGACGGGTGATCCTGTTTGCGCACGACCCGGTCTACCGCGATCAGTTGCGCGGCAGCCTGCCACTCTTTGCCAACGCCGTGCTGTTGGGCGGCACTTTTTGATTCGCCAGTCTTGAACTGATTATCACGGATTTCGCGGACAACCCACGGAAACTTCAGGATCAACAGCCTTCAAAGGTTGTTCATCCTGTTTCTTCCGTGCGTTGTCCGTGGAATCCGTGGTAATCAGTCGAGCTGCAACGCGGCCTTGTACGCCGCCGCAAAGCGCGGCGCGTCGCTGGCCTTGAGCCCGCAGATGCCCACACGCAGCCCCTCGGGCATGGGCACGACAAACACATCGTGCCGCTGCAGCGCTTCACTCACACGCACCGGGTCGGGCGGTGCCGGCAGCGTCACGAAGAAGCCGCCGTCCCATGGCGCACCGGCCAGACCTTCCGCCTTGAGCGCCGCGTCGAGCGCCTCCGCGCGCGTCGTGAGCACCTGCCGCCAGTGCGCATGTTCCGCCGCCAGCGCCGCCTGGGCTGCGTCATCCTTCACCAGGCGATTCAGCACACTCATGGGCGCGCGCGCGCAGTTGCTCCAAGTGCCGCGGCAGCTCGTCACCAGCGCGGCCTTGAGCGTGGCGTCATTGCACCACGGAAACACCAGCGCGCCGGCGCGCGAGCCGTACAGTGTGAACGCCTTGCTGAGACTGAGACTTGCCGCCACCAGCACCTGACCCTCGGCGCCAAACGCCGCATAATCCGCCAGCGCCTCGGCCACCGCCTGCGGATCCCGCGCATAGTCGAGATAGGCCAGGTCGAGCAGCAGCGTGACCGGCCCCGAGTACGAAATGTCACGCAGTACCGAGAGCAGTGTCTCGCGATCGGCGCGCGAAAGACTGCGGCCCGTGGGATTGTGACAGGGATCGTTGAGCCAGAACAGCAAACGCCCCTGCGCGTCGAGCACATCGCGCATGGCCTGTTCCCAGGCCCCCACGTCCAGCGGCTCGCCAGGCGCCGGATACGGCACCGTTTCCAGCTTCACACCGGCTTCCACGGCAATGGTGCTGTACGGGCCCCAGAAGGGCGCCATGGTCATCACCGTCTGGCCACGCTCGAGCAGATTGCGCAGCGTAAGCGCCAGCGCGCCCGAGCCACCCGGCGTGGCGACCGCCACTCCGGCACTCGTGAGAGATGGCCAGTGGCGCTGCGTGAGCGCCGTGAGAAAGGCCGGATCGCCGGCAATGGGCGCGTACGGCGCGATCTCGAGCGGTGTGAGCTGCGACCAGAGCTGCATCACGCTGTCCAGCACGACCAGCTTGCCGTGGTCGTCGAGCAGCGCACCGACCGTGGCGTTGATGACCGAGGCCCCGCTGGCCGCCCGCTGCTGCGCGGCCGCGTTGAGCGTGAAGATCAGGTCGTCGCCGCTGAAGCCACGACGGGTCGGGAGGAGATGGGTTGAGGCGTCCATGCCCGGAATCTATCGCGGCGGGCTTGGTGAACTGATGGTGTGCGGATCCGGGAAACAGAAGGTGTGAGGATTGGAGCAGCTGTCTTGAAAATCAAGCGAGCTGCGGGG
>ERZ1066121.2838-NODE-2838-length-10421-cov-14.129076_pt1 | contig 10421 bp, 9 predicted proteins | sample MGYA00382768_ERZ1066121 | MGnify/ENA primary metagenome ERZ1066121 (study PRJEB33369, sample SAMEA5778351) | biofilm metagenome | biome: Industrial cooling water; feature: Water cooling tower basin; material: Biofilm | place: United Arab Emirates | collected... | reverse complement strand
CCGCGGGGAGTGCGGGGGCCCCGGGCGCGTCGGGCAGCGCCGGGCGCGGCCGACGCCCCGCGGGGAGCGGCGAGCGCGGCGCCCCGCCGCGTCGGGCGAACGTCAGCGCCGGGCTCCTGCTCTTCCGCCGCACCGCCGGACGCCTCGAGCTCTTCCTCGGCCACCCGGGCGGCCCCTTCTGGCGCGACCGAGACGCCGGGGCGTGGACCCTCCCCAAGGGCGCCGTCGACGAGGGAGAGGAGCTGCTCGCCGCCGCCCGCCGCGAGTTCGAGGAGGAGACCGGGGTCACCGCCCGGGGTCCCTTCGTCCCGCTCGGATCGGTGCGCCAGCGCTCGGGGAAGCGGGTGCACGCCTGGGCCTGGGAGGGAGACGCCGACCCGGCGCAGACCTCGAGCAACCTGATGAAGACCGAGTGGCCGCGCGGCTCGGGGCACTGGCTCTCCTTCCCCGAGATCGACCGCTGCGCCTGGTTCGACGCGGCGACGGCCCGGCGCAAGCTGATCGCCGCGCAGGCCGAGTTCGTCGACCGGCTGGAGGCGATGCTCGCCGACGGGCCCGAGCGCGCTGGCGGGGGGAGCCCGGCGGACGACGACGGGCCCGGCCGCCCGCGCGCCCGAGGCGAGGGGCAGGGGTGAGCCCGTCCCCTGCCCCGACGCTCAGCGTTCCGTACCGGACTCGGCGGTCCGTCGCCGCGGCGGGAGCGGGTCGAGGGGCTCGACCGGGGCACGCCGGGCGAGGCGGTCGAGCGCGGCGGGGGCCGGGCGCCCCGTGACGCGCTCGTGGAGCCGCTCGTAGAGCCGCGCCACCACCGGGGTGAGGGCAAGCGTCGCGGCGATGCGCAGCGGCTGCGTGAGCTTCGTCGCCAGGTACGCGGCGGTGAAGGCGCCGACGTTCGCCGCCGCGCCCGAGGGGCGCCACCCCAGCCGGATCGCCGCCCAGCAGGCGAAGAGCACGGCGAAGAAGATCGCGAAGTAGACGATCACGGCCACGACGCCGTACTCGGTGAGGATGTGCTTGACGGTCTTGCGCACCGGACGGCGGAAGGGGGAGCGGAACGGGGCGGCCGACGGGGCCGCCGACGGGGCCGCCGACCGGGGCACCCGCGGTGGCGCGCTCCCGGTGGTCGTGCGAAGCTAACGGCCCACCCCCTCCCCTACGCTCCCCCCGTGCCATGGCGCGCGCCTTCACGTACGTCCTCGCCCTGCTGTTCACCCCGGATCGCCGGCACGTCGTCCTGATGCACAAGACCCGCCCCGCCTGGCAGGCCGGGCGCGTCAACGCCCCGGGGGGCAAGCTCCTCCCCGGCGAGGACGCGCTCCGGGCGGCGCGGCGCGAGATGCGCGAGGAGGCGGGCGTCGACCTCCCCGAGGCACGGTGGGAGGAGTTCCTCGTCTGGGACGACCCGGTCTACCGGATGCACGCGGTGCGCGCCTTCGACCCGGCGGCGCGGGCGGCCCACACCGCCGAGGACCAGGCGATCTTCCTCGCCGACGTCGCCGCCCTGCCCGAGGCGCTGATCGACAACCTGCGCTGGCTCGTCCCCCTGGCGCTCGACCGAGACGTCGCGGTCCCGGTGCATGTGACGAGCGCCGCCGCGGAGGGCTCGGGGCTCACCGAGCCGCCCCCCGCACCCGACGGGGCGCCCGACGCGGCGCCCGACGGGGCGTCCGACGCGGCGCCCGCGCGCGCGTCCTGACGCCGACCGGGCGGCCGCGCCGGGCGGCAGCGGTCAGCCGGGCAGCGGCGGCAGCGGCGGCAGCACCGCCGTCGCCTCGACCTCGACGAGGGCGCGCGGCTCGAGCAGCCCGGCGACGACGAGCACCGCCATCGCCGGCCAGTGGTCGCCGATCGTCGCCCGGTACGCCCGCCCGATCGCCGGGCGCGCCGCCACGTAGGCGTCGCGGTCGGTCACGTACCAGGTGAGGCGCACCAGGTGGCGCGGCTCCCCGCCGGCCGCGCGCAGCACCGCCACCACGTTCGCCAGCGCCCGCGCCGCCTGCTCGGCGAAGTCGTCGCTCGCGAAGCGCTGCGTCGTCGGGTCCCACCCGATCTGCCCCGAGATCGCCAGCACCCGCCCGGCGGCGACCACGCCGTCGGCGTACCCCACCGGGCGCGGCCACCCGGCGGGGCGGACGCTCGCCGGACCGCCGGCCGCGTCGCCGGCCGCGTCGCCGGCCGCGTCACCGCCGCTCACGTCCCCTCGCGCAGCCGGAAGCGCTGCAGCTTGCCGGTGGCGGTGCGCGGGAGCGCGTCGACGAACGCCACGGCGCGCGGATACTTGTACGGCGCGATCGTGCGCTTGACGTGCTCCTGCAGCGCCCGCGCGAGCTCCGGCCCGGGCTGCACGCCCGGGCGCAGCACCACGTACGCCTTCACGAGCTGCCCGCGCTCCGCGTCGGGCACGCCGACGACGCCGCACTCCTGCACCGCCTCGTGCTGCAGGAGCGCGCTCTCCACCTCGGGGCCGGCGATGTTGTAGCCGGCGGAGACGATCAGGTCGTCGGTGCGCGCCTGGTACCAGAACCACCCGTCGGCGTCCTGCACGTACGAGTCGCCGGTGAGGTTCCACCCGTGCTGCACGTAGGCGCGCTGGCGCGCCGGGTCGTCCAGGTAGCGGCACCCGGTCGGGCCGCGCACCGCCAGCCGCCCCACCGTGCCGCGCGGCACCTCGCGCCCCGCCGCGTCGACGACGCACGCCTCGTAGCCCGGCACCACCCGCCCCGTGGAGCCCGGGCGGATGTCGTCGTCGGCGGCGCTGATGAAGATGTGCAGCAGCTCGGTGGCGCCGATCCCGTCGATGATCGGGATCCCGGTGAGCGAGCGCCACAGCTCGAACGTCGAGCGCGGCAGCGGCTCGCCGGCCGACACGCAGCGGCGCAGCGCGCCCACGTCGCGCCCGGCGAGGAGCCCCGCCATCGCCCGGTAGGCCGTCGGCGCGGTGAAGGTCACCGTGACGCGCTCGCGCTCGATCGCGTCGAGCAGCGCCGCCGGCGAGCCCTGCTCCAGCAGCACCGCCGAGGCGCCGATGCGCACGGGGAAGAGCACCAGCCCCCCGAGCCCGAAGGTGAAGGCGAACGGCGGCGTCCCGCCGAAGACGTCGTCCGGGGTGGGGCGGAGCACGTGCGGCGGGAAGCAGTCGCAGACGGCCAGCACGTCGCGGTGCGTGTGCATCGTCCCCTTCCCCTCGCCCGTGGTCCCCGAGGTGAAGGCGACGAGCGCCACGTCGTCGGCGGCCGTGTCGCACGCCGGCGCGTCGTCGCTCGCGCGCCGCACCAGCGCGTCGAGCGCCCCCGAGCCGTCGGGGGCGAAGCAGATCGACCGCCCCGCCGGGCGCGAGCCCATCGCCGCCTCGCACGCCTCGGCCAGCCGCGCGTCGCAGAGCGCGAGGTCCACCGCCGCCCGGTCGGCCACGTACGCCAGCTCGCGCGCGCGCAGCAGCGGCATCGTGCACACCGCCACCCCGCCGGCGCGCAGCACCGCGAACCAGCACGCCGCGTGCATCGGCGTGTTGGGCGCGCGCAGCAGCACGCGATTCCCGGGGACGAGCCCGAGCGCGTCGACGAGCACCCGGGCGACGCGCCGGCTCGTCTCGGCCACGCGCGCGTAGCTCCACGTCTCCCCGCCGGCGCGGAAGAGCGGCCGGTCCCCCCACCCGGCGGCGAGCGCCGCGTCGAGCAGCGCGACGGCGGCGTTGAGCCGCGGCGGGTGCGCGGCGAGCGCCGGGAGCAGGTCGTGGCGCAGCACCGGCCAGAGCGCCCGCGGCGGCAGCCGGTCGCGGCAGAAGCCGTCCACGTGGCCGCTCGGCTCCGCCGACGGCGCGCTCCCCCCGCTCCCCACCCCCGTCGGCGCGAGCGGCGCCGGATCGTGCGTCACGCGCATCGTTCCTCCCGATGTGAACGCCCCGTCGCGCCTCCGCCCGCCCCCCGCCCCGCCTCGTTCGTCATCGCAGCAGCTCGCCGGCGATCACCAGCCGCTGCACCTCGCTCGTCCCCTCGTAGATCCGCAGGGCCCGCACCTCGCGGTAGAGCCGCTCGACGACGCCGCCGCGCTCGACCCCCAGCCCGCCCAGCAGCTGCACCGCGTCGTCGACCACGCGCTGCGCCGCCTCGGTGGCGAACAGCTTGGCCGTCGCCGCCTCGCGCGTCACCCGCTCGGCGCCGGCCACGTCGCGCGTCCACGCCGCGCGGTAGACGAGCAGCGCGCTCGCGTCGACCGCCACCGCCATGTCGGCCAGCCGGGCCCGCGTGAGCTGGTGCTCGGCCAGCGCCTGCCCGAAGACGCGCCGCCGCCGGGCGTGCGCCACCGCCTCGTCGAGCGCCCGGCGCGCCATCCCGAGGGCCGCCGCCCCCACCGTCGCGCGGAAGACGTCGAGCGTCGCCAGCGCCACGCGCAGCCCGCGCCCCGGCTCGCCCAGCCGGTGCGCCGCCGGCACGCGGCACCCCGCGAGGCGCACCGTCCCGAGTGGGTGCGGCGCCGTCACGCCGATGCGCCGCGTCACCGCGAGCCCCGGCGCGTCGGCGTCGACGACCACGGCGGCGAAGGCGCGCTCGCCGAGCGCCGGCTCGCGGGCGAAGACCACGTACTGGTCGGCGATCCCGGCGTTCGAGATCCACGTCTTCTCGCCGTCGAGCACGAGCGCGTCGCCGTCGGCGCGGAGCGTCGTCCGCATCGCCGTCACGTCGCTCCCCGCCTCCGCCTCGGAGAGCGCGAAGGCGGCGATCCGCGCCCCGGCGGCCACCCCCGGCAGGTAGCGCGCGCGCAGCGGCGCGTCGCCGAAGAGCGTGATCGGCCCGGCGCCGAGCCCCTGCATGGCGAAGGCGAAGTCGGCGAGCGCGTCGGCGCGGGCGAGCGTCTCGCGCGCCACGCACAGCGCCCGCACGTCCAGTCGCTCGAAGGTGCCGCCGTGCGCCGCGGGGACGGCGAGCCCGAGCCACCCGGCCGCCCCCAGCCGCGCGACGTGCGCCCGACACGCGGCGTCGACGTCGCGCTCCCCCGCCTCGGGGTCGCCGGCGCCGCCGTCGGCGCCGCCGCTGGCGCCGCCATCGCCGCCCGCCGAGCGCGTCCAGGCGTGCAGCCGCGCCCCGAGCACCTGATGGCGTTCGTCGAGGAAGGGCCACGCCAGGTGGTCGGAGGGGAGCGGCTCCCACGCGGCGGCCACTCAGTCCCCCTCGAAGACGGGCGTCGTCCGCGCGACGAAGGCGCGGTAGGCGCGGGCGAAGTCGCGCGTCTGCATGCACAGCGCCTGCGTCTGCGCCTCCGCCTCGATCGCCGCGTCGATCCCCATGCTCCACTCCTCGTGCAGCGCCCGCTTGGTCATCGCGTGCGCGAACGTCGGCCCGTGGGCGAGGGCGTGCGCCATCGCGTGCGCCTCGGCGTGCAGCCGCTCGGGGGGGACGAGCCGGTTGTAGAACCCCCACCGCTCCGCCTCCTCGCCCTCGAGGAAGCGCCCAGTGTAGAGCAGCTCGCTCGCCCGCCCGTGCCCGACGAGGCGCGGCAGGATCGCGCACGCCCCCATGTCCGCCCCCGAGAGCCCGACGCGCACGAAGAGGAAGCCGACGCGGCTGCGCGCCGTGCCGACGCGCAGGTCGGACGCCATCGCGACGATCGCCCCGGCCCCCGCGCAGACGCCGTCGACCGCGGCGACGATCGGCTGCGGGCAGGCGCGCATCGCCCGCACCAGCTCGCCCGTCAGCCGCGTGAAGGCGAGCAGCCGCGGCGCGTCCCCCGCCTCCTGCAGGCGCACGAGCGGCCCGATGATCTCGTGCACGTCGCCCCCCGAGGAGAAGTCGTCGCCGGCGCCGCGGACGACCACCGCGCGCACGGCGGGCGCGTGCGCCAGGCGGCGGAACGTCCACGCCAGCTCGCGATAGCTCGCGAAGGTGAGCGGGTTCTTGCGCTCCGGCCGGTCGAGCGTCACGGTGGCCACGCGCTCGGCCACGTGCCAGCGGAAGTGCGCCGGGGCGAACGCCGCCGCGTCGAACGGCGTCGCGTCGGTGGCGGCGTCGATCGCCGCGTCGGGCGGCCCGTCAGATCGCACTCGTGCCTCGCAGGTCGGGGACGGCCGCGCCGCCCCCCTCGGCGGCGCGCGCCAGGGTGCGCCGCAGCTGCTCGTGGCCGCGCTCGTACTGCACCGGCCACCACTGCCCGGCGTGGCCGAGGGCGGCGGCGGCGTGCTGCGTCCACTGCGCGTCGGCCAGGTGCGGGCGCGCCAGCGCCACCAGGTCGGCGCGCCCGGCGGCGACGATCGCGTTGACCTGGTCCGCCTCGGTGACGTTCCCGACGGCGATGGTGGGGACGCGGGCCTCGTTGCGCACGCGGTCGCTGAGCGGCGTCTGGAAGAGGCGCCCGTACACCGGGCGCGCGTCGGGGGAGGTCTGCCCCGCGGAGACGTGCACGACGTCGACGCCGGCGTCGCGGAACGCCGCGGCGATGCGCACCGCCTCCTCGCCGTCGACCCCGCCGGCCACCCAATCGGTCGCGGAGATGCGCACCGACATCGGCCGCTCCGCCGGCCACGCCGCGCGCATCGCCCGGAACAGCTCCAGCGGGAAGCGCAGCCGGTTGGCGAGCGGCCCGCCGTAGGCGTCGGTGCGCCGGTTGGCGAGCGGGGTGATGAAGGCCGACAGGAGGTAGCCGTGGGCGCAGTGCAGCTCGAGCATGTCGAACCCGGCCTCGGCGGCCAGCCGCGTCGCCCGCACGAAGTCGTCGCGCACGCGGTCCATGTCGTCGCGCGTGATCTCGCGCGCCGGGCGCATCCCGGCGCGGTACGCCCCGGCGCTCGGCGCGATCGTCCCCCACGCCTCCGCCTCGGGGAGCGGCTCCTCGTTCCCCTCCCACATCAGCCGCGTCGCCCCCTTCGCCCCCGCGTGCCCGAGCTGCAGGCAGACGCGCGCCGGCGACCACTCGTGGACCATCCGCACGATCCGCCCCCACGCCGCCGCCTGCCGCGCGTCCCACAGCCCGGTGCACCCGGGGGTGATGCGCGCCTCGGGCGAGACGCACGTCATCTCGGTGACGACGAGCCCCGCCCCACCCAACGCCCGCGCCCCGTAGTGCACGAGGTGGAAGTCGTTGGGCACCCCGTCGGTGGCCGAGTACATGGCCATCGGCGCGACGACGACGCGGTTGGCCAGCACGAGCCCCCGCAACCGAAACCGCGTGAACATCGGCGCCACCACCCCCGCCGTCCCCACCCCCGCAGTATCCGCCCCGCCATTCCCGCCCCCGCCGTCCCCACCCCGCCACATCCGCCCCGCCGTCCCCGCCCCCCGCCCCCCCCGTCCGCCCCACCCGAGCACGCCCCCCCCGGTCCCGCCCTCTCCGCTCGCGCCCCTCCCGCTCGCGCCCTCCCCCCCCTCGCACATCCACCGCTCCACCCCCTCCACATACCCTCCATCCCTCACCCGCAGATTCTCATGCCCCACCCGCTGACTCCTCGTCAGCAGGCTGTACGCGAACTGCTCCGTCGGCAGCGCCCGGTAGTACCGCCCGACGTGCTCGAACCACTCCATCGAGTTGCGCGCCGCGTTCTGCAGCCGCATCGCCTCGCTCTGCCGCACCGCCTGGTAGCGGGCGAAGCGCTCGGCGAGCGTGCCGTCGCCGGTGGTGAGGGCGTCGGCCAGGGCGATCGCGTCCTCCATCGCCAGCTTCGTCCCCGACCCGATGGAGAAGTGGGCCGTGTGCGCCGCGTCGCCCAGCAGCACCACGCGCCTCGCGTGCCAGCGCTCGTTCGCCACGCGCGTGAAGCGCTGCCACGGCGCCGCCCGCTGGTGCGGGGCGAGGTTGTACGCGAGCGCGTGCCCCTCGAGCCACGGCGCGAACAGCGCCTCGCACGCCGCCACCGTGGCGTCGGCGTCCATCGCGTCGAAGCCGGCCGCCCGCCACGAGCGCTCGTCGCACTCGACGATGAACGCCGAGCGGTGGGCGTCGAAGCGATAGGCGTGCGCCTGGTAGATCCCCTCCCCGCGCTCGGCGAAGAGGAAGGAGAAGGCGTCGAAGCGGCGCGTCGTCCCCAGCCAGACGAAGCGCGCCGGGCGCACGTCGAGGTCGGGGCGGAAGACGTCGGCGTGGGCGCGGCGGAGGGCGCTGTGCACCCCGTCGGCGGCGACGATCACGTCCGCTCCGTCCAGCCCGAGCGTCGCGAGGGTGTCGGGCCCCTCGACGGCGCAGCCGAAGCGCAGCTCGGCGCCGAGCGCCCGGGCGCGCCCGGCGAGCACGCGCAGGAGCGCCTGGCGCGCCACGCCGACGAAGCCGTGCCCCCCCGAGGTGACGACGCGCCCGTGGGCGTGCACGGCGATGTCGTCCCAGCGCACGAAGTGGCGCTCGATCGCCGCGTAGCTGTCCGGATCCGCGGCGGCGAGCGTGGCGAGCGTCTGCTCGGAGAAGACCACCCCCCAGCCGTAGGCGTCGTCGGGGGCGTTGCGCTCGAGCACGACGACCCGCCCCGCCGGATCGGCGCGTCGCAGGAGGATGGCGAGATACAGCCCGGCCGGCCCGCCGCCGACGGTGACGACCTGGATCGCCTGCAACGCCGCGCTCCGGATTCGGGAGAGAGGGGGAGCCGGCGCACCGACGCCGGCGGATGCTCGCACGAGGCGTCAGCATGCACCGCGGGCGCCGGGCCCGGAAGCCCGGGCGCGGCGGCTGCGCGGGTCAGGCGCACCCCCACCCCCGCCCCCGCGCTGCCCGCGTGCCGGGCCCCGCCCTGCCCCCCCGTACCCGCGCCGGCCACGAGCGTCGTCACCGCTGGCGGGCCGCGGGGCCCAATGGCCACGCCAGCGCCTTCTCGACGGTGCGGCGCTACCCGGGCCCCAGCGTCTATGCCGGTTACCCGGCCGACTGGCGCCGCGTGGTGGACGCCGGGATCGACGTGCCGGTCGCCCCGCGCCCGGACTGGATGCCCCAGGACACCAGCGGACTTCCCCCGAAAGGTCGAGATCGCCACCGGAGGTGAGCTCGGCTGTACCGCCGTGCCGTCTGGCGGCGACGACGCGTGGGGCGACCCTGCGCCTCGCCTCCCCGCGGGGCCGGTCACCGCGCGGGCGAGTCCGCCGGCGCGATCGGGGGTGCGCGGGGTTCCTCTCCGTCGCCCCGGGAACCTCGCGCAGCGCCGGCGCGCTGGCGTCCGTATTGCCTGGCCGATCAGTCAGGACCGGCTAGATTGCCGCGTTCGTTCGCACCCATCACCTATCTGGAGTAGCTGGCATGCTCGAGTTCGGAAGCTGGGCGTCCGCCTGGTGGAAGCCGGTGCTGTTCGTCGTCGTCGCCGGTCACATCACCAACGTGTGCGTCACCCTCTTCCTGCACCGCTCGCAGACGCACCGCGGGGTCAGGTTCCACCCGCTTGTCGAGGTCCCGATGCGCGTGTGGCTGTGGCTGACGACGGCGACGAAGACGAAGGAGTGGGTGGCCTGCCATCGCAAGCACCACGCGTTCGCCGACCGCGAGGGCGATCCGCACAGCCCGGTCATGGAGGGGCTGCGCAACATCATGCTCAAGGGGGCGCTCTACTACCGCAACGCGGTGCGCCAGCCCGGCGTCCTGGAGAAGTACGGCAAGGGGACGCCGAGCGACTGGCTGGAGCGCCACGTGCTGGACCGGCGCAGCTCGTGGGGGATCCTCCTGCTGCTCGGGATCGACGTGTGGCTGTTCGGCTTCGTCGTCGGCCCGCTCGTCTGGGGGGTGCAGATGATCTGGATCCCGTTCTGGGCCGCCGGGGTGCTCAACGGCGTCGGCCACGCCCTGGGCTACCGTAACTACGAGGTGAAGGACGAGAGCAAGAACATCGTCCCGATCGCCATCTGGCTGGGCGGCGAGGAGCTGCACAACAACCACCACGCCGACCCGCACTCGGCGAAGTTCGCCCACCGCCGCTTCGAGTTCGACATCGGCTGGCTCTACATCCGCCTGCTCTCGCTGGTCGGGCTCGCCGAGGTGAAGTACGCCCACGGCGTCTCCGGCTTCGACCGCGACCGCGGCAACGATCCCACGCCGCCAGCCGCGAAGAACGCGCTCGCTCGCTCGGTCGCCGGCGGTGCCGGCGCCTCGCGCGCTCGCTGGAACGCGCTCCGGCGCTGTGCGCGCCTCCGCTGGAACGCGCTCGCCGGCCGCGCGGCGGCGGCTCGCTGGAACGCAGGGCGCTCGCGGCTGACTACTGGTGGTGAGGGAGGGCGGCCGACGCGCCGTGGGCGCGTCGCGGGTGCCGCACTTCGCTCGAACCGGTGGTTCGTTCCAGCGCCAAGCGAAAGGGCCGCCCATGGGGCGGCCCCGTAGCGAAGGCGCGCGTTCCAGCGGAGCGGCGCACCGCCGCGGAGCGCGTTCCAGGGAGCGAAGGCGGCAGCGACCGCCTGAGCGACCGCGTTCCCCGTTATTCGAATCGCACGCCGCGCGGGGCGGCGCGGCGGCGGCGCGGGGCGTAGCGG
>ERZ1066121.2837-NODE-2837-length-10425-cov-8.376856_pt1 | contig 10425 bp, 12 predicted proteins | sample MGYA00382768_ERZ1066121 | MGnify/ENA primary metagenome ERZ1066121 (study PRJEB33369, sample SAMEA5778351) | biofilm metagenome | biome: Industrial cooling water; feature: Water cooling tower basin; material: Biofilm | place: United Arab Emirates | collected... | reverse complement strand
CCACGGTGTCGCCGTCCCACAGGATCGGCACCTTGCCGCTGGAGGGCTGGACCTCGCCCATGTCCTGCTTCAGCCGGTCCCACTCCTCGCCCATGATCGGCACGGTCAGTTCCTCGAAGGAAAGGCCCGACTGCTTGACCGCGAGCCAGCCGCGCAGGGACCAGCTCGAATAGTTCTTGTTGCCGATGATGAGTTTCATGGGTTGTTCCTGTATTCGGCCACCTTCGGTGGCGCAGACCCCCCGCCCCGCCCCCCCGCCCGGCCACCACAACATAGTGGTACTATTGATGGCCGGGCGGGGAGGCGGGGCGGGGAGGTCTGCGTCGGGCGTCAGCGCGATCAAGGCTCCCCTAGATATTCAGGCTTTTCCTGTCGAGCGTGAACGGTCTAACGCAGGCAGGTATCGAGGAGACGCGCGCCATGACCCTGCCCCCCTTCCACCTCGCCTTCCCGGTCGACGATCTTGCCGCCGCGCGCCGCTTCTACGGCGAGGTGATGGGCTGCGCGGAGGGGCGATCGAGCGAGGAGTGGGTCGATTTCGACTTCCACGGCCACCAGATCGTCGCCCACCTCGCGCCGGGGCAGGCAGGGGACCGGGCGAGCAACCACGTCGACGGGCACGGCGTGCCGGTGCCGCACTTCGGCCTGGTGCTGGAGATGGAGGCATGGGAGGCGCTGGCCGAGCGCCTGCGCGCGGGCGGCTGCGACTTCGTGATCGAGCCCACCATCCGCTTCAGGGGCCAGCCAGGCGAACAGGCAACGATGTTCCTGCGCGATCCGGCGGGCAACGCGCTGGAGTTCAAGGCCTTTGCCGACATGGGCAAGCTGTTCGCGACGACGTGAGGCCGAGGCAGCCGATGGTGAGCAATGCCGGGGAAAACTGCCATGCGGCAAGCGACCCCTCCAAGGTCATGCACGGCTTCAACTCAAGCGCGCTTCAACCGCATTGCAGACCAATCCCTGTCGACGGCAATCTGGCTCACAATCTTCATGCCATGATCCGTCGCAACGCGCCGAACCGTCTCCCGGTCGAGATCACCGGCAAGCGGGGAGCTCAGCTTGGGGTAGGCAACCCACAGGATCGCCAACGGTGTGATTGAAGTCAGGCACTCCGGAAGCTTGGCCTTCAGGGCAGCGTGATCACGGGCAAACAGAACGGCGATATCGGCCGAGCCCAATTCCGCACGACGATCAATCGCGCCGATCGCCCGATCCACCGGCTCGGGCGCATCAAGCAAGGCCAGTCGCCGCTCGCGCTTGACTTCAAGGCGCTCTGCTATGGTTTTGTCCGACATCGGCGGTCTCTCAGTGCCTCGACGACAACACGAAGCGATTGCCTTCGGAGTCCACCATCACTGCAAAGGTTCCCCATGGCTGGCTGGTTGGCGGCGTCTCGAACGAGACGCCCCGTTCGCTCAATTGCCGATAGATCGCTGCGACGTCGTCGCAGGCAAGCGCCCCGCTGAACATCTGGCCCAGCTTGTTCTCATCACCCTCGGGCGTGAACAGGACGACGCGCGTGTCGGAATTGCCGATCCGCAGCTCGATCCAACGCTGCTCCGGGCTGAAAGGCTGATCGGTGACAAGCCGAAAACCGAGCTTTTCGGTGTAGAACTTGAGCGCGCGGTCCTGATCCCCGCTGGGGATGCTCACGAATTTGACGCCGATGATCATGGGACTGCCTCCTGCTGTTGTGTTCGCCATGATCACGCGGGTTGCGCCGCGCAATGGTTCCTGGAATACTATAGTCACGATGACCAACAAACCCGTCATGCTCGACCCGTATGTGATCGACACCCTGATGGGGGATCTGGTTGGCCATGACCGCAAGCCTGCGGCCTATATCGTCTACCTGGCGCTTTGGCGTCTCGGCGGGACTTCGGGCGAAGCGGCGATCAGTTTGCAAGGTCTTGCGACCGCGACCGGTCTGTCCAAGTCGGCGGTCCAGCGGTCGATCACCCACCTCGTCAGGCGGGGACTGCTCTTCATCCAGCGCCGGGCGGCAACAGATATCCCGCGTTATCGTTGTCTCTCGCCTTGGCAGCGACAAGCCGACGCAGGGCCGGATTAGCCGCGCTGGCGGTCACCACCCACCGGCGGCCGGTTCCTTGCGTCGCAGCATTCGCCGCAAGCTGGCCTACCCCATCCACCCCGCGCCCAGCGCGTCGGCCACCACGGCGGCGCGCAGGCGTTCGATGCCCATGCCCTTCTCGCTGCTGGTGAGGTGGATCTCGGGGTGGGCAGCGACGTGCTTCTTGGCCTCGGCCGCGGTGGCGTCGGCGACCTTGGCGAGGTCGCTCGCCTTGATCTTGTCGGTCTTGGTGAGGACGATCCGGTATCCGACCGCGGCAGAATCGAGCATCGTCATCATCGTGCGGTCGACGTCCTTCAACCCGTGGCGGCTGTCGACCAGCACCAGCGTGCGCGCCAGCACCTGCCGCCCGCGCAGGTAGGAATTCACCAGCGCCTTCCACTTCTCGACCACCTTCACCGGCGCTTTGGCAAAGCCGTAGCCTGGCATGTCGACCAGCCGGAACAGCGGCAGGGCGCCTTCTTCCTCGGGCCTGCCGACGTCGAAGAAGTTCAATTCCTGCGTGCGCCCCGGCGTCACCGAGGCCCGCGCGATGCCCTTCCTCCCCGTCAGCGCGTTGAGCAGCGAGGACTTGCCCACGTTCGAGCGTCCGCAGAAGGCGATCTCGGGCACCTCGGCGTCGGGCAGGAACTGCAGCGCAGGCGCGGAACGCAGGAAATCGACCGGCCCCGAAAAGAGCTTCGATGCGGCTTCCTCGCGGGCCGCCTGATCGTCGGGGTCGGTCACGCAGCTACCCCTTCGCCACCTTCTCCGCCGCCGCGTTCGCCGCCTTCAGCTGCGGGTGGCGCGAATAGAGGTAGGTCTGCTGCGCCAGCGTGAGCACGTTGGAGGTCACCCAGTAGAGCAGGAGGCCCGCCGCAAAGGGCGCCATCACGAACATCAGGATCCACGGCATGATCGCGAACATCTGCTGCTGCACCGGGTCCATCGCCGCGGGGTTGAGCTTGAAGGTCAGCCACATCGTGATGCCGAGCAGGATCGCGAGCGGCCCGATCGCGAGGAAGCCGACCACCTCGTAGGGCAGAAGGCCGAACAGGTTGAGGATATGCGCAGGGTCCGGCGCGGACAGGTCCCTGATCCACAGCACGAAAGGCTCGTGCCGCATCTCGATGGCGAGGACCAGCACCTTGTAGAGCGCAAAGAAGATCGGGATCTGGATCACCATCGGCAGGCACCCGGCGAGCGGATTGACCTTCTCGTCCTTGTAGAGCTTCATCAGCTCCTGCTGCTGGCGTTGCTTGTCGTCCTTGAAGCGTTCCTGAATCTGCTTCATCTTCGGCTGCACGGCCTTCATCGCCGCCATCGAGGCGAACTGCTTCTGCGCGATGGGGAACATCAGCCCGCGGATGATGACGGTGAGCAGGATGATCGCGAGGCCGAAATTGCCGACGAGGCCGTTGAGGGTGCGCAGCAACCACAGGATCGGCTTTTCGACGATCTCGAACCAGCCCCAGCTGATCGCCTTGCCGAAATAGGTGATCCCGGCGTCCTCGTACGTGTCGAGGATCTGGCTGTCCTTGGCGCCCGCATAGAGCCGGGTGTCCTGCGTGATGGTGCCGCCCGCGGGCACGGTCACCGCGCCGTAGAGCAGGTCGGTGCGGAACAGCTTGCCGCCCAGCGAGCGGAAACCCGCGTCCTCGACCCTGGCGCCGCCCTTGCCGTCGCCGGGCACGAGCGCGGAGAGCCAGTACTGATCGGTGAAGCCCAGCCAGCTGGGCCCGCCCTCGGGGCTCTCCCCGCCAAGCTCCGCGAGTTCATCATAGGAATGCGGATCCCAGAGCGTCCCGTCGAACACACCGACCGGGCCGGAATGCGACACGAACTGGTCGATCGTCGCATTGGTGCTGGTGCGCTTGATGAGCGCAAAGGGCTGGACGATCGCCGCCGCCTCGCTGCCGTTGGTCACCGACTGGGTGGCGGTGATCATGTAGTCTGCATCGACTGCTAAGCGCACCCGGTAGGTGAGGCCGCTGGCATCGGTGCGGGTGAGGGTGACGGGGGAGGTCGGCGTCAGCTTCGCGCCGTCGGCCTGCCAGACTTCGCTGGAAGGGACGCGCTGCCCGCCGGCAACAAAGCCGAACTCCGCAAAATACTGCCCCGGCGTGCCTTCGGGCGCGAACAGGCGGACGGGGCCTGAGTCCTTCTCCACCGTCTCGCGGTAGTCCTTGAGCACGATGTCGTCGATCCGCGCGCCGGCAAGGTTGATCGAACCGGCAAGGCGCGGGGTGTCGATTGCGACGCGCCCGGGGTTGGAGAGCGCCTCCTTCAGGTCGACCTTGCGCGCCGCCGCCTCACCGCCAAGCCCGGCCGCACCGCCTGCCGCCCCCGCCGCTGGCGCAGGGGTGCGCTCGGTCGGCGTGGCCTGCGACGAGATCGCCGCCTCGGGGTAGAAATAGCGCAGGCCCACATCCCATCCGAGGATAAGCAGGCCCGAAAGCACGACGGCGAGCAGAAGGTTGCGATTGTCCAAGTTCAAGTCCTGAAAGAATGCGGCGCGTAAAGGAATTACAGGATGTGTATTATGGGGATAAGGCAGTCCCGTTTCCAGACCCCCGGCACGAGATCCCGGTCCGGCGGCAGGCCCCTAGGGAACGGGATCGTGTCCGTGCCCGCCCCAAGGATGGCAGCGCATTAGCCGCTTCGCCGCCATCCATCCACCCTTGAGTGCGCCGTATCTGCCGATCGCCTCGATGGCATACTGGCTGCACGAGGGGGAATAGCGGCACGAGGGCGGCAGGATGCGCGAGGGGCCGAGCTGCCAGAAGCGGGCGATGAGGATGAGGACGTGCTTCACTTGCGCGGCCCCCGACGCGGGCGGCGGCCGCCGGAGGGATCGCCCCGCCCCTCGCGCGCACGTTCCAGCGCCTTGGCGAGTTCCTCGCTCATCAGGTGGAAGTCCCGCTCAACCCCGCCCGCTCGCCCGATCAGCACGTGATCGTGATCCGGCAGGCCGCTTTCCGGCAACGCGGCGCGCAGCAGTTCGCGGAAGCGGCGCTTCATGCGGTTGCGCACGACCGCATTGCCGATCTTTTTGGTGACGGTGATCCCGAAGCGGATGCCCTCGCCCCCGTTGGGCCGGGTCAGCAGCACGAACCCCGCGCGGGCATTCCGGGTGCCGGAATTTGCCGCGAGAAAATCGGCGCGCTTGGTGAGGGTGGAAATCATGGGATCGCCCATAGAGCAATGACGGTGGTGGCAAAAGTCAACGGGCTCCCACAGGGAGCCCGCAAGGCCGACCGGCCGCCCGCAGCGACGCGGCCTTGAGGCCGCATGAGCGAGGAAATCGCACCCGCGAAAGCGGGTGCGCAAAGAATTACGCGCAGAGCTTCTTGCGGCCGCGCGCGCGGCGGGCGCGCAGCACCTTCCGGCCGCCCGGAGTGGCCTTGCGGGCGAAGAAACCGTGGCGACGGGCGCGCACGAGATTGCTGGGCTGAAAGGTACGCTTCATATCATCCTCGAAAAACTGGCCGACGCGCTTGCTGGCAAACGCAGCCGGGGCCGCCGCGCGGACGACCTCGAAACAGAGGCGGGCCGTTATGGGAAAGCGGCCGACGAGTCAAGCAAGCCCGTAGCATACGCGAGCTGCGGGCTCGCCATCGGAACCGCTGCGGGAGCCGGTGCTCCGAACTGCCCGCGCAGCCATTGGCCGAGCGCCGCGGTCGAGCGCGCCAGCGCCAGCCGCAGCTTCGTTTCGGCTGCCCCGTCGATCCGGCGCAGCGCCGGGGCGCGGGTCTCAGGCGCGATCCAGCGCGCCATCTCGGCCCCCTCCAGCCATAGCGCGCCTGCGTGCGGCACCGAGTTGGTCATGGCATAGAAGGCGCGGGCTTCCGCGGCGGTCATGCCCATTTCGGTGTAGTAATCGAGATAGAGGCGGTTTTCGGGCGCCTCGGGGGCGAAGTCGGCAGGCTCGCGGCCCAGCTCGTCGCGCCACGAATGGACGGCGAACAGCGCGCCCGGATCGACCGTGCGGCGGGTTCCCGCGAGGAACAGCTCGACCGCGCCCGAGCGCGCCGAGCCGCCTGCGGGCACATGGGTCGCAAGTCCCGCGCTGCGGATCGCGCGGCCGAGGCGCAGGTTGGCAAGATCGTGACTGGTTCCCGGGGCATCGACGAACTCGATGACCTCGAGCCCCGGGAAGGTCGCGAGCATGCTCGCGAAAGCTTGCAGCGAGGCGGCATCGGTCGCGCCGACCAGTGCCGCGCGCCTTTCGTCGATGACGCGGAACGGACCGAAGGCGGCGATTCCGGCGGCCTGCGCGGCGATCTGCGGCCGCGCGCCGATGAAGCGCACCGGCTGCGGCGCGGCGATCGTCTCGGTGATGGTTACGCCGCTGTCCGACAGGGTGGTGGTGGTGGTGGTCGCCGTGAACGCGGCGGGCGCGATGCTCGCAGGGCTGTCGGCAACCCGCACCCACTGGCCGCTTGCCGGGTCCCATTCCTCGACCCAGCTGACCCGCTCGACCACGCGCGCGCCCGGCTGCGGCGTCTGCGCAAGCGCCGCCGTGCCGGGCAGCACCAGCGCCAGGGCAGCGAGCAGAAGGGCAAGCACGCGGTTCATGCGGCCGTTGTCGCCCGGCGGCCTTTCCCAATTCGCCAAGATTTATGCTTTAAAAAAGCCTTAGTATCGGTGCGGAGGGGTCAGGTAGGGCGGCGTCAGGCGTGCCTCGTGCGCGCCCTTTTCCAACCTGTTGGATTACCGCTGCGGAAATCCAACGTGCCGCAATCAACAAAGCGCCCCCCTGCGTGACTTTCGTCAACTTGCCAAAGCGCCGCCCGGCGCTCGACAAGCGTTTCGAAAGGCTGCACAATCGGGCGTCGGAGGCGGCGAAGGGGGCTCTCGGTGGTCGCATTGGTGAGGACGGTTGCCTACCTCGGGCTGGAGGCGCGCGGGGTGGAGGTGCAGTGCCATGTCGGCCCGGGCCTGCCGCGGTTCAATGTGGTCGGCCTGCCCGACAAGGCGGTGAGCGAGAGCCGCGAACGGGTGCAGGCGGCGCTCGCCGCGATGGGCCTCGCGCTGCCGCCCAAGCGGATCACCGTCAACCTCTCGCCTGCCGACCTGCCCAAGGACGGATCGCATTACGACCTGCCCATCGCCCTCGCGTTGCTGGCGGCGATGGGCGTGACCGATGCCGAACAGCTGGGGGACTGGATCGCGGTGGGGGAGCTGGCGCTGGATGGCCGGGTGGTCGCCAGCCCCGGCGTGCTGATCGCCGCGCTCCATGCCAGCGAGGTCGGCAGCGGCCTGATCTGCCCCGCCGAACAGGGTCCGGAAGCGCGCTGGGCGAGCGGCGTCCCGGTGCTCGCCCCACGCGATCTGATGAGCCTGATGGGGCATCTCAAGGGCTCGCTCGTCCTGCCCGAACCGCCCCGCGGCGAGGTGGCGGAGAGCGCGGGCGGCAATGACTTGAGGCAGGTGAAGGGCCAGGAAACCGCCAAACGCGCGCTCGAGATTGCGGCGGCGGGCGGGCACAACCTCTTGATGGTCGGCCCGCCGGGATCGGGCAAGAGCCTGCTCGCCAGCTGCCTCCCCGGCATCCTCCCCCCGCTCGGCCCGGCCGAGGCGCTCGAGGTGTCGATGGTGCAATCGGTCGCCGGGATGCTCGAGGCGGGCCGCATCAGCCGCGCCCGCCCGTTCCGCGCGCCGCACCATTCGGCGAGCATGGCGGCGCTGACCGGCGGCGGGCTGAAGGTGCGCCCCGGCGAGGTCAGCCTCGCGCATCTGGGCGTCCTGTTCCTCGACGAGCTGCCCGAGTTCCAGCGCCCGGTGCTCGATTCGCTGCGCCAGCCGCTCGAGACCGGGACGGTCGACGTCGCCCGCGCCAATGCCCATGTGACCTTCCCCGCGCGCGTCCAGCTGGTGGCGGCGATGAACCCCTGCCGCTGCGGCTATGCCGGAGACCCGGCGCGGAACTGCAACAAGTATCCGCGCTGCATCGGCGACTATCAGGCGCGCCTGTCCGGGCCGCTGCTCGACCGGATCGACCTTCACGTCCATGTCGGCGCGGTGAGCGCATTGGACATGACCCTCCCCCCCCCTGCCGAGGGGAGCGCCGAGGTCGCCGCCCGGGTCGCCGCCGCCCGCGCCCGCCAGACGGTGCGGGGCGTGAGGTCGAACGCCGAGCTGGAGGGCGATAAGCTGGAGGCCTTCGCCACGCCCGACGATGCGGGCCGCAAGCTGCTGCTGCAGGCGGCCGAGAAGCTGCGGCTGTCGGCGCGCGGCTACACCCGGATGCTGCGCGTGGCGCGGACCATCGCGGACTTGGCCGGAGCCGACACGGTCGGCCGCGTCCACATCGCGGAAGGCCTGTCCTATCGGCTGATGACGGGCTAAGGAACATCGCTAAGGCCGCGCACTCCCCCTCCCCCGCCCGGCCGGACCAAGGGCGCAGTGGCGAGTTTCGAACATCCTTCAGACGTGACGGCGGACGAACCGCGCCGGGTTGCGGCGCTGATCGCGACCCTGCGCGACATGTCGCAGCGGCGCAAGCTGGCGAGCCTTGCCATCGCCATCGCGCTCGAGGCGCTGATCCTGCTGCTGCTGCTGACGCTGGGCGCGCAGATCGCGGGCGTCGAGGATGGCGACGAGCGGGCGACCCTGACGGCGATCGAATTCGCCGCCCCGCCCGCCCCAGAACCGGAGACCGCCGAGGAGAGCGCCGCGGACACCCCGCAGCCCGACCAGCCGGTCACCCAGCAACCCCTGCCCCAGCCGCAGCGCCCCTCGCCGCTCGCGCTGAACCCCGTACCCGCGCCGGAACCGCCGCCGCCTGCGCCGCCCCGGCCCGAGCCCTCGCCTCAGCCGACCACCCAGCCTCCCGCCGCGCCCAAGATCGGCGCGCGGATCAGGCCCAATGCGGGCTACGGCCCGGTCGACACCGGCAACCCGCGCACGGCGGGCGATAGCGAGCGGGTCGGCACCGCCCCCAACGGCGAGCCGCTCTACGCTGCGCGCTGGTACCGCGAGCCGACCGATTCGGAGCTCGCAGGCTACCTCTCCACTGCCAACGGCCCCGGCTATGCACTGATCGCCTGCAAGACGGTGGACGGCTATTATGTCGAGGACTGCCAGCTCCTCTCCGAAGGCCCGACGGGGTCGATGATCGGCCGCGCGGTCATGGCCGCCGCCTGGCAATTCCGGGTGCGGCCTGCGCGGATCGGCGGTCGGGAGCAGTTCGGCAGCTGGGTGCGGATCAGGATCGACTATTCGGTGCGGCGGGCAAAGCCTTGAGCGCGCTTGGGTGGTCCCCCTTTCCTCCCGTCCCCTTGGGGAAGGGTTGGGAATGGGGGTTCCCGCAATAGCGAGGGTAGGGGCCCCCACCCCCGGCCCCTCCCCGAGGGGAGGGGAGTCATGAGGCACTAGCTCCTCAGATGCTCGCGAACGACATCCAGAAAATCCGACCCCCAGGTCTCCAGCTTCTTCGCGCCCACGCCAGGAATGCGCCCGAGTTCCGCGAGCGTTTCGGGGCATTGGAGTGCCATGTCGCGCAGCACCGAATCGTGGAAGATGACATAGGCGGGCAGGCCGTGTTCGGCCGCGAGCGCCTTGCGCCTGGCACGCAGAGCCTCGAACAGCGGGTTGCCGACCGGGTTGGGCGCGGTGTCGCCGCCACTCCGCGCGCGGCGCCGTTCGTCGCGACTCCGGCGTTGACGCTTGGGGGGCGGTTCGGCGATGGTCACCCCGGCCTCGCCCTTGAGGACGGGCCGCGCCTCGGGGCCCAGCGCAAGGCCGCCATGCTCGGTCGCGGTCAGCATGCCGCGGGCCACCAGCACGCGCGACAGGGGCCGGATCAGCCGCGCATCTTCGCTGCCGACAATGCCGAACACCGACAGCCCGTCATGCCCGCGCGAGGTGATGCGCTCGTCGCTCTGGCCGGTCAGCACCTTCTCGATATGGCCGATGCCGAAGCTCTGCCCGGTGCGGTAGACTGCCGACAGCAGCTTCCTCGCCAACTCGCTCGCGTCGACCACCTGCGGCGGTTCGAGGCAGTTGTCACAATTGCCGCAAGCTTCAGGCGGATGCTCGCCGAAGTGCTTGAGCAGGATCGCGCGGCGGCAGGTCGGGGCCTCGACCAGCGCGGCGAGCGCATTGAGGCGGGCGTTCTCGGCAGGCAGGCGCTCGGGTTCCACCTCGCCCAGCCATTGCCGCGCCCGGGCGAAGTCGGAGACGCCCCAGAACAGATGCGCCTCGGACGGATCGCCATCGCGGCCCGCGCGGCCGGTTTCCTGGTAATAGGCCTCGATCGACTTGGGCAGGCCCGCATGGATCACGAAACGCACATCGGGCTTGTCGATGCCCATGCCGAAGGCGATGGTGGCGACCATCACCATGCTTTC
>ERZ1066121.2834-NODE-2834-length-10431-cov-6.992194_pt1 | contig 10431 bp, 10 predicted proteins | sample MGYA00382768_ERZ1066121 | MGnify/ENA primary metagenome ERZ1066121 (study PRJEB33369, sample SAMEA5778351) | biofilm metagenome | biome: Industrial cooling water; feature: Water cooling tower basin; material: Biofilm | place: United Arab Emirates | collected... | reverse complement strand
TCGCGGGAATGACGAGGACAAGAGGATCAACCTAAAGTCATCACGCTCTAGAGCGCGGGAATGACGAAATAAGGCGAAACGGAAAATTTCGCATTGAATCCCCCACAGGCCCTAATCCGCGAACAGCAGCACCGGCGTTTCCAGTAGTTTTTTCAGCGCCTGAACGAAACTGGCGGCATCCCACCCGTCGACGACGCGGTGATCGCAGCTGATCGAGAGGTTCATCAGTTTCGCGCGGACGATGTCGTCGCCGACAAAGACCGGACGTTCGACGATGCGGTTCGGGCCGATGATCGCGACCTCCGGACGGTTGATGACGGGCGTGGTCGCCACGCCGCCGAGCGGGCCGAGCGAGGTGATGGTGAGCGTGGAGCCCGACAGCTCCTCCGACTTGGCCTTGCCGCTTCGCGCGGCCTCCGCCAGCCGACCGATTTCACTGGCGAGTTGCCAGACATTCCGGTCCTGCGCGTCTCGGATGACCGGCACCATCAGGCCTGCGTCGGTCTGCGTCGCCATGCCCAGATGCACCGCGCCGTGCCGCGTCACCACCCCGCCCTCGTCGTCATAGCGCGCGTTGATCATCGGAAATTGCGGCACCGTGCGGCAAATCGCGACGATCAGCAGCGGCAGCATGGTCAGCTTTGGCCGCGCGCCGCGATTGGCATTGAGGTCGGCGCGCATCGCCTCCAGCGCGGTTACGTCGATTTCCTCGACATAGGTGAAATGCGGGATGGCGCGTTTCGACGCGCTCATATTTTCCGCAATGCGGCGGCGCATTCCGACCACCTTGACCGGTTCGTCGGCGCGCGCGTTGCGGGCGTGCGGCGGGTGATAGCCTTGGTTTCCGCTATAGCGCAGAAAGGCATCCAGATCGGCATGGCGCACCCGCTCGCCGTCCGCCGCCTGGACTTGCCCAAGGTCGATCCTAAGATCGGCCGCGCGCGCGCGAACGGCGGGGGATGCAAGAACCTTGGCTTGCAGCGCTGGACTTTCTCCCTGCCCCGCCTGTCCTGAGCTACTCTCGCCCCCTGGCTCCGCCTGTCCTGAGCTTGTCGAAGGACTGTTCTTTTCTTCGGCGCTGGTCGAAGACAAGGACGGCCCTTCGACAGGCTCAGGGCGGGCGGGTTTGGTTACCGGGGAAGGCGTTTCGTCGCGGATCTTAGTCTGAGCCTCGGCGTCACCTTCCCCCTCACCCTCACCCTCACCCTCAACCTCGATCACCGCCAGCGTCGATCCGATCGCGACCATGTCGCCGACTTCGCCCGCCAGTTCGATCACGACGCCGCTGACCGGCGATTCCATTTCCACCGTCGCCTTGTCGGTCATCATGTCGGCGAGCTGACTATCCTCCTCGATCCGGTCGCCGACCTTGATGTGCCACGCGACGATTTCGGCCTCGGCAATGCCTTCGCCGATGTCGGGCAGGCGGAATGAGAAACGGGCCATGGCGTCAGTCCTTCAAAATCTTGGCAAGCGCGGTCGCGATGCGCACCGGGCCGGGGAAATAGGCCCACTCAAGGCTGTGCGGGTATGGCGTGTCAAACCCCGTCACGCGCTCGACCGGCGCTTCCAGCTGATAGAAGCAGCGTTCCTGCACCAGCGCGGCGAGTTCCGCGCCAAAGCCCGATGTGCGGGTGGCCTCGTGAATGATCAGGCAGCGGCCCGTTTTCTCGACCGATGCGGCGATCGTGTCGATGTCGATGGGAAGCAGTGTGCGCAGATCGATCACCTCGGCATCGATCCCCTGCTCCTCCACCACCGTCATCGCGACATGGACCATGGTGCCATAGGTCAGCACCGTCACTGCTTCGCCCGCGCGCACGACCGCTGCCTTGCCCAGCTCGATGCGATAATAACCCTCCGGCACCGCGCTCGCGGCATGTTTGGCCCAGGGTTCAACCGGCCGGTCGTAATAGCCGCTGAAGGGACCGTTGTAGATGCGCTTAGGTTCGAAGAAGATCACGGGATCATTGTCCTCGATCGCCGCGATCAGCAGCCCCTTGGCATCATAGGGGGTGGACGGGATGACGGTTTTGAGGCCGCAGACATGCGTAAACATGCTCTCGGGCGACTGGCTGTGCGTCTGGCCACCAAAGATGCCGCCACCGAAGGGCGAGCGCACGGTGAGCGGCGCGATGAAGTCCCCCGCAGAACGATAGCGCAGCCGCGCTGCCTCGCTAACCAGCTGGTCGAGACCGGGATAGATATAGTCGGCGAACTGAATCTCCGGCACCGGGCGCAGGCCATAGGCGCCCATGCCGACGGCGACGCCGACGATGCCACATTCATTGATCGGCGTGTCGAACACGCGGGTCTTGCCATATTTGCGCTGCAACCCCGCCGTCGCGCGAAACACCCCGCCGAAATAGCCGACATCCTCGCCCAGCACCACGACACTGGGATCGCGTTCGAGCATAACGTCCATCGCGCTGTTGATCGCCTCGATCATGTTCATGGTTTCGGTGGACATCAGCGCGGCTCCCAATCCGGGCCGAATTTGGCGCGTTGCTCGGCCAGCATCTGTTCGCACTGTTCCCGAAGATGCCAGGGCATATCCTCGAACACGTCCTGAAACATGGTCTCGAACGGCTGGTGCATGCCGTGGCCCAAGATGCCCAGCTTTTCCGCCTCTTTCTGCGCGGCTTTGACCTCCGCCTCCAGCGCGGCGGCCTGGGCGGCATGGCGATCCTCGTCCCACGCGCCTTCCGCGATCAGGTGATCCTTGAGCCGCAGCACCGGGTCGCCCAGCGGCCAGGCGGCGAACTCCTGCGCCGCGCGATAGGCGCTGGGGTCGTCGGATGTCGAATGCCCCTCCGCCCGATAGGTAAAATATTCGATCAAGGTCGGACCATGGTTCGTCCGCGCCCGGTTGGCCGCCCACTCCATCGCGGCATAGACGGCCAGCGGATCATTGCCGTCGACGCGCAGGCCCGCAACCCCATAACCCACCGCGCGCGCGGCAAAGGTCGTCCGCTCACCGCCCGCAAAGCCCGAAAAGGAACTGATCGCCCACTGGTTGTTGACGACATTGAAGATGACCGGCGCGTTATAGACGGCGGCAAAAGTCAGTGCGCTGTGGAAATCGCCCTCCGCCGTCGACCCTTCGCCGCACCAGGTGGCGGCGATGCGGGTATCACCCTTTGCGGCCGACGCCATCGCCCAGCCAACCGCCTGCGGATATTGGGTGGCAAGATTGCCCGACACGCTGAAAAAGCCATGATCGGGCGCACTGTACATGATCGGCAATTGACGGCCCATCAGATGGTCGCCGCGGTTGGAATAAATCTGGTTCATCATCCGCACCAGCGGATAGTCGCGCGCGATCAGAATGCCCTGCTGACGATAGCTGGGGAAACACATGTCGCCGCGGTCGAGCGCCATGGCGGTCGCGACCGACGTCGCCTCTTCCCCCGTCGATTTCATGTAGAAGCTGGTCTTGCCCTGCCGCTGGGCGCGGAACATACGGTCGTCGAACGCGCGCACCAGCATCATGGTCCGCAGCATGGCCAGTTTGCGATCGGTCGACAGGCCGGGGTTCCAGGACCCGCCGGCTCGCCCATCCGAATCGAGAACGCGGACAAGCCCATAGGCGAGGTCACGGATAGTGTCCGGCTTTGCACCCTCGGCAGGACGCACAATGGCATCGACATCGGGGACGACAATATCGGAAAAGTCCGCCGTATCGCCCGGCCGGAAGCGAGGCTCGGGAACGTGCAGTTCCAGCGGCGTCAGATTGGGCGCTCGCCGTGCTTGCGGGTCTGACATCGGCTATCCTCTCACTCCGCTGCACGGGGCCGCGTGGTTTATCTATGTTTCATTCGGGCGACATATTATTTCAAACGGTTTGGAAAGGCAATCGCTGCCCGATATAACTGCTTCGCGGCTGAACGCGGAGGACAGGTGCGGTGCGGAGCAAACTGCTACACCGCCACCGGCGCGGCGATATGGGCCTGGGGCGTATAATCTCGCACCTCGAAATCCGCGAACCGATAGCTGAATATATCCGCTGGTCGGCGCAGCAGATGGAGCGTCGGCGCGCCTTCGGGTGTCCGCGCCAGTTGCTCCTCCACTAGTGCGGCATGGTTGAGATAGAGGTGCACGTCCCCCCCGTTCCAGATTAGCTCGCCCGCCGCCAGATCGCACTGGTCCGCCAGCATCCGAGTCAACAACGCCGCCTCGAATATATTGAACGCGAAACCGAGCCCAAGGTCGCAGCTGCGCTGGAACAAGATGCAGGACAGCCGATTGTCGCTGCTGACATGAAATTGGTAAGTCATATGACAGGGTGGTAATGCCATGCGGTCAAGATCGGCGACATTCCAACCGGTGAAGATATGGCGGCGCGAGGCGGGATTGTGTCGAAGCCCGTCAACCAGGGCGGCGATCTGGTTGTGACCGCGCTCGGCCCGGCGAAACAGCCCGTCCGGTGCCGGTTCGTAACGCGGCCAATTGACCCACTGATGCCCATAGACCGGGCCAAGATCGCCCCAGCGCGCCGCAAAATCGCTGTCGGCAATGATGCGCGCCTCAAATTCCTGGGTACTGATCGTCTCACCCGTGGCACGCCGATATTGATCGAGCGGCCAGTCGGTCCAGATGCGGACACCCTGTTCCAGCAGCGGGCGAATATTGGTGTTGCCGGTCAAAAACCACAGCAGTTCACGCGCCGCCGTTTTCCAGAAAACGCGCTTGGTCGTCAGCAAGGGGACCGCATCGTCGGCCAGCGAGAATCGCATCGTGGCACCGAAAACGGAGCGGGTTCCCACACCGGTCCGGTCAACCCGTTCATCGCCCGCCGTCCAGATGTGCCGCATAAGATCGAGATACTGGGTTTCATAATGCGGCATCAACTTACGCCCTTCTTCTGCGTGACGATGCACGGGGGGGTAAGGCCGCAATGTCGACCCCGCAAGCATCCACATTGGATTGACTGTGGTGCAGTTCCCATCTTTTGAATGCGCGGGTGCCGCGTCACTATGTCCCGGATGATGGCAACACCGCATCTTGCCTTTGCCGACCCTGCTTTTACGCCGGTGGCCCAGGAAAGCGAGCTGATCGCAGACCTGGTTCGGCCGCATTTTGGCGATGACGGGGAATGGCTGACGCTGTTCTGCTTCGATGCGGACGAGCGGCTTGTTGCGGCATGCGAAAATGGCGGGCAACATCGCACCAGCGTGGAACTGACGCCGACAATGGTACGGGCGATCATCGGAAGTGGTCATAACGGACATATTCTGGTGGCGCACAACCATCCGTCCGGCGAGTTGAGGCCGAGCGATGACGACATCAAGCTGACCCGCCAACTGGTCGACATCGGCCGGTTGGCCGGACTGACCATCGCGGATCACCTGATCCTGACCCGCGCCGGTCACTTCAGCTTTCGGGCGGCCGGATTGCTGTAACGCAACATCCTGCTTGATCATGGCATCATGTGCGGCTAGTGGGCGCCTCTGCCTTTGCGCTGACCTCGGTCGCGCAGCACGGTCGGGGAGTAGCTCAGCCTGGTAGAGCACTGTCTTCGGGAGGCAGGGGCCGGAGGTTCGAATCCTCTCTCCCCGACCAAATTTTTCCCAGCTTTCTAGCCATTTTTCCCTCCATTGATGATTGATAGTGCGGGGGTGGAGCGCGGTAAACCTGCGGTAAAAGCGCCCGGAGCGAGCGCTGCTATCTCATCGATGATCGCTTCGGTCGCGGCCAGCGCGAGGCCCAAATGAGCAGGATCCGGCAGCGCATAAATGTCGCTCGTCGATGCGGCACGGTGCCCCAGCATGGTCTCGCCTTGTACCCAGTTCGCTTCCCCGATCCGGCGGCGCGCGATTGTCGACACGCTGCGACGAATGAGCTTGGTACCGGCCTCACCCTCACCCGGCAGGCCGAGCGCATCGCACAGTGATAGCCATGCGCGCTTGATACTGGTGACGCCGACGAACTTGCCCTTGGTCGCCTCAATGACCGGCACGATCTGTTGCGGTACCGGCACGGTCGGCCGACACTTGCGTGTCTGGCGGCGGCCGTGCGGATTGAGCGCGATCGCCGGTCCGACGGGGAGCCACTGGCGGCGCTTCGGTTCGGTGCTGAAATCATAGGCCGCGTCGGGGCGGCACCAGGTCGCGACCGAGATGCGCAGGAATTGCAGCAGCGGATAGCGGTGCTGTCGCATCCGCTCCGTCATCTTGTCCGACCATGTCTCACCCGCAGGCGGCTTCGGGTCGATACAAAAGCGAAACATTGCGGCGAGCGTTTTGATGTCGGCGCGGTACAGTGGCGACGAGCTTACGTCTTTGGGGCGCAGCGGCTTGAACAGGGGAACATTGCCGGAAAGGCGGATTGCGGCGGCGAGCGCGACGACGCTGTTCTCGACCGTCCCTGCCGCGCGAGGGCGCTGTGCACCGGTCTTGGACACGATGGGCCTCGCCATCTCGTGCTTTCGAAAGCGGGCGATCCACGCCTCGTCGATCTGCGTAACGCTGATCTTCGGATTGGTCGCGGCAATGTACATCAAGACGTGGCCCAGGCGATCTTTGAGCGCTTCGTGGCTCGGCGCGGATTCTCGTGCGGTGAGATAGTCCGCGACCGCCGCGCTCGCGTAAACGAAGCCGCCGGCGGCAGCGTCGTGCGGCCTCCCGCATGTCGGGCAGAAGCCCTGTCCCTCCGCGCTGGCGAGGTAAAGCCGGTCAACTGCTAAGCGCCCTTCCCGCTCGCTGCTAGTGCCCGCTGAAGCGCTTCGCTCGCGCTTTCGGGCGCCATCGTACCAGATGATTTCAAGGTTGGTGCGCCCGGCGCGGGCGGGATAAAGTTTGTATCCCCCGCGTTCGTAGATTGGTTTCGGGCGTTTCTCGCGCGGCATTGGTCTTCTTTCTGGCTGACAGCGGCGTCGGACAGCGTTCTGTAGGCTCCCGCGGCGACGATGGCCTGCAGGTCGGCATAGGAAAAGTTGAGGCCTCTCTCGCCTTCAAGGCTTCTGTCGATGCGGCGGACGAGCTTGGAATATAACGTCATACTACCACCGTCACTTTTTCGGCGGCCCGCGTAATGGCGGTGTAGAGCCAGTTGCGCCGCGAGTCCCTGAACGCGCCGCTCTCGTCAAAGACGATCGGGCAACTCCATTGGGAGCCCTGCGATTTGTGGCAGGTGATGGCCCAACCGAAGGTGAATTCCTGCGTCTCGCGCTTGGCGCGCCAGTCGAGTTCCTGTTCCGTGCCGTTGAAAAACTGCTCGAACGTCTTGATTTTGACCGGATCGCGCTTCTCGTCGAGCGAACCGACGCGCATTTCGATGGTCTGGTCGGTGCAATAGACCTTCTCGACGTCCCATAGACCGCCGTTGAACAAGTGCTTCGACCTGTCATTACGCAAGCAGATCAACCGATCGCCCTTGGTAGGATGAAACGGCACCAGCTTTCCCGAAAGGCCTTTGAGCGCGCGAATACGAGTGTTGTAAGCGGTTCGCGTCCGATTGAGCCCGCAGATTAGTTGGTCCGCATCCAGTACGAGCTCGGCGAGTTGATCGCGATCGGCATGTTCGCGGGCGATGACCATGCTGTCGCCGTACTGACCCAGCTGCAGCTTGCGCCCGGCGCGAATATCCATGCTCATTCGAATGATCGGGTTGCCCTCGGCCTGCCGGTGAACCTCGGTCAGCATGACGTCTGGGTCGGCGTTGATGAAAAAGCCCTCGTCCCTGACCGGCGGCAGCTGAGCCGGATCCCCGAGGACCAAGATGCGCTTCCCGAATTTAAGCAGGTCGCGAGCCAATTCCTCACCGACCATTGAAACCTCGTCGACGATCAGCAGCGCTGCGTCGGCCAGCGCGCTTTCCTCGTTGAGCTTAAACACCGCATCGCCGGTCTTCTCGTCGACCTCGACGGAGTAGATCAGCGAGTGGATCGTGCTGGCGTCCTCGCAACCTTTTTTGCGGAGAACGAGCGCAGCCTTGCCGGTGAAGGTGGCGTAGAGCACCACCCCCTTGACGTCGTTCGCTAGTTCCTTCGCGAGCGTTGTCTTGCCCGTCCCGGCATAGCCGAACAGGCGGAATATCTGGGGGCCGGACGGGTCATTGAGCCATGCTTTGACGGCGCGGATCGCCTCGTCCTGTTGCGGGGACCAGGTCATGCGTTGATATTCCTGTGCTCGACGGAGAAGCTGATCGCGACTACCCACGGGTTCGCTTCCCAACTTGTGTCGTTTTCTGCGCCATGGAGGTGGTTCCAGAGCGCGGCGTAGGCTTTGATCGGGCAACCGAAATGCTGGATTGCGGCTTCTTCGATACCCTCTGCTCGCGCATCAGCGGCGTCGATGTCCTGCAAGCGCTGCACGCGCACGTCTTCTACAGTCAGCGTCATGCGGGGCATGAACCGGGCGTGCCGATATCGGCCGTGCTCGTCGCAATTGTCGCGATCGACCTCGTACCAGATTGGGCTGTAGCCGCCGCCAACAAGTTGACTTGGTTTCAATTCGTCCGAAACCTTGGCCGTCCGCCACGCCTCGCGCACCCAGAGCCGATCTCCGACCGCGTATCCGGTTTCCTTGGCGGTCAATGCGTTCATCGCTGCATCGCACTGTGCCTGCCGATCGTGCGGGCAGTCGCCAGTGGGGCAGCCATAAAATTCCGGGTTGCGCATAAGTCGCCGCGTCTGGGTTTTGCGGCCTGCCAGCAAGACTAAGACCATGGGCGGACTGAACAGGATGGTACGGTCAGTCATAGCGGTTTCCTTGCTGCATGGGCTTCGGCGGCCTGGCGCATGACGAATTGGACAAGATCAGCCCACGCCATGTCATCGCGCGCCAGCGGCGGGGTGACGTCGTTGGCGACCAGGCGGTCGTGCAGCGCGATGCCGATGATTTCGGCCTCGGCGAAGGTGAGCAGCATGCTGGTCATGCGCTCCACCCATCGGGCGCGGCGCGGTGCAGCTGGCCGTCGAGCAGCGCACCTGCCTTGGCTTTGCCGATGCGGCGCATGTAGCGAACGCCTCGCTCGCCGCCGCGACCAGTCAAAAGCGTATTCTCCACGTCGCTTCGACCGGATGGATTGACGCTTTTCACTCGGCCCGCGCGTACGTCACCGCCGAGATCGCCACCCGCTTGTGGCCTGTGCGGCAACCAATCCCCCCACTGTTTCCAGAAGAACGGCACCCCGGCGGCGGCGCACTGGTCGCGCAGGTCGCGCGCCCAGTCGGGATGGCAGGGGCGCGAGTTCGGGCCGCTTTCGCCGCCAGCGATCACCCAGTCGATTTGCGTATCCCGCTGCGGCCCGTCGCCACCCTCTGTGAAATCATGCGACTTAAACCAGTAATAATCGCCAGTGGTCAGGCAATCGAACTTCCAATCGATTTCGTGATCTTCTGGCACGAAGCGTTCTGCTTGGATCGCCGTCAAATCCAGCGGCCCCAGCAGCGGCTCTGCGCTGATCAGGCGGATGGCGGCGGGGGTGTGAAGCAGGTGCGGGATGCGCTCGTCGGCGGTCGCCTGATTCTCCACCGACACGCCCAGCGCGACGTTGGGCAGAAATCCCTTGCCGTGAATTTCCTGCCAGCCCTGATAGACATTCCCATTCCACAGCGCCGATGGTTTCAGGTCATTCAGCATAGGGGCAACGCGCCTGCCCCACTGGTTCGAGGCAGCGAAATATGATCGCATCCGCTCGGCCCGCTTGGTCAGGACGATGAACTTGTGCTGCCGACACAGCGCCATCACCGCAAAGGCGCGGTCGATCCATTCGTCGGGCACGTCCTCGTGGAACAGATCGCCCATCGAATTGACGAAATACAGCGTCGGCTTGCGGCGTTTGAGCGGGGCCAGCCAGACGTGATCGGGTGCGACGGCGACATGGCCATTCCACACTGCCCGCGCCGATGTTGCGGGGCCGCTCTTGCGGGTCAGGCCCAGATAATGCTGGAGCGCGCCCGCCGCGCCATGGTCCGCCTGGTGCGCGATTTCCATCTGCTGCAACCGATAGGCCATGGCCATCGCATAGCAGTTGATGCACCCCGTGCTTTTGAGGCTGCACCCGACGACGGGGTTCCAGACGGCCTGCGCCCATTCGATTGCTGTTGTGGTCATGCGTCCACCTCCAGCGGCGGGCGGCCGTCGCGGACGCGTTGCAGTGCTGCGAGGCCCGCAGCCTGATCAAGATAGAATAGCCGCGAATATTCCGGGCCAAGGAGGATGTTCCCCGCCAGTGCAGTGCTGCCGACCTTGGCTTCGAGATCATAGCCGCCGGGTTCTAGATGCACTGCCCAGCCTGCGATACAGTGCACCGTGCCGCAGCCTTTGCTTTTATTGTGCCACTTGGCCATGTCGAGACGGCCGGGTTCGGCGAGCGCCGCTTCGGCCACGGCTTCGAGCCGCGCCAGAGCAACGCCCGGCTCAGGGATGGGGTAACCGCCGATGCTGGTCAGCTGTGGCAGGTCGCACGTCGCGCCCTGGCGGACAT
>ERZ1066121.2828-NODE-2828-length-10458-cov-5.092666_pt1 | contig 10458 bp, 9 predicted proteins | sample MGYA00382768_ERZ1066121 | MGnify/ENA primary metagenome ERZ1066121 (study PRJEB33369, sample SAMEA5778351) | biofilm metagenome | biome: Industrial cooling water; feature: Water cooling tower basin; material: Biofilm | place: United Arab Emirates | collected... | reverse complement strand
AACTCGGTCGGATTGAATGTGGACGACCCCCATGTGACGTCGCCGATGTTGAAAGTGCTGTTGCCGGTGCCCCCGGCCCCTTGGCCAGAGAATCCGCTGACACCGCCGGTGATTTGAATCTGGTTGGCACCCGTGCCTTGTGTACGAGTTAGGTTGCTGCCAAATCGCCCCTCCAGGATGCCACCGTTGATCTCGATGTTCCCAGAGCCGAGGTTGTTGGCATTTTGATAACGGGCGACGCCAGCATTCAGGTTGATCTTGCCGGTGAATGTTGCAGAGTTGTCCTGGATGCCGGCATTGAACACCACCGAACCCGTGCCGTTCATAATGAAGTTGCCAGAACCGGTGATCGCACCCCCGGAGAACCCTGTTACGCCTTGACCGGCGATGGTGAACGTGTTGGCTCCGTAATTAATGCCTGCCGACGCTCTGAGTTGTTCAGTTTCTTGGGTCGCGCTGGCGGGCACCGTGTTATTCGTCCATGTCTGGCTAGCTGCCAGGACAACAGGGCTGGCGAAAGTGAAATTACCCGACCCCGCGTTCTTCGTGATGCCGTTTTGGATGGTGACCGCATTCCCTGTAGTTCCCAACGTGATGCCCGTCGTCTGACCGCCCCCAATCACGATGTTGCCGACGGTCACCCCTCCGGCGGCGACGGCGATCACCGGCGGTTCGGACGATGGACGGGACGCGGCCGCTTGTTGGGCGACTGCGGTCCGAGCGAGACCGCCCCGAGGCGGTCGTACCACGGGACTTATTGTCGAGCGAGAAAACCACGAATACCGGAATAAAATTCACGATTCCCGGAACGGCGATTTCACGACCGAACCGTACCCTCTCGCCGCCTCTTGCCGCAATCCTTAGAATGCGGATAAAGATTGTTCCGCCGCGTGCGTTCCGGCCCGGAGTGGTGCCGCCCATGACCGACGAGATTGGACCCGAACCTGCCCTGTCCGCCGCGGGGATCGCGGCCGCGAACCGGGAGTTGCAAGCGGCCACGCCGCAGGACGTGCTCCGCTGGGCGGTGAAGCGGTTCCACCCCCGGCTGCTGATGGCCACCGCGTTCGGGGCGGAGGGGTGCTGCCTCATCCACATGCTCGCCGAGATCGAGCCGGGGGTGACGGTCATCAACCTGGAGACCGGCTACCAGTTCCCGGAGACGCTGGACCTGCGGGAGCGGATCCTGCGGCGGTACGGCATCGCGGTCGAGTACGTCCGCCCGGACCTGACGGTCGCGGAGTACGAGAAGGAGCACGGCGGCCCGCTGCACGGCATCCGCCCGGACCAGTGCTGCCACGACCGCAAGATCGTCCCGCTGCGGAAGGCCCTGGCCCGGATCCAGCCGGCGGCGTGGGTCAGCGCGATCCGGAAGGACCAGACCGCCGACCGGGCCGCGGCCGGGGTGGTGCAGTGGGACGCGAAGTTCAACCTGGTGAAGGTGAACCCGCTCTTGAACTGGACGAAGAAGGACGTGTGGAAGTTCGTGCTGGAGCACGAGGTGCCGTACAACCCGCTGCACGACGCCGGCTACCCGAGCATCGGGTGTCGGCCGTGTACGCGGCCCGTCGGCGACGGCGAGGACGAGCGGTCCGGCCGGTGGGCGGGGAAGGTGAAGAAGGAGTGCGGGCTGCACGTGATCGAAGTGAACAACGGGGCCGGGATCTAGGTGGCTTCACGGGCCACTGACCACTGACCACTGGCAACTATGCTGTTCTCCGCCAAGGCCGAGTACGCCTGCCTGTCGATGCTGGAACTGGCCGCCCAGTACGGCGACCCGCGGCCGGTGCGGCTCGCGGACATCGCGGACAAGCACGGCATCCCCCAGCGGTTCCTCGTGCAGATTCTGCTGCAGTTGAAGGGGGCCGGGCTGATCGCCAGCACCCGCGGCGCGGCCGGGGGCTACCAGCTGGCCCGGTCCCCGCGCGAGATTTCGCTGGCGGACATCCTCGGCGTCGTCGACCGCACGGACGCACCGACCGCGAAGAAGCCCCGCACCCCCGGCGAGCCGTCGTCCTTGGCGTCGACGCTGCACAACGTCTGGGACGAGATCGTGAAGGCCCGGCAGGACATCCTCACCCGGACGACGCTGTCCGACCTCGTCGACGCGGGGCAGGGGTTGCAGTACGTGATCTGACCCGACCCGTCGGACGGTTGCACCGGGCCGCGATTCTGGGATAATTCCCAACACTCAGGGAACCGTCGCGCCTCCGCGGTGTTCCATCCCGGACCGCCCTCCGCTCTCCGCCCCCACCGAGACGCCTCATGCTGCGCACTGTCACCGTACTGTCACTCGCGCTCGCGGCCGGGGTCGCCGCCGCCGGCGACTGGCCCCGGTTCCGCGGCCCGAACGGGACCGGCGTCGCCGACGACCCGAAGACCCCCACGAAGTGGACGAAGGCGGACGTCCTCTGGAGCACCCCGATCCCGGGCGTCGGGCACTCGTCCCCGGTCGTCGTGGGCGACCGCGTCTTCCTGCAGTCCGCCTCGGCGAAGGGGGACAAGCGACTGCTCGTCTGCGTGAAGGCGTCCGACGGCAAGGTCGCCTGGACCCGCGAGGTGGACGCGCAGTTCGGCAAGATTCACAAGAAGAACTCGCTCGCGTCCTCGACCCCGGCCGCCGACGCCGAGCGGGTGTACGCCTGCGTCTGGGACGGCAAGGGCGTGTCCGTGTACGCCTACGACTTCGACGGGAAGAAGGCGTGGTCCACGCCGCTGGGGGACTACGACAGCCAGCACGGGGCGGGGATGTCCCCGGTCGTGGTCGGCGGCAAGGTGTTCGTCAACTTCGACCAGGACGGGGCCGCCGAAGTCGTGGCGCTGGACGCGAAGACCGGCGAGAAAAAATGGTCCGCCTCCCGCAAGGCGTACCGCGCCTGCACGTCCACGCCGATTACCCGGCTCCTGCCGGACGGCAAGCTGGAACTCGTCGTGTCGAGCACGGCCGGCGTCGCCGGGTACGACCCGGACACCGGGAACGTAAACTGGAAGTGGGACTGGAAGTGGGCCGGCGGCAAACAGGCGCTCCGCACGGTCGCCTCCGCGGTGATGGTCGGCGACGCCGTCGTGACGGCGTCCGGCGACGGCAGCGGCACCCGCAGCACGGTCGCCGTCACGCCGGGGCCGAAGTCCGAACTCGTGTGGGAGAAGACGAAGGACACGCCGTACGTCCCGTGCCCGGTCGCGAAGGGGGACCACCTTTACTGGATTCGCGACGACGGCTTCGCCACCTGCGCGGACGCGAAGACCGGCAACGTCGTCTGGAGCGAGCGCGTCTTCTCCGGGGGGGTGTCGTCGTCCCCGATCCTGGTCGGCGACGTGGTCCTCGGCATCGACGAGAAGGGGAAGGCCGTCGCGTTCAAGGCGAACCCGAAGGAGTGCGAAGTCGTCGGCGAGAGCACCGTCGGCGAGACGGTTTTTGCGTCCCCGGCGGCGGCGGGCGGCAAGCTGTTCATCCGCGGCGGCGAGCACCTGTTCTGCATCGGGAAGAAGAAGTAATCCGTCATGCTTTCCGAACTGTTCGGCGGACGGTCGCCAGTCCCCACGCGGTAAGGAAGCCGCCGAACAGTCCCGCCCACCCCGCGACGACACAGGCGATCCCTTGCTGGAACCAGTGGTTCGGGTCCAGCAGGTACATCGCGGTCAGGAGACCGGCGAAGAGTCCGAACTTTATGGCGATTCCCTTCGCCGAGTGTAACCCGCCGACGAGAATGATCCCCAGCACGGCGGGGCCGAGCAGTCCGCCGCAGACAACACCCGGCAGTATCAGCAATCCGTCATCCGTGACCCCGCCCGGCGTGCCGAACGCAACGAACTTCTTCAGCCCCATCGCCGCCGTCGCGGCGAACCCGGCGTAAGAGCCGAGCATCGCCGACACGCCGCCCGCGATCGGAGAGACGATCAGACCCAGGACGCCCCAGATGAAATCGCCGACCGGGTCCGCCTTCGGAGGGAGTGCGGGGGTCGGCGATTCCGGGTTCGTTACGCCAGTTTCCACGGGGCGCGGTACTCCTTCGAGACGAGCTTCGCCGCGTCGGAATCGCCCACCACTTCTTCCTTTACCGGATCCCAGGTGAACTTCTTCCCGGTGCGGACGGCGATGTTCCCGAGGTGGCACACGGTCGCGGAGCGGTGGCCGATGGCCACGTCGCAGATCGGGCTCTTGCGGGTCTTGATGCACTCCAGCCAGTCCGCGTGGTGGCCCTTGCTGACGTACAGCTTCACGTCGCCGCCGGCGAACTTGAGGATTTCCGGGTCGGACGCCTCCAGCTTGCCGCGGGTGACGTAGATCGTCCCCTTCTCGCCGACGAACGTGCAACCCTGTGGCGGGGCACCCTTCCCTAGCCCGCAGTTCACGACGACGCCGTTCGCGTAGGTGTACTTGATCTTCGCGACTTCCGGCGTCTCGAACCACTTCTTGTCGTTGAACGCGACCTCCGTCGCCTCAATCGAGGTCGGCCCGGACTCGTCCATCCCGAGCGCCCACTGGGTGATGTCCAGGTGGTGCGCGCCGAAGTTCGTCTGCTGGCCGCCGGAGTAGTCCCAGAAGAAGCGGAACAGGTAGTGGACGTGCTTGGCGTTGTACTTCCGCTCCGGGGCCGGCCCGAGCCAGAGGTCGTAGTCGAGGACGGCCGGCGGGTCGGAGTCCGGGACGGCGGGGCCGCTGAAGTTCGGGCCGGGGAGGCCGACCTTCACCTCGGTGATCTTGCCGATCGCGCCGTTCCGGACGAGTTCGCAGGCCTGGCGGAACTTGCCGTCCGACCGCTGCTGGCTGCCGGTCTGGACGACCCGCTTGTGCTCCCGGGCGGCCGCCACCATCGCCTTGCCTTCCGCGATCGTCAGGCTCAGCGGCTTCTCGCAGTACACGTCCTTGCCGGCCTTGCACGAGTCGATGGTTTGCAGGGCGTGCCAGTGGTCCGGGGTCGTCAGCACGACCGCGTCGAGGTCCTTCATCTCGAGCATCTTGCGGTAGTCGCCGAACGTCTGGACCTTCACGCCGGCGTCGTCCGTGAATTTGGCGGCGGCGGCGAGGTGGTCCTTGTCCACGTCGCACAGCGCGACGACGTTTTTCTGCACCGCTTTCAGGTTGCCCATGCCCTGCTTGCCGAACCCGACGCAGCCGATGCGGAGCTTGTTGCTCGGCGACTCGTCCGCCCCGAAGGCGGCGCGGTAGGTGGATGCGGGCAGAGACATCAACGCGGCACCGGCGGCCGAGGTTCGCAGGAACCCGCGGCGGGACGTCTTCGACATGGGGGCACTCCGGGGAGGGGGACTCGGGTCATCGTATCCGGAAACCCCGTCACCAGGGAAAGGTTTCGCGTCGCCCTCGGTTGTGCCGATTTGGTAGAGTGATTCGCATGACGACCCTCGCACCCCCGCCGCCGAGAACGCGGAAAACCCTGGCCGAGCTGTTGCACGAACTCGGCGACATTCCCGCCTCGCGAGTCCGGCTGTTCCCGTACCCCGGCACCGCCTCCGAGGCGGACGCGGTTTGGGTGAACGAACACGAACGGGCGTGCGAACTCGTCAACGGCACCATCGTGGAGAAGTCCGTGGGTCTGCCCGAAGACTTCCTCGGGTCGTGGCTGACGACCCTGCTGAGTCAGTCCGTCGTCCCGCGGCGGCTCGGGCTGGTGGTGATGGGGCGGCCGCAGTTCCGCACGATTCACGGGAACCTCCGAGAACCGGACGTCTCGTTCACCCGCCGGGACCGGCTGCCGACCCCGCTCCCGCAGGTCGGCGGTTGGTGCCCGGACCTCTGCGTCGAAGTGCTTTCGCCGGGCAACACACCGGCCGAGATGGCGATGAAGCGGGCGGAATACTTCGCGGGCGGCTGCCGGCTCGTCTGGGAGATCGACCCGCGGACCCGGACGGAGACCGTCTACACGACCGCGGACGAATCCTTCGTCGTCGATGCGCCCGGCACCCTCGACGGCCGGGACGTGATCCCCGGATTCACCGTCCGCGTGGGCGAGTTGTTCGCAGAACTGGACGCCCTGGCGGAGGAGCCGTGACCCGCCGCGTCTTCCTCCTCGCTCCGCTCCTCGTCGGTTGCTGGCGGCTGCCCCCGGAGCGGGTGCCGTCCCTTGCCACGGCGCGGCTGCTCGACCTGATGAATCGCCGGCTCGGGTTCATGCACGACGTGGCCCGCGCCAAGTGGAACACGAAGTCCGCGGCGGAAGACCCTGCCCGCGAAGCCGCGCTACTGAAAGCGGTGGCCGACGCGGGGAAAGCCCACGACCTTGCCCCGGCGGACGCGACCGCGTTCTTCGCCGCCCAGATCGAAGCCGCGAAGATCCTGCAACGGGCGTGCTTCCGCGAGTGGGAAGCCGAACGCCGGGGGCCGTTCGCGGACGCCCCCGACCTCGTCCGCGACCTGCGGCCGCAGATCGACGCGGTGGGGCGAGAACTGTTGCCCGCGTTGGCGGCGTTCCGGTGCGTGGCACCACTGCCGGATCCGGAACTGCTCCGGCTTTCGCGAGAGCACCTCACCGGGCCGGGAATCTCCGAGGAAGTCCGGCGAGTTGCGACGGAACCCCTCCGGTCGTCGCGGTGAACTCGTCACCGGCCGCCGGCGTACTCGGACGGCCGGCAGCCCATCACCCGCTTGAACGTCGACGAGAACACGAACGGGTTTTGGTACCCGACCTGCCCGGCGATCGTCTCGATCTTGTCCGTCCCGCGGGAGAGCAACTCGGCGGCCCGGCGCATCCGCAGCCAGATGAGCTGCTGCCGCGGCGTGCGGCCGAGGTCGCGGGTGCAGAGGCGTTGAAGCTGTTTCTCCCCCAGGTGCGCGACCCGGCACATGTCGGACACGGTCCAGTCCCGCGACAGGTCGGCGGAGACGGCGGCCCACAGTTGCCAGACGCGGGGGTCCATCGTCGCGGGCTCGGCGAACCGCAACACGTAGAGGTGAACGAGCTCGCACCAGTGATCCAGGGCCGAGGTCGCGGCGGTTCCACTGGCTTCGTGATGAAGTCCGAGCAGGGCGAGTCGCAGCGGTTCGACATCGAACTTCGCGACAACGGGCGTCTGGGCCGCGGCGAGCGGGGCGTGCCCGCCGGCTTCCTGGTAGCGGACCCAGCAGAAATCCCACCGCTTGCCCGGCGTGGCGTGGAAGGCGTGCGTCGTACCGGGGGGGAGCAGAAAGGCGTGGCCGGGCCGACACTTGACCCACCGGCCGTCGACGAGAACCCGCCCTTCGCCGCCGAAACACGCCAGCAGGAAGCTGCCGCCGAGGTGCGTGCGGACGATCTCATACGGGGCGGGCGTGCGGGTGACGCCGGCGTGCCGCATCCGCAGCCGGGCCAGCGACGGGCACACGGGTGCGTTGGCCAGCCACGGGCGCGGGTCGGCCGCGTCCGCCTTCACGATCCACGTTTCCGCGGACGGGTTGCGGACGTCCCGCTCGGTCAGCGGCTGGTCGGTGCGGACGGCGTCGGGGCGGTTCATGCGTCGTTAGTGTACTCGCATCCGCGATGCGAGAAGCTGCGTCATTCCCGCGGCCCGCCCTCCCCCCGCCGGGTGGCGGCCGCTATACCGTTCAGAAGAGCCACTGCCCACCCATCCGCCGAGTTCCCCATGAGCGATCGCCACGTCATCCCAGGGCTGGAAGATGTGCTCGCCGCGAAATCCGCGGTGAGCTTCATCGACGGGAAGCGAGCCCGGTTGGAGTACCGCGGCATCCCGGTCGAGGTCCTGGCCCGCGAAAGCTGCTTCGAGGAAACCGCCTGGCTGCTGCTGAAAGGCAACCTCCCGACGCAGCGCGAACTCGCCGACTTCGACCGCAGCCTCCGCGAAAGCCGCTCGATCCACTTCCGCCTGAAAGACCTCATCAAGTGCATGCCCCCCAGCGGGCACCCGATGGACGCCCTGCAGGCGAGCATTTCCGCCCTCGGGATGTACACCGCCGAACGCCACGTCACGAACCCCGCCGCGAACTGGAAGGCCGTCGTCCGGCTGATCGCGGCGATGCCGACGCTGGTGGCCGCGTTCGCCCGCGTCCGCAACGGCGACGAGATCCTCGACCCCCGGCCGGACCTCGACCACGCCGGCAACTTCTACTACATGCTGTTCGGCAAGGAGCCGACCCCCGCGGTGCGGAAGGTGCTCGACGCGGCCCTCATCACGCACGCCGAGCACACGATGAACGCGAGCACGTTCACGGCCCGCGTGACGGGGTCGTCCCTGGCGAGCCCGTTCGCGGTGGTCGCCTCCGCGATCGGCACGCTGTCCGGCCCCCTGCACGGCGGGGCGAACGAGGAGGCGCTCGGGCAGTTCGAGGAGATCGGCGGCCCGGAAAAGGTGAAGGCGTGGCTCGACGCGAAGCTGGCGGCCGACCCGAAGTTCAAGATCATGGGCCTCGGCCACCGCGTCTACAAGGTGAAAGACCCGCGCGCGAACGTGATCCAGGAGCTCGCCGAGCACGTCTTCGCCGAATCGAGCCGGCCGAAGTCCTACGACACGGCCGTCGAACTGGAGAAACTCGCCGCCGGCATCTACGGCGTGAAGGGCGTCTACCCGAACGTCGACTTCTTCTCGGGCGTCGTCTACCAGGCCCTCGGCATCCCGACGGACCTGTTCACCCCCATCTTCGCGATCGCCCGCGTCGCCGGCTGGCTGGCCCACTGGCAAGAGCAGATCGTCGGCAACCGCATCTTCCGCCCGGAGCAGGAGTTCGTCGGCAAGACGGACGTGCCGTACGTGCCGCTGGAGAAGCGGGCTTAAACATCCGAATGCTCACACGAAGCCGCCAAGCCACAAAGAAATCCACACCCTTGGGTTGGTCTTCTTTGTGGCTTGGCGGCTTCGTGTGAGGTGTCTGTGTTCTTCATGAAAGCGATTGGAGGTCGGACTGGTCCACCTGAAGCAACCCGAGCCGAAAAAGAAGAAGTAACCGCGTCTTCTCCCTCACGCGATGGATTCTTCGTCGTCCGAGTAGAGTTGGCCCGCCTTCGGGGTGGCGATGCCGACGGACGTGGCGGGGCCGTTGAGGCCGACGGCGGTGTTGCCGGTCGCGTTGCCGCGGGGGGTGTCGGGCATCAGTTCGTACATGCTGCGGAGGATTTCGTCCTTGATCTCGAGGAAGACCGCGGCGCACCGGGGGTCGAACTGCCGGCCGGCCTGCCGCTCGACCTCGGAGAAGGCGACCGCCGCCGGCCAGCCCTTGCGGTCCGGGTGGTACGGGCGGTTGGAGGTCATCGCGTCGAAGGCGTCGCACACGGCGACGATGCGGGCCAGCAGCGGGATCTCGTCCTTCGCCAGGCGGTCCGGGTAGCCGGTGCCGTCCCAGCGCTCGTGGTGGTTGCGGACGATCGGGATGATGCTGTGCAGGTCCGCGATGCCGGCGAGGTACTCCGCGCCGAGCGTCGTGTGCGTCTGCATGATCGCGAACTCCTGCGGCGTCAGCCGCCGCGGGGCCCGCAGGATTTCGTCCGGGATGCCGATCTTGCCGATGTCGTGGAGCGGGGTGCCGAGCTTGATGAGTTCGAGCTGGTCTTCCGGCAGTTCCATCTTCTCGCCGAGCAGCATGGAGTACCGGGTGACGCGCTGGGTGTGGCCGCCGGTGTACTCGTCGCGGAGCTCGACCATCTGGGCGAGCATCATGATCGTTTTGAGGAACAGTTCGCGCTGCCGCTTCAGGAGCTGGGCGCACTCGATCCCCGCCGAGACGTGCGCGGCCAGGGCGTCGGCGAGGAGCAGGTCGTCCTCGCTGAACGCGGCCTGGAAGAACCCGCGGTCGAGGTGCAGCACCCCGAGCTTGCGGCGCGGCGTCCGGAGCAGCACGCAGATGACGGACGACATCGCCCCGTCGGCGACGCTCTGCGTCATCAGGTCGCGGTCTTCCTGGACGCTGCTGTAGAGGACCGATTCCCCCTTCGCGAAGCAGCGCTGGGTCAGCCGCTTGCTGAAGTGGAACCGGCCCTTGACCTCGCCCTGCCCGACGGCGAGCGCCCGCAGCCGCAGCTTCGGCTCCGCCCCGCCCTCGCCGTCGGCGAGCACGATCGCGCCGCGCTGGGCGTCGAGCACCGCGACGGCGTCGTTCAGGATCGAGTCGAGGAGCTGGTCTTCGCTTTCCAGGTGGACGAGGTGGTGCCCGGCCCGCAGCAGCGCGAGGAGTTGCTCGCCGGCCCGCGGCATCTGGTTGCGGTCGAACGCGAGGCGCTGGAGACCGTCCTCGAACGTGGACTTGGTCGCCGCCGTGACGACCATCTGGTCCGACGGCGGGCCTTCGACGACCGAGGCGTCCGTCTGTTCGACGAGGACCGCGACCTTGCCGAACTGGAGCACGTCCCGCGGCCGGAGGACCTGTTCGCTGCCGTTGATGCGGGTGCCGTTGACGTAGGTGCCGTTCGTACTTTCCAGGTCGCGGACGACCCAGCTGCCGTCGGCACCCAGGCGGACTTCGGCGTGGCGGCGGCTGACGGACGTGTCGTCCAGGACGATTTCGAGGGACGAGAG
>ERZ1066121.2825-NODE-2825-length-10477-cov-6.239973_pt1 | contig 10477 bp, 11 predicted proteins | sample MGYA00382768_ERZ1066121 | MGnify/ENA primary metagenome ERZ1066121 (study PRJEB33369, sample SAMEA5778351) | biofilm metagenome | biome: Industrial cooling water; feature: Water cooling tower basin; material: Biofilm | place: United Arab Emirates | collected... | reverse complement strand
GCAGGGCGAAGCGGAAGGCGATCGGGTGGTTCTCCGCCATGTTGGACCCCATCACGAGGATGCAGTCCGACCTGGCAAGGTCCCATTGCGGCATCGTCGCCGCGCCGCGTCCGAATGTCGCGCCCAGACCGGGCACCGAGTTGTTGTGTCAGACCCTGGCCTGGTTCTCGATGAAGACCATTCCCAGCCCGGCCGAGAACAGCTTCTTGATCAGATAGTTCTCCTCGTTGTCGAGCGTCGCGCCGCCCATCGAGCCGATGGCCAGGGTGTGGTTCACCCGCGTCCCGTCGGGCAGGCAGGTGACGAAGCTTTCGTCGCGCGTGCGCTTGGTGAGCTGGGCGATGCGTTCCATCGCCCAGTCGAGCTCCACTTCCCGCCATCCGGTGGCGCCGGGCGCCCGGTGCAGGCAGCGGTCGATGCGCTCGGGGCTCACCATCAGCCCGAAGGTCGCGGCGCCCTTCGGGCAGAGCGTGCCCTGGTTGATCGGGCTCTTCGGGTCGCCCTCGACGGCGATGGGGCGGCCGTCCTTGGCGTAGATCAGCTGCGAGCAGCCCACCGCGCAATAGGGACAGATCGAGGTGCCGACCCGGTCCGCCCGCTCCAGCCGCGGCCGCAGGCTGCGCGACTGCTCGCTCTCCGCGGCGCGGCCCTTCTCCGGCAGGCCACGGAGCTGGCGCGGCACGGACCAGTCGCGCAGGAAATGCGCGGCGCGGTCGGCGATGGTGCGGCGGGGGCGGCGGCCTGGCATCGCGATCCTCCTGCGGTCAGTCGCGGTAGTCGAAGCCGGGCATGGCGCGCAGTTCCTCGCGCGTCATGGCGATGGTGGCGCGGCGGCTCTCGCCCAGGCGCAACCGCTCCAGCGGGATCGCGACATGCTTCTCGGTGAAGCCCAGCGCGCGCTCGATCTCCACCACCACGGCCAGGATGCGGCCGGTGGCCGGATCGATCACCAGGTCCTCCACCTCGCCCACCTCGACGTCGTCGCTGCTGCGCAGGTCTCGGTCCATCAGGTCCTTGGCACGGATCTGCCCCTGCTGCAGGCGAGTCATCACACCGCCGGAGACGCCGGGCATCGCGGTGGTCGCGCCCGTGCCCTGCGCCGCGAGCGGGAGCGGGCTGGCAAGAAGCGCCGCGGCGAGCGCGGCGGGCAGCAGGATTCGCATGCGGGAGGTCTCCGTCACGATGGCAGGATTTCGAGGTCGTCGATCACGCCGGCGTGCAGCCGCGCCGAGGCATGCCAGGTCAGGCGCACGCGCCGGCCGCTGAGCGGTGCCAGGTCCTGCGGCTCGATCGCCGCCCGCGTGCCCAGCACGAACACCTGCCCCCGGCCATGGCCGGCGAGCAGCCGCAGCCTGCTTTCCTGGACCAGCAGGACGGTGCCGGTGACCTGCGGCATGGAGGGAACCCCTCGGCTGGAGCCGGCGTGAACCCGGTGAACGCCGGTCGCGCTGCCCGGTTCGGCGCCCGGTTCGCCCGCGGTCCGGCAGGTGCGTGACAACCCGGATTGCGCAGCGGCCCTTGCCGGGCCGACACTGCGGAGAGGGACTTCGGGAGGGACACGCCCATGCATCGCCGCAGCCTGCTCGCCGGCACCACCGCGCTGGCCGCCACGGTACGCCTCGCGGCACCGGCACTTGCGCAGCCGGCCGGGGCGCGCACCCTGGTGCACGTGCCGCAGGCCAACCTCACCAGCCTCGACCCGGTCTGGACGACGGCGGTGGTCAGCCGCAACGCCGCGGGGCTGATGTTCGAGACGCTGTTCGGCCGCGACGAGAGCCTCGCCGCGAAGCCGCAGATGCTCGAGGGGTTCAGCATGGAGGACGGCGCGCGGCGCTGGACCATGCGGCTGCGCGAGGGGCTGCTGTTCCACGACGGAGAACCAGTCCTTGCCCGGGATTGCGTGGCCTCCCTGAAGCGATGGATGGTGCGCGACCCGATCGGCCAGACCATCGCCGATCGCCTCGGCAGCCTGGAGGCACCCGACGACCGCACGCTGGTCTGGCGGCTGAACAAGCCCTTCCCCTCGCTGGCCTACGCTCTGGCCAAGACCCAGCCGAGCCCGGTGATCATGCCGGCGCGCATCGCCGCCACTGACCCCTACCGCCAGATCCAGGAGATCATCGGCAGCGGTCCCTTCCGCTGGGTGCCCGACGAATACGTGCCCGGCAGCCGCGCCGTCTGGGCGCGGAACGATCGCTACCGGCCGCGCGACGAGCCGGTCAGCTTCTGCGCCGGCGGGCTGCGCGCCATGGTGGACCGCGTGGAATGGCAGATCATCCCGGATGCCGGCACGGCGGCCAGCGCGCTGATGAACGGCGAGGTGGACTGGGTGGACCAGCCGATCCCGGACCTTCTGCCGCGGCTGCGGCGCGCGCGCGGCGTCACGGTCGGGCTGCTGGACGAGCACGGCACCATCGCCGTGCTGCGGCCGAACCAGCTGCACGGCCCGACCGCCAATGCCGCCATCCGCCGCGCCATGCTGGCGGCGATCGATCCGGAGGAGGTGATGACGGCGGTGATGGGCACCGACCGCAGGCTGTGGCGCGCGCCGGTCGGGTTCTTCCTGCCCGGCACGCCTTCGGCGAACGACGCGGGCATGGAACTGGTCCGCACGCGGCGCAGCCCGGACGCGGTGAAGGCCATGCTGGCGGAGGCCGGCTATGGCGGCGAGCCGATCCTGTTCATGCATCCTTCCGATCAGACCTTCTACGATGCCATCTCCAATGTCGCGGTCGCGAGCTTCCGCAAGGTGGGGCTGAATATCGACGACGTGCACATGGACTGGGGCACGGTGGTGCAGCGGCGCACGAAGAAGGACACGGTGGACAAGGGCGGCTGGTCGATCTTCCCTGCGGGCTTCCCGGCGGCCGAGTACCGCGACCCCGTCTTCGCCACCGGCATACGCGGCAACGGGGCCGCTGCCTGGTTCGGCTGGCCCGAGGACCCCGTGATCGAGCGCATGCGCGACACCTGGATGGAGACGACCGACGAGGCCGAGATCAAGCGCCTAGACCGCGAGATCCAGGCGCGCGCCTTCGAGACTCTGCCCTATTTCCCGCTCGGCCAGTACCTGCCGCAGGCGGGCTGGCGCAGCGCCCTGCGCGGCCTGCTCAAGGGGCCGGTGCCGGTATTCTGGAACGTGACGAAGGGATAGCCGGCCATGGCAATGCAACGCATGGTGCTGCAGATCGGCATGGGCACCGATATCCGCGGCGCCGATTCCACCAAGGCCGCGGTGCGCGCGCTGCGCGACGCGCTGTGGCACAATTCGCTGACCGTGACCCATGCGCTCGGGGTGCCGGTGGACAGCATGCACGTCGCCGTCACCATCGGCGTGCCGCGGCCGGGGACGGTGGACAAGGCACAGGTCCTGGCGGTGCTGCCGCACGGCACCGGCACCGTCACGGTGGTCGAGGGCGGGCTGGAGATCCCCAACGAGGCCGGCACCGGATCGACGCTGCTGGCGCATGCCGCGGCCGAGGTCTTCCTCGACATCGACGAGAACGGAAGGCCGGCGGCATGACCCCGCTCACCCCCAAGCGCGTGATCCTGGAGATGGGCCACGGCAACGACCTGCACGGCGGCGACTACACCAAGGCGGCGCTGCGCGCGGTGCAGGACGCGCTGCACCACTCGTCGCTGGCGATGCTGCGGTCCCTGAAGGTCCCGGCCGCCGAGATGCTGGTCGACGTGACGATCGGCGTGCAGCGGCCGGACCGGGTGGATCTCGGCCGCGTGAAGGCCAGCCTGCCCCATGGCAAGGTTTCCGTGCGCGCGGTACATGGCGGCCTCGACGTGCCGGACCCGTCGCGTACCGACCCGGCGGTGATCGCCAGCGCTGCGATCGCTGTGCGCCTGCCGCTGCCATAGTGGGCTGCCATAGTGGGCAGGTCCTGACACCCGGTCCCGGGAGGCCGGTGAGCCGGCCCACCGAATCAATGCCCGGGGCGCTGCCAGGCCGTATCGGCCGTCCGGCACTCACCATCAGGCCGGCCAGGGAACGATCCCCCGATCTCGCGCGATTGATCCATGGGCGTGGTTCGGCCGCCGGCCGTCCGCCCCACCTCCGAGGGACGGAGTGGCAGCCGGGCGACGGAGCATGGACCAGTCCTGCCTGATGACGGGAAGCAGGAGCGCGCGCATGGTTCGGCTCTTCGAGGAGGCGACCGGCGCGCCGTTCAGCGATGGCAACCGCATCCAGCGGCTGCGCAACGGCGACGAGATCTTCCCGGCCATGCTCGATGCGATAGGCGGGGCGCGCGAGAGCGTGGAGTTCCTCACCTACGTGTACTGGCGCGGCGAGATCGCGCAGCGCTTCGCCCATGCCCTGGCCGAGAAGGCGCGCGAGGGCGTTGCGGTGCGCGTGCTGCTCGATGCCTTCGGTGCGGCGCCGATGGCGAGATCCCTCGTCAGCACCATGGAAGATGGCGGCGTCATATTGCGCTGGTTCCGCCCGCTGAAGCGTTTCCGGCTCTGGCGGGACCTGCGCCGCACCCACCGCAAGGTGCTGGTGACCGATGGCGAGGTCGGCTTCACCGGCGGCGTCGGCATCGCCACCGAATGGTGCGGCGATGCGCGCGACCACACCGAATGGCGCGACACCCATTTCCGCATCGTCGGTCCCGCGGTGCGCGGCCTGCGCGCGGCCTTCTATGGCAATTGGTGCGAGGCGGTGGCCGAGGAAGGGACAGCCCCGAGCCTGGCCGAGGCCCTGGCACCGGGCGCGGACGCACCGCCACGGCCTGGCAACGCCATGACCCAGGTGGTCCGCTCCTCAGCGACGAATGGCTGGTCCGACGTGGTGGCCATGACCGAAATCGCGATCGCCAGCGCACGGCACAACCTGCGCATCGGCACCGCCTACTTCACGCCGGATGAGGCGACCACCGCTGCGTTGGTCTCCGCCGCGGCGCGCGGCGTTGCGGTCGAGGTGATGCTGCCATGGCCGCACATGGACACGCGGGTCAGTCAGCTCGCCGGCGCCGATGCCGTCGCCCCGCTGCTGGAGGCGGGCGTGCGCATCCACGTGTTCCAGCCGGCCATGTACCACGCCAAGCTGATCCTGGTGGACGAGACGATCTCCGTCGTGGGCAGCGCCAATTTCAACCGCCGTTCCGCCTGGCAGGATGACGAGGTCTGCATGGTCTGCCTCGACAAGGACTTGGCACGAGTCCTGGCCCGGGACTGGGCGGAGGATGTCGCGCGCTGTCAGCCCATGCGGCTGCAGGCCTGGCGCAAGCGCGGCCTCTGGCGCCGGCTGGGCGAGGCGGCCGCACGGCTGATCCGGCCGGCCGTCTAATGCAGGCGCGCATCGGTGTCGACACATCAACGCCCCTCAAGCACCGGGCGCCGCGCGGCCGGCCTGGCTTCGCGCCACTGGGCGCGGGCCGCGTTCGCGCTCTCGGCATGCCATCCGCCGCGCCGCAGGGATCGACAATTCGGCGCATCGGCGAAAGCAGGCTTTCGCCGCCTGGCCTACACTTCGCGCAATCCAAGCGCCTGACATGCAAGCATGCTCTGGCTCCTGTTCGAGCGAAAACCTCCAGAGGCTCGCTTGGGACGGATCGCGCGAAGGCGTGAACCTGCCGTGCGGACAACGAACCGTCGCCGCGCGACGACCCGATCTTCGGCATGCCACGGCCGCCCGCAGGCGGCGGCGGGCGGGACCGGTCGCCGCGAGGTCATCCGCGCCGCCGATCATCGCCATCGGCTTTCGGCATTGGCCGGCATGCGCGCAAGCCTGCAGATTGCCGGCCAAGAGGTCGGCCAGCGTCCGGCCGCCGCATGGAGTCCCCGGATCATGATCCGCCGCCTGCTGCCGCCCGCCTCGCTGCTGGTGCAGCTGCATTCCATCTCTGCCCTGGCGCAGGCCACGCCCGATGCCGAGACGGCGGCGCGTACCCTGGCACAGAACCTGCGGGTGGAGCTCCCGGCCCCGCCGCCCGCTTCCCCACCCGTGTCGACATCGTCGCCAACTGCCCGGCGCGCTCCGCGGTAGCGGGCGATCCGCCCGCTACCGGCCCGGCATCGGCGGCACCCCCGGTGCCCGTCTCAGGTGCCGCTGCCGCGGCCGCGGCCGGCGATTTCAGCCTCGGCGAGCGCGACGGCGCGGCGGGCGTTGCCGGCCCAGGTGAGGTCGCGCGCGATCACCTCCGCCCGCGCCGCCGCGCCGAGGCGTGCGCGCAGCGCCGCGTCGCCCGCCAGCCGGTGCAGCGCCTGCCACATGGCGCCCGGCGTGGCGGGATCGAACAGCAGCGCGGTGCGCTCGTGCGCCAGCACTTCCCGGATGTTCGGCTGGTCCGGCGCGACGATGGCGCGGCCGGCCGCCATGTACTCGAAGACCTTCAGCGGCGAGGCATAGGGCACGGAAGCCGGCTGCAGCGCGATGTCGAAGCCGGCGACCAGGCCGGGGACCGCCTCCCGCTCCGCGAGGCCGGTGAACCGCACGCGGTCGGCGATGTTCAGCGCCGCCGCAAGGGCTTCGAGGCCGGGCCGCGCCGGCCCTTCGCCCACCACGGTGAGCTGCAGGCCAGGCTCGCCCTGCCAGGCGGCGATGCCGCGCACCACGCCATCCAGCCCGTGCCAGTCGCGCACGAAGCCGACGAAGCCCAGCGTCACGCGCCGCCCCGCCTCTGCCAGGGCAGGCGGCGCCGGCTCGGGGAATTCCGCGAGGTCGATGCCGTTGGGCACGACGACGATGCGGTCCCGCGGCACGCCGGCGGCGATCACGTGCTCCGCCAGCACCGCCGTCACCGGCAGCACGCGGTCCGCGGCGCGCCAGACATGCGCCTCAGACCAATGCGCCAGGCGCCTGAGCCGCAGCTTGCCGAAGCGCGCACGCTCCTCGGCAAGCGGGGCGTTGACTTCGACGAGGAAGGGCAGCGTCCGCTTCCGCGCCACCACCGCGCCGGAGAGGAAGAACAGGTTGTAGCGCTCATAGATCACGTCCGGGCGGAACTCCGCCGCTGCGCGATCGAGGCGCCGCGTCGCGGGCAGCGTGTAGGCCAGCTCCGCGAGCTCCGCGACGGCGCCAGGCAGCGCGCTGCGGATGCGGCTGATCAGCCGGCTCTCGCCGCCGAGGTTCGCCTGCTCGTAGGCGGCGGGGCCGACGACGCGCACCTCGTGCCCCTGGGCGCGCAGCGCCGCCACCATGGAATCGAGATGCACGCCCTGGCCGTCGCGCGACTGGATGCGGTGGCTGTAGAGGATTCTCACGCCGCCCTTCCGTCCTTCCGCATCCACCGTCGGCGCAGCGCACCGAGCCCCTGCCGCGCGATCGCCGCAAGCCCCGCCGGATGCATCGGATCGGCCACCACCAGCCCGATGCGCCGGCGCGCCGTGCCGACCCAGAGCCGCTTGTAGGCGTCGTCGCCGCGGCCGAAATCCAGCTCCTGCACGCCGTCATCGGCCAGCAGGCCCTGGATCATCAGCGCGGTCAGCGCGGTGCCGGGAGAGGCGGCCCGCTCGCTCTCCAGGTGGGAGAGCTTCAGCACCGACGCCCGCGTCCCGCCGCGATCCAGCACCCAGTACTGCGCCGCAACCGGCACGCCGTCCGCGCGCCGGCGCAGCACGCCGAGGCGCAGCAGGCCGGCGGCGGCGGCGGCGCGCATCAGCGCGGCATCGAAATCGGGGAAGGGTTCCGCCGGCTTCCAGCTGCCGGCGCGCACGGCCTCGTAGGCGGCGATGCCGGCTTCCAGCGCGGGGCCGGGCGCGGCCATACGCTCGAACGCCATCTCCCGCGCGGCGCGGGCGAGCTTGCGGCGGATGGTGGTGCGCAGCGCCGGCGGGCGGGCGGCCAGGTAGCTCTCCCAGCCCGTGCCGGGCGGCAGCGCCTCATGCCAGTTCAGCATGTGGTGGTAGCGCAGCGCATGGATGCCGCCCTGCCGCAGCCCTGCCAGCAGCGGCGCCAGGCCGGGTGCCTCCGGATCGATCGTATCGAGGCGCAGCGGCGGGCAGAATCGCAGCATCCTGGCCAGGATGCGACCGGCCTCGCGCAGCGTGTCGAGATCGGCCCCGTGTGCCGGCAGCGGGCGCCAGTCCAGCGTGTAGGGCGTGGCAAGGTTGGCCAGCGCGGCGTCGCGGCTGCGCAGCATCGGCATCAGCACCGCGCCGGATTCGAGGCAGAGCGCCTGCTCCCCGGGCGCCAGCGCATGGCCGATCAGCGTGTCGTACCAGAGGCGGGACGCGAAGAACTCACCTTCCGCGGCGCCGTGCAGGAAGCGGTCGCACCAGGGCGGCAGTCCGGCAGCAGGATGCTCGACCGGCACCAGGCGCGCCGCGACCGGGGGCGGGGTCATGCGGGCGCCGCGGGAGGACCCGCCCGCCGCCGCTCCGCTGTTCATGCCTACCCCCACCATTGCCACGGCCTTTCGGCCGCCGCCCTGCGGCCGCACCGGGGCGACCGGCTTCGATGCGCCGCCGTGTATAGTCGCGACGCCCGGAGCGGGGCAAGGATCGCTACGGCGACGGCATACCCGCCGGTCTTGGGCAAGGTCCGCGAACAGTCCATGGGAATGACCAGAAGAGACCTTGAACCTCGCCAACATTGCCCCGCCAGGGGAGCAAAGCTCGAGCAAGCTTGCACGGGAGCACCTGAACAAAGGTCGAAGATTTCCAGCCGATGCCGCGCCCGCACGGGGGCAGGGGTTCAGCCGCGGACGGCATAGACCAGCCGCCCGGCCCATTCGCGCAGCGCCAACCAGCTTTCCGTCCAGCGATCCGCCCGCGGCAGGTACTCCGAGAGGCGGCCAGCCTCGGGCGGGCGGCGGAAGCGCACCGGCGCCGGCAGCGCGCGCACGCCGGGGTGCCGCGCGAAGGCTTCCAGCGTGCGCGGCAGGTGCCAGGCATGGGTGACGGCATAGGCCGCGCAGACCCCGGCATCGCGCAGCATGGCCACGCTGAAGGCGGCGTTCTGCGCGGTGTCGGCCGCGCGCGCCTCGATCCAGCGCGTCGGCACGCCGAATTCCTGCGCCAGGCTACGCCGCATCATTTCGGCCAGCGGCGTGCCGCCGGGCTCCATGGGGCCGCCGCTGACCAGAAGGGGCAGGCCGGTGCGCCGGTGCAGCGCCGCGCCGGCGCGGACCCGCTCCAGCGTCAGCGGACCGATGTCGAGCCCGTCCTGCCCGCGCACCGCCTCCGCGCTCAGCACCACGATCGCGCCGGGCCCATCGCAGCCTGGCGTGGCGTCGGCGGCAAGCGGCGGGCCGCGCGGCACCATGCTCTCGAGCGAGACCAGGAGCCAGCCGGAGACCAGCGGCGTCGCCAACGCCAGCAGCAACAGCCCAGTCACCGCGGTAAGCAGGCGCCACCGCATCGCGCCTCCGAGCAGGCAGGCCAGCACCAGCAGGATCGGCGGCAGGAGCAGCGTGGTCAGCGCGGCTTGCGGGGACAAACGGCTCTCCTTCCGGGCCGATGACCCGCCTGGTCCGATACCATGGCGCCCCTGACCTGGCACCCCGGCAAACCCCCGCGTGGCGGCGGGCGCGCCTCATCCGGGATCCATGGCAATCCGGACGACTCCTGCGCCGGGCGGGCCCGCGACCCGACGGCGCCGTCGCCGACCGGCGTGCCGCGCACCGGGCTAGTCCGGCGGGCGGCGGAGACGGGTCATCGGCCTGCCGCGGGCGGTCGTGCGGAAGGCGATCGTGCAAGGCGCCCGATCCTGATCGCCATGCCTGCGTCAGCGCGCGGCGGCGACGCCGGCGCGCGGCACGCTTGCCGGAAGCGCCGGCGCGGCTGTGCCGAAGCATCATCGAGGCGCCGTTGCCGGCGCTGCCGGGCGCCCGGCTCACCGCTGCGCGAGCGCCTCGGTCCGCAGCTCATCCAGCACGCGCAGCCGCCCGCCCGGCACCTCCAGGTGCCAGAAGGCCCAGCCATTGCAGGTCGCCGCCTCCTGCACCGCCGCGCCGACCTGGTGGATGGAGCCTTGCGCGCCGCCGCAGCGCAGGCTGCCATCCGGCGCCACCACAGCCTGCCAGCGGCGGGCGCGGTCCGTCAGTACCGTGCCGGCCGGCACCAGCCCGCGCTCCACCAGCGCGCCGAAGGGGATCCGCGGCTGTTCGCGCTTCGCCGGGGTGGTGGCGAGGCCGCCCTCCGCGACCGGCACCACGGCGTCGATGCGCGCCTGCGCGGCATTGGCGTATCGCTCGTCGCGCTCAAGGCCGATGAAGCGGCGGCCGAGGCGCCGCGCCACCGCTGCCGTGGTGCCGGTGCCGAGGAAGGGGTCCAGCACCACGTCGCCGGGCGCGGTGCAGGACAGGATCACCCTGTGCAGCAGCGCCTCCGGCTTCTGGGTCGGGTGCAGCTTGGCACCCGTCGCGTCGCGCAGGCGCTCAGGGCCGGTGCAGAGCGGGATGAACCAGTCGCTGCGCATCTGCAGATCCTCGTTCAGCGACTTCATGGCGGCGTAGTTGAAACGGTAGCGGGACTCCTCCCCGCGCGCCGCCCAGATCAGCGTCTCATGCGCATTGGTGAAGCG
>ERZ1066121.2824-NODE-2824-length-10479-cov-5.908097_pt1 | contig 10479 bp, 11 predicted proteins | sample MGYA00382768_ERZ1066121 | MGnify/ENA primary metagenome ERZ1066121 (study PRJEB33369, sample SAMEA5778351) | biofilm metagenome | biome: Industrial cooling water; feature: Water cooling tower basin; material: Biofilm | place: United Arab Emirates | collected... | reverse complement strand
TCTTAGAGCTGGAAAATCAGCTTCTTCTGCAGCCACGCGATCGTCCCGCAGGCGAGCCCGAAGGCGACCGCACTGAGGACGCACCCTTGCAGGTACAGCGCGGTCGCCGGGGTCTCGCCCAGGGTCAGCGGCCCGCGGATGAGTTCGAGGTAGACGTTCACCGGGTTGATGTCGACGAGCCAGGACAGGCCCTTCGCGTCGAGCACTTGCCGGGTGTACATGATCGGCGTCAGGAAAAAGAACAACTGTGCCCCGACTTCGCACAGGTGCTGGGTGTCGTGGAAGTACACGGTGGCGAACGCGGCGAGGGTCGCGATCGACCACGCGAACACGAACGCGAGCAAGATTCCGGGCACCGCGGACGGGATGCCGTTCAGCAGGTCGACGGAGTCGCCGTTCGGCAGGGCGGGTTGCAGCACCACCACCATCGCGAGGACGACGCCGAGCGCGATCAGGAAGTGGATCGCGGTCCCCATCACCGTTCGGAGCGGGTAAATGCCGTAGGGCAGCGGGCACTGGCGGATGTACGACTCGTTCCGGACGAACGTCGAACACCCGGACAGCAGCGAGTTCCGGAGGAAGTCCCAGACCGCGAACCCGCCGATCAGGTAGCACCCGTAGACGCGCCAGTCCGAGACCTTCATCAGGTCCTTGAACACGACGCAGAAGACGGCCGCCATCGCCAGCGGGTTGACGAGCGACCACCCGAGGCCGAGCACGGAGCGGCGGTACTTCTGGCGGAGGTCCATCTGGACCAGCGACATCCAGAAGTGGCGGTACGTCCAAACCGCCTGCAAGTGGTGGGTCATCCGTCGTTCCGTCGACAGGGCATCCGGGTCCGCCGCGCCGCTTCTTTGCGGCACGGACGCAGACGTTACCCGCTCGGCCGGGGGCACGCCAGCCCAACTCGAATCGGCCCGGTGCCGCCGACCGGGGCGGAGCTGACGAGATTGCCGGCTGTTCGGACCGGGAGGGTCGGCCGCGGAAAAGGATTCGGAAGAGACGGTCGGTAACTGTTGCAGGACGTGAGGTAAGCTAGTAAGTTGACGGAAATTCCGTCGTCGGAACCGGTGCATCCGGGTGACTCTGTTCCACCCGATCCCGCGGAACATCCGACGACGATCCGTACACTCGTCCTCCCGGCCTCGGCCGAGGCAGATCACAGTGAGGCCCTCATGGCATTCACGCTGAGCATCGGTAAGTCGAGCCTGCTCGGGAACTACCGTGAGAACAACGAGGACTCGATCGACGTCAAGGCGTTCCCCGACCTGACTGTGTGCATCGTGGCCGACGGGATGGGCGGCCAGGCGGCCGGCGAGATCGCGAGCAAGCGGGCGGTCGAAATCATCCCCGCCGTGCTCCGCAAGACGCTCGCCCCGAGCCTCAACGGCGAGGGCGTGAAGACCGCGACCCGCCGGGCCATCGTCCAGGCCAACGAAGAAATCATGGCGATGGGCGCGCTCGACAAGGACATGAAGAACATGGGGACGACGGTCGTCCTCGCCGTCTGGCGGAAGGGGAACGAACTCTACGTCGCCGGCGTCGGCGACAGCCGGTGCTACCTCACCCGCGGCGGCAAGATCGAGCAATTGACGATCGACCACTCCCTGGCCCGCGCCCTCGTCGAGGCCGGCACCATCTCCGCCGCGGAAGCCAAGGACCACCGGTTCAAGAACGTCCTCTGGAAGTACCTCGGCAGCAAGGAAGTCGGCGAGGGGCCGGACGTCACCGCCGTCCCCCTCCAGGCCGGCGACCGGTTCGTGCTCTGTTCGGACGGTCTGACCGGACCCGTGACCGACGAGAACCTGCTCAACTTCATCCAGCAGCAGTCGGACATGCAGCAGTGTGCCGAAGGCCTCGGCCAGTTGGCGCTCGACTCGGGCAGCCGCGACAACGTGTCGTGCATCACGATCGAAGTGTCCGAGCAGTAATTCCACGCCGGAGCCGAGACGAACCGGGGCGGGGCGGGATCGGCCGATCCCGCCCCGCCCCGTTTTCTTCCGGCTCACAGCCCCAGGTCCGCCCCCCAGCCGGCGGGCTTCCGGACCCGGAGCAGGACCGTCGGGTTGACCGCCTCGAACCTCAGGCTTTCCAACTGCTCGACGCCGCGGGCGAGGTTCATCAGCAGCACGTCGACCGGCGGGGACAGCCGCTTCAGCACCTGATACGTCGCGTTAATCATCTCCAGGGTGCCGACGTTCGCGACGAGCCGGCCGCCGGGCCGCAGGGCGGCGAAGCTCGCTTCGAGGAGCCGGGCGACCTCCCCGCCGTTGCCGCCGACGAAGATCGCGTCCGGGCCGGGCAGGTCGCCGAACACGGCGGGGGCCGTGCCGAACACGGCCTTGAGGTTGCTGACGCCGAACTTCTCCGCGTTCGCCACGATCAGGTGGAAGTCCGCGGAGTCCTGCTCGATCGCGTACACCGTTCCCGGCGAAGTGAGTTGAGCCATCTCGATAGCGACGGAGCCCGAACCCGCGCCGACGTCCCAGGCCACGTCGCCGGGGTGGAGGTCCATTTGCGCGAGCGCCACCGCCCGGACTTCCGCCTGCGTGATGAGCCCGGTCTTCGGCCGCGTCTGGGCGAAGACCTCGTCCGGGTTGCCGAACCGGGCCAGCTTCGCGACCGGCCGCTGGGCGTCCGGCTGGTTCGGCTTTCGCCGCAGGATCAGGATGTTCAGCGGGTCGAACTTCAGGTCTTGCAGGTCGGCGAGTTCCGCCTGCGTGATGCGTTCGTCCTTCCCGCCGAGGTTTTCGCACACGACCGCGCGGAAGTACCCGATGCCGCGGGCGAGCAGTTCGCGGGCGATCCGGCCGGGCGGGTAGCTCTCGCTGGTGAAGAGCCCGACCGTCTCGGCCGAGCGGATCTTCGACACGACCTCGTCCAGCGACTTCGCGGACAGGTCCGTCAGGTACGCTTCCTCCCACGTTTCCTTCAGCCGGGCGAACGCGAGTTGCATGCTCGACACGTGCGGCACGACCTCGAAGTGCTCGGGGCCGACCTTCTCGCACAGGTACCGCGCGGTGCCGTAGAAGAGCGGGTCGCCGACCGCGACGATCGCCTGCCGGCGGGTGCCGAGGTTCGCCTTGATGCGGGCCACCACGTCCGGCAAATCCGCCCCGATGCGGATCCGCTCGGCGGTCAGTTCCGGCAGCAGGCGGAGGGCGGAATCGGAGCCGTACACGACCTGCGCGGCGGCCAGCACCTCGCGGGACCGGGCCGTCAACCCGGCCAGCCCGTCGGGGCCGACACCGACGATCGGGATCTTCGCGGACATGGGCTACTCTCGGGAAAGGAGCGATGCCTTGTGGTTAATTCTTTTCGGAGGCTTTCGGCAAGCTTCTTGTAGGGGGGGTCGAGCCGGCTTTGCGGCGAAGACCCACCGATACCGCAAGGACAATCGCCATGAACCAGTTTCTTGCGGGTGCGGTGGGTCTTCGCCGAAGCGGCTCGACCCACCCTACTGAGAGGCTTTCGGCAAGCTCGCGAACAGCAACCCGCTGCCGAGGACGGCGCTGAGCCCGGAGCCGATCAGGATGCCGCACTTGCCCGCGTCGAGGTGTTCGTCCCCGAGGCCGAGGTGGGCGATGAACAGCGACATCGTGAACCCGATCCCGCCGAGACACCCGGCCGCGACGAGCATCCGCAGCGTCACGCCGTCCGGAAGTTGCGCGAGCTTCAGCTTGACCGCGAGCAGGCTGAACGCCACGATTCCCAGCGGCTTTCCCAGCACCAGCCCGAGCGCGACGGCGACCGCGATGGGGTCCGCGACCGCGGCGGGGCGGAAGGCGACGCCCGCGTTGACGAGCGCGAACAGCGGCATGATCGCGAACCCGACCCACGGGTGGAGCGTCCCCTCCAGCCGTTCCAGCGGCGACGCCGATTCCTTCGCGGCGAACGCGAGCCGCTCGAAGTCGTGGTGCCCGACCTCGGCGGCGTCCCCCTCGGTCCGTTCCGCGGTCAGCCGGCCGAGCAGGTTCGCCATCGCTTGCTTCAGCGTCGCGCGGCCGACCCACGCCGACGCCGGCGTCATCAGCCCGAGCAGCACGCCCGCAATCGTCGGGTGGACCCCGGACCGCAGCACCGCGAGCCAGATCCCCGCGCCGACGGCGAGGTAGACCGGCACCGTCCGCACCCCGAGCCGGTTCAGCGAGTACACGATGCCGAACCCCCCGGCCGCCGCCCCGAGCGCGGTCGGGTCCGGGCTGCCGCTGTACACCGCCGCGATGACCAGGATCGCCCCGATGTCGTCCGCGATGGCCAGCGACAGGAGGAACACCTTCAACCCGATCGGCACCCGCGGGCCGAACAGGGCGAGGACGCCGACCACGAACGCGATGTCGGTCGCCATCGGGACGCCCCAGCCCTTTTCGCCGGGGGTACCGTGCATCAGCGCGAGGTACACCCCCGCCGGGGCGAGCATTCCCCCCAGGGCCGCGACCACGGGAAGAGCGGCTTTCTGCGGCGTGCTCAACTCCCCGGCAACGAGCTCCCGCTTGATTTCCAGGCCGACCACGAAGAAGAACAGCGTCATGAGCGCGTCGTTCACCCAGAAGTGCAGCGGCTCTTCGAGCGTGAACCGGCCGACCCCGACCCGGAACGGGAGTTCCCAGAAGTGGTGGAAGGCGTGCGCCGCCGGCGAGTTCGCCACGACGAGCGCAACCGCCGCACAAATGACGAGCACGACCCCGCTCGCGGACTCGATTTCGAGGAACCGGCGGAACGGCCGGGTCATCCGCTGGATGGGGGCCTTCGGCAGCGGAACGGTGGAGGGGAGGTCGGTGGGGGTCATCGGGCCTTCGGATTGGCGGCCGGAACTCGCGGCAAGCACGACGATTGTAACGATTCGGCCGGTCGCGCCGATCGGTGTGGTGTCGCCCGGACCGCGGGGGTAAGATACGGAAGTCGGCAGACCTCTCGACCACTCCTTCGCAAGGTGCGGGCCATGAACTCGGCACGGCTGTGGCTGGCGGCGGCGGTTGTCTCCTGCGGGCTCGGAACGGTCTCGGCCGCCCCCGTCCCCGCGGCCCCCTCGGACGAGCAGCTCAAAGAGCGGGCGCTCCAGCTCAACGAGTTGACCAACACCGAGGCGATGCAGGCGAAGCTGACCGAACTGCTCAAGGACAAGGACAACACCAGGGCCCTCGTCGAGTACGCCGCCAAGCTGCACAAGGAAGCCAAGGACAAGGACAAGCCGTTCAAGTTCAACGCGGCGATCGTCCTGGCCAAAGCCTCGCACAACCTCAAGCAAAACGACACCGCCGAGACGTTCTACTCCTTCGCCGCCACCGCCGCCACCCGGCTGCAGAGCGGGTCCAAGATGCTGCTCGCCTACGAGGGGCTGCTCGACCTGTACTGGGACCAGAAGAAGTTCAAGGACGTCGAGGAAGTCTGCCAGAAGCTGATGGAGGCCCGCGGCAAGGAGATCGACCAGGCGAAGCCGTTCGTGCTCGAAAAGCTCGTCCAGGCGAAGGCCAAGCAGGGGGACACCGACGAGGCCCTCCGCATGGCCGAGGGGCTGGTCCAACTCGACCAGGGCGGGTGGTACTTCCTGCAACTCAAGGGCTGGGTCCAGCGGGAGGCCGGCAAGATCGACGACGCCATCGCGACCTACGAGGACGTGATCGAGAAGGTCGAGGACGCCAAGGGGCTGAAGGACGACATGAAGACCCGGCTGAAGAAGAACGCCCGGTACATCATCAGCGGGCTGCACGTCGACAACAAGAACATCGACAAGGCCGCGGACCAGCTCAAGAAGCTCATCAAGGACGACCCCGAGAACCCGACGTTCTACAACGACCTCGGGTTCATCTGGGCGGACCACGACAAGAACTTCAAGGAGTCCGAGGAGTACATCCGCAAGGCCCTGGACCTGGACGCGAAACAGCGGAAAAAGTTGCTCGAAGAGGGGAAGATCGACGCCGTCGAGGCCGCCAAGGAGAACGCCGCGTACCTCGACAGCCTCGGGTGGGTGCTGTTTAAACAGGGCAAGAACAAGGAGGCGAAGAAGTACCTCCTCGAAGCGATCAAGGACAAGGAAGACGAGGAAGGCCAGCACATCGAGATCTGGGACCACCTCGCGGACGTCCACGTCGCCCTCGGCGAGAAGAAGGAAGCCGTCGACATCTGGACGAAGGCCCTGAAGTTCGACGACATCTCCAAGCGCGACGCCGAGCGGCGGAAGAAGATCACGGAGAAGCTCAAGAAGGTGAAGGCGGAACTGGCCAAGTCGGAGAAGTAAAGCGAAGAGATCGCTCACACAAAGCCACAAAGACACAAAGAATACCTTTCTTCTTTGTGTCTTTGTGGCTTTGTGTGAGATGTTGTTCGGATCCAGCCATGCTCCTCAACTGGTCGCATACAACCATCGCAGGGAAGCCCGCGGACGTCTTCGAGCCGGAGACGAAGCCGCGCGGGGCGGTGCTGTTCCTGCACCCCTACGGGCTGGAATCCCCGGCGACGAACGCCGTCTACACCGCGGAACTCGCGAAACACGGGCTCGCGTGCTGTGCCCCGTTCGGGGCGCACTCGTGGTGGGTCGACCGCGTGTGCCCGGAGTTCGACCCCACGCTCACGGCCGAGCGGCACCTGCTGGACAACGTGCTGCCGTGGATGCGGGCGAAGTGGGACGTTCCGGAGAACGCGGTCGCGGCGGCGGGGATCAGCATGGGCGGGCAGGGGGCGCTCCGGCTCGGGTTCCGGCACCCGGACCGGTTCCGCGTCGTCGCCGGGGTGGCGTCCGCGGTCGACTTCTGGGAACGCCACGGCACCGGGGCCGAGCTCGACGCGATGTACCCCACCCGCGAACGCGCCCGGCAGGACTCCGCGACGTTGCAGGTGAACCCGGCCCACTTCCCGCCGCACGTCTGGTTCGCGTGCGACCCCGCCGACGAAGCGTGGCACCGCGGCAACGACCGCCTCGCCGAGAAACTCACGGCGTTCGGCCTGCCGTTCACCGCCGACCTGGACACGTCGGCGGGCGGGCACTCGTGGGGTTACTTCGACGCCGTCGCGCCGGCGATGTTCGCGTTCGTCGCAGACGGACTGGCGAAGGAACGCCGCCGGCTGGTGTGAAGCGACGGGCACTTCTCCGCGTCGAACGGTTCCAGAAACCCGACGAACGTCGCCCCGCCGTCGGCCCACCGCGCCCCGTGCCCGGACGGCAGCCGCGCCTCGAAGACCACGTCGTGGGCGAAGTGCCCGAACACGTTCCACCACGTCCGCTCCGTCAGAATCCGCCGCACCACCGCGGCCGCCGCCTCGTTCTGCCCCGCGACCGGCCCGCGCGGCGTGCCCCAGAAGTGGTCTTTCGACCGACCGGCGTGCTTCGCCAGGGCCCGGGCCGCCACCGTCAGCGAATCGCGGTGTGCCCCCTGCGCCGCAGCCATCAGCTCGGCGACGGTCGGCGGGATGCCGGCGGCGTCGGTCAAGGTCGCGGGGGTGCGGCGTTGCCCGAGTAGGACCAGTAGCGCCGAAATTCCCGCGTGCTCGAACGCGGCCGCGAGTTCCGTCGGGGAACCGGATGCGACCGCGGCCCGGAACGGCTCGAACGCGGCGGCGTAATCCGGAAGGATTTCCGCCGCGAAGTGCGGCAGCGGCGGCGCGGCCGGAACCCCGATCGCGTGCCACTCCGCGAGGCGAAGCGCGATGGCGTCCAGGTGTTCCGGCACCAGGAGCCGGACATGCTCGGCCCGGAACCGCGGGGAAAAGTGGTCCGGGGACGGGGTCGGCACAGGCGATACAGTCGGCACGGGCGGCCTCCGGGCGGGCGGCTGGGGTCTCCGGGCGTACCCGTTCTGCCGGCCGTTCGGCGCGGCCCGCGGGCGTCCCGTCGAAAGTCCACAGACACCCGGTTGCGGGGGCGGGTTCAGTCGCTAGGATATGGCCTACTCGACTTCAGGGATGACTCGCCGTCCCCCGCGGGAAGGTCCGAACGGTGGCTACTCTTCTGGCCTCGAAAGGTTCGGCGATGGAAAAGTGGCTGTGTTACGGGGCCATGGGCGTCGCCGGGCTGATGGCGGTCGTCTTCCTCCTCGACCTCATCGTCGGGATTCCGTTCGGCGGCAAGCCGTTCGTGATCGGCGACGTGTTCGGGCTGCTCGCCAGCCTCGTCGTCGGCTACCTCGGGTTCAACGCCAGCCGCGACGTCAAGTAACCCCGCTCGTCCCTTCTCATCCCCCCGACCGGAGCGGGGCCACATCCTCAACCGCCGCGTCGAAAAACGCATCCTACCCGTCTCGCCCGTCGGCCCGTACCCTTTCCAGACGCAGTCCCCCTTTCCCGCAACCGCGAGACCGGCATGTCGTTCTTCCCTGACGTCCCCAAGATCCCCTACGAAGGCCCGGACAGCAAGAACCCGCTCGCCTTCCGCTACTACAACGCGAGCGAAGTCGTCGAAGGCAAGACGATGCGGGACCACCTGCGGTTCGCCGTCGCCTACTGGCACACGTTCCGCGGCACCGGCAGCGACCCGTTCGGCCCCGGCACGATGCACCGCCCGTGGGAGGACGGCACCGACTCCGTCGAGATGGCCCAGAAGCGCGTCCGCGTCGCGTTCGAGTTCACCGAGAAGCTCGGGGCACCCTACTACTGCTTCCACGACCGCGACGTCGCCCCGGAGGGGAAGACCCTCGCCGAGAGCAACAAGAACCTCGACGCCGTCGTGAAGGTGTTGAAGGAAGAACAGCAGCGCACCGGCATCAAGCTCCTGTGGGGCACCGCGAACCTGTTCAGCAACCCGCGGTTCGTTCACGGGGCGAGCACCAGCTGCAACGCGGACGTGTTTGCGTACTCCGCGGCGCAGGTGAAGAAGGCCCTCGAAGTGACGAAGGAACTCGGCGGCGAGAACTACGTCTTCTGGGGCGGCCGCGAAGGGTACATGACCATCACCAACACCGACCTGAAGCGGGAACTCGACCACTTCGCGAAGTTCCTGCACATGGCCGTCGATTACAAGAAGAAGATCGGGTTCACCGGCCCGTTCCTCATCGAGCCGAAGCCGCACGAGCCGACGAGCCACCAGTACGACTTCGACTGCGCCAACTCGCTCGCGTTCCTGCGGGCCTACGGCCTGGAGAAGGAGTTCAAGTTCAACGTCGAGACGAACCACGCGACGCTGGCGAAGCACACGATGGGGCACGAACTGGTGTACGCCAGCGCCCACGGGATGCTCGGCAGCATCGACGCCAACCGCGGCGACCCGCTCCTCGGGTGGGACACCGACCAGTTCCCGACGGACCTGTACCTGACGACGCAGACGATGCTCATCATTCTCAACCAGGGCGGGCTCGGGGCCGGCGGGTTGAACTTCGACGCGAAGGTTCGCCGCGAAAGCTTCGAGCCGATCGACCTCTTCCACGCTCACGTCGGGTCGATGGACGCCTTTGCCCAGGGCTTGAAGGCGGCCGCGGCGATCCGCAAGGACGGCTGGCTGGCGGACGTCATCAAGAAGCGGTACGCGAGCTGGGATACCGGCGTCGGGGCGGAGATCGAGTCCGGCAAGGCGTCGTTCGAGACGCTGGAAAAGTATATGCTCGAAAAGGGCAACGCCGCCCCGAACGAGTCCGGGCGGCAGGAACTGATCGAGAACCTGTTCAACCGCTACTTCCGCTGAGTGGACTTGCCAGGCTTCTCGTCCCGCCCGCGGCCGTCGAGCCACGGGGCCACGATGTCGCGGGCGTCTTCGAGGAGTTCGTCGGCCGTCGCCGGCTTCTTGACCAGGGCTTTGACGAAAGCCACCGCCGGGGCTCCGACATCCTTCGTGACGTACTTCACGACGGATCCGACGTAGCGGTAGCAGGTGTAGATGTTCGTCCACAGTTCCCGCGACTTGGCCGTGTGGGCGGTGGTTACGCGTCCGACCGGTTGAAACGTGTTCGCTGCGGGCGGAGACTGGGCGGGTGCGGCCGCGGTCGTCAAGATGACGACGAGCAGCGGGATGGTGGTCCGGAACATGGTGCCGACTCCGTCTGTGCTATGGGAAGTCCGCAACCCGTGCGGACGAAAGGTTTTGGGGTGCGAGGCACTCGCACGGACTGACCTCCAGCAAAGTCGAGGCCAAAATGGGCAAGCAGCACACCCCGGCGTTTCTGGCGATCGTGCAGGATGCGAAGTCGCGCGTGAAGGAGTGCGGGGTCGAGGACGTGAAGCGACGGCTCGGCGGGGGCGAAAAGTTCTTGCTCGTCGACGTGCGGGAAGAGAGTGAATTCGCCGCCGGGCACCTGCCGGGTGCGGTTCACATCGGCAAGGGCGTCATCGAACGCGACATCGAGCGGAAGGTTCCGGACACCGCGACGCCGCTGGTGCTTTACTGCGGCGGCGGGTTCCGGTCCGCTCTGGCCGCCGACGCGGTGCAGAAGATGGGGTACACGAACGTCGTCAGCATGGACGGCGGCTGGACGGCGTGGGTCAAGGCGGGCAACCCGGTCGAAAAGCCGGGGTGACGCCCGCGCCGGGTCAGTGCCTTTGCACGGCCACGAACAG
>ERZ1066121.2813-NODE-2813-length-10517-cov-7.413879_pt1 | contig 10517 bp, 8 predicted proteins | sample MGYA00382768_ERZ1066121 | MGnify/ENA primary metagenome ERZ1066121 (study PRJEB33369, sample SAMEA5778351) | biofilm metagenome | biome: Industrial cooling water; feature: Water cooling tower basin; material: Biofilm | place: United Arab Emirates | collected... | reverse complement strand
GCCTAGATCTACGGCGCGTTCGATGGCTGGGAAGTCGGTTAGGTCGTCGCCGATGAAGATCAGAGATCTCGCTTCGCTGCGGGCGAAGATCTCGTCGAGGGCTTTGCGCTTTTCGCCTACCTCGATCTCGACTTCGCAAAGGGCGCGGCCTTCGCGTAGGTGCAGGCCTAGGCTGCGGCCGAGGGTGGCGGCTTCGGCGAGGAGAGCGGTTGCGGCGGCTTCGTCCTTCGCGGCGAGTTCGCGGACGTGGATGGCTGCGGCTGCGGGTTTGCGCTCGACGAGTACGCCCAGGGGCTGCTTTTCTTGGGCCCAGGCCCAGAAGCGGTCTAGGGCTTCTTGCTGGGCTTCACTCGGGGCGTAGGGGGGGAAGTCTTCGCCGGGCGGCGCGATTCGGCGTCCGTGTTCGACGGCGCGAAAGGCTTCGGGCAGGTCGATGACCAAGGCCAAGGAGTCGGCGGCGCGTCCGGTGATTAAGGCGACGCGGTAATCACGGTGGGCGAGCAGCGTGCGCAGGGTGGCTTGGGTTTCGGGGGCGACGCGTGCCTTCCACGGGTCGTTGACGATGGGCGCCAGCACTCCGTCGACGTCGAGGGCGACGAGCAAGGGACGCGGCAGGCGAGCGAGGGCCTCGAGCAGGGCGGGGTTCATCTCAGGCTCTCTTTCCCAGCTCGACCAAGGAGGTTAGGCAACCTTCGGCCCAGCGGTGTACGTCCAAGGCGCGCACCGAGGCACGCAACGCCTTCATGCGCTCTTGGGCGCGCTCGGGGTTTTGCCGCAAAGCCTCGAAGATGCCCCGCTCCATATCGAGCTTGTCGTAGGGGTTCACCAGGATGGCCTCTTTGAGGTAGTCGGCGACGCCGGCGAACTCGCTCAAGACCAAAGCACCGTCGTCGCGAGTGCGCGCGCTCACGTACTCTTGCGCCACCAGGTTCATGCCGTCGCGCAAGGAGGAGACCCATACGGCGTCGGCGAGGGCGTAGAGCGCAAAAAGCGTGTCGCGGTCGACGTGACGGAAGAGGCAGTGCACCGGCGTATGGCCGATCTCGCCGAAGCGCGCGTTGATGGCGCCCACCAGCTGATCGATCTCGTTTTTCAGTCGACCGTAAGCCGGCACATCGGTGCGGCTCGGCACCAAGATCTGCAGGTAGACGCATTCGTCGCGCATCGAGCGATGCGTGCGCAAGAGGTGGTCAAAGGCGCGCAGACGCTCGACGATGCCTTTGGTGTAATCGAGACGGTCGACGCCAAGGATCAGCTTGCGGCCGCCGAAGCGCAGGCGAATCTCCGCCGCGAGGCGCTGGATCGCCGCGGTGTTCACCAGGTCTTCGCTCTCCTGCACCGGGATGCCGATGGGCGCCACCATGACCTGCACCGTACGCCCGTCGCCTTCGGCACGCAGCGCGTTTTGGTCGACCTTCCAGTGGCTGAGGCGCGTCACCGCACGCAAAAAGGCCTCGGCATAGCGCCGGCAGTGGAAACCCAAGATGTCGGCGGAGAGCAAGCTCTCGAGGATCTGTTTGCGCCAAGGCAAAATGCGGAAGTCGTCGAAGGCGGGCCAAGGCACATGGCAAAACCACGAGATGCGCGCCGTGGGGCGCGCCCGCCGCACCTCACCGGGCACCAGCATCAAATGGTAGTCGTGCACCCAGAGGAAGGCGTCTTCGCTGGTGACTTTGAGGAGGCGTTCGGCAAAGAGGCGATTGACCTTCTCGTAACGCTCCCACGCCACCTCGGCGACGGGCGTGGTCGGCGCGAAGCCGTGCAGCACAGGCCACATCACTTCGTTCGAGATCTTGGCGTAATATTCGCGATAGTCGGTCGGGCTGAGCGGCACCCCTTCGACGCGATAAGGGAGCTCGGGCGGCGTCTCTTCGTGCTCTTGCTCGCTATGCCGCGACGAGAGCGGCGAGGCATACACCCATACGCCTTCCTGGGCGCGCAAGACGGGGTCGAGGGCAGTGACCAAACCGCCGGGCGCACGCACCCAACGGCTGCGGCCACCGCTCACCTCGAGGGAATAGGGACCGCGGTTCGATACGATGGCGAGATTGCTGAGCTTTAGCTCATTCATGCTCCTGTATAACATGGAGACCACCTGCGACCAGGCTGGTCGTCGAAAATACCGTGCCAGGTGGATACGAGCTCAAGGCATCGACGCGGCCTCTCAGCGCGTCTGCGAGAGCCCGGAGCTTTGCCCCGAAAGCCGCGCCAAGAGCGCGTTCGTGATCGCCTCGACCTCTTCGTGATCGGGCGTCTCTTCGATCGTGATGCCGTATTCGCAGAGCGCCTCTTCCGGCAAACCCTCGAGGAAACGGCTGGGCGCTAGAGGCTGCGTCCGGCCACGCATCGAGCGATGTGCAGGCCGCATGAGGTAGAGGATATCCTGCGCCCGAGTCACGCCGACGTAGAAGAGCCGCCGCTCCTCCTCGATGTCGGCGCCCTGCACATCGGTGACTTTGGGATCGGTGGTGCGGCTGTGCGGCAAGATGCCTTCGACGCAGCCCACCAAAAACACGACGGGGAACTCCAGACCTTTGGCCGCGTGCAAGGTCGAGAGCGTCACCGCGTCGCGGGCCGCCTCTTCTTCGGCCGGCAAGCGCAAGCTCAAGCGCGCCAGGAAGGAGGCGAGCGTCGTCTTGTCGCCGCCTTGCGATTGCTCGAAACGTTCGATGCTGCGCAGCAAAAAGTCGAGGTTCTCGCAGCGCCGCGTGCCGGCCGCCCCGCGGTTGAGCGCGAGGAGGTCTTCGCGAAAGCCGACATCGTCGAAAAGCGCGCGCGCCGTTGTCGCCAAAGTCTGTCCGCGCTGCAATGCCTGCTCGGCGCGCTCGAAGGCAAAATGCAGATCGCGCGCCCCGCGCAACGCCGGCGCCGGCAAGCCTGCAATCTCGGGCGCGATGCCGAGCACCTGACGCAGGGAGAGGTTCCGCGCCCGTCCCACATGCCCCATCTTCTCGAGCGCCGCCGGTCCGATGCCCCGCGGCGGCGTCGCGATGGCCCGGCGCATCGAGAGATCGTCTTTGGGATTCAAGAGCACGCGCAGGTAGGCGAGCGCATCTTTGACCTCTTTGCGGTCGAAGTATTGCGTACCGCCGAGCAGACGGTAGGCGAAGCCCTGCACGCGCAGCTCCTCCTCGAGCAGCCGCGCCTGCAGGTTGGAGCGGTACAAAATGGCGATGTCGCGCAGGCGATAGCGATCCCGCGTCAGCGCTCGGATCTCACGCGCCACCATGCGCGCCTCTTCGGCCGCATCGCGCGCGACGCAGAGACGCACCGCTTCACCGCTGCCGCGAACGGCACGCAGCTCCTTGCGCATGGCTTCGGGTTTGTTCGCGCCGCTCACGGCATTGGCCACGGTGAGGATGGGCGCAAACGAACGGTAGTTCTCTTCCAGCGTAACGATGCGCGTGCCGGGGAAGTGCTTGGGAAACTCCAGGATGTTGCGCACATCCGCGCCGCGCCAACCGTAGATGGCCTGGTCGTCGTCGCCGACGACGCAAACATTGCCGAGGCCGTTGGTAAGCATCTTCACCAGCGCCAGCTGCGAGCGGTTGGTGTCTTGGAACTCGTCGATGAGCAGGTGACGAAAACGCTCCCGCCAACGCGCCTGGAGTTCGGGACGCTCCTGCAACATGCGCACGGGCAAGACGACCAAATCGTCGAAGTCTACCGCCCGCATCGTGCGCAGCGCCTCGTCGTAACGCGGGTAGATCTCGCGCGCGACGGCGTCGTATTCGAAATCCGATTCGGGCACGGCCTCGGGCGCGACCAGAAGGTTTTTCCACGAGGAGATGCGCGCCGCGACCGCCGCCACATCGAGGTCACGCTCGCTCACTCCGGCGCGCTTGACCAGGTCGCGGATCAAACCGACGCTGTCGCCCTGGTCGAAGATGACGTAGCGGTCGTCGCCCCAGTAGCCACGCGCCTCCTCTGTGAGGAAACGGGCGCCAAAGCGGTGGAAGGTCGACAGCCAAATCTTGCGCGCCCTGGCCTCACCCACCATCGCGCCGACGCGCTCGGCCAGCTCCTCGGCCGCCTTATTGGTGAAGCTCACCGCCAGGATCGCCTCGGGCCGCACGCCGCGCTCCAGCAAACGCGCGATGCGGTGCGTAATCACCCGAGTTTTGCCGCTGCCCGCGCCGGCCAGAACCAGCAAGGGTCCCTGTTCGTGGTCGACCGCCGCCTGCTGTGCTGGGTTGAGACTGGGCATGGCCGCTTGGGCTAACCCCGCGCCCCTCTGCCTTCAAGCCGAGACCACCGGCAACGAGCGCTTGCCCGTCTAGCAGGGCTGCATTAGGCCGGTGGCGCTGTGAATCCGGAATCTCGCTCCCTCGAAACCCTCGCCATCCACGCCGCGCAAGACGTCGACACGACCACCGGCGCCGTCATGCCCTCGATCGTCGTCTCCTCGACTTTCGCCCGCCCGCATCCGGAGCAGCCGCGCGCTTTCGCCTACGCGCGCAGCAACAACCCCACCCGGCAAACCCTCGAGCAATGCTTGGCCGCCCTCGAAGGCGCCCGCCACGGCCTGGCTTTCGCCTCCGGCTGCGCCGCCGTCTCGACCCTGCTGCAAATGCTCGAGCCCGGGCAACGCCTCATCGCCAGCCCCGACCTCTACGGCGGCACCTACCGCATCCTCGAGCAGGTCATGGCCCCCAAAGGTCTCGAGATCCGCTGGGTCGACCTCTGCGATCTCGAAGCCCTCGATGCCGCCCTGGCCGAAGGTCCCTGCGCCTACGTCTGGGTCGAAACCCCGACCAACCCTCTGCTGCGCCTGGTCGATCTCCGCGCCCTCAGCGAAAAAGCCCACCGCCACGGCGCCAAAGTCGTCCTCGACAACACCTTTGCCACTCCGGTCCTGCAAAGGCCCTTCGAGCTGGGCGTCGATTTGGTCCTGCACTCGACCACCAAATACCTCAACGGCCACAGCGATATGATCGGCGGCGCCATCCTCACCTGCGACGATGCGCTGGCCCAGAAACTGCGCTTCTTGCAGAACGCCTTGGGCGCCGTCCCCTCCCCCTTCGACTGCTTCCTGCTGCTGCGCGGCATCAAAACCCTCTGCGTACGCATGGAGCGCCATTGCCAAACGGCCTTGCGCCTGGCCGAGTGGCTCGAGGCCCGCCCCGAAGTCGAGACGCTCTACTACCCGGGCCTGCCCTCGCATCCCCAACACGCGCTGGCCAAGCGGCAAATGAAGGGCTTCGGCGGCATGATCAGCCTGCGCCTCAAAGGCGGCTGGCGCGCGGCGGAATCGGTGCTCAGCCGGCTGCGCCTCTTCGCCCTGGCCGAGAGCCTCGGCGGCGTCGAATCGCTGGTCTGCCATCCCGCCAAAATGACCCATGCCGCTTTGCCCGCCGAGCTCAAGGCACGTTTGGGCATCGACGAGGGGCTGATCCGATTCTCGGTGGGCCTCGAATCCTTCGACGATCTGCGCGCCGACCTCGAACGCGCCCTGGGCGAGGAAAGTTCCTAAAACACGCGCCGTTATGGTATCGTCACGCTATCCATGGGGAGGCAGGCGATGAAGCGATGCGGCGCGGTGATGGGGATCTTCGTCTTGGGTTGGCTGACGAGCGCCTGCGGCGGGGGCGATAAGGCGGTCGCCGACTTCGCCTACGAGGTCCGCTGCGGCCAGACGAGCGGCTGCTTCGGCCTAGGCGCACGGCAATTCCGCGCCAAAGACGGCCAAGACGACCTCTCGATTTCCTGCGAAGTCAACGAGCTCAATGACGACAGCTGGCTCCTTGAGTTCAGCGTGCAATCCGCCGAATACGGCCTGCGCGTACGCGATCTCGCCGTCCCGAAGGCCGGCGGCGCGCCGACCGGAACCTCCTGCCGCGTCACCGTGCGCGAAAATACCGACAACCTCTACGAAGGTCCCTGCGGCGCCTCGATTCAGCCCTGCAGCCTGACGGGTGTCAGCTTCTCCTCGGGCGGCGTCCAAGGCAACCTGGTCTGCACGGGCATTCCTTCGGTCGTCGACCAAACTCAAGTGCGCGACATCACCGCGACCGGCTCGGGCAACCAAGGCACCCCCTTCCAGTTCCGCTTCACCTCCTGCGCAGGCCTCTAGCCTGCGGCCGCGCCCTCGCGCCTCAATCCTCCTCGAGGAAAGAAGCGTCGCCCTCCTCTTCCCCGCAGAGCGCCGCACGAACGAGCTCGAGAAAACGAACTCGCCCAATCACACGGAGTGATAGGTCGTCGACGTTGTCACGGGCGTAGGCAAATTCGCTAGGAAAGGGCGTTGGCCGGTAGATCAACGCCGCCTTGCACCCTCGTTTAGGGGTCCGGAGGGCAGGCCCGTGAATCCGCCGCAAGGAGCTTCCGTCGGCGAAGAGCTGCGGCGCAAATTCTTTAGGCATCCCAGCTTCCGCTTTCCTAGCGTCGATCCCGAGGTAGAGGTAGTCGTAGAGCACGCCGCGGAGCGCCTCGCAGACCGGCTCGATGGCGCCTTCCTCGTCGTACTCTTCTTCTTCGGGCCCAGCCGCCTCATCGAGGTCCTCAGCCTGCGCGCGCGGCTCGGCGTCCGCGCCGGCTGGCGAAGGAGAGAAGCTGCCGATGAAGTCCTCCGCGATCTCCTCGGCATCGTAGGCGCGCGCGTAGGCGACGGAATCGGCTGTCTGCCGACCCTCGACGCGGACCAAGGTACGCCAGATCTCTTCGCGTAGCTCCGCGAGGGTGCTCTTGCCCGCCGGCTCTTCGAGCTGCGCGCTCGGCGTCGAAGCCGAACAGGCCGCGGCGCAGAGCCCGAAGAAGATCGGAGAAGCGAAATTCCAGCGCCTCCACTTTCTCACGCTTCCCTCCCTTTCCGGTATGCTGCGTCACGCTCAGCAATAAACGGGCCGCCGCCGAATCTCGCGAGATTTGGCGAAAAAGAGCCCTGAGCTCCTCAGAGCGCGACCGCGAGCGAAAGCGTACCCGCCACCCGGATGAAGCCTGTATCGGCCACCGCGATGTCGTTGAGCGAGAAGCGCTGACGTCGAAGCGCGATCTCCGGGCCGACCGCAGCGCGCAGCCACAGCCTCTTCGAGAGATCGAATCGTCCTTCCGCCCCCAACGAGAGGAAGGGCGCGGCATCGGTCGAGCTCCCCACAGTCTCGCCTGCGGTGATGCCCTCGCTGCGAAAGACGCGCACGAGTAGCCCGGCGAAGGCTCCGAGGTGCAAACGTCCCGCCCGGTACCCGCCGTGTGCGCTCAGAAATGGCGTCCACTCCCCGATGGTGACCCGCCCCACGCCCGCTTCCTCGGCCTTTAGGCGCGAGGGCATGCGGAGCCCGAGAGAGCCGGCGACGTAGCCGTGTTCGCGGATGCGGTAGTCGAGCCGGCCGTTGGCGAAGAGCCCGTATTGCAGGTCGAGGCTGCCGCCTTTGCTGGCCAGCAAAAGCCCCGCCTCGAGCGCCACCTGCACAGGACTCGGCGGCTCGGGGGCTTTGGCTTTGGCGACCTTGGGCGGAGGGGGACAAGGCGCGGGCTCGCTTTTGGGCTTGGCCGGCGCTTTTGGCTCGAGCGTCAGCGAAGAGCTGTCTTTTTCACGCATCACGCTGCTCTCGAGCACCTCGTGCGTTTTGATCGCCAACCCGCGCTCCTCTTCGGGTCCGCCCTCGCCAGGAACGTTCATCACCTCGACGAGGACCCGTCCGCTCCGCGCCGCCACCACGTAAAGCAACCACTCGCCCCGCTGCCCAGAGGGCTCGAGCCAAAGCCCGACATCGGCCTTCTCGCGCCGCACCGTTTGGATCGCCGAATCCACCCGCAGGGCGAGCGGACCGCTGGCCAGCCCAAAGGCCGGCCGCACATTCGCCTGGTCGGAAAACTGGATCTGCAGCGCCTGCTCGAAACCCTGCGCCCTCCGTTTGCCCGCGCTCGCTAGCACCAAGACCTGCAAAGCTTTGTCTTGGCCCAGAAGGGTCGCGGGAGAGAAAAGAAGCCAAAGGCCTAGGCAAATACGCGCAAAAGGCAGCGCCGACCTGCGAGAGGGCATGGGCTCTCCCTACCACATCGCGGCCGAGACGCGATACGAGCCTGAGGAGGCCCACTTAGGATTCGAGTGCGCGAGCGATGAGCTCCCCCAAGGTCGTCAGCGCCCGATCCAGGGTCGGCGTGGCCGGCACCGCGCAGTTGAGGCGGAGATAGTTCGAGAAGCGGCCGGTGGGTGAAAACATCACGCCAGGCGCGACGCTGATCTGCTGCTCGGCCGCCTGCTGGTGGATTTGCAAGCCGTCGACCTTGGAGGGCAACTCGACCCAGAGCACATGCCCGCCCTGAGGCTGCGACACCTTCACCCCTTCCGGGAAACATTCGGCGACGCGCAGCCGCATCGCGTCGACCCGCGCCGAATAGCTGCGGCGCAGCCGGCGCAAATGCCGATCGAAACGCCCACTGGCGAGATATTCGGCGAGCGCCAGCTCGGGCAAAACCGAACCGCCCACACTGCTCGCGACTTTGAGCTGCACGACCTTGTCGCGGAAGCGGCCTGGCGCCACCCAGCCCACGCGCAGGCCGGGGGAGAGGGTTTTGCTCACCGACGCGCAGTAGAGCACCAAGCCGGCGCGGTCGAAGGATTTGAGGGTGGAGGGGCGCGCGACCTCGAATCCGAGTTCCCCGTAGACATCGTCCTCGACGATCGGGATCTCGAGCGAGTTGAGCAAGGCGACGAGCTCGGCCTTGTGCGCATTGGGCATGAGGTGCCCTAAAGGGTTGCCGAAGTTGGCGCTTAAGGCACAGGCGCGCACCTCGCCCTGACGGAGCACCTGGCGCAGGTGGCCGAGATCGATGCCCGACCGTGGATCGGTGCGCACTTCGATCGCCCGCAAGCCGAGCGCCGCGAGCACTTCGAGCAGACCAAAATAGGTCGGCGACTCGACGACGACCGCATCGCCCGGCGAGGTCACGGCGCGCAGGGCCAGGTAGACGGCCTCTTGTGCGCCATGCGTGATGACGAGCTCGTCGGGACGCAGGATGCAGGCCGAGTCGAGCAGACGCGCGGCCAGCTCACGCCGCAGCCGGGGATGCCCGGGCACGAGCGAATAGCCATGGCTCTCGGCTTTGTGGCGCGCGACCTTGCTCAGCAAGCGACCCAGCTCGAGCGTCGGCATGAAGGAGGGGTCGGGGAGCGCGCAGCCGAGTTTGACGAAGTCGTCGCGACTGGCGTTTTCGCTGAGGCGCACCGCCAAGGAGCGAACCTCGACGGCCGCTTCGGAGGCCTCCTTCGAGGGCGGCAGCGCCCGCAGCTTCTGATGCGGCTTGATGCCCGCCCGGACGTAGTAGCCGGACTGCGGCCGAGCTTCGATCAGCCCCCGCGCTTCGAGCAAGCGGTAGGCGTGCAAGACGGTCGAGACGCTGACCGACCACTGCCGATGCAACCGCCGCACCGAAGGGATCCGGTCGCCAGGGCGCAAGGTGCGGCCTTCGATCATCGCCTGCAGTCGCGCGGCGACGCCCTCGTAGAGAGGCTGCGAGCCTGCAGCGAGAGCCGAGCCTCGCGGCCATGGACTTTCGCCCTCCGCCGCGGACCGAGCCCGCAAGAGTTTGAGCTTGGCGGGCATGGTATCGCTCCCCCCTCCTGCTGCAGAAGGCTATCCCCAAACCTGGGCCGTGGGCAGGCACAGATCGCAAAGGCGTCGAGGGGTACAGTTTGCCCGAACTGTACCCCTTCGCCAGTCGAAGGACTGCGTCTTACGGGAGGCGAGGAGAGTGCTTAGCTTAGGGAGACGATGCTTCCGGCTTTCCTCTACCTCGCCTTCGTGGCGACCTGGTCCGCGCTCAGCCTCCTCACGATGGCATGCTGGCTCTATTGGAGTCTGCGCTCCAATCCTTTCGGGCCCGGTCCTGCTCAGCGGCAAATGCCATTGAGACAGAGCTGTCCCGCCGCACAATCGCGAGGCAGCGAGCAGTTGCTGCCGACGTTGCGCGGGCTGACGCAGAGACCGTAAGGCAAAGGCGCCGCCGGCAAACACTGCGAGAGGTTGGGATCGACCATGGCGCAATCGAAGTAGCCCTGGCCGCAAGGCGTACGGCACTGCCCTTCGACGCAGAGATGCTGACAGCCTTCGCAGGTATTGAGCTGACGGTCGTCGTTACGGCAAAGGCCTTGGTCGCAGTAGCGCCCCGCGCCGCAGTCGGGATCGCCCGAGCAGGCCTCGTAGCAGCGACCATCGATGCAGGCGCGGTTGCCGGCGCCGCAGTCGGAGGCTTGCTGACAGCTATTGCCCGGCGCCGGGCGACAGACGTTGAGCTGCGTGTCGCACTGGTAACCCGAAGGGCAGTTCGGGTTGGCCGCGCTGCAAAGGGGAAGGCAGGCGCCGTTTAGGCAGGCGCGCTTCGAGATGTCGCCGCAATCGTCGGCGAATCGGCAACTGACGCTCTTCGCGCGGCATTGCCCCTCGATGCAGTTGTAGTTCGGGTCCTCGCATTGCCCTGTAGCCGAACAGTCGCAACTACCGCTGCCACAACGTGGCGCGAGGACGCAGGCGCCGTCTTTGCACCAGAGGTTGGGGTTGTTGCAGTCGGCGCTGCGC
>ERZ1066121.2811-NODE-2811-length-10518-cov-12.093281_pt1 | contig 10518 bp, 10 predicted proteins | sample MGYA00382768_ERZ1066121 | MGnify/ENA primary metagenome ERZ1066121 (study PRJEB33369, sample SAMEA5778351) | biofilm metagenome | biome: Industrial cooling water; feature: Water cooling tower basin; material: Biofilm | place: United Arab Emirates | collected... | reverse complement strand
TCGAGGATGCGCTTGGCGATGACGTTGAGCATCACTTCGCTCGTCCCGCCCTCGATCGAATTCGCCTTGGTGCGCAGCCAGGCCTTCGCCGGCTTGCCGCCCTCCGTCGCCTCGCTCTCCCATTCGAGCGCGCGGCTGCCGCCGACCGCCATCACCAGCTCGTGGCGGCGCTTGTTCAGCTCGGTGCCGGCATATTTCATCATGTTGGGCTGGGCGGGATGCGCCTTGCCGACCTTGATCTCGTCGAGGAACTTCTCGCCCATCGCCGCATAGGCCAGCGCGTCGACATCGAACATGGCGAGCTCGGCGCGCAGGACGGGGTCGATCTCGTCCCCGGTCCTGGCGGCATGGCGCTTCATCGCCGCGCCGATCGCCGCCTGCCGCTCGCCGCCATCCGCGCCCGAGATCATCTCGCGCTCGTGGCCGAGGAGATATTTCGCCACATCCCAGCCGCGGCCCACCGTGCCGACATAGGCCGGCACGTCATCGCCGTAGGACTTGGGCACGCTCACATTGTCGAAGAAGGTCTCGCAGAAGGGCGAGGAGCCGGAGATGAGCTTGATCGGCTTGGTCGTGACGCCTTCGGATGCCATGTCGAAAAGCATGAAGGTGATGCCGCCATACTTGTTCTCCTTGTCGGTGCGCACAAGGCAGAAGATCCAGTCGGCCTGATCGGCGTAGCTGGTCCAGATCTTCTGGCCGTTCACGGTCCAGTGATCGCCGCCATCCTCGCCGAAGGTCTGCAAGCTGACGAGGTCGCTGCCCGAGCCCGGCTCCGAATAGCCCTGGCACCAGCGGATTTCCCCGCGCGCGATCTCGTTGAGGAACCGCTGCTTCTGCCCCTCGGTGCCGAAGTGCAGCAGCGCCGGGCCGAGCATCCAGATGCCGAAGCTGCTCAGGGGCGGGCGCGCGCCGATGCGCCCCATTTCCTCGCGCAGCACCTTGGCTTCCGGCGCGCTGAGGCCCGCGCCGCCATATTCCTTGGGCCACATCGGCACGGTGTAGCCTTTGGCGATGCACGCCTCGAGCCATGCCTTCTGCGCGTCGTTCTTGAAGGTGGCGTTGCGGCCGCCCCAGTAGATATCGTCCTCGCCGCGCACGGGCTCGCGCATTTCGGGCGGGCAGTTCGCCTCCAGCCAGGCGCGGGTTTCGGTGCGGAATTGTTCAAGATCGGCCATGACCGACTCTCCTCTCTCGTCTCTCGCTTGACGCTTACGTTAGGAGCATTTCGCGAAGGCGCGCAAGCGTCCTCAGCATCGGCCGCGATGCCGTAGCGTAAGGCGCGCAGGCGTTGACGCAGGGCGCAATCGGTCTAGGTTCGCAACCGATTATGGGAGACACCGAAGTGGCCGCAAACGGCGGATCGTCATGCTGCACCGCAAGGCGCGGATGAGCCTGGTGGCAGGGCCGCTGCCGTGGCGGCTCAAGGCAATGCACGGCTTCGGCGCGGTCGCCTTCGGGGTGAAGGATGGCGGCTTTTCGTTCTTCCTGCTGCCGTTCTACAATCTGGTGCTGGGGGTGGATGCCGGGATCGTCGGTGCGGCGCTGGCGACCGCGCTGATGATCGATGCGGCTGTCGATCCGCTCATCGGGCACTTGTGCGATCGCACCTACACCCGCTGGGGCCGCCGCCTGCCATGGCTCTACATCGCGCCGGTGCCGCTGGCGCTGGCCTGGGCGCTCTTGTGGTCTCCGCCTTTCACCGGCGTTCCGACCTTCTGGGAAATCGTCGCGCTGGCCGTGGGCGTGCGGCTGCTGCTGTCGGCCTGCGAGGTGCCATCGATCAGCATGGTGCCCGAAATCACCGACGACTATGTCGAACGCACCACGCTGTTCCGATACCGCTATCTGTCAGGCTGGCTCGGCGGGTTGGCGATGTCGATTCTGGCCTTCACGGTGTTCCTCCCGACGCCGCAGTCGCAGCTGCAGCCTGAAGGTTATGCGGTGTTCGGGATGGTGGGTGCGGTGGTGATCCTGGTGTCGGTGATCGGCTCTGCGGCGGGCCAGCACCCCTATGTCGCGCGCCTGCCCGACAGCGCCCCGCCGCCGTTCTCGCTGGCCCGGGCTTTCGGCGAAATCTTCGACGCTTTCCGCGAACGCGCTTTCGTGATCTTCGCGGCGGGCGCGCTGGCGGCCCATGTCAATGCCGGGCTGACCCTGTCGGTGACGCTCTATGTCACCCGCTACATCTGGCAGTTCAGCGAACTTGCCTTCAAGCTCTACCCGCTGGCGCTGGGCCTTGCGGTGGTGCTGATGTTCCTCGTGGTCGGCCCGCTCCACCGCCGCTTCGGCAAGCCGCTGAGCGGTGCAGGCGGATCGCTTGTCACGCTGGCGATCGGCGGCGTGCCCTATGTGCTGTTTCTCGGCGGATTGTGGCCGGAGACCGGATCGACCCTGTCGACCGGGCTGTTCATGGGGTTCATGTTCGTCGCTAACACGTCCGGTGTGATCACGATCATCTCTGCCACCTCGATGGTCGCCGAGGTCGTCGAGGCCTACGAGGAGCGCACCGGCAAGCGCGCCGAGGGGACGTTCTATGCCGGCAACTGGCTGGTGACCAAGGCGGCCACCGGCGGCGGCATCCTGCTTACCAGCCTGATCGTGGAGATCATCGGCCTTGCGCCGGGCACCACGCAAGCGGCGGTCGCACCCGAGGTGGTGCGCAATCTGGCGATTGCCTACCTGGTCACGGCGGCGCTGCTGGCGTTGACGGCGGCCTTCTGGCTCGCTCGCTTCCCGATCACCCGCGCCGATCACGAGGCCCGCGTGGCTGCGCGGATCGCCCGCGAACGTGGTCCTGCGGGGGTCGCCGGGCCGTGAAAATGAGAGCTTGGCGGGGTGCGAAGGCTCTGCCACGGTCGCACGAGGATTCGATTGCAAATAAGGACGAGAGGAACCCCCATGGATTTCGAACCCACCGAGCGGCAGGCCTATTGGTCGGGCCGGGTGCGCGATTTCATCGAGCAGCACGTGCGGCCCAACATGGATGTCTACAAGACGCAGGACGCCGAGGGCGATCGCTGGAAGGTGATCCAGATCATCGAGGACAAGAAGAAGCTCGCCAAGGAAGCGGGCATCTGGAACCTCTTCATGCCGCCGCGCAACGACAGCCACCATCACGTGGACGACACCTTCGAATTCGACGGGCCGGGCCTCACCAACCTCGAATACGCCCTGTGCGCCGAGGAAATGGGCCGCATCGGCTGGGCCTCGGAAGTGTTCAACTGCTCGGCGCCCGACACCGGCAACATGGAGGTGTTCCACCGCTACGGCACCCGCGAGCAGAAGGAGGAGTGGCTCCGCCCGCTGATGAACGGCGAGATCCGTTCGGCCTTCCTGATGACCGAGCCCTACACCGCTTCCTCGGACGCGACGAACATCGAGACCCGCATCGAGCGCGACGGCGATCACTACGTCATCAACGGGCGCAAGTGGTGGTCCTCGGGCCTCGGCGATCCGCGCTGCAAGGTCGCGATCGTGATGGGCAAGACCGACTTCAACGCCCAGCGCCACGCCCAGCAGTCGATGGTGCTGATGCCGATCGACACCCCCGGGGTGAACATCATCCGCCACCTGCCCGTCTTCGGCTATGACGATGCCCCGCACGGCCACATGGAAGTCGAGATGAAGGACGTGCGCGTCCCCGTCACCAACATGCTGCTGGGCGAAGGGCGCGGGTTCGAGATCGCGCAAGGCCGCCTCGGGCCGGGCCGCATCCATCACTGCATGAGGACCATCGGCGTCGCCGAAGAGTCGCTGGCCAAGATGTGCCGCCGGTTGCAGGAGCGCGAGGCCTTCGGAAAGCCCGTCTACAAGCACTCGGTCTGGGAGGAGCGCGTGGCGCGCGCGCGCATCGACATCGACATGACCCGCCTCCTCTGCCTCAAGGCGGCCGACATGATGGACAAGGTCGGCAACAAGGCGGCCAAGCAGGAAATCGCGATGATCAAGGTGCAGGCGCCCAACATGGCGCTGCGCATCATCGACGACGCGATCCAGGCGCATGGCGGCGGCGGCGTGTCGGAAGACTACGGCCTCGCCAAGAGCTATGCCAACCAGCGCACCTTGCGCCTTGCCGACGGGCCGGACGAGGTCCACGCCCGCTCGATCGCGCACATGGAGTTCGCCAAGCACGCACCGGTTCCCGGGCCGACGGCGAATGCCCTGCGCGGCAATCACGGGCGCGCCGCCAATGACGGGCAGAGCTTCAGCTCGGGCGACATGGGCGTTGCTCGTTAATGGGCGCGCGCTGAGGCTGTAGGCGAGCTTGTTCGCATAGTGCATGCGGAAGGCTCCCGGGGAGGGTGCCTTCCGCGAACCGGCTGCCGGCCTTGCCTGTAGGAACCGCCGAGCACCGATCCAACCGCAAGAGAGTAGGAAAAGCATGGCCAAGGCAGCCATCCTTGAACAACCCGGCGAAGGCCTGCGCATAGCCGAGGTCGCCTATGCCGAGCCCGGCCCGCATGAGGTGCTGATCGACACCAAGGCCTGCGGGCTGTGCCATTCGGACCTGCACTTCATCGACGGGCATTACCCTCACGCGCTGCCTGCCATTCCCGGGCACGAGGCGGCGGGGGTGGTGCGCGCGGTGGGCAGCGAGGTGCGCACGGTGAAGCCCGGCGATCACGTCGTCTCCTGCCTCTCGGCCTTCTGCGGGCACTGCGAGTTCTGCGTCACCGGCCGCATGGCGCTGTGCCTTGGCGGGGACACGCGCCGCCAAAAGGGGGAATCGCCGCGCATCGCCTTTGCCGATGGCTCCGCGCCGGTGGCGCAGATGCTCAACCTCTCGGCCCTCAGCGAGCAAATGCTGATCCACGAGCACGCCTGCGTCGCGATCGACAAGGCCATGCCCTTCGACCGCGCCGCGCTGCTCGGCTGCGCGGTGACGACGGGGGCGGGGACGATCTTCAACGCCTGCAAGGTGACGCCGGGCGAGACCGTGCTGGTGGTCGGCTGCGGGGGCGTGGGCCTTGCCGCGATCAACGCCGCGAGGATCGCGGGCGCGGGCAAGATCATCGCCGCCGATCCGCTGCCGGAAAAGCGTGCCCTCGCCGAAGTGCTGGGCGCGACCCACACCGTCGATGCCCTCGCCGAAGACGCCGCCAAGCAGATCATCGCCATCTCCGGCGGCGGCGTGCATTGGGGGATCGAGGCGGTGGGACGGCAAGCCTCGGCTGACCTTGCCGTGGCAAGCCTCAGGCGCGGCGGCACCGCGGTGATCCTCGGCATGATGCCATTGGATTGCAAGGTCGGCCTCGGCGCGATGGACCTGCTCGGCGGCAAGAAGCTGATGGGCGCGATCATGGGGATGAACCACTTCCCGGTCGATCTTCCCCGCCTCGTCGATTTCTACCTGCGCGGCCTTCTCGACCTCGATACGATCATCGCCGAGCGCATCCCGCTTCAGGCGGTGAACGATGGCTTCAACACAATGCGCGCCGGCCACTCGGCGCGAACCGTGGTGGTGTTCGACTGATGGAAATAGATTTCGACAAGGAAATGGTCGGCACGGTCGCAGTGACCGAGAAGGACGCGCTCGACCTCGCCTCGCTCACCGCATGGTTCGAGGCGAATGTCGAGGGTTTCGCAGGCCCGATCAGCTACACCAAGTTCAAGGGCGGCCAGTCGAACCCGACCTACCGGATCGACACCCCCGGCGCGTCCTACGTGCTGCGCCGCCAGCCCTTCGGCAAGCTGCTGCCCTCGGCCCACGCCGTCGACCGCGAATATGCGGCGATGACAGGGCTCTACCCCACCGGCTTTCCGGTGCCGCGCACCTACGGCCTGTGCGAAGACCCGGAGGTGATCGGCTCCAAGTTCTTCGTGATGAGCATGGCCGATGGCCGCAGCCTGTGGAACGGCGCGCTCCCCGGGATGGAGCCTGCCGAGCGCCGCGCGATCTATCACGCGCTGATCGACACCATGGCCGACCTGCACCTCAATCAGCCCGACCGGATCGGCATGGGCGATTACGGCAAGCCGACCGATTATTGCGCGCGCCAGATCACCCGCTGGACCAAGCAGTACAAGCTCTCCGAGACCGAGCACATGCCGGAAATGGAGGCGCTGATCGAATGGCTGCCCCAGACCATCCCGCCGCAGCACGGATCGAGCGTGGTCCACGGCGACTACCGGCTCGACAACGTGATCTTCCACAAGACGGAAAGCCGCATCATCGCGGTGCTCGACTGGGAGCTGTCGACGCTGGGCGATCCGATCGCGGACTTCAGCTACCTGATGCTCAACTGGTTCCAGCCCGCCGATGGCCGCGCGGGGCTGGCGGGGCTTGATCTTGCGGCGCTGGGCATCCCCACGGTCGAGGAAGCGGTCGAACGTTACGTCGCGCGCACTGGCTATCCCGTTCCGCCGATGGACTGGTATTTCGCCTATAACCTGTTCCGCCTCGCCGGGATCATGCAGGGCATCAAGAAGCGGGTGATCGACGGCACCGCTTCCAGCGCCCACGCTCAGGCGATGAGCGAGCGGGTGCGCCCGCTGGCCGAGCGGGCCTACGAGTTCGCGGTTGCTGCAGGGATGCCTGCCTGATTTTTGCGCAGGCCCCGCGCCGCTTACGTATGCCTGCCCAAGCTTCATGCAGCGCGCTTGCCGAGGGGCGGCGGTGCAGCTACGGCGGCGGCCAATTTCCGACCCACTTGCCTTGGCCGTCATTGGAGACCCGTGCATGAGTGCTGACCTGATCGCCGCCATCGAAGCCGCATGGGAAGACCGCGCCGAGGTCGGCCCCGGCCACGAGGTGCGCCATGCGGTGGGCGAGGCGCTCGCGCTGCTCGACAGCGGCGCAGCGCGCGTGGCCCAGCCTGACGGCACCAATCCGCTTGGGGGCGGCTGGCAGGTCAACCAGTGGCTCAAGAAGGCGGTGCTCCTGAGCTTCCGCCTCAACGACAACCGGGTGATGGATGGCGGCGCGGCGGGCGCGCCCGCCTATGACAAGGTGCCGCTCAAGTTCGCCGGTTGGGGCGAGGCGCGCTTCAAGGAAGCCGGTTTCCGCGTGGTGCCCGGTGCGGTGGTGCGGCGCGGGGCGCATATCTCCAGGGGCGCGGTGCTCATGCCGAGCTTCGTCAACATCGGTGCCTACGTTGGCGAGAACACCATGATCGACACCTGGGCGACGGTCGGATCGTGCGCGCAGATCGGCGCGAACGTGCACATTTCGGGCGGGGCGGGGATCGGCGGCGTGCTCGAACCGCTCCAGGCCGAGCCCGTCATCATCGGCGACAACGCCTTCATCGGCGCCCGCGCGGAAGTGGCAGAGGGCGTTCGGGTAGGAGAGGGCGCGGTGCTGTCGATGGGGGTCTATCTCGGCGCATCGACCAGGATCGTCGACCGCGCCACGGGCGAAGTGCACATGGGCGCGGTGCCGCCCTATGCCGTGGTGGTCCCCGGATCGATGCCCGGCAAGGCGCTCCCCGACGGCTCGCCCGGCCCCTCGCTCTACTGCGCGGTGATCGTCAAGACGGTCGATGCGCAGACCCGGTCCAAGACCGGCATCAACGAGTTGCTGCGCGACTGACCGAAACCACGGCTCGGCTCGCCGCATTCGGCACCGCTCCTTGCCGAGGTTGGCGAAACAACCCGGCGCCTGCTGCATAGTCCCTGCCCATTCTAGCAGGAGACTCCCATGCCCCAGACCGACCGCCCGACCCGCATCGACCAGACCGATGCCAAGGCCGGCACAAAGGAAGGCGTGGTGCGCTGGGTGCTGCTCATCAGCCTCGGTCTGGCGATCCTTGCCCTCACCCTTATCTGGGTCACCGGCGCGCTGACGCAGGGCCCGGTGGAAAGCCAGGAAAACGTCCAGCGCCAGAACGATGCGATCGTCGGGCAGAGCGAAGCGGACCGGCAGGACCTCGCCGAACAGGGCGGCCTCGTCCGCCCCAACACCACCGAAAGGGCCGAGGAAGACAGCGAAGCCCGCATCACCGGCGTCGCCCCGAACAAATAACCGCCGGGCGCCGGTTCACTCCGCGCCGGCGGGCGGGTTGATAAGCGTCTCGATCGGCGGCTGGTCGGCGACGCTCGCGGCATGGGCCTCGGCGGCGCGCATTGCGCGCAGGATGTTGCGGCTGGCGATCAGTTCCAGCTCGACCTGCGAATAGCCGCGCCGCGCGAGTTCGGCGAACAGCAGCGGATAGCCCCGCACATCCTCGAAACCGACCGGGCCGGACGGCATCCCGTCGAAGTCGCCGCCGATGCCGATATGTTCGACGCCCGCCACCTTGCGGATGTGGTCGATGTGGTCGGCCATGTGCTTGACGGTGGTCTGAGGCTCGGGATTGGCCTTGTCCCACGCCGCCAGCCCCTCGGCGACCTTGGCCGGCTGGCCCAGCCACAGGGTCTTCAGCCGCGCCGTCTCGGCATCGCGGCGGGCACCCCACTGGCGCAGCTCCTCGTTGATGAAGCGCGGGAGCGCCACGACCATCACCACCCCGCCATTGTCGGGCAGCCGCGCCAGCACGCTGTCGGGCACGTTGCGCGCGTGGCCCGTAACCCCCCGCGCGCCCGAATGGCTGAAGATCACCGGCGCGCGTGCGACATCGAGCGCGTCCATCATCGTCGCCTCGCTGACGTGGGAGAGATCGACCAGCATGCCGATGCGGTTCATCTCGCGCACCACATCCTTGCCGAAAGCGGTGAGCCCGTCATGCCTGGGCGCATCGGTCGCAGCATCCGCCCAGGGGTTGTTGCTGTTGTGGGTAAGCGTCATGTAACGCGCGCCCAGGGCATGGAGCTGGCGCAGCACCGCAAGGCTCGACCCGATCGAATGGCCGCCCTCCATCCCCAGCAGCGAGGCGATGCGCCCTTCGGCCATGGCGCGCTCCACCTGATCGGCGGTGATGGCAAAGCGCAGGGCATCGGGATTTTGCGCGATCAGCCGCTTGGTGACGTCGATCTGCTCGATCACCTGCTGCACTGCCTCGGCCTCGTCAGGGTTGGAGGGGACATAGACCGACCAGAACTGCGCACCGACCTTGCCCTGCCGGAGACGCGCGATATCGGTGTGGAGCGCGCGGCCTTCGGGATGGCTTTCGCCGGTGTCCGTCGTGTCCTCGAAATCGAAGGCGTTGATCTGGTTGCCGGTGCGGTCGCGCAGCTGGTTGGGTACGTCGTTGTGCCCGTCGAACACGGGCGCGGCTTCCAGCGCGGCGTTGGCGGTGGCGGCGGCCTGCTCCTCGGTGATGCGCTGGGCGCTCGCCGGTGCGGCGAGCAGGAGAACAGCGGCCAGACCGCCAAGCGAGGGCGCGAAGAGTTGCATGAGAGAGGCTCCCGAAGCTAGAGCGCCCGGACAGGCGGGCAAGGAACGCGGCATGGATAGCGCGAGTGCACTGATCGAACAATTGGGCCTCGCAGCTCATCCCGAGGGCGGGTGGTACAAGGAGACATGGCGCGGCGAGCCGCGCGCCGATGGCCGTGCGCAGGGCACCGCGATCCTCTTCCTGCTACGCGCGGGGGAGGCCTCGCACTGGCACACGGTCGATGCGGCCGAACTGTGGTTCTGGCAGGCGGGCGATCCGGTCGAGCTGCGCCTTGCCGCCAGCGACCAAGGCCCGGCTCGGTCGGTGATCCTTGGCGCGGATACGGGCGCGGGGCAGCAGTTGCAGGGACTGGTCGCCCCGCACGAATGGCAGGCCGCCCGGCCCGTCACCGGGTCCGGGTCCGAGGCACAGCACGGCTACAGCCTCGTCTCCTGCGTGGTGGTGCCGGGCTTCGACTTTGCCGGCTTCGTGCTCGCGCCGCCGGGATGGGAGCCCGGAAACGGATAATGCCCATGACCAGGACCGTTCTTCGCTGGGTGCTGGCGCTGTTCTACTTCGCCGCCGGGGTGATCCACCTCGCGGGGCCCGCGCCCTTCCTCACCATCATGCCCGCATGGGTGCCCGCGCCCGAGGCGGTGGTGCTGTGGACCGGCGTGGCGGAGATCCTCGGCGCTGCCGGGCTGGTGCAGCCCTTCTCCGCGAAGCTTCGGCAGGCGGCGGGATGGGGCCTTGCGGTCTATGCCCTGTGCGTCTGGCCGGCCAACATCAACCACTTCGCGCTCGACATGGCGCGGGCCGACGGGGGCCTCGGACTTGCCTATCACGTGCCGCGGATGTTCGCCCAGCCCGCGATCATCTGGCTGGCGCTGTGGGTGGGGGAGTGCCTGCCGCTGCGGCGCACGTCCGCGTGACGCCGCAGGAGGCGATCCTTGCGTTGCTCGCCGAGCGGGCGGCGGGCGCGACCATCTGCCCGAGCGAAGCCGCGCGGCTTGTGGCAGGGCCGCAAGGCGACTGGCGAGCGGAGATGGAGGCGGTCCACGCCGCCGCCGATGCGCTGCTCGGTCTGGGCACTATCGCCCTGACGTGGAAAGGCGCCCTCATGCAAAAGCGGCGCGGACCCTACCGGATCGCGCGCCGCTGATGGTGTCGGGCCGTCAGCCGCCCGGAGGCAGCCGCGCCGATCAGCTGAGGTGCTTGGAGACCGCAGCGGTCATCTTGAACATCGAGATCTGGTCCTTGCCGA
>ERZ1066121.2810-NODE-2810-length-10523-cov-4.536015_pt1 | contig 10523 bp, 14 predicted proteins | sample MGYA00382768_ERZ1066121 | MGnify/ENA primary metagenome ERZ1066121 (study PRJEB33369, sample SAMEA5778351) | biofilm metagenome | biome: Industrial cooling water; feature: Water cooling tower basin; material: Biofilm | place: United Arab Emirates | collected... | reverse complement strand
TGCCTAGGCCTAGCACCAGCGCCAGCGCTCCCAAGCCCAGCACCAGTGGTAGCGGCGATAGCGGTGCCGAACGCTCTACCGAAATAGGAGGAGCGCTCTCCGTTAACCCTGAGCGAGCGCGAAGCTCCGGCTGAGGCTGAGGCTCAGGTCGCTTTACAGCCCCGTTGGCGTGAACCTGTTCGACGAGTTCTGGAGTGGGCACCACCTCGACCGGCGTTACCCGAAATTCCTTAGCAATGGCCTGGCCATCTAGCCCGAGAGCTTCGGCATAGCGACGAATAAACCCTTGAATAAACACAGGTTCCGGTAGCGCCGCGTCTTGCCCCGACTCCAGCGCTTGCAGCAGGGCTGGGCGGATAAAAATTTGATTGGCCAGCATATCAACGGACAACCCCTGCTCCTGTCGCACCTGGCGCAGATACGCCCCGATGCTCTGGAGCTGCTCGATTTGGGTAGGAGCTAATTTAGCCACGGCACCTCATTGAACTAGGCTATGGGGAACTATGCCTTAAGCAATAAACCCGGACGAAGTTATTTTAATGGGAAATGGTCGCCAGCGTATTCGAGCCGGCTTGAAAACCTCTATTCCCCTCAAAACACCTGGTTCCAGGCATAAACCTCATAGCTCGTCCAAATGCCGTTTTGCCAGTAGGGGTCACTCTCCACGAGCTGGCGTACTGCCACCTCGCTTTCGGCCTCGTAAATCCCAAAGACCCTAGTGTTGTCAACAGTAGGGCCAAGGGCAACCAGCACACCGCTGTCTTTTTGCTGCTGTAGCCCCTGCAAATGCTCTGCTCGGTAAGGGGCGCGTTTTTCGAGCACATTCTCACAGTAGGTGCCCCACATCACATACTTTGCCATTGGTTTTTAGTGCCCTCAACGCAGTCACCGCTGATGGTATCAGATTGAGTAGCATTCAATACAAAACAGCGGCTTTCAGCGCAATACCATCAGGTGCTTTTACCCGGTTGCAAAAGTGTCATGGCTTTCACGTAAAAACCCAGACCCGCTTGAAATAATTAATGACAGACAAGATCGGTAAAACTACTTGAAAATCATGCCTGGAGGAACACCATACAAGAAGCTTCATCACCTTGCAGCCCTTGCCTGGCAAACCTTTCCGGAATTGTATCTGCATCTGTTGAAGGTCTCTTTATCGGAGCTTTAGTTGAAAACAAGAGAGCTTTGCTGATGCTTCACCCGATATCTGAGGGAATTCTTTAGCTTGAGCAAAGGCTGCACCAAGGTCTGTTGTTGTCGCTCTGTTCCTCTGGTCAAGTATTGAGTTTTTATATCAAGTCCAGCTCAATGCTCGACGCTTTCTCAGACAGTCTCAATTGTTGGACTTGCGAGAGGTTTAACCATGAAACGTGTGATGTCTACTCCCAATCAGGGATTCCGCGCTGCCGGTCGCGCCGTCGACCTGTTTCGCCCGCTCCGTCAGTGGATCAGTCAGCTGCGGGTTGAAACGCCCCGTCGGGCCCACAAGGTAGCCGAACTGATTCCGGCCCAGTGCCCCTTTGAGCGCGATATTGTTCTGTGCGGTCGCTCCATTGCCCACATTCCGCCCCTGTGCAAGCTCAATCCCCTCTACAACGAACTGGTCGAGCTGCGGTTTCGAGCCCTGTGCTATCTAGCCGACGAATGTGGCGAAGATATTTCGGCCTATATCTAGCCAGACCGTTAGCACAACAAAACCTCCGACGATCGGCCTGACGGTCAATGCTCTGGCATTGCTGAATAGCTCTACATTTCAGTACTGCGCACAATTTTGGGTAAGTTTTCAGCAACGGATCAGCCAAAACCTCTGTAGGCTTTGGTGGAATGGGTAGTCTGCTGGCCTTGCCTGGGCAGGCAGATTACCTGTCCACCCCATTGTGATCCCGCTATGCCCTACGACATTCCGCCTGTTGACCATGAGGACGAGGTTGCCCTGCGCCACCGCCGCTGGATGCTGCGAGCGCTAGAACAGGCAGAACTGGCCGGAAACGCAGGCGATGTGCCTGTGGGGGCCGTGGTCATTGGCCCTGGAGAGGTGGTCTTGGCCGAAGCCGGCAACCGCCGTGAGCAAGACCAGGACCCCACCGCCCACGCCGAAATTTTGGCGCTGCGAGAGGCCGCCCGCCAGTTAGGCAACTGGCATCTCAACGAGTGCACGCTCTACGTCACCCTAGAGCCTTGCCCCATGTGCGCTGGGGCGATTATTTTGAGTCGGCTGGGGCTGCTGGTGTACGGTACTGCCGACCCCAAATCTGGAGCGGTGCGATCGGTGCTCAACCTGCCCGACGCCCCCTCTTCAAACCATCGGCTGGCGGTGGTGAGCGGCATTTTGGCCGCCCCCTGCCGTGAACAATTGCAGCGGTGGTTTCAGCAGCGCCGTCGGGCGCACCGTCGCCAAACCCTCTCGCCCTGACGCCATGACACCAGCTGAACTGTCCTGAGCTGGGTTGCGCGTGCGGACAGGGACTATAGGGTAAGAATATAGACCAGGGCCAGCCCCCATTTGTTTCCGACCGCAGGCTGTGAGGCCGCCGAGACGGGCATACTGGGGAGGCCTGGTATCGGCATTTTAGAATTTAGCTGACCATGCCTCCTGCAATCCACTTTCCTATGAAATCGTCTGAGTTCTCTGAATCGTCTGCTGTCGGCTCGAAGGGAAACGCAGCCGCACCCATACAATCGCGCTGTTCGCCCGTGCTAACCCCACTGGCCTATTTTCTGGGTCGGCACCTGGTGGTGCCTGCTTACTTTGGCCCCGTGACCATTACTGGCCAGCAGCGGGTGCCCACCAGTGGCCCAGTGATTTTGGCCCCCACCCACCGGGCTCGCTGGGATTCTATTTTGCTGCCCTATGCCGTAGGACGACCGACAACAGGGCGTGACCTGCGCTTTATGGTCACGGCCGATGAGGTCAGGGGTCTGCAGGGCTGGTTTATTCGTCGGTTGGGGGGCTTTGCGGTCAATGTGCGGCGGCCTACGGTGGCCAGTTTGCGCTACGGCATCGACCTGCTGCTAGAGGGCGAAATGCTGGTGATTTACCCCGAGGGTGGCATTCGCCGCGATGACCGCGTCTATGGGCTCAAGCCCGGTCTAGCGAGGCTGGCGGTACAGGCTGAGGCCGCCAGATCTGACCTGGGGTTGCAGGTGTTGCCGGTAGATATGTTCTACGGTGAGGCCTACCCAGGCTGGCGCTGCCCGGTCCAGATTCACATTGGTGAACCCCTGCTGGTGCAGAGCTACCTCAAGGGGCAGGATACGCCCGAGGTGCTCAAGGCGGGGGCACAGCAGCTCACCCGAGATCTTCAAACTCAGCTAGAGGCTATGGTGGCTAACCGACAGGCGATCGCCGCCGCTGCCCCATCCCTCCCCGCTCAACCCTGACTGAGCGATTGCGTTACCGATTGACATGTCAACGACAGGACAATTTGTAGGCGCTGTGGTTTAGTAAAGGCACTGGCCCGTAAACCAGGATGCCCTATGTTTGATAGCCTATTTACCCCCAATCCACTGCCCAATTTGCGCCTCGACCCGCTGCGGCCCCTGAAGGGGGTGATTGTGGGGGCAGGGCAAGTGGGCCTGGCCTGTGCCTACGCCATGATGATTCAGAATGTGCTGGATGAACTGGTGTTGGTGGATGTCAATCAGGAGAAACTGATTGGCGAGGTGATGGACCTGGAGCAGGGCATGTCGTTTGTCGAACCGACGGCCATTACGGCGGGCACAATGGCCGATGGCACCGGGGCCGATGTGGTGATCATTACCGCTGGGGCCGCCCAAAAAGAGGGCGAAACTCGGCTAGATCTGGTGCAAAAGAACGTTGAAATTCTCAAAACCCTGATTCCCGATATTGTGGCCCACTGCCCGGAAGCGATTTTGCTGCTGGTGTCCAATCCGGTCGACGTGCTCACCTATGCCGCCTGGCAGCTGTCGGGGTTGCCCAAGGCGCGGGTTTTTGGCTCGGGTACTGTGCTGGATACCGGACGGTTTCGCTATTTATTAGCCCGTCGGTTGGGAATTGATCCGCGCAGCCTGCATGCTTACGTCATTGGTGAGCACGGCGACAGTGAGGTGCCGTTTTGGAGCCACGCCAATGTCTGCGGCACCCCGCTCTACTACGACGGTATGCCCACTGCCGATCGCGAGGCCATGGATGAGATCTTTCAGCAGACTAAAAATGCGGCTTACGAAATTATTCGGCGCAAAGGCTACACCAACTACGCTGTAGGTCTGGCGGTAACTCAAATTGTGCAGTCGATTGTTCGCGACCAGAACCGGGTGCTGACGGTAAGCTGCGTTATGGACGAAATCTTTGGCATTGGCGATGTGTGCTTAAGCGTGCCTGCGGTGGTCGGGCGTTTTGGTGTTACCCGGCGGCTAAATCTGGCGCTCAATCAGCAGGAACAGGAGCTGTTGCAGCACTCGGCACAGACGCTGCGGAACGTAATCGACCAGATCAAATTTTAATCTGGTCAGATTTTTGGCATGGGCCAATTTGATGCAGATCGATCGCGTTTTAGCACAGACTGCTCAGCCGTCTAGTCAGCCCTTTCCCCTGGCCACAGCAGCCTGACCGCCAGCAGAGCAAACCCGATCGCCGCTACAGCTTTGACCAGACGCTCGGGCAAAACCTGGGCGGTGCCTTCGCCAATGATGACCCCCAGCAGGCTGGCCAGCAGCAGGGCCGCAGCGGTGCCCAAGAACACCGCGCGAGGAGAACTGGAGCTGCCGCCGAGGGCGATCGCGGCCAGCTGACTTTTATCCCCCAGTTCTGAGATAAAGACGGCGGTAAAGCTGAGGGCGAGGAGGTTCCAGTCCATGGGGGGGGAAGATGAGGAGATGAGGGACAGGGAAGATGAGGGGATGGGGAAGATGAGGGGATAGGGAAGGTTAGGGGCTAGAGGTGGGCAATGTCCCAGAGGAGCCACATGGTGATGCCCAGCAGCATGGCCCCGGCGGCGGTGTCGAGGGTGGCAGGGGGTACCCGGCGGGCCAGCCACTGCCCCAGCAGCACGCCGATCAAGCTGGTGGTGACCAGGGCGGTACCTGCGCCCAAAAAGACCACCAGGGGGGACTGGGATTGAGCACTCATCAGCAGTGTGGTGACCTGGGTTTTGTCGCCTAGCTCAGCCAAAAAAATGGTGATGAAGGTAGAGCTAAAAATTCGCCAAAACGCCGCTCGACTGATAGTTTCAGCGGGCTTAGCCTCGGTGCTGGGCTGAGATGTAGGGCTGGAGATAGACACAATAACAATACGCGGCAGGTCAGGGCAGACAGTCAATTCAACCGGATTTGATCAAGCCAGGTAACCCATAGGGTCAAACCCGTTGAGTGCCGCCGGGAATTTCATAATGCTTTCATTATCTGCAAGCAGCCGCAAAATCGCAACCCTCACGCACGCACCCACTCACCCACCCCCTTCGACTCCGCTCAGGGACCATCACCCATCCACCCATCTACTCTCCCACCCCCCACCGCCTGGTCAAACCGCTCCATTTCAGGGCTCTCGTCACCGTAGATATCGGCAATGTGCTCCTGGCAGCAGTCGATGGCGAAGTCGTCTAGCTCGTCACTGGCGACACCAAACATGGTCTCGAAGGTGCTGAACGTGACCCGGCAAAAGTCGGGACGATCGGGGTAGATGGTGCAGGTGCGATCGCCTTTGTCGTAGTTGACGCACCAGCCATCGTCACCCACCAGGCTGAGGTATAGAGCCAGCTGATCGGAGTTGAGGTATGACTCCAGATCGGGGCGCTCGTCGGGGGCTAAAAAGCAGCACGCTCCGCAGGATTTCACACATTGCCAGGTGGCCATCGATTTCTCCTCGGGCCATCCTGACCCAGCATTTCGACGACAGCGGGAGCTGCCTTAGAATTTTGTTAAGTTATCTAAAATGGGTGCCGCATTAGCAGGTAAAATAAGCACCGAAAGCAAGTCTTACTTTAGTCTAATCGCCTTGTGTTGGGAGGATCCATGAGCTTTCTGAGCAATGTTTTAAGCAATATTAATTTTGAGCTAATTGCCCAGTTAACGATGCTCGGTATGATCGTTATTGCTGGCCCAGTGATTGTGTTTCTGCTGTATCTACGCGGCGGCGACCTCTAAAGTCTTTGGGCCCGGGCCTCAAAGCTTATCTGTGAGCAGCGTCTGGGCTAGCCTAGGCGCTGCTTTAGTATAAATTCGGCGATCGCCAGATCGACAGGCGTTGTGACCTTCAGGTTGGTTTCTTCCCCCGCTACCACCTGCACCGGCAGATCGGCCTTTTCAAACAGGGCGGCATCGTCGGTGACGCTCCAGCCCAGATCCAAGCCCTGGCGGTGGCACTGCTTGAGTAGGGCGACGTCAAAGCCCTGGGGAGTCTGGGCGGCCCACAGTCGCTGGCGATCGGGGGTGGCCTCAATGCGCTGATCGGTGTCGACGACTTTGATGGTGTCTTTGACCGGCACCGCCGCCACCAGGCCGGGGCAGGTATCTAGGGCCACAGCACAGCGGTTAAACAGGTCTGGGGTGGCCAGACAGCGGGCTCCGTCGTGAATAAGTACCCGAGTGGCCTCGGCAGGCAGGCTTTGCAGGCCGTTGTAGACCGACTGCTGTCGGGTGTCGCCCCCGGTGACTAGATGGAGGGGTTTGCTCAGGTGCAGCGCCTCAGCAAGGGCCGCGAGAAGGGGGCGATCGCTCGCCTGGCAGACCAGCCCAATCCAAACCACAGCGTCGGCCTGGTCGGCGGCCTGTAGCGTCCAGGCGATGATGGGCTGCCCCAAGAGATCTAGCAAAACCTTGTTGCGATCGGCCCCCATGCGGCGACCACTGCCAGCGGCGGGAATGAGGAGATGAACCGGTGTCATAGCGGTAGTGGTGAAGAGAATTTGGGGATAAATTATCCCCTTTGGTGAAATTTAATGCATTTTGTCAGCTAGATATCCCTTAAACCTTGACCAGGTTCCACTACAATAGCTTGCGAACAGGCATGGACGTAATGTATGCGGGTACTGGCTCTTGTTCCAGGGGAAATGGAGACTCAGCTGAGCTTCTTTCCAGCGATCAGTCAAATTAAGAATAGCTTTGCAAACGCCGAGGTCTCCGTGGTGGCTCCTCCTGGGGCCACGGCGATCTATCAGCTTTCTAAGGGAGTTGCCGAGGTTGTGCCCTACAACTTTGCGGCCCCCAATAGCCCGGCTGACTGGGCCAATCTGCTCGGCATTGTGCGCGATCGCGAGTTTGATGTCGCCCTTACCCTCACCCAGTCCTGGTCGATCGCTCTGCTGCTGTGGCTCAGTGGGGTGCCCACTCGCCTGGGCTATGGCGGTGCCGCCAACGACTTGCTGCTCACCGCTACGGTGCCTCACCACGCTGAAACAGGCCAATACAGTGACCTGCTCGGCCTGATTGACATTACGGGTGCCCCCCCGGCCCTCTCGGTGAACGTGCCCCGCAGCGACCTGACCACCGTTGAGTCGATGCGCCAGGGGGCGGGGCTTGAGGATGGCTATGTGCTGCTCTACCCCGGCCCTACCACCAGTGGCACTACCTCCCCCACCGAGAGCTGGATTGCCATTCTCAATGATTTTCGGCAGCGCCAGCCGGGTCTGCCCCTGGCCCTGCTGCAAACCAGCGAGGCCAGTTCCCAGGCCGCTGAGCTAGTCAGTGCTGTGCCAGAGCTCAAGGTTTTGCGGCCCGAAACGCCTGGGCAGACGGCGGCCATAGTGGCGGCGGCCAACCTGTTGGTCGGGGTGGCGGGCTATCCGCTGGGGCTGGCGATCGCCCTCGGTGTCTATGCCGTGGGCCTGCTTTCAGAGGGCGATGGGCCACTGCCCAGCAGTTCAGAAAGCGATCGCCTCATTGCCCTGACATCTGCCACGGGCACCCTGTCCGACATCTCCCCTGACCAAGTGCTCAAAAAAATTTGGAGTGAAGACGCCTAGCGCCGCATTCTCCTACCTAAAGCCCATGACTGTTCCGCAGCTCTTGACTACTATCTAAGTGCAAGGCCGTCATTACCCGCCCAGCCATTGGAGAATTGACACCTATGGACAAGATTAAAGAACAGGCTAATGTCGTTAGCCAGCTGCTATTTTCCGCCGAGACCAGCGAAATTTATAAAAAAACTCTCTCTCGCACCTGGGCTATTCTGCGCGAAGTCGGCCTTTTGCTGTGGCTGGTCATCTGTCTCACCTTTGTGGGCGGCGAATGGTTTTACCGCACCGCCGTCGGCCTGGGCCGCAGCACCCGCGCCTGGTACACCAGCCTCAGCGAAAAAGACCCCGCTGCCGACGCTCAGCCGATTACCTCCACCGGCCAGGCGTTGCTGGACACCGTGCAGTCGGGTACCTCGTATCTGCTGACTCAAGCCCGTCAGCAGTTGGGCATTCCGGCCCCAGAACCACTGGTACCCGCTGCCCCGCCCGCCCCTTCGGTGGCCCCGCCCGCCCCTTCCCCGGTCGAGCCGCCGACCCCAAGCGGTCCGCCCGCCCCAGCTGAGCCGCTCACGATTGCCGAACCGCCGCCCTCCCCGGTGGCAAGCGTAAGTGCTGAGCTTGAAGATGAGGAGGATGACTTAGCCTAGGAGTGTTCCACTGGACGCTTGATTGGTTGGATTACTCTAAGTAACCAAAAGCCGCAGTAACCCAGGTTGCTGCGGCTTTCAGCGCTTTAATTTATAGCCCTAATCACCTGGGTTGGGACAATCAGCAATCTCAGAAACGTTTGAACGTTCAAACGTTTTAGGGAAACTGTCCTAACCAGACCGTCTATAGCTATAAAGGAGCTATAAAGGGTTGTTCACGCGGCATAGACAGCCATAAGTTTCTACAATGGCTATCAGGATCCATCTCAACTACCCCCAGCCATGCTTCAGCATCTCCTGTTTGTCGGTTTTAGCGCCATCTATTACAGTCAGAGCACCGCTAACCCCCAGCGACGCCCCCACCTGTTTGCCTCACTGGCCCTGCAAGAGGCCGAGGGTAGCCGTACTGTTGCCCACATTCGCGCCGCCAAGGCCGCCGAGATTCCGCTCTGGCTTGATGAGCAAATGCAGCGCCATATCAGCGACGAGGTGCGCCACGCTCAAATTTTTACTAAAGCCGTGGAGCGAGAGGGCTACTTTATTGATCTGGAGAGTGAAGCCGCTCAGCAATCCCTCTCCAGCGTGGGCGAATCCTCCATGCGGCGCTACCACCAGGTAGATGACCTGGCGGCGGCCCCGCTGCCCCATCTGCTGGCTAGCGTGCTGCTGGCCGAAGAACTGGGGGTACGGGGATTTCGCTGCATTCTCAAGGCGCTGCCCGACCACTTGAGCGTCACTCGAGCCGCGATCGCATCAGTGCTGCAAGATGAAGAACGCCACGTGCGGTATCTCACGGACGCGCTCCACTACTTTCGGGCCACGGCTGTAGTAGACGCCTACCGCCGCGACATCGAAAGCAAAATGTTTCAAGACCTGGGCAAAGTGGTCGAATTTATCACCAAACCAGCTGCCGATCGCCCTAGCCTGGTGCAACCTGGTCAGAAGCCCGAGCTGTCGCTGGTGTAGTTTACAATTCACGCCAGCCTGTGGGCTCTCAATCACTATCGGTAAAGTGGCAGCGACCCAGGGAGAGATCAAACAGATGAAACCCATACTGCTGCGAGAGCGCTTCAAATACCTTTAGCCCCCGCACGCTATTGCCGTGGCTATCGAGGAGGGGCGAAAACACGGCGATGCCTGCCTGATTGGGCACCACCGCCATAATGCCCCCCGACACACCGCTCTTGGCGGGGATGCCGACTCGGAAGGCCCACTCGCCAGCAAAGTTGTACATGCCGCAGGTATACATCACGCTGTGAATGTCGCGCACGTGCTCGGCTCCGACTGCACGTTGCCCCGTAATTGGGTTGACGCCCTGGTTGGCCAGCGTCGCCGCCATCACCGCCAGGTCATGGGCCGTAACCAGCACCGCGCACTGCTGAAAGTACAGGTCGAGCGCTTCCTCAATCGGCTGCTCAATCATGCCGAAGTTCAGCATCAGGTGAGCCATGGCTCGATTGCGGTGGCCCGTCGTTTTTTCTGAGATAAAGGTAGACACATCCACAAACACCTCATCGCCCACGTAGCGCTGAAACATGGCCAGCATACGGTTGAGCCGCTCGGCCGGGTCGCTGCCAGTAATCAGGCCAGTGGTGGCGATCGCCCCCGCATTCACCATTGGGTTGTCGGGGCGCTTAGAATCCTCGTCGAGGCGAATCAGCGAGTTAAACGGGTCGCCCGTCGGCTCGACCCCCACCTTCTTCAGCAGCTTTTCGCGGCCATAGTCTTCCAGGGCCATGCCGTAGACAAACACCTTAGAAATCGACTGGATGGTGAACTTTTGGTCCACATCTCCCACCTCAAAGCTGCGGCCATCGAGGGTAACGAGGCTAATGCCAAACCAGTCGGGGTTGGCTCGCGCCAGTTCGGGAATATAGGAGGCCAATCTGCCGTCGGACATGCCCCTAAACTCCTGATAGAGCTGTTCTAAAAAGGCCTGTACCTGGGGCATGGGGGGTTACTA
>ERZ1066121.2809-NODE-2809-length-10523-cov-10.985002_pt1 | contig 10523 bp, 6 predicted proteins | sample MGYA00382768_ERZ1066121 | MGnify/ENA primary metagenome ERZ1066121 (study PRJEB33369, sample SAMEA5778351) | biofilm metagenome | biome: Industrial cooling water; feature: Water cooling tower basin; material: Biofilm | place: United Arab Emirates | collected... | reverse complement strand
CCTCGCGGGCATAGAGCGCCGAACCGAACCGCCCCGACTGGTCGCGCGCCAGCCGCTCCTTGCTGCCAGACCAATGGCCCAACTCGTGCAGGGCCGTCCGGTAGAAGTCGATTTGATGGGTGAACGCCGGTTGCGGCGGCACCTGCACATAATCGCCGCCAATGTCATAGAAGGCCCGCGCGCCGCCGATGCGGAAATCCGCCCCCGTCGCGGCAATCAGCGCCTCCGCGCCCTCGTGCTGTTCGCGGGGCGGCAGCGGTGTCGGGTCGGCGGTCAGCCGCTCCGGCAAGCCGTCGCACTGCGCCGCGTTGAACACCACGAAGCGTTTGAGGAACGGAATCGAGCGGGGTTCGCCCTCCGCGCCCTCGCTACCCTCGTGCCCATCGTCGGGGGTGAAGCGGTCAGCATAGAAGATCGTATGCCCGCGCTCACCCTTGCGGACGCATCCGCCAGCGGCCAGCGCCTGCCGGAAGGTCAACCAGTCCTTCGACGGGTAGCAGCCTTCAATGACCGCGCCCCACAGGATCAGGACATTGACGCCCGAATAGGGACGCCCCGACACCGCGTTGCGGGGCAGTCCCGGCATCGCTGCCGCCGAGTTCCACGGCTGCGCCCAAGGGAAGCAGCCCGCCTCAAGCTGGGCGATGATCTTGGCCGTCACCTCGTCATAGAGCGAAGCCCGCGCCGCGCCCTGCGCCTTGGCCCTGCCAGCCCCGCGCTTGCCGCTATGCCGCTGTGTCCTGCCGTAATCCGCCATCGTCGCCTCCCTGCCCAAAAAACCACACCGGCCCCGGAGAGGGGGGTGGGCGGCAAAAAGCGACCAAGAGGCCCGGCGCGATCAGGCGCACCTGCAAGGCTGTAACAAAGTGAAAGACCCGGCCTGCCGGGTTGCGCCTGAGCGCGACGGGCCTAGCCGGAAGCGCCGCCCATCCCCCTCTCCGGGGACGGCCACAAGAGCGCCGGCGCACCCGCGCCGTCCGCGATCAGTCGAAGATCATCGAGCGAAGTTCGCCGCGCAGCGGCCGAACAGGAAAAGGCACCCTTGCACGGCGCGACGCCGACGGGCGCCCTGCGCGCGGGCCTGTGGGCCAGCGGGCGTCCGGCCAGGAGAGAGGCAAGAGTGCCCGCGGGTCAGCTGAAAGACGCCGCACCCTCAGGAGCGCGCAGCGCGGGACAGAGTGCGTCCTTGGAAAATCCCGCTCATTTTAAGCGGGCCGTCCGGACGGCCCCTTTCCTTGCTCCAGCGATCGTCACCGGCAGGCCGAGACGCCGCAGGCGGCTCGGGGGAGCGATCCCGCGCAGACGGGGTCGCGGAATAGAGCGCGGTGCGGGCTTGCCCGCAGGTGCCAAAATACTGGACATTGCATACCGGCACTCATAAGTGTTGCTGACCAACACGGAGAACTGCGCGCTGCCCATACTCTACACCCCCGGCCAATTGATGATGGCGCTGGGCCTCAGTAAACAGCGGTGGAGGACGTTTAGATCTGCGTTGCCCCCGTTAGCGACCGGACCTGGCCATGCCGCTTGTTTCAGTGCGGGCCACTTGGTGGCTGCAAGCGTCGCGCAGGTCGTTGCCGACCGGCTAGGTTCGCCTTTGTCCACTCTGACGCCGATCGCACACCCGTTGTTTGCGGCTTGCACTAATGCGCCCTGGTTTCAGCTCGAACGATCAAGCATCGCTATCCTTGTTGGAATGGAACGGGTCGAACTGACGTCGCCAGACATGCCTGTCACGGGCATGGATTTGGGTATTATCGTCGCACTGGAGCCGATCACTCGTGCGCTGCGGCAGCGCTTGCTCGACGTCGATATCGACCCTCAGCACAATCTCGCATTTGCGCCTGTCATCGCAGCGGGACAAAGGCGATGAACGCACTGGAGATCATTGACCGGGAGACTATTGGGCTCGGGTATCGCCGCGACGCAATTCGTCGCGATTATGCCTATAGCGATCTCTGGGGTTCGACTGCGTCGGTGCGGACGGTGCCATTTGCTGCTTTCACGCAAACGCCGCCATCGTATCGTTCGGCTGCGTTTGCGGCCGTGAACGCGGATCAACGCGACGAAGCCGTGGTTGTCGGTGAACACCGAGCACTGGGCGCACCGATAATCCTGCTTATTGCAGGCAATGATGTGTCGGTCTGGCAAATTTTTGCAAGCCGACCTCCCGAACTCAAAGCGCGCGCTGGTTTAGACGCCCTTCCAAGGTATTTTGCAGACAACAAAACCACGTGGGCACCTGATGCGATACACCGCGCCAAATCGATCGGACGAATTGAACCGCGTTTTCAGCTCGATTTTGTTGATGTCGGACTGATCACCGCGATCGAAGGCGAAGTGCACGCGAAGCTCGACCGACTCCTCCATGAAGCCCTGGGCAATTCAATGGAGGCGAGTGACGGCGACACAAGCGCACGAGCGCTTTTTCGCGGCGTATTTCGCTTGCTTGCAGCGAAAATCCTTATCGATCGAGGACATCCGAGCGCGTCGGCTTGGGCCGATTACGACGTTGGCAAGGTTTTGCGTTCGATTGGCCAATATTATCAGCTCGATTCCGCTGGCCTGGCCCAGCCTTGGCCTGATTCAGCGAAGCTGGCCGACGCATGGACTACCCTGCGCTCCGGGCTGAACGTCGCGAATGTATCGGCGGATGATCTCGCCTATGTTTACGAGAACACGTTGGTTACGCCGCAGGCACGGCGTGACTTCGGCACGCACAGCACCCCCCGGCATGTCGCCGAGTATATCGTAAGCCGCCTTCGCCTTTGGGAACATGGCGCCGATCTCCCCAAGGTCTATGAGCCCTTTGCCGGCGCGGGCGTGTTCCTGGTGTCGGCGCTTCGCCATATGCGCGACGGACTTCCGCACGATTGGACCGACCAGCAGCGGCACGACGTGCTTGTGCAGCACATCAAAGGGTCTGAAATAGATCCATTCGCGTGTGAAGTGGCGAAACTATCGCTGATCTTGGCGGACTATCCAAACGCCAACGGCTGGATGATCGACGAAGCCGATCTGTTGAAAGACAACGCGCTATCGACGAAACTTGAGGGCGCGGATGTGATCCTGTGCAATCCGCCATTCGAGAGTCTGACCGGCGCACAGCAAGAGGCCTATCCCGTTCCGGCCAGCATCAGCGCGAACAAGGCCGTTTTCGCCCTTGAAAGCGCATTGCGAGCCAAACCGACCTCGATCGGCTTCGTCGTGCCGCGTGCCTTGCTCGTAGATCGCCGATACCGGGAACAGCGCAAGGCGATTGAGAGACAGTTTCAAGAGGTAGAACTCGTATCGCTGCCAGACGGCGTGTTCAACGTCTCGCAAGCCGAGACAGCGCTGCTGATTGCCCGGGGCCGCGCCGCCGAACGCAGCGCACAAGTCATCCGCGCCAGCGAAGTCGATGACTGCGATCGGCGCAGTTTTGCGCAGACAGGGATGCCATCGCGGACGCGGGAAGCGGTTCAAAATTGGTCGGCTTCTGGTGACGGCAATTTGTGGATGCCGCCGCTGTCGGCGGTTTGGCAACATCTCAACCTGCTTCCGAAGCTGGGCGATCTGGTCGAAGGTCACTGGGGTATACGCTGGAACGACGGCAACCAGGCCTCACACTTCAGCAAGGTGCCGGCTCCGGATTGGAAGCCGGGACTCTTCAGCGCGCAGGATCACCGCCAGTTGCGATTTGGCCAGAGTGGCTGGCTCGATGTCGATCCCGACACCGTTTATGGTGCAGGCAATCTGCCTTGGGATGAGCCCAAAATTCTCTGCAATGCCGTCCGGCTGAGTCGGCGGTATTGGAGGTTGGCTGCGGCGGTAGACAGATCGGGCCTGCTTGCATCCCAGCAATTCGTCGGATTGTGGGAACGTGGCGATACGCACGATCTCGACCTCGATGCACTGGCGGCCGTCATTAACGGTCCTGTGGTGAATGCCTTCGTGGCGGACTATTCGTTCGACAAGCGTTTCCGGATCAAAACGATTCTGTCGGCTCCCATTCCAGCAGTATTACCGCCGCGTCTTGGCGATCTCGCGCGCGAATACGCCGCGATGGTGCGCGGTCACGACGCCCCCCATTGGCTCGCCGACCTCTTGATTGAAATCGACGCCGAGGTGCTTGCGGCTTATGATCTCCCACCGCGGCTGGAACGAATGCTTCTCACCGCTTTCACTGGCAGTGAGCGACCGGTCGCTCACGATTGGAGCGGCTGGGGAATAGATTGGACAGGACCAGCTTTTTCCCTAGCCGAACATCTTCGAGGCGTGCCGAAGCAAGCTCGCGACGGTTGGGTCAAACAGAAACTTTCCCCGGTTTCCAAAGAGGAGGGCGCGCTGGTTGCCCCGTTCCTCCCCTAGCACGATGGAGGGATTTCTTCTCGATACGTCGGCGCTCTCGACCTATCTGAACGTGGACCATCAGAACCACGCAGGGGCGGCTGCGGCATTCGCGGCCATAAGTGCCGACGCACCGGTCTTTGTTTCGATCGTGAGTCTCGGCGAGTTTGAGTTCGGTGTGCGGCTGGCCGAAGCCGCATCGAGTAAGAGAATGGTCGAGTATCGCGAGCGGCTGACGGTCGTTGGTCAATATGCTCCTTTGGACATGACCAGACATACAGCGGCAGTCTATGCTGAACTGCGAAGCAAATTGGCCGCGAAGGTGCAGCGAAAGGCTAATAGCCAGAAGCCGTCCCGGTGGCTGGAAGACTGGATCGATGCCAATACCGACAAGCAGCTTCAGATTGACGAAAACGACCTCTGGATCGCCGCGCAAGCAAAGGAGCGCGACCTCACCCTTGTAACAAACGACAAGGATATGGAGGTATTTGCGGAAATTGATCCGGAAATCCGGCTTCTAAAGACCTACGAATAACACGTGATCAGCAGCGGGGACCGTTCTACGCCGCATAGCGCCCATCCGCCAGCTTCCGTGCCTGTCCGATAGCGGTGAGCGCATCCAGCACTGGTGTAACGCCCTTTGCGTTGGTGCCCTTGATGGCGCGGGCGATTTCGTTGGGAAATTGGGGCGTCTGTGATGAGGCGAGAATTGAGGCGACTGTGCTGACTTGCTCCGCCAGAGTTTTGGGCCAAGGGACGATGGTTGCGGTGGCCGCAGCAGGCATGTCTCCAAGGTCGAGCGTTGCGTTGACTTTAGGTGCCTCAGCACCAGGCGCCTGGAATTCTGGACGGAGCCAGCGGATTTGGCCCTTGGCCTCCTCGGCGGCGCGCGTCTTGTTGAGTGCCACCAAGCGCGCGAGGATGTCTTCGTCGGAGAGATCGGCGGGCCAGCCATAGGCTTCGGCGACGGCGCTATCGATCGAATCGTGATGCTGGCGGATCAGCGTCACTAGCCCGCGATCATGGATGTCGCGCTCCTTGTCGGTCAGCGCGCGGCCCGCTTTCAGCGCCTCCAGCACATTATAAAGGCCGGTCAGGGCCAGGTCGTCATGCGCGGCCAGCACCTGCTTGCGCAGCGCGTCGAGTGCTTCGGCCTCGGCGCGGATGCGATCTTTGAGCGCATTGGGGACGTCTGCGGGGAAAGGGAATGGATCGAAACATCTTTGTTTGTTGTATCGGGGTCGCGTCTCAAGCGCGCCCTTCGCTCGCTGCATCCATACCAAATGGATTTTGCTTGAAAGAGTGCCGAGGATGAAAGCATCGGAGCTTCCCACAACGACCAAACCACCTTCAGGAAACTGAGGCGGTTCAAGAAAAACAAAAAAGCGATGTTTGGCTGTTTCGGTAGTCACGATGAAGCGTTCGCACCCAGCAAGCGCTCCACGCAATTCCGTGTTGCGCCGGCCAAATTTCCACCATTGAAGCCTACGGCTGTCTTCGTTGTTCTCGTCCCGCTCGGGCTTAACGTGATTGAAAATATGGCTATAAAAGGTTGGATAGTCTCGGCGAAGGACGTCCTCCTCCAAGTGATCCACGTCGATTACATATTTTCCCTTCCAGCGATCCGTAATGTCTTTGCCGCCATAATACGGCTTGAGAACCCCAAGTTCTTGAGCGGGGAGCTGAGCAAGCCAGTTTTCGGCGTGCTTACCGCCAATGATAAAGCCCGCGCCAAATGTCTTGATACCCGGCGAACAGATACCGTCGTTAGATTTTAGTGGTTTGGCCGATTTGACGTCGTTGCTTATGTTGAGGGTAGCGCTGATAGGCCCTGACTTCTCTGAAAACAGAATGATGTTTGGAGCATCGCGCTCATCGACGATTTGCAGCAATCGGCCATCGGCTTTTCCTGCAGTTCCGACGGTCATGGCTATCCTGACGGCGGCAGAACCCTTTTCGTCAACCCAAGGATGGTCGGCTATCGCATAAGGTATCGACAAACCGCCCTTCGTCGCTTCCACATGCGGGCGGAGAACCTTCGTGTTGAACTGCTGCGTTATTGTCGCAGAGGTAATGAACCCAAAACGCCGTATTTGCTTGGTGCGAGCCAAATTTGCCGCCCGATCCCACCAGTGCATTACATAGTCGGCTGAGAGCTTTACCTTTGAAGCCGATTTGAGCGCCGTTAGATATGGACGCCCAAGATACTCAACTGCGCGCTTGCCTTTGCCTATGAACGGCGGATTACCGACTATGAAATCAGACTTGGGCCATTTTGCTTGCCGGGGCTTCACATACCGATAGACCTCGACGCGGGCATCTTGATCGGGAACTTCTTTGCCCGTGACGGGATGCTTCTTTTTGGTTTCGCCATCCCAACGAGTGAGCGGCTTGCCATGCTCATCCCGCTCTAGCACTTTCTGTTCGCAATCGATCAGGGCATCGCGGTTCTCGATAGTCTTCACATCGCGCAGCACGGGTTCGGGCGGCACTTTGCCTTCGCCGTTCACGCGGAAATGCCATTGCAGATAGCCAATCCAAAGCACGAGCTGGGCAATCGCCGCCGCGCGCGGGTTGATCTCGATGCCAAGGAAGTTTTCGGGTGTGATCGTATGGCCGCTCAGCTCCGCAACAGTTTGCTTTTCCCCGTCAGGTTCAAGTTCGGCCAGCCGCCCGATCACTTCGCCTTCCAGCTCCTTCATCCGCGCGAGCGCGACATAGAGGAAGTTGCCGGTGCCGCAGGCTGGATCGAGGACTTTGGTCTGCGCGAGTTGCGCGTGGAATTTCTCAATGACAGCGCGAGCCTCATCCGGCTTGCCCTGATCAATGAGTTGGCCAGCGGCGGCCTGCACCCCTGCCCAGTCGGCGCGCAATGGCTCCATGATGGTCGGCATCACTAGCCTTTCGACATAGGCGCGCGGGGTGTAATGCGCGCCCAGCTTGGCGCGTTCCTTCCCGTCAAGCGCGCGCTCAAGCAGGGTGCCGAAAATCGCGGGTTCGACATGGTTCCACTTGTGCGTCGATGCCTCGATCAGCAACCCGATTTCGTCGGCATTGAGATCGATGGCGGTCGTGTCCTTGAACAGATAGCCGTTGAAGCGCAGAACAGTCTCGCCAGCTTCGCCCAGCACTCCGGCAAGCCCGCCCTTGTCCATCGCCTGCCACAGCGATGACAGGTTGGGCGCGAAATTTTCCGGGCGCTTCTGCATCCGGGTCAGGAAGTCTGTGAAGCTGCCTTCCGGAATCAGCTGCACATCCTCGGCAAACATCGTGAACAGGCAGCGCATCAGGAAATCGGCGACGCGAGTCGGGTTCTGCTCGCGCTTTTCCAGCCGTTTGGAAAGCTCGGCCAGGTGCCCGGCAATTTCGCGGGTGACGCGCGCGGCTTCCTTTGAAGGGTCAAGGCTGAGCGGGTCAGTCCAGATCGACGCCAGACGCGCGCGGACCTCTTCGTCCCGGAGATCGTCCAGCCCGATGCGGAAGCGCGCGGCATCGGGGAACTGGGTGTACTGCTTTCCCGTCCCGCTGAAATCGGCATAGACATCAATGCAATGACCGACATCGGTGACCAGCAGGAACGGTGGCCAACCGTGATCGATCGGCAAAGCCTTGGCATAGCGCTCTGCCTGTCCGCGTGCTTCGACCATCGCCTTTGACCAAGTGGGCGTGCCGCGCTTGGCCGTTCCGCGCTTGAAGCGGACAGCGGCGGTCTGGCCGAAAATGTCGAGGTCATCCTCGCCCGCTTCGGCGGCCTTGCGGTCGGCATCGCTGCCCTGCTTGGCTTCGAGAACGAAACAATGGCGCTTGTAGGCGTCGATGCGCCCGAAGCTCTCAGTGCCGTCGGCTTCCTTCTGGAAGACACGGCGTTCGAACACATAGTCATTGTGGGTGTCATCGGTGCGGCTACCCTTCGGCGGATCAACGCCGATCAGCGCGCACAGGCCGTTGACGAAACTTTGCGTGTTCGCGAGTTCGGAGCCGCCGGTTGGCGCCCATTCGGAAATGAAGGATTCGATTTGATCGCTATCTGACACTGATTGTCTTTAGACGTCGAACGCCAATACTCGCAATCAACAAACGGCGTGGCAGTTTCATTTGGAATCAACACCCTCATCGATCGCAAGCCGATTCCGCGCATATCGCCGCTCGCCGGTGCGGATAAGTGCCCCCTTCTCGACAAGATCGGCAAGATCGCCGGTCGCGGTGGCAAGTGCCACCCCGGTAACCGTCCAGTAATTTCCGGCATTCAACCCCATTTGAGTTTGGCGTCGCTGCCTTCGGCGAACGCATTGGTCACGGCCAAATCGGCGCGCGCGCGCTCCAGATCGGTCCAGTCGATCCGATGGGTGTAGGATTGCGCGACATCGAGCATCCGAATGAGCGGGTCGGTGAGGCCGTTATGTGAGAATGCCTTGAGCGCGCCAAGATAGTCGGTTCGATAGGCCGTGGGGATGACGATGCGTTCCTGATCCCGGGCCACGAGTTCGGCGTTCATCATGATCCGCGCGATTCGCCCGTTGCCGTCGGCGAAAGGATGCACCTCCGCGACCAGCACCATCATATAGACAGCGCGCTGGAACGGATCGTCCAAAGCCCGAAGAAACTCAAAGCCGCGCTCCAGGGTGCCATCGACCAAATCGGGCGCAACGAACACGGTGTTACCCGCGCGATTTTCCCGCTCCTTGAACGCGCCCGGCGCTTTGTCCGGGCGGGCTTCCATCACCGTTGCGTGGCGCTGGCGCAGCAGATCGCGGAAGGTCGCGAAGTCGGACGGAAGCACCTTCAGATGCCCCAGATCCGACACGACGCGAAATGTCCCCAGGACATCGTGCGCGTCGGCGGGCCGTTCTTGCGGGATGACACCCTCAAAGATGATTTCAGCGGCTTCCTCGACGGTAAATTCGGTGCCTTCGATGAAGTTCGAGAAATAGGCTTCGAAGAAGGCCAGCGTGGAATTGGCCTCACCGGCGCGGGCCGGCGCAGGCCGACGTTCGACAAACGTGTCGCGCAGCGCCGAGAACAGAGTCTCGAACAGGCGGATGCGGTCAGGATCGAAAGGCTGGCCGGCATGGCGCGCCTTGCCGACCGCGCTTGATAGGTCGCCGTCGCGGGTGCCGAGCAAACTGCCGATCAGCTCATTGAGTTCGGCGGCTTCCGCTTCATATCCCAACTGCGGTGCGATTGCCTTGGCATCGTCGCGCAGCCGGTTGGCCGCAGCCTCGCCTTGCTGGCGGATCAGCGCATCGAGGCGTTTTTCAAGTTCATCGCGCGACATCGTGCGGGCCAGGCGTCCGCCCCGCGCGCGCGATTCCCGGAGGTTCTCAAGATAGGCACGCGGGATGGACGCGAGCCGGACGCCAGCGAAGGGGCGATCGCTTTCAAGCGGCTGCGGCCCGGTGCGCGGCCGGAAGGTCAGCCCGGGCAGCTGGATCTCACGCTTCTTGGAGGAAATCAGAAAAACCGAGCCGTCCTCGGCCGGTTTGTTCTCGAGTGCCGTCCGGTCGGCGATCACCGCATCGGGATAGTAGGCAGCAACAAGGCCATGCCAATTGCGCCGGATAAGACGTGCAGGCTCGTCGTCCAGATTCCGGGTATAGAGGCGCGATCCGAGCTTGCGGAGCTGGCCACGCTCAACGGCCTCGTAAACGGCCTTCGAGATCGCGCTGTCGGAGACGAAGACCTCGGGCAGCGCTGCGATGGAAAATTCGGGCATTAGCGCCTCCGTCTGAGGCCCATATCTGAATTTTTGGGGTTTAGCAATGGCAAAATCCGAAAAAACGAGACTTAGTGTTTGAAGGTGCGGAGCTAGCCCGGCAAACACTCGAATTTTCGATACTTATCGTGCCACAATTCCGAATTTTCGATCATTAAGTAGTCGCTGCGGTTTGCCCCGATCTCGGCATGATCGATAGAACAGCATTCTATCGATCACAATTTGGGCTATTTCTGATCGATAGACGCTTCGCGGAGTCGATGTTGGCGATGGCCGAATCCCGTCCGGGCTTCCAACGGCCAGCATGACAATGCCGTTCGATTGTCATTTCGCCGACGCGGGGCGCGGCCCGTGTGGGCCGCTCTGCCCCGCTTGGGCATGATCCCGCCACCGTGCGGCGGCGTAACCGGATCATGCCAAAGAAGGCTGGTGCGGGTGGTCGGGCTCGAACCGACACTCCTTGCGGAACGGGATTTTGAAT
>ERZ1066121.2805-NODE-2805-length-10527-cov-6.966960_pt1 | contig 10527 bp, 4 predicted proteins | sample MGYA00382768_ERZ1066121 | MGnify/ENA primary metagenome ERZ1066121 (study PRJEB33369, sample SAMEA5778351) | biofilm metagenome | biome: Industrial cooling water; feature: Water cooling tower basin; material: Biofilm | place: United Arab Emirates | collected... | reverse complement strand
TTGAAAATGTGAGTGTGAATATCAATCCAGCCCGGTGTCAGGTAAGCGCCATCCAGGTCGATGATTTGGGTATCCCATTGCGGAACCAAGATTGGGACGATTTTACCAACCGCCATATCGTCTTGCAGGATGCCTACAATGCGGCCATTTTCGACCAGCACATCCCCCCGCCCGTCAATGCCTTGCACCGAATCCAACAGATGAGCATTCCTGAAAATCGTCGCCATTGCAGTTCACACTCAGTTCACTATTCTTTACACGCCTCTAGCATAGTCCTTCACCGCTGTTAAGAAAAGCCTTCACTCCAGAAGAATACTGCGCGATCGCCAGAACAATGGGCCACACTGGAATTGGCTTGTTTGATGCAACCAAAACGATGACACCTGTTGCTGGGAAAATCGAACACTGGCCGCTGGCAATGGGGCTGCTGGCGATCGCACCCAAATCATTCCGGCTGTAGCGGTGCAAACCATCTCATCACGCCCAATCTGAAACCACGCTGACAACCTGTGTTTGCTGGTCGCGGATTTCCTGGGAGAATCGTCACAGACCATTTGGGGCAGGGGGTGTCTTCTCTTGGGTTCTCAGGGATCGGTATCAGACTGGGGCGTGAATTTATCCCATTCGGCAGTGATGCACTGGTATCGAATTGTTGTTAGCGGAGGGCAAATTTTTGATCCGCGCTAGTTCCATCAAGTTAGAATCCACAGGTTCCTGCCGGAACCGTTGTTCCTGACCAAAAAGTTGTATCACTCGTGGTCACAGCATTGGTTCCCAGCGAACCCGTTTCTACCGAAAGCGGCCCGCCAAAGAAATCATCCAGGGTCAGGGTGCCAATCGTGTTATTGAGGGGTTGAAAACATACCGTTCCACCGGGCGCAATGTTAAATACATCCAGGTCGCTCAAGGTGTTACCTGTAATCGTGTTCGATCGCAATGACGCTGCGGTATTCGCACTGTCTACATTATTCAGCGAAACACCCGATAAGCCATTGCCAGTAAGAATGTTGCTGCCTGCTAAAATACGAAACTGGGAAGTCCCGGAAGCACTGGTAAAAATGCCATAGCCAGAGTTATCGGCGATCGTGCTGTTGAGAATCGTTGTATTGAGCTGAGCCTGATCAGAAGACCGCAATAAGACTCCATCACTTTGGTTTCCAGTAATGGTGCTATTCGTTAGATTTAGATTGGCTTGTGAAGTCTCAGCCGCAATGACTTGAACACCGCCGAGTTGGTTGTTGTTGATCGTATTACTATCTAAGTTGAAAGTCCCTTGGGCACTATCTGATAGTAAAGCCTCAAATCCATTTAGGCCATTGCTCGATAGATTGTTACGAGCAATGTTGAAGGTACCTTGCGCGGTTGATTCTTGGCTAATAGAAATTCCGTTGAGTTGGTTCCCGGTCACTGTGTTGTCAGCGATGGTGAAGTTACCGCTGGAGCTATCAAGCTGTTGGACTTCAATCCCATTCGCTATGCCGCCACTATTGGTATTATTTGCGATCGCGTTATTGGTGACGGTAAAGTTCCCCGTTGCCCCATTCCGCAGGGTCAGGTTAACTCCATCGCCTTCGATCGAACTCCCTCCATTGTTGGTAATTTGGTTGCGGGTCAGCAGCAGGTCAACTTGTCCAGCATTATTGTCTAAGGCAACACCACTGCCTTGAGCCTGCTGAATTGTGTTATCAAAAATCTGAACTTGGCCTTGGACGTTGTTTAGTTGAATGCCTGCCCCTGCGGTATTGTTGATGGCATTATCTCGAATCACAAATTGACTGACATTATCTGCCAAAATACCGGGGCCAGTGGTTGTCCCGATCGCAAAACCCGATAACCCTGTGTTGTTACCCATCGTCACCGTGCCAGTGACCGTAGGCAAGACTCCAGCACCAGACAACGGTAACTGTAAGTTGCCAAATTCAGTAGTATTGATAAATTGATTTGGCCCAGTAGACCAAACCTGTACGCCATCTGGAATTGTGAAGGCAGGAATGCCGGGATTAGTGCCGGGTTGAACATACACAATGTCATTGGGTTGGGCAACTGCAAGAGCTTCTGCAACTGTTCCCGTTGGATTTTCAAAGGTGCCATTACCTGTACCAACGCCGACCACTGAATGACGGAACCGCCAAGGCTGCCCTGTGGTGGGGTTAGTCAAAAATCGTGTGTCTTGAACAACGGCTGAAATCGATTCTTTTTGTTCGTCAACAATGATATTGGAGTTACGAACAACCGAGTCGCCAAGTCGTTCTAAGAAAGGTTCTTTCAACTCCGACTTCCGAGGCCGACTAGTTGGCAAGTTTACGCCAACGGTGAAGGCAACGCTAGTGCCAAACACGCGATCGGTTGATAGTCCTAACCCCACATTGAGCAAGTCGGAAGGACGGGCTTCTAGGCGTGTGCGGAATCCAACGGCTCCATCGCTGCCAGGGGCTTTGAGGTAATACACACCACCATAACCCCGCAGTTCGCCGTCTTTCCCCAATTTGGCAACTTTACCGCCTGCTTCCAGGTCAAACCCAGTGGCAGCGGCTTCGTAATGGCGGTTGATTTGTTGTTGAATGGTGCGGTTAACGGCTAGAAAGTTACTGGTAAAGAAGGGGTTAGAAAAGGCCGAGACGGTGTTGTTGACGTTTTCAGAGACTAATTTGCGGGTGTCGCCAAGGGGCAGGTAGGCATTGGCCCGAACATCCCAGTTTTTGCCCAGGGTTTCTACACCTAAACCGACTTGGTTGAAGCTGGCATTCCCAGTATTCCGGTGATCAAAACCAACATATCCGCCATAGATGCGATCGCTTTTTTGGTCATAAACGCGATGCCCCAACACCACATTGCCACCAACACCGCCATTGGTGGGAATAACCATTTGACCTTCAGCAAAGGTAATATCTTTGCCTACATTTTGGCGCAATGGGACAAAACCACCAACCCCAAAGAAGGGGCCAGGATTGCCTAGCCAGTCATTACTGGAGAACTTACCCGCTGCACGGGGTAGGATGGTTGGCGGGGTTGCGGCGGTTGGGGCTGGAGTTTGGGCGATCGCATCAGCTTGAGCCTCAGCTGTATTGGTCGCAACGGGGCGATCGCGGCCAATGGCAGGTGTTGTCTTTGCGGTCGGCGTTGACTGAATAGAGACTTGATTTTGACTAGATTCTGCTAATGCTTGGCTACTCGGTACAGTTGGGGTTGTGGCGACAGTCTTAGTGGGTTGACTAGAAAGGGATTGGGGGATGATGGGTTGGGTACCGAGATCTGCCGCTTTCTGGCTAACGGTTGGCTGTACTTTAGAGGAATCCTTTGCCTGATTGGCAATGACCTGAGGCGCAGAGGGTTGCGGTTGTGAGCTAGGACGAGTTTCAACAACAACGGCTGATGTGGCGACTGGTTGAAGAACTAAATTTTGGTTCGGCTCCGTAACTGAATCTTTGAGAGATGCTTTGGGTGCTGCTGATACAGATATTTTTCCAGTCTCAGAAGTCAGTTGAGGCGGTTGAACTGGAGCTTTGGGCGTTGCCTGAGGTGGGGCTGAAATCTGGATTTGAGCCGGGGAGGCCGAGCTATTTTGGGCAAGGATGACAGGCTGGGAGGTAGACCGCGATCGCGCTGGGGTTGGCAGAGTTTCCGGGGGGGCGATCGCTGCTGAACGGGCTACTGGTGCAGGTGCGCTGATGGTTTGAGGGCGAGGAGCGGATTCAACCACGACTACGGGTTCAGGCTGGGCAACGGGGGTAACGCTGGTATCGGTTGAACGTTCTGGATGGCGATCGCCACTGCGGGGATTGGGATCACTAGGGCCGGGGGAAGAGTCTGGTTCAACCGTTTGGGCACGACTGGCTGTGACTAAATCAGAGACCAACAAACTAGCCGCACAGGTGATACAGGTCAGCTTTTTCGCGGACTTGGCGGAGATCATCATGGTTGCGATCGAAGATGAGGGGAATAAATTTTTGATCTATTCGCGTGCTTTGCTTGCCGCTCCGGAAAGTTTTGCAAGCAAATAAAGATGCGATGTAGACAACACCGAAACGCAAACCTGGTGAGTAATGAAGACAATGAAGCAGAGGCACTGGCGCAATCAATAGAGACTTAAACTAGCGTTGAATAAAACTGGCATAAGTTAATTTTGATCATTGCGGTCAATACCTGAATACATGCTGACAAGAAACTAAGCAGGGCGATCGCTACCATTGTGCAGAGATAGCCAGGGACGACTGTTGATAACCTCCATACCCATTAATCGCGATCGCCCCGTGGGATCAGGATAAAATCAGGAAACACACGATACTTTTGCTCACTTGAGTCGCTTTGAGCACAACTCAAACAGACTGGATTAACCCGGTTTTATGGGTCTAAACGACCTGGAAAGCGGTTGCCGACTGGGCAATCAAATCCGCTGCCACCACTCCTTCTAGCCGCGCCAAAAGTTCTTTTGGTTGGTTTGTGAAGACCCAGGTTTCGCCAGTGCGCTGAATGATGGAGATTTGGCCTAAGGTTAAGCCATTAGCTAAACCAATTTTGTCTTCACCCAGGCGAAAATCTTTGACCACATCTGTGCCCTCACCGGAAGCCAGGATAAACACATCGCTGCCTGCACCGCCCGTCAGGACATCAATTCCCAGGCCGCCCCGCAGGCGATCGCTCCCCGCACCGCCATACAGCAGATCATCACCATCACCACCAAACAGTGCATCGTTGCCATCATCGCCCCAGAGTTGGTCAGCCCCAGCTTCACCATAAAGAGCATCATCATCTGCGCCGCCCCAAACGCGGTCTTGGCCACCGCCAGCAAATATCTGGTCGGCCCCAGTTCCCGCCGTGATCACATCTTGACCATCCAGGCCATAGATCAGATCTTTCCCGGCAGTTCCGGCCATTGTTTCGGAGGCGTTGGTGCCCATCAGCAAGACGGGCGGCGTGGGGTTGATGGTCAACACAAAGGTATCGGTGACACTCCCGCCATAGCCATCGTCTGCTGTTACATTAAGGCTCAATGTGCCGACATTGGCATCTGTAGGAGTTCCGCTGAAGGTGCCGGTTTTGGGATCAAAGACTAACCAGGTTGGCAAGGGCGCGCCCCCTGTTAGGGTTGCGGTGTAGGTGAGGGGGTTGCCGTCAATGTCGCTGAAGGTGTTGCTGGGTACGGTGTAACTGAATGGAGCAGAGGCATTGGTGGTCTGATCGGCGATCGCATTGGCCACCGTTGGAGCCGTATTCTCCCACACCGTCGCCTGAATCACAAAGTCAAATACGCTTTCATCTGCGTCATTGTTATTGAGCACCAATGCACCGCTGTAAGTATTCACAACGGATGTATCGACTTGAATTTGGAGCGTCGCAGAACCGCCCGCCGCCACGCTACCCGGCACCGATGCCCCCACCAAACTGAAGCCAGTCGGTAAGGTGATGCTGGTCAAATCCAGGGCCGCAGTTCCCGTATTGGTCACGGTAAACTGGCGCGAAAGGGTTTGCCCTAATAGCACCGTGCCAAAGTCGATCGCTGTCGTGGTGCCATCTAGAATGTTGGTGGTGCCGTCTGCAATAGCAATTTCTGGTGCCGGGGTGGTGACTGCTGCCTGAATCACGAAGTTAAACGGATTTTCGTCGCTGTCGTTATTGGTGAGTGTAAACTCCCCAGAGTAGGTGTTGGCGACGGTGGTATCGACATTGAGCGTGAAGGTGAGGGAAGCCCCGGCGGCCAAGGCGGGGGGTAAGGGCGCGGCCAAGGAGAAGCCAGGGGGCAGGGTGGGTGGGGTGAGGGTAAGGGGGGCAACGCCGCTATTGGTGACGGTGAAACTGCGGGAGAGGGTTTGGCCGACCAGCGCACTCCCAAAGTCGATTACGGTGGGACTGCCGTCTTGAATGTCAGTATTGGTGGCGTTATCCCGCACGGCAATCTCTGGCATGGGGGTGAGGACTTCTGCCTGAATCACAAAGTCAAAGGGATTTTCGTCGCTGTCGTTGTTGGTCAGGTTGAAGGTGCCGGTTTTGATGCCTGCGGTGGTGGTGTCTACGGCGATCGCGATCGTGGTGGAAGCCCCCGCTGCAAGGCTCGGCGGTACTAGGCCAACAAGGGTAAAGCCAGCGGGCAACGCCAGAGACGATAAGGTTAAGGGCGCTGTGCCACTATTTTGCACAGTAAATGTACGGGTTAGGGTTTGCCCTTGATAAACGGTGCCGAAGTTGAGCGGGGTCGTGCTTCCATCCACAATATTGATGGTTCCATCCAACACCGCGATTTCGGGCAATGGCACCCCTGGATATTCGTAAGCGCCACTGTCCATCAGGTTGGAGCCGTTTAAATCGCCATCTTGGGGACGGGCTTGGCCGCTTTGGTCAACGGTTAAGCCGGAGTTGATGCCCCCATCGATCGCCGGACTGCCAGCTAACAAAGGATGGACTAGGGTACCGTTGATCAATTGCAATGGGCCAAGCATCGGATCGGCGAGGGTGATGGTTGCGGTGGCGTTATTGCTGGTGCTGGTACCGGGGGGAAACTGAAAATTGCCGCCGCCATCGGTTAAGTTGCGGTTTGTGTGCTGCGAAATGTTCCACGGGTTGCCGCCATTGAATGCGGTGTTGCCCGAAAAAATGGTGTTGCTGACTGTAACGGGGTCGCTCCCGGCGCTGATGGCCCCCCCGACCCAGCCGGCATAGTTATTGGCAAAGGTGCTGTTGACGATGTTGGTGGCTGCATTGGAGACGTTGATTGCGCCGCCGTTGCCGTTGAAGTCGGTGACGAGTGCCCGGTTGCCGGAAAAGGTGCTGTTGGCGATCGTGGCGGGAGCATTCGACATCCACAAGCCGCCGCCCTGGTTGGTGGCGGTATTGTTGGCAAAGGTGGTGTTGCTGATGTTGACCCCTTTGTTGTCGCTGTTGGCCAGGATCACGACGGCCCCACCATTGCCTTTTGCACCGCCGCCGTTGAGGGCTTGCACGGAGTTGTTGGTGAACTGGGTGCCTTGGATAATCACGTTATCTTGGCCACTGGCGGTAAAGAGATAGGCTGCGCCGCCTTCGCCTTCGCCTTTGTTACTGTCAAAGATGCTGTTGACGATGCGGATGGTGCCTGCGGTTTCGGTGGTGGAACTGGCGCGATCGGTGTATAGTGCGCCGCCATAGCCTCTTAGGAAGGGGTTGAGTTTGCCTGTATCGTAAAAGCCAGCGGTGGTGTCGTTATTGCGGAAAGTGGTGTTTTCAATGGTGAGTTTGCCGTTCAAGCTGTTGATGGCGGCACCGTTAATCCCTTTGTTGCCTTCAAAGAGGCTGTTGGTGACGGTGAAGGTTCCGGGACTGACAAAGGCAATGCCCCCGGCTCCGCGTTCGTCGTTGGCGGCCACTGCAATGTTGTTGGTAAAGCGACTGTTGTTGACGGAGAGGTTGGTTTCCCAGGCGCTGTAGATGCCGCCGCCGCCTTTGTCGGCCGTGTTGGCGTTGAAGGTGACGTTGTTGATGACGGTGTTGGCCCGAAATTCCGCGTAGATTGCGCCGCCATTTTCGCTGGTGTAGGCGTTGGCCAGGGTCAGGTTTTGTACCGTGAAGGTGGTGGGCTGGACTCCGGTGGATTGGACGTAGAAAATACGGGAGCTGTTGTTGCCGCTGATCGTCAGATTGGGCGCACTACTACCGTCAATAATCAGACTTTTGCCTGCGGGCACGGTGATCTGGCCGCTGGTCAGGGTGATGGTTTGGTTGGCCAAAAGGGGCGAAAACGCGATGGTGTCTCCGGGGGCTGCTGCCGCGATCGCCGCCCGCAGAGAACCAGCACCAGTGTCATTTGTGTTTGTAACGAGTTGAGTCGGCATATCTTCGGGCCTCGATAAGTGGTTAGGGTATAAAAACGAACAGGGAATATCCAGTAACGAAGGATGTTGTCGTTCTATTCAGGCGCTCTTTGACAGGACATCCACTTAAGGGGCAAGCGTTTAAGCATCAAAATGACTGTGATTCAGCCATTCCCAGCACACTTTTCCGCGTGAGCTTTGCCAATCCGGACAAGAACAATGGCGGTTGCAAAAGTTCGGTATAAATCAGCACAGAGAAATTGCTTCATATTTATGAAGTTCTGTGGTTGTACGGTTTCAAATCGCTGTTTTTGGTGGTAATCCGTGGGGCGAATGGCTGGCGAAGGGGCGATCGCGCTGGGCGGTGGGGTGAGATTTGTGCGGCGATCGCCGGGAACTGTGATACAACGTTGGCGTTCATTCAGGTAGGGTTTGACTGCCGTGAAGCCCCAGGCATCCGTTCGCAATCCGCGCCGACACCGTCGCCAACGAAGCAAAAATCCGCGTTCAACGGGGCACCTCAAACGGCAGGCGCAACGACAGACGCGATCGCCGCAGCCCATTCCCTGGTTGGCGGCCCTGGTGGCCTGGGGTCGCCAACGCCAACGCCGCGCGACCACGCATCCCGGCCCTCGGCCTGCCAGCAGTCCGCCCCTGGCTTCCCAACCCGGACGGCGATCGCGGCGCAGTTGGACATGGCAATTGATTTTGGCGATCGTCGTGGTGTGTTTTCTGACGGGGCATGGCTTGGGCTTATTGGTGGGTATTTTGCAGCGATCGCCCAGCGGCCCCGCCACTTCGGCCTTTTTCGGTGGGGGCGACCATGCCTATGCCAGTCGGCCCGTGCTCAACCCGTTGCCCGCGCCAAAAGAAACCTGGGATTGTGAAGTCGTGGTGATTGGTGGTTCTTTGGGTGGAGTGGCGGCGGCCTCCCATGCGATGCAATCCGGCGCGACTACCTGCTTGATTGAGCTAACACCCTGGCTCGGTGGGCAGATTAGTTCGCAGGGCGTTTCCGCTTTGGATGAATCCCAGGAAATGCGCTGGGAAGCCTCGTTTTCTCAAAGTTGGACAGATTTTAAGCGCCTCATTTCCCAACAATCTGTTGAGCTGCCTGCCTGGACAAAGGTGAACGGCAAACGAGTGACGGAAATTAACAGTTGTTGGGTCGGGCTATTGTGTTTTCCGCCCAAAGCGGGGGCGATCGCCGCCGAACAAGAACTTAAGGCTCTGGCTGTCCATGCGCCGGGTAGCCGCTGGAGCACTGCCACCGCCTTCAAAGGAGCCGAATTTGACCCCACAGGCCATGCAATAACCGCCGTGTATGCCGTGCGGCGATCGCCCAAAAAAACCAACGAGCGGCCCCAAGGTCGCCTTTCTGCTGAACTGCCCACCTGGTACACCTGGGACAGCGATGCCGAATTCGAGAAAACTCCCATCCGGCTCCAAGCACCACCGGGCAAGCGGTTACTGGTGATTGATGCCACCGACACCACAGAATTGGTTGGCTGGGCACGCATCCCCCACCGCCTCGGTTCCGAATCCCTGGCCACCACCGGCGAACGCAACGCCTCCCGCCTCGACAACTCCGACTGCACCCAAGCCTTCACCTATCCCTTTGCCCTCGCCATCCGGGAAGATCACGGAGCCAGCCTCAAAGCCCTCGAAGCCCTTGAATCCGTCTATCCCAAAGAAGAACACCGCAGCGACTTTGACCTGCAAGGCTTCCCCGTTTTCAAAGGGCGCAGTTTCTTCAACTATCGGCGGATTGTCAGCGTTTCTCCCACCGACCCCTACGAAAGCACGCCCCAACCAGGGGATATCACAGCCGTCAACTGGAACCGGGGCAACGACTGGAAATTTATGGACCCGCCGCTGATTCTGAATGATGACGACATCGACCAAACGGGACAACGACAAAATTGGCTCGGTGGCCTGTCGGTGGAAGCGTTAAAACACGGAGAATTTCATGCGTTGTTATTTGCCCATTGGTTGTTAGAAAACCACGCCAAAGAACTGCCGTTGGCCTACCTGTCGGGCACCGAATCGCCGATGGGGACGCAATCTGGCTTAAGCATGATGCCCTACATTCGGGAAGGTCGTCGCATTGTGGGGCAACGGGCCTATGGCCAGCGGGATTTTGCCGTCCGCGAAATGGATTTGCGACGAGATATGAAAGGAGGCCGCGACTTTAGCCCCAGCGCGATCGCCCGGATTCACTACAGCATTGATATTCACGGGTGCCGCTATCGTTCCGCCGCCCAAGATGGAGAAGCTTCCAGCGCCTCAGTCCCCGAAGATGCTGTTCGCCCCACCTTGATTCCCCTCGAAGCCCTGATTCCGCAAGGGGTTGATAACTTACTCATAGGCGGCAAAGGGATTGCCGTCACCCACATTGCCAACGGGATGACCCGAATTCATCAAGGCGAGTGGAGCATTGGCGCAGTCGCAGGGGCCACCGCAGGCTGGCTCATTGCCCAACCAGACACCGCCCTCAAACCCAGCGACATCGTGACCCGCCGCCTCATTGCCCAACTGCGGCAACATTTGCATCAACAAGGGCTAGAAATTACCGCTCCCCCGTCCTCTGCCAGCCGTCAGTTCTGGCCTGATTGGATCAGTGATCTGCACTGGAACTGGTGATGGCGATGTCCGCTCCAACGGTGGCTAAGCTCTGAATATATCAGGTTTCTTGGCGGTTGAAACGTCAGCCAAGATTGTTCTCTCTTCACCGTCGCCTCCCCAG
>ERZ1066121.2804-NODE-2804-length-10531-cov-6.461722_pt1 | contig 10531 bp, 8 predicted proteins | sample MGYA00382768_ERZ1066121 | MGnify/ENA primary metagenome ERZ1066121 (study PRJEB33369, sample SAMEA5778351) | biofilm metagenome | biome: Industrial cooling water; feature: Water cooling tower basin; material: Biofilm | place: United Arab Emirates | collected... | reverse complement strand
CCTCCGTCCTGCTCCTCGTGCTGGCAGGCAACGTGTTGCTGCTCGTCCTCGCCTGGATGGCGACCGGCACCTCGCTCTGCCGTCTTTTGCTTTTCTCCCCCGAGCGCGCTGGCGCCAAGCTAGCGGCACGCAAGACGTGGATCGTGGCGCGTTTCGGCGACCTTTGCTTCGCGGCTGCCGCCTTCTGCCTCTGGCAAACGCTGGGCACCCTCGACATCGCCACTCTGGGCGAACGCGCCAGCGAATTCACAGGGCAGTCCGCGCCTCGCTCGCTGCACCTCGCCACCTTCTTGCTCGCCTTCGGCGCCATATGGAAGTCGGCGCAGTTCCCCACGTCAGCTTGGCTCCTCGACGTGATCGAGACGCCCACGCCCGTCTCGGCGCTGCTGCACGCAGGGATTCTCAACGGCGGGACCTTCACGCTGGTGCGTCTCTCCCACGCTCTCACGGCCTCTCCTTCGGCGATGCATCTGCTGATCGTCGTTGGCGCCAGCACGGCTCTCCTCGCCTCCATCGCGATGACGAGCCAGAGCAGCATCAAGGCCTCGCTCGCTTATTCGAGTGCCGCGCATATGGGCTTCATGCTCATGCTCTGCGGCCTGGGCGCGTTTTCGGTCGCCATCCTCCACCTGGTGGCGCACTCCTTTTACAAAGCCCACGCCTTCCTCTCCTCGGGAGGCATCGTGGATAGCGCCCGGGCCCCCAAGGCCGCGGCGCCGCCTCAGGAAAGCAAGCTCTCGCTCTTCGGCATCGGCGTTTTGCTGGCCCTCGCGCTCTTCATGGGCGTGGCCCTGGCGCTCGGCGTCTCGCTCTCGAGCAACCTGGTCTCGCTCGCACTCGGCGCGGTGCTAGTCATGGGCTTGAGCTACTTGCTCGCTCAAGCGCTGCACCAGCGCGGCGGATGGCGGGTGTGCAAACACGCGCTGCTCTCGGCCACCACGACCACCCTCGCCTTCTTCGTCCTCGAACTCGCCGCGACTCGTTTGCTCGGCAGCGTCTTGCCCCTCCCGAGCGCGCCTGGACAAAGCACCCTGGCCTTGATGTTCCTCGTCGTCGCCGCCTTCTCGACGGCCATCTTCGCGCAGGCCTTCATGCCGCGCTGGAAGGCTTCGCGCCTCGGCCAAGCCGCCTACGTCCACTTTCGCCAGGGCCTCTACAGCCCTCTTCTTTTCGACCGCCTGATCGCCACAGACCGTCCTAGCGACCAGAACCAAGCCCACCAGGAGATTTCACGATGACTACGCAGACGCAGCTTCAACGCCATCCTGGCCGCCCGAGCACCGACCATCTCGCAGTCACTCTGATCGAGAAGCAGCTCGACCAGGCGTTGCGCAAGGTAGCGCCGCTCTGGCCCCTCAAGCACTTCGTCGCCGTCAATCCCTTCTTGGGCATCGCCGAGCAGTCCTTCGCAGAGGCCGCAAAGACGATGGAGAAGGTGGCGGGCGCGCGGATGACCATGCCGCGCAGCTTCTACCTCGAGGCGATGCGCGCGGGCCGGATCCGTGAGCGCGACCTCCTCGATGCACTCAGCGAACAGGGCGGCAAGACCGCCACCTCGCAAGAGCTGCAGCGCTTCCGCGCTCTGCTGCGCGCGGCCGCAGCGACGCCCGCTTCCTGTATTCCCACCCTGGCCGACCTCGCGGCGAAGCGCAGCGGCAACGATTGGGCTCGCCTCCTCGACGAGCGCTTCTCGGCATGGGCAGCCGCCTATTTCGACGAAGGTCAAGCCACCTGGTCGAACCCCTGGCAACACCTTGCGCCCTACGCGGCCTGGCATTCCGAAAATGCGCTCGACCGCGCCCCGGAGCTCTTGGGACTGCGCGGCTACCGCGAGGAGGTAAAGCAGCTGCCGATCGCGCCCCTTCATGCCGCCGCCTGGGCCCTCGACCTTCTCGACATCTCTGGCGCAGCGCTCGACGCGTATCTCCACCGTTTGGCGATGCGCAGTGGAGGATGGCTCGCGTACGCGCGCTATAAGATGTGGCAGGGCGAACTGCACGAGCGCCCCGACACCAGCGCCCTCGAAATGCTCGCCATCGCGCTCGTCTCCGAGGCGCTCTTGCTCAAAGGCCTCGCCGACGACGAGCTGCACCAGGAGTGGAAGCAGGCACTTCTAGCCCATACGCAGACCCATTCCCAAGAGCGGGGATGGGATCTCGACATGGTCTTGCAGAGCGCCTACGAGAAGGCCTGGCAGCGCGGGCTCATCGCTCGACTCGACGCATCCAAAGGCGAGTCGGTGGAGACCCAGAAGCAGGTGCAGGCCGCCTTCTGCATCGACGTCCGCTCGGAGCGCTTCCGTCGCGCCTTCGAGAGCGTCGACCCCGGGATCGAGACCTTGGGCTTCGCCGGCTTTTTCGGCTTCGCCATCGAATACCTGCCACTCGGCGCCGAAAAAGGACTGGCGCGATGCCCCGTGCTCCTGAAGCCGCAACATTGCATCGCCGAAGGCCTGCAGGAAGCCAGAGACGAGGAGCTCGATCGACATCGCTTCCTGCGCGGGAAAATTCAGGCCGCACGGCATGCCTGGAAAGCTTTCAAGATGGGCGCTATCTCCTGCTTCGCCTTCGTCGGCCCCGTGGGTCTGGCCTTCCTCGCCAAGCTCATCGGCGATAGCTTTGCGCTGGGGCGGAGCTTGCCGCGACCCGCGGGCGAGGGACTCGATGCGCGGGCGGTGAAGCGCCTCGCGCCCGAACTGCAGGTGCGGGAGCAGCAGGGACGCCGGTACGGCATGGACGCGGAGACGCGGCTCGCGATGGCCGAAGGCGTCCTGCGGGCCATGTCGCTCACGAAGGACTTCGCCCGCCTCGTCCTCCTCGTCGGCCACGGCTCGACCAGCGCCAACAATCCCCACGCGACCGGCCTGGATTGCGGCGCCTGCGGTGGTCATACGGGCGAAGCGAACGCGCGCGTCGCGGCGGCCGTGCTCAACGACCCCGCGGTCCGCCGAGGCTTGATCGACAAAGGCATTCACATCCCCGAAGAGACGATCTTCGTCGCAGGCCTACACGACACGACCCGAGACGAGGTTCACCTCTACGAGGAGTCGAGCATCCCCGCGAGTCACGCCGCCGACCTGCTTCAACTGCGCGCCTGGCTCGAGCGCGCCGGCAGCCAAACCCGCCTGGAGCGCGCTCCCCTGCTCAAGGTCGACGCGGGGGCCTCGAGCGAACGCAAAATCCTCGCGCGCAGCAAGGACTGGTCGCAGACCCGCCCGGAGTGGGGCCTCGCGGGCTGCGCCGCCTTCATCGCCGCACCGCGCCGGCATAGCGCCGGGCTCGACCTCGAAGGCCGCTGCTTCCTGCACTCCTACGAATGGCGGCAGGACGAAGAGTTCCGCGTCCTCGAGCTCATCCTCACCGCGCCTGTAGTAGTCGCGAGCTGGATCAGCCTGCAGTACTACGCCTCGACGGTCGACAACCGGGTCTTCGGCAGCGGCAACAAAACCCTTCACAACGTCGTCGGCACCTTGGGCGTCCTCGAAGGCAAAGGGGGTGACCTCCGCAGCGGCTTGCCCTTGCAGTCGCTGCACGACGGCGAGAAGTTCGTCCACGAGCCCATGCGCCTCAACGTCATGGTCGCAGCGCCGATGGAGGCCATCAACGCCGTGCTCATCAAGCATCCCGCGGTAAAGACCTTGTTCGACCAGAAGTGGATGCACCTCTTCACCCTTGACGAGGCGGGCAAGGTCAGCGCTCGCTACGTCGGCGACCTGCGCTGGCGGCGCTCGGAGGGCACGCGCGGCTTGCTGGCGGCCTAAGCCCCTTCCTTCCCGAAGCGAGGAGCAAACCTTCTAGCGCGAACCTTTGCGCTTCGAGGAGGTTTGCTCCTTCTTCTTTGGGGCTGCGCCCGCGCGCGCCCTTTTGCGAACCTTCTCGCGTGCAGAGGCATCCGGGGGCGCGAGCGCTCGAAAGAGCAAGTCGACCTGCAGGTTGGCGAGAGCCTGCACATCCGGAAGCGCACCGAAGGGCGGACTCTCGGCGAAGGCGCGACGGTAGAGTTGGGGAAGCACACCCATGGCCGCGGTACAGACGAAAGCCAGCGGCAGGGGCAGCGAGGCGTCGATCTCGGCCGACTGCACGCCCTGCTGCAAGAGCGCAGCGATCAAACGCAGATGCCCGCGCTGGGCCCGGTCCAAGATGCGCGCCAAGCGCTCCGAGGAGAGCAGTGCTTCACGGGCGATGAGGCGCAAGACGGCGAGCTCCTCGTCGCTGACCTTGCCCAAACGAGTAAAGACGGCGCGCAGCGTCTCCTTCACGCTCGGGCATGAGGCTACCGAGGCTTCGAGATCGGCCAAAAGGCGGACGTAGACCTCCTCGATGGCCGCCGAGAAGAGCTCGTCTTTGCTGACGAAATGGTAGGAGATCATGCCCAAGCTGGTGCGCGCATCGCGGGCGATATGACGCATCGACGCGCCATCGACCCCTTCAACGAGAAAACGTGCACGCGCGGCGCGAACGATGCGTTCTTTGATGCCGGTCGAGGGACGGGCCATCAGGCGAGCTTCTTCTGGAAGCGGAGAGAGGAGAGCGTCACGAGCAAGGCCAAGATGGCCGAGAGCCAGAGCAGCTCGGCGCCCAAGTCGTAGAGGCCGCTGCCGCGCAGCACGATGCCGCGGACAATGCGGAGAAAATGCGTCAGCGGCAGCATCTGCGAGAGCGCCCGCGCAAAGAAAGGCATGGCCTCGAAAGGGAACATGAAGCCGCTCAGGAGAATGTTGGGCAGCATGAAGAAAAACGACATCTGCATCGCCTGTTGTTGCGTTCGGGCCAAGGTCGAGAAGAAGAGGCCAACGGCCAGGTTGGCGGAGATGAACAAAAACGCCAGGGCAAAGAGCAGCAGGAGCGAACCCACGACCGGCACGTCGAATACCACGCGCGCGAAGACGAGGATGATGGCCATTTGGACATAACCGATGGCGACGTAGGGAAGAATCTTGCCGAGCACCAAATCGATGGAACGCAAGGGCGAGACCACCAGCTGCTCCAGCGTGCCGCGTTCGCGTTCGCGCGCCAGCGCCATCGAGGTGAGCATGACCATGGTCATGGTCAGGATCACGCCGATGAGGCCGGGCACGACGTAGACCGCCGTGCGCTGGTCGGGGTTGTAGAGGAGGTTGCTTTCGAGCGTAAGCGCCTCGGCACGCACCCTCTCGCCGCGCCGGCGAATCTGCTTCAGGCGCACCTCGGCCGAGAGCGCCGCGACGAGGGAGGCTGCACTGTTCGTCGCACTCGCCACCACCATGGAGTCGGAACCGTCGACCAAGAGCTGCAGCGCAGTGGGCTCCGCTTGCGCCAGCTTCGCGGCATAACGCGGCGGGATCACCAAAGCCACACGTGCTTTGCCAGAGCGAAAGGACCTTTCGATCTCCGGATATCCCTCGACACTGCCGACCACGTCGTAGAAGCCCGTCGCTTGCAGGCGAAGGCCGAGATCACGCGACTCGGCGCTATGATCCTGATCGAAGATCAGGGTCGGGATGTGGCGCACGTCGGTGTTGATCGCGTAGCCGAAGAGCAGGAGGAGCGCGATGGGCTGTGCCGTCATCATGGCGAGGGTCAGGCGGTCGCGTTTGAGCTGCAAGAGCTCTTTACGGGCGATGACCATGACGCGTAGATTCATCGCTCCCCCTCCTCGAGCCGCTGCCGACGCACCATCGAGACGAAGGCGTCTTCGACCGTGGCGCGGCTTTCACGCGCGCTGCGCACCTCGATTCCCCGCGTTTCGAGCAGACGGCGCGTCACGCTCTCGGCCGAGGCGCCGCGCAGCGCCACGCGCAAAAGATGACCGTAGTGCGCCACCTCTTCGACCTCCGCAGCCTGCCGCAAAATCTCGGCGGCCTCGGCGGCACGGTCGACGTCGAGCTCCGCCACCCGCAAATGCCGCTTGGCGACGATGGCCTCGGGCGTGCCGATGTCGAGCAGGGCACCCCCGAAGATGAAGGCCAAGCGGTGGCAGCGCTCCGCTTCGTCCATGTAATGCGTTGTCATCACCGCCGTCGTTCCGCCTTGGGCGATGGCGTGGATGCGTTCCCAAAACTCGCGGCGACTGACCGGGTCGACCGCCGCCGTAGGCTCGTCGAGGAAAAGCAGCGGCGGCTCGTGGATGGTGGCGCAGGCTAAGGCAACCCGTTGTTTCCACCCCCCGGAGAGCGTTCCCGCAAGCTGCTTGCGTCGTTCCCCAAGGCCGCTTTGGCCGAGAACTGCGTCGACGCGCGCCCGGCGCCTGCCGCGCGGGATGGCATAGATGCCCGCGTAAAATTCGAGGTTTTCTTGGACGCTGAGGTCCTCGTAGAGGCTAAAGCGCTGCGTCATATAGCCGATATGCGCTTTGATCCGCTCCGCCTCGCGCACGATATCATGGCCGACGACCCGGCCGCTGCCCGAGGTAGGGTCGAGGATGCCGCAAAGCATGCGAATCAAGGTGGACTTTCCTGCACCGTTGGGGCCCAAGATGCCGAAGATCTCGCCTCGTTTCACCTGCAAGGAAACGTCGCGCACCGCCTCGATCTCGCCGAAGCGGCGGCCCAGGGCGGTGGTCTCGATCATCGCCTCACCCTCGGTCATCGCCGCAAGCTCACGAAGGCGGGAACACCCGCATGCAGACGCCGACCGGGATCGTCGATACGGACGCGGACACGGACGACGAGATTAGGCCGCTCGCGCGGGCTGAAGAGAAACTTGGGGGTAAACTCCGTCGTCGCGGCGATGTGTTCGACCTTGCCGGCGAAAACCCGCTTCGAGGCGTCGCTGCGCACGCGGGCCGGCATTCCGATGCGGATGCCGTCGAGCTCACCTTGAGGGACGAAGACCTCGGCCCGCGGGTGTGTCGTATCGGCGACCAGGGCCGCCGCGCTCCCCACCGAAGCGAGTTCACCGGCCTCGACGCTGAGATCGAGGACTTCGCCCCCACTCTGGGCGCGCAGACGATGGCGGTCGAGGCGCTCTTCTTCCATTCGCAACGTGCTCCTCGCCTGCGCGACACGCGCCCGTGCGCGCAAGAGCTCCTCGCGCCGCGATCCTCGCCGCAGCAAGCCGAGATGCTCCTGTAGCGCCTTCTTTTCGGAGGTGAAACGCGCCAAGTCGGCCGTGGCGCGATCGAGCTCCTCCCGCGGCACCGAGCCGCTCGCGCTCAGAGAACGAGCCCGCTCGTAGGATTTGCGCGCCAAGTCTTCGCTCGCCGCGCTCGCCTCGACCTGAGCCGCGGCCGCGGCGATGTCCTCCCGTCGCGAACCCGCGAGCAGGAGCGCGAGCTCCGCCTCGGCCACCTCAAGTTCGGCGCGACGGCTCTCGCAGACGAGGCGCTGCAAGGTGGCATCGACCTCGGCCAGCAGGGCGCCCGCCGCAAAGCGATCACCACGGGCAAGCACGACACGTTCGATGCGTCCCGCGACTTCGAAAGCGAGGAGGCGCTCATCGTACTCGACGATGCCTTGGTAGCCCTCGGGCGTCGCCGGGAGGCGCGCGCAGCCCCAAAGCGCCTGCGCCAGGGCAAGATGCCTGAGGAGCTTTGCCCAGAATTTATTTACCATACGTACGATAACTACGCCTGCACAACGCCGAGGTCAAGGTGCCCGGCGCCGCGGCTTCAACGATGTGGATAGGCGTGGTCTCCCTCTTGTGAAACCCCGGGCGACGACGTGGCGGAAGCGAGTGGAATCGCACTACTCAACGCGCTGCAGTCGAGCTCAGAGCGGATCGAGACCATCTACCAAGGTCGCAGCTACACACGACTCGCAGGAGCGGAGAGCCTCCAGCTGCGCGCTCCGCCAGCCAACCTGAGAACCCGCCACGACCTGATGATCGGCGAACAGAGCGACAGGAATGCCCCCCGCATCACCCAGTCCTGGTCCGGCGGCGCCTTATGGAAAGGTGGAGCTTCGGCGCCGATGGAACGTGCTCTATTGGGCGTGCTTCACACCGTGTTCACCGGCTCCGACGCCGGCGTCGCGCAGCCGCTGCAGACGACCACCGTCGAGAATTATCTCGGGATGTGCAAGCGCCGCGAGCTAAGCGCCGCACTCAGCGCGATCCCGGACCACGACGTTCAGGCAGCGCAGCTCACTCCGGCGCTCGAGGCCATCGATGCGCACTGCGACGAGTACCAGCGCCTCGATACCTACTGCAGCATCGAGACGCTGCGCAGCTGCGTTGCCAATCTCGCGAGCGGAAGCTCGGGCTACGCCTACCGGCCTGCGATCTCCTGCTGGGAGAAGCACTGCGGAGCCGCGCTCTAGAAACCCCGTATGCACGAGTCCTCGACGAGCGAATATCGAAGTGAGAGAGCCCGCTTTTTACCGACGAGGCTCATGACAAAGGGGAGAGGCTGGCGCGTGGCGCGGGCTGCGATCGCCGCGTTTGAGCTCCGCACCGCAATCCCCGCAATGCGCCGCCTTCGAACGCGGCCTGGCTTCGCTGCTGGGGAAGAGTCGACGAAAGTCTTCAGGCATGCCGAGCTGGTGGAAGAAAGCATCCAGCGACCGTTCTTTTTTCCTCATTGTGACCTCGTCGGAAGGAGAAGAGAGACCGCGACATCGTTCTCCGGGGGAGCAGTGCGTTCGGTCTCTCTTCTTGTTGTACAAGGTAGCGAGGCGGCGTGCTCGAGATCCAGGCCTCCAGCCGCGTGAAAGCGTATTCCGACAGAATACAGCGGCGCGTTCAGGGCCTGACGAGGAGGCGGCCGCGCGCTAGTGCTCGGCTCCTTTCCTCGCCTTCGAGCAGGCCGTTTTCGTTGCCATCGAGGTAAAGCGCAGTCGACTCGAGCAGACTCGTATCGTCGATGCCTAGCAGCACTCCCCCCGCGGCTTCCGGCAGCGCCGTACCCAAGAGACGCTGCAAATCCCAGGCGACGACGAGCACTCCCGGCGGGGAAGCCAAAGTCCAAGGCGCGTCTGCAGCGACGACCAAGGCCCCCTCGAAGAGCGAACGATAGAGGAGACGCACGCCGTTGACCTCAGCGACCAAGAGAAGCGAAGCGCCGAGCGTCTCGGCCGGAGCGCCGGGAGGAGGCGCGGTGAAACGCGAGAGCTGCAGACGAAGGCCACAGGTCATCGCGCCACTCACCATGAGGCTCGAAGCCGCGTTGCCTTGCACCAGATCGCGCAGCACCGGCGCCGCCGATCGCGCGACGATGCCCTCGCTCGCCGCCTGGGCGCAGCCTTGCGGGTCTTCAAAGCGACTCTCGCCTAGGTGGATCCATGCCTGGGTGATCACCAGCCCCGCAGCGCTGAAGGTCGCGGGGAGCTGCACGGCAGGCGAAGGCAAGAGGGTGTAGACGAGCGACGATCCTGCTCGCGTTTCACTGCTTGCGGGGCGTTGCTCGGCTGCACCCGCAGTGGCGCTCGGGTTGCCGGTCTCGGTGCCCAAACAAGCGGCGAGCGAGAGGGGAAAAGCCAGAAGCCACGGCAAGCGCCGAAATCGATGTTTACGAGCACCGACTCTCTCACGCACTGCCCACCCTGCTTCGGTCTCGACCCTCTTCACTCGCCTTCTCCTCGACCGCGCGACAGGGGAAAGAGCTGAAAGTTGATCTGCACCACGCGCGTCGGCTCACTCTCGTCGGCAGAAATATCGAGCAGCTCGCGACGAAAGCGCCGGATGCGCTCCTTGAAGCGCTGCAGCCCTTCCTCGCTCAAACAAAGCGTCAGGGAGGAGATATCGCGCTCCTGCGCCGGGATATGATCCATGGACTCCGACGCACGCCGCATCATCTCGCGGTGATAGTTGACGATGTTCTCACGCGTCGTCTCGGGGCCCGTAGAGAGCAAAAGCTCGCCCTGCACGATGCGACCTCGCTTACGCCGCAAAAGCCCAAGGCCGAGGAGAGTCTCGAGCGCCGCTTTGGCCTCCGCCTCGCGAATCGGCGGCAAAAGCTGCGCGGCCACCCACGCCGGCTCGTCGCGAAAATCCTGCCGCGAAACCAGCTCACGAATGGCCGGCAGATACCAAGTCGCATGATACGCAGCCTGCGCCGCAGCCAAATCCTGCACCTGCCGCTGCGGCCTCAACGCGTAAAGCCGCTCGCGACTAGCATTACGAACGCTCGCACTCTTGGCCTGCTCGAGCACAACGAGCTCCAAAAAGTAACGCTGCGCCTCCGCCTCCAAACCACAAGCCTTGGCAAAACGCTCCGCCATCTCCGGCGTAAGATTACGTTTCCCCTCGATGACAAGCTTCAGATAGTTGGGCGACGTAAGCCCAACCCGGCGGGCAAAAGAACGATAGGAAAACCCCCGAGAACGCGCCTTCTTCTCCTCGTAATAGCGCCGCAGATATTCCCGATAATTGAGAAAACTAAAGACGCTAAGCACACGCTCTTTTTTGCTGCTGGCCGTCATCCAAGCCCCCGCAAGCGACACGCCAAGCGAATCCCCGCCGGTCTCCCAATCATGCCATCCACAGCGCCCGAGATCACCTCGAGGCCCACACAAGTGTATTCTACGAGAATACGCCCAAGCCCCGCGCCCCACGCAAACCCCAGGCGCTCGAGAGCACGCAAGCCGCGTAGCGCCGCGCCCCTGCACGGAGCCCGG
>ERZ1066121.2801-NODE-2801-length-10535-cov-42.552767_pt1 | contig 10535 bp, 5 predicted proteins | sample MGYA00382768_ERZ1066121 | MGnify/ENA primary metagenome ERZ1066121 (study PRJEB33369, sample SAMEA5778351) | biofilm metagenome | biome: Industrial cooling water; feature: Water cooling tower basin; material: Biofilm | place: United Arab Emirates | collected... | reverse complement strand
CGTGGCTCGACAACGTGGCCGCGGCGCGCTCCCACGCCGAGCGCCACACGATCGCTGTCGATACGCTTCGTGCCCAGCGCCGCTCGCCCTCGCCGTCCCTAACCCCCTGGTCGCGTCTGGCCCTCGCGTCATGGCGCCGCGAAGCGCGCAACGCGGTCGAGGTCATGATGGGCTGGAGCGACCGGCATTTCCGGCGTCGCGCCCGTGCGGCCACGGGACTGCGCGCCGTCGAGGTGGAGCGTCTGCTGCGCCTCGAGGCGGCGCTGCGCGACGCGCGGGATGGCGCGTCGTCGTTGGCCGAAATCGCCGCGCGCCACGGCTTCAGCGACCAGTCGCATTTCAGCCGCGAGGTGAGGGCCGTGCTTTCCGTCACGCCGGCCACCGCGCGCGATCGGATGCGCGACGGCGGCTCGGCCGAGGACTGGATCCTCCGGCTCTAGGCCTGCGCGGCGAGCGCCGCGGCCCGTCGCGAGGCGCTGCGCGAATACGCGCGCTGACCCAGCCATCCGGTGATGTCCCAGGCGACGGCCCACCACGGCAGCGGCGCCGTCCACTTGCCGTATCGGCGCGGGGCGGGCGCTTTGGCCTTTCGCGCCGGGTCGATGCGAACGTCGCCGATGACAGCACCCTCCTCGCCCGGGCCCAGCTGTCCGAGCAGGCGGCCATCGCCGTCAGCGATCGCCGAGTAGCCGGGGAATTCGACGGTCTGCACGCGCCCACCCATCGGCAGCGCGGTGACCAATCGACCGACCTTGTTGGCCATCAGAACCGGACGGCCGGTGAGTCGCGCGGCCTCGGCGGTGCCGGTGCGCAGCGCCTCGTTGATGGCCGCGACGTCGGCGGCGCGAATTGGGAACCGGGCTTCGAACGAGGCTCCGGAAAACGGGCGCAGCATCAGGTCGACGTCGGCCTCGTGCAGCGTCAGGTAATGGTCGTACAGCGCATTCTCGAAGCAGATGCCGACCCCGACGCGGCCGATCGGGGTCTCGAACCAGTGCCGCGTATCGCCCGCCCGGAAGAACCAGGCTTCGAACGAGGCCGGCGGGTTCTTCCGCACTTTGCCAAGCACGCTGCCGTCCGCGCCAACGAGGACGAACGTGTTGAAGAAGTCCTCCCCATCGGCTTCGAGGAAGGTCGTGCCGATCATCATCCGATGCATCGTGCACTCACGACGCAGCCACGCCAGCGTCGGGCCGTCGAACGGCTCGGCCCCGGCCCAAAGCGCGTGCGTCAGGGTGTAGCCGTTCGGCATGAGTTCGGGCAGCAGGGCAAGCACGGCGCCCTGCGCCGCTGCGGCGGCCAGGTGGCGCGACGCACGCGCGGTATTGGCGGCGAACGCGTTGAGCTCGCAGGCCATCTGCACGACGGCGACGCGGGTGGCGGCTTCGGGGACGGTCACGATGTCGATGGCCTTCGAAAACAGGCGCCGATCATGGCCTTCCGAGCCCACCGCGTCTTGGATGTTCCGGACATACCCTCGAGCCAAGCGCGCAGCTCGACAGCGCGGACATCGCCCGGCGCCGTTCTCATCGGCTTCTCCGTCGCCTGCGGCATTCTGGTGGGAGACCGCCCCAAGCCCCTGCGACCCATGCTGAGCCGAACCGTTGCTGCACCCCTCTGCGCCGCTGCGCTCGCCCTCGGTCTCATCGGCTGCGGGCCCGACCTGCCGCCCGCCGACGTCGCCGCCGGCTCGCCCACCGACCTTGAGATCCGCACGCTCAAGCCCGGCAGCGGCGCGGTGGCGCGCGCGGGTCAGATCGTGCAGGTGCACTACACGGGCTGGCTCTACGACGAGCGCGAGCCGGGTCGGAAGGGCGCCGAATTCGACAGCTCGCGCGGCCGCGGCGAGCCGTTCACGTTTCCGCTTGGCGACGGTCGCGTCATCCGCGGCTGGGACGAGGGCGTGGCCGGGATGCGCGTTGGCGAGGTGCGCGAACTCGCCATACCGGCGTGGCTCGGCTACGGCAGCCGCGGCGCCGGCGGCGTGATCCCGCCGGACCAGCCGCTGCTTTTCGAGGTCGAACTCGTCGCGATCGACAGCGTGCGCTGACGATCAGCGCGGCTGCGGGCAGCCCTGGGTCAGGCCCAGCGGCTGAACGGCATCGGCGCTGTCGACGGTGCCGGAAAGCGGCGTCGCGAAGGCGAAACGCGGGGCCATGCCGATCAGCCGCCCATCCGCCAGCGTGCGCAGCAGCGTGCCGACCGACCGGCGCGTGGGCGCACCGACGCGCTCGCACTGCGGACAAAAGCCCGACAGCTGCACCAAGGCCAACGACCGATCGGCGCCGAGCGGCGCCGGACCCTCGGCCGCAAGGAACCGCGGCATGCCCGAGGCGTCGTAGTGGAACACCGCGTGGAACTCGTAATCCGGGAAGAACTGGCTGCTGTAGCCCGTGCCGGCGCGGCGCGGATCGAACCAGTGTCCGGACGCATCCACGACCCGCTCGGCGACGCGCGGGCACCCTGAACCGAACGGCACCAGCCGCTCGCTGCCCGTGCGGCCGTCGAGATCGAAGGTGAACACGAGGCCGCCGTCGCGGGTCGGCGTGAAAACCGCTTCGCCAACCGCGGTCAGCCGGTTCCTCGACTCGAGCCAGACGCTCCGGTACAGCGCGGCGCGCCACGTCGACACGCCGACCGGCGCCGGCCCTTGCAGGTAGTACCACGTGGGCTGCCCGGCCGCATCGTAGGCATACCAAATGCCGGCGAGATCGAAACCCGCCGGATAAATGAACAGGCCGTGGCCGCTTCGCGCAGGGTTGAAGAAGCTGCCCGAACGCCATGCGGATCCCGCCCCTTCCAGCGTCGCCAAGAGTCGCGCGGCGAAAGGCTCGGCGCCGATGTTCACCAGTTCGACCCAATACCGCCCCTCGGGTGGATGGGCGATGCGGAGCGTGGATGTACCGGCCACCGAGCGGGTGGACATCACGGCCTCCGCGCCCACCGGGGCCGCGGCCAGGACCGGCGCCTCAGCGACCGAGGCGAGCGGCGGCGCGCGTAGCAGCCTCGCCGAGACCTGCCCCTCGCCGGCGGCGGTCACGTCCAGCGCCGAGTGTCCGGGCGGCACGTCAACGATGAAGTACCGTGGCCGGCCGTCTTGGGCGAGCGCATGGGTGACCGGAACGCCCGGCGCCAGCGCCTGCGTGTCGGCCGCGACGGGCGCCGGCTCCAGACGCACGGCGTCCCAGACGTCCACACCCGCTTGGGCGGAGACGAACCGCACCCAGCCGCCGGTGACCTGCCCCGGGAGCACGGCGCGACGATCCCACCCCACGAGCGGCGCCGCGACGGCGCCCGCCAGCGAGACCGAAGGCCCCGTGGCGCGGAGCGTGCGGCCGGACGACGGTACGTCGAGCGGCACGTCGAACGACTCGAGCCGCACGCTTCCGGCCACGCCGCTGCGGTCATGCACAACGATCCAGTAGGTGACCGTGCGCTGCTCCGGAGCCTCCAGCGCGAGCGCGCAGCGCGGCGCCAGCGGACCGTTCGACGCGGAGACCGTGCCCGAACAGACGCGCTCCTCCGGCTGGGCGATCCCGTCGCCGTTCCGGTCGATCCCGAGGTGGAGATCGGCGACCGACGCGCCCGCGACCCTTCTGGCGTCGACGAACGTGCGCCATCGTCGATTGTCCTCGCTGCCGCGCAGCGTGCTGAAGACCGCGACGGCGCTGCCCGCCGACCACGGTCCTGCGCCAACGCGGTCCGCCGGCACGTCGACCACGCGAGGCGATGCGCGCACGAGGCCGTAGGCTTCGAAGAACCCGTCTCGGGCCGCCGGCATCTCGACGTATTCAAGCGGCCGCGTGCCGGTGGTCGGGGCGGTGGCCGGCACGTCGAGGACGCCCGGCAGCGGGCCGTGGGAAATGGCGACGTCGGCCTCGCCGCACGTGGCGTCGGCGCGGCAAAGGCGGTAGCGAAGCCGCAGCGGGCCGGGCCGGGCGTTGGCCGAAACCATGACCGAGATCCGGTCGTTGCCGGCATCGTTGTCGTCGGGCACGAACGACCAGACCACGGCCCGCAAGTCTTCGGAAGCCTCCACGACCGACAGGCGTCCACCGCGCAGCGCGCCGCGATCCACCACGTCGTTGGCCAGCACGTCGAGGAAATAGCCGGTGGATCGGCGCCCGAGGCGGGCGCTGTCCGGGCGGATCGCGAACGCCACGGCCTCGGCCGGATCGTCGTCGATGATCGTCACCGTGCCGGGCGTGCGTCCAGGCGTCAGGCTGCCGACGGCTTCGATGCGAACCGCCAGCGTCTCGTCGTTTTCGGCCAGACTATCGCCGATGATCGCCACCGACACCTCGGTGGACGTCGACCCGGCGGCGAAACGCGCGCGGCCGGCCGCCGCGACGAAGTCGAGGCCCGCCAGCGCGCTGCCGGGCTCGGTGCGCCAGTCGACGAAGGCACCCTCGGGCGCCGGGCCGTCGAGCGTGATGCGCACGGTGGCGAGCGCTCCCTCGGCGCCGCCCTCCGTCACCACCGCATCCTGCACCGAGGCCGCGGGCCACTGCGGGGCGCGGCTGTCGATGGCCAGCAGTGCCGCGGAAGCGGACTGCGTGCGGCTGATGCCGAATTGACCGAACACGGCGAAGCCCCCGCGCGCCGGGTCGCCCGCGCTGCGCCCGACCCAGCCCGAAACCGGTGAGCCGGAACGAAGCCAGACGCCCGCCGACCAGATCGCAAAGCCCCTCGCCGGTACGCCGCCCGCGACGCCGAAAGGCCCGCTGATCGCGAGCGAGCGTCCGTCGCCGCTCCAGGCCGCTTCATGGACGGGCGCGTCGGCACCCGAGGACAGCGGCTGCCAGACGCTGCCGGTGAGCAGCGCGATGTTGCGCGCCGCGACGCCGGAAACCGATTCGAAGTGGCCGACAATGACGACCGCACCGCTGCGGGGCTGCACGGCGATGGATTCAATGATGCGTCCGGTTCCCGGCCCGAGCGCGGTCAGCGCCGTCCCCAGCAGGGTCCGGCTGCCGTTCGCCGCGAGCGCGAACAGGTCCACCGCGCGGCCGGAGCCCCCCGCCGAGCCCGCCACCGCGACGAGCACACGCCGTTGGACCGGGTCGAACGCCATCGCCTCGACCGTGTTGGGCAGCGCCGAGCCGACCGGCTGCCAGACGCCGCCCCGGTAGGCGAAGACCTGGTTCCCGCAACCCGCGAAGAGATCGCCGGCGTTCGGATCCACGGCGACGCCGCCACCGCACTGCCCGCTCACCGGCCACGACAGCCGCTGCCATTGGCCGTTTTGGTGCAGCGACAGCGCGATCGAGCGGTCGGAGCGGACGAACCCGACATGGACGAGGGTCCGGGAGCCCGGGAGGTACGCCATGTCGAAGGGAATCGACGGCGTGCCGCCATAGACCGGGTTTCCGACCCGTGACCAGGTGCCGTCGTGGTACCGGGCGAGGCCGTCGACGCGAGTCGGTCCCACATGGTCGAATTCGCCGCCGAAGAACACCGCTCCGCTTCCGGCGTCAACCGCCACAGCCCCGCGGTCCGACAGGTCGACGATGCCGGCATCGAGCGACGTCCAGGCGGTTCCGTCCCAGCGCGCCAAGCGTACTTCCCCCGGTCGCCCCGCGATTTCGAGGCGACCGGCGGCCACGATGTGCCCGGTTCCGGGATCAACGTCGAACGCGGTCTGAAGGCCGGAAAGTCCGCTCGACAGCGCCGAACTCGTGGACAGTGAACCGCCCGTCGCGATGCCGATGCGCTGGCCGTCGCTGAGCAGCAGTCGTGCGCCGGCGTCGTCCCAGCGGGCGCCGCTCAGCCGCGTGCCGGCCGGCGCGATCAGCGCGGTCGTCCACGCGCCGCCGTCCCAGACGCGGACCTGACTGGGATTTCCGAGCTGGGGATGGGCGTACTGGCCAACCACGGCGATGCCCTGCACCCCGGGGTGCCAGAGCACGGCTTGGGTCCACCCGCTGCCCAAGCCGGGAATCCGCACCCACCCGGTGTCGGTGCGCTGCAGCAGGCCCTCGGTCGTCTCGCTGCTGTTCGACGAAACGGCGAACAGACGGCCGTCGGCCGGACGCGTGGCGAAACCGACGACCGACGTGGCCGGCACGGTTTCGACGTTCCACGACAGCCCGCCCCAGCGCGCCACCCGACCATGGCCACCGGCGACCAGGGAGCGGTTGATCGGATCCCAGTACAGCGCCGTGACGATGAAAGGCAAGGACGGGAGCGTGGCCACGCCGCTGGCATCGAGGCGCTGGACCACGCGCTCTCCGGCCGCGAACACGACATCGGCGGCCTTGTCATGCGCCACGTGCGTGACCGACAGGTCGGTCCAACCCGCGCCGGGCGCACGCCATTCGCCGTTGGCGCGCAGCGCCAGCCCGCGCGTGCCGCCGGCGGGCGACTGGCTGAATGCGCCGCCGAAGACGGACAGTCCGGCCGATACCGAGACGGCGACGGCAGCGCTGTCGACATCGGCGGACGCCAGCGTCTGCCACGCCACGGCCGGCTCGCCGTGCGTCTGGGCGCCGGGAGCGCTCACCCAAGCGGCCAAGGTCGCGCAAAGAGTGACCATCGCCAACCGTCCGTGTCGCCGCATGCGTTCATTCCGTTTTGTCAGGGTTGCGTGAAGCTAGCACAGGCCTGCGGCCCGTCGATGACAGCCCCATCGCTCGTTCGCCGTCGCGCCATCGATGCCGCAGCGCTTCCCACCGGCCCCCGGGCTTCGCCAGACTGCGCCGGCCCTCGACGCCTCCCGCCGTCCCGACGCCAGGATCCCGTGCCCCACCCGCCGCTTCCGCTCCAGCGCTTTCCGGGCGTTCTCGTCATCGGCGGCGGGCCCGCCGGCCTGATGGCAGCCGAATCGGCGCGACGCACCGGCGTCGAGGTCGACGTGCTTGAGGGCAAGCCCTCGGTCGGGCGCAAGCTCCTCATCGCCGGACGCGGCGGACTGAACCTGACCCACGGCGACGCCCGGCCGCGCTTCGACCAGCGCTACGTTCGCGGGGCGGCGCGCGTGGCCCAATGGCTCGATGGCTTCGACGCCGAGGCGCTGCGCGCCTGGGCGCGCGACTTGGGGGTGGAGACGTTCGTCGGCAGTTCCGGCCGGGTGTTCCCCGTCGACATGAAGGCCGCGCCGCTGCTGCGCGGCTGGGTCGCGCGACTGAAGCAGCAGGGCGTGCGCCTGCACGTGCGCGAGCGCTGGGTCGGATTCGATCCCGAGGGTCGACCGGTGGTGGCTGGTCCGAACGGCGAGCGCGCCGTCGACGCCGGGGCCGTCGTGTTGGCGCTGGGTGGGGGCAGTTGGCCGCAGCTCGGGTCCGACGGCGCCTGGATGCCGTGGCTCGCGGCGTGCGGCGTGGCAACGGCGCCGCTCGAGGCCTCGAACTGCGGCTTCGACATCGGCTGGAGCGAGCGGCTATCCGGCACCTTCGCCGGGGCGCCGCTGAAGCCCGTGGCCGCGCTGTGGCGCGACGGCGCCGGGCGCACGCACCGCCGGCAGGGCGAATGCGTGATCACCGAGACGGGACTCGAGGGCAGCCTGCTGTACGCCATTGGCGCCGACCTTCGCGACGAGATCCGCCGCGAGGGCGCGGCGACGCTTCGCCTCGACCTGCTGCCCGGCACGCCGCTGGAACGCGTCGAGGGCGCCCTGCGCGCCCCGCGCGAGGGCCGCAGCCTCAGCGAGGTGCTGCGGCGCCGGCTGGCGCTGCAGGGTGCCAAGGCCGCACTGCTGCGCGACATCTTGGCGGCGCCGACGCTCGCCGATCCGACCGCGCTGGCCGAGGCGATCAAGGGATTGCCGCTGCGGCTGCGCGCGCCGCGTCCGATGGCGGAGGCGATCAGCACGGCCGGGGGGGTGGCGCTCGAGGCCGTCGACGACGCGCTGATGCTGAGGGCTCGACCCGGTTGGTTCGCGTGCGGCGAGATGCTCGACTGGGATGCGCCGACCGGCGGATACCTGCTCACGGCCTGCTTCGCCAGCGGAGCGCACGCCGGGCGAGCGGCGGCCCGCCGGGTCCTCGAGGCGCGGGCGGATCGGGGCGCAGCCTGACGTCGACGCGGCTTCTGGTGCAGGCGATCCCGGAGTAGGCTGCACTCGCCCCCGCCCGACCACGGATCGCCGCCATGCGCCGCCCACTCCCCCCGATCCTCGCGCTTGCGATCGCCCTGCTCGCCTCCCCGTGCCAGCCGGTCCAGGCGCAAGCGAACACCCAGACCGTACCGAGTCAGCTCGGCGCGGTCCGCGTCACGACCGTCGCCACCGGCCTGCAGCATCCCTGGGGACTCGCCGTGCTCCCCGACGGCAACTACCTCGTGACCGAGCGCCCCGGGCGCCTGCGGGTGGTCACGCCGCAAGGCGGGGTATCCAGCGCCATCAGCGGCGTGCCGGCGGTGTTTGCGCAGGGCCAGGGGGGACTCCTCGACGTCGCGCTCGATCCGGCCTTCTCGAGCAATCGACGGATCTACCTGAGCTACGCCGAAGCGGGTACCGGCGGGACGGCCGGCACGGCCGTGTTCCGCGCCGAACTCAATGCGGCGGCGACCAGCCTTTCGAATGGCACCGTGATCTTCCGCGCGGCGCCGAAGCTCACCACCACGGGTCACTTCGGGTCGCGCCTCGCCTTCGGACCGGACGGGCTGCTCTACATCACCTCCGGCGACAACTTCAGCGCTGCGACCGCGCAGCGGCAGGACCAGCACCAGGGAAAAATCCTGCGCATCCGCACCGATGGCAGCGTGCCCGCCGACAACCCGTTCGTGGGCAACGGCGCGTGGCGTCCGGAAATCTGGTCGACCGGGCACCGCAGCCCGCAGGGGCTCGCGTTCCACCCGGCGACGGGCGACCTGTGGATGACCGAGCACGGGCCGCGCGGCGGCGATGAGCTCAATCGCATCGGCCGCGGGCTCAACTACGGCTGGCCCACGATCACCCATGGCCTCGGCTATGACGGCCGACCCGTTCCCGAGTCGGTGGGCACGGCGGCGCCGGGACTCGAGCAGCCGCAGCACCAGTGGACGCCGTCGATCGGCACGAGCGGGCTGGCGTTCTACCTCCACGCGCGCTCGCCGGAGTGGATCAACAGCGTGTTCGTCGGCGGCTTGGTGACGCGCAGCCTCCACCGGCTGCGTCTCGACGCCAACCACCGCGTCGTGGCCAGCGAAGCGCTGCTGGCGGGGCTCAACTGGCGCATCCGCGACGTGCGCGTCGCGCCCGATGGCGCGCTGCTCGTGCTCACCGACGATCCGAGCAATGGCCGCGTGCTGCGCGTCGAGCCGCCGGTGGTGACGCCGCGCGGCAAACGGCCCATCGGCGCGCCGCCGGCGTCGGGCGACCAGAAGGCGCGACGTGCGCCGTCGCCGGGCGCGGATGCCGATCGCCCGATCGAGCCGCGCCGCCACCACTGAAAGCCGGCATCGCGCGCGGCCGTGACGCCAAGTTGATTGCGTGCTGCCGAGACTCGGCCTCCCGTCCAAAGGAGCGATGCCATGCCGATCCCCACCCGCCGCGTCGGACACCCTGCCGCCGGAATCGCCGTTCTTGCGCTCGCCGCGTCGAGCGCGCTCGCTGCGGACAGCCGCGAGTTCCCGAGCGAGCACGGCACGGTCCGCGTCACGACGGTGGCCGACGGGCTCGAGCATCCGTGGGGCCTTGCGTTCCTGCCCGATGGGCGCAAGCTCGTCACCGAGCGACCCGGCCGCTTGCGCATCGTGGCCGCCGACGGATCGATCTCGCGCCCCGTGGCCGGCGTGCCCCGGGTGCAGGCCCGCGGACAGGGGGGCCTGCTCGACGTGGCGCTACATCCGGACTTCGCCGAGAACGGGCTCGTCTACCTCAGCTTCTCGGAGCCCGGCAGCGGCGGCGCAGGCACGTCGGTGGCGCGGGGTCGACTGGTCGGCGACGCACTGCAGGACGTCGCGGTGATCTTCCGCCAGGCCCCGAAGGCCGACACCGGCTTCCACTACGGTTCCCGCCTCGTCTTCGATCGCGACGGCAAGCTCTTCGTCAGCACCGGCGACCGGGGGATGCAGGACACGGCGCAGGACCTCGCGCGCGGCCAGGGCAAGCTGTTCAAGCTCAACGACGACGGCACGCCGGCCGCCGGGCTGCCGTTCGCCGATCGCCCCACCGCACACCCGGGCATCTTCAGCTACGGGCACCGCAACATCCAGGGCATGGCCCTGCACCCCACGACCGGTCTCGTGTGGACCCATGAGCACGGTCCGCGCGGCGGCGACGAGATCAATGTGCCGCGCGCCGGCAGGAACTACGGCTGGCCGGTCATCACCTACGGCATCAACTACAACGGCACGACGATCGGCGACGGCCTGAAGGAAAAGGCCGGCATGGAGCAGCCGCTGCACCAGTGGACGCCATCGATCGGCGCCTCGGGCCTCGCGTTTTACACCGCGGATCGCTTCCCGGCGTGGAAGGGCAACGCCTTCGTCGGCGCGCTGGCGCTGAACCACCTCGAGCGGCTGGAGCTGGATGGCGAGCGCGTGGTCGATACCGAGGTTCTGCTCGACGGGTGGAACCAGCGCATCCGCGACGTGCGTCAAGGGCCTGACGGTGC
>ERZ1066121.2799-NODE-2799-length-10537-cov-7.655218_pt1 | contig 10537 bp, 16 predicted proteins | sample MGYA00382768_ERZ1066121 | MGnify/ENA primary metagenome ERZ1066121 (study PRJEB33369, sample SAMEA5778351) | biofilm metagenome | biome: Industrial cooling water; feature: Water cooling tower basin; material: Biofilm | place: United Arab Emirates | collected... | reverse complement strand
CTCGCTCACCGACTATCCATACCTGCGGAAGGTGCGGAACTCGTGAGGCGGGTATCACTTTGCGCACTCTCGGCGATGGTGAGGGCGGCGTCGGTCCAGCCGTCGTTCATGGGGTGGCCCTCCGGGTCGGGAGGGCGGGGCAAGCGGGAGAGGGAAGGGGCCAGCGGACGCGGTTGCGCGCGCGGCCTCCGAACCCCATCACGGGGTCAGCCTGGGTCATGGGTCAGATCCATGTTCGGGTCAGGCCGGGGATGAGGGGTTGCAGCCCCTCGCCCTGGCCGCCGGTCATCCCAACCGGCAAGAAGAACAGTATAGGACAAGTGGTGAAAAGACAAGCGAATACAGCATTTTAGCTGCGTTTCTGCTTCACGGATTCGAGTGCATTTCCGTATTCGCTGCCGTTTTTACAGTACCAATGCGAGCACCATCGCCGGCAATACGCGCCTTTACTCCCGCTCTTCTCTCATACACGCTCCTTGTTCGACCCGCGCCGGAGGCGGGGGTCGGATTTCTATTGACGCTCCTCGCCCCGACGGGCTTGCAGCGGCCGGCGCGCGCAGCGCGGGTCAGGGATGCCGGAGGCACCGCGGAGCGGCGCGGCCCCGCAGGGGTCGCGTCCTTGACGCGCGTGAGCACGCTGGCAGCCTCCGGCACGACGGGGCCGGTGCGGACTTGGACAAGGCCGGGACCGCGTGAGGGATGGAAGCCCGCAGGGCCGAAACCCGAAGGGGTTCGGGGCAGAGCCCGACAGCCCGACCCCGCGCAGCGGGGGCACGCCCAAACACGCCCGCGGCGCGGTCAGGCGAAGAGCTTGGCGACCTCGGCCATGGGGATGAACAGGCGGCGGCCGTCAGTCGAGAGGGGCCGGAACGCGTGCGCCGCGTAGAACGCCGCGGCCGCGTCGTCCTTGGCGTCCACCACGAAGGCGAAGGCGGCGATCTCACTGCGCAGGGTGCGGGCGAACGCGTCCATCAGCAGGAACGCGCCCAGGCCGCGGCGCCGGTGGTCGGCATCCACGGCGAGCCGCCCCATCAGCGCCGCCGGCACGAGCGGGTAGCGGGGCAGCCGCTTGGCGAGGGCATCGGGCAGCGCCGCGAGCGCGACGGCGGTGGCGGCGAGGGTGTAGAAGCCGAGGGGCCGTGGCTCGTCGCCCTCAACGAGCACGAAGGGGGAGGCGACCCGCCGGCGGGCGTCCTGGCCCGCCCCCTCGCGGAGGTAGCGGTCCAGGGGCTCGACGCCGCTGCGGAACGCCGCGCGGTCGTGGCGGTCGGAGAGGGGCTCGACGCGCAGCGGGCCGGTCGGTGGCGGAGGCGCCGTGCTCAGCGCGTTGTCGCCTCGATGTAGCGCTGCGCCGCCGCCTTCAGGCGTGGGGTGGGCTCGCGCGGCACCAGCAGGGCTTCGGCGAAGGCGCGGCTCTCCGCCTCGGTGAGGCGGATGGTCTGCATCTCCTCGATGGTGCGGACGGCGGCCTCGTGGGCGCTCGCGACGACGAAGTCGGTAAGCGTGCGGCCCTGGAGCTCGGCGGCGCGCTGGAAGAGGCCCTTCTGGTCGGCTGAAATGCGCGCCTCAAGCCGCTCGCCGCGTGCCCTGGTCGAGGTTCCCGTTGCTGGTGCCATGCGGTTCATGACTTCCGTGTCCTAGCGACGAACATGTACGGCAGATGGCCGGACGGCGCAAGTTCCGCAGTGGCTTTCGCAGGTGCCGGAGCGGGGTTCCAGCCGGCATCATTCGTGGGTGACGATCCAAAGACGAGTGGCCGCCGTCACCCTGACGACCCCCGCCGTAGGAGGATGCATGCGCAAACCGGACAGGAAGAAGGGCATGCGGTGCGACGGGGCAAAGGCGGCGGGCCGGCGCAGAGAACTCGGGTTCTCCCAGCAGGATGTGGCCGACAAGGCCAAGGTTTCGAAGACGACGGTGGAGAGGTTGGAGCGCGGCGTCGCCGTGGACTATCAGACCGTCCACCAGATCGCCGCTGTACTCGGCGTGGCCTTCGCGGACCTCGTGCGGCCCGCCGAGCGCGACGGCGCGGGACCGGAGGCGGACTTCGTGCCGCTCGGCCCCCTCGGGTCGGCGCGCGACCTGATGGACCTGCTGCTCCGCTGCGACGCGGTGCTGCTGGACGTCGAGGACAGGCCCAGCCCCGACGCGCTGCTCGGCCTCGTCGCGACGCTCCGACCCTTCGAGCGCCTTCTGCCGGGATCGAAGGACGCCGACTGGAGCACGCTCGCCGCTTGGCGCTCGAGCGCCGTGGGCCGCCTGGAGGGATTGGTCGTGCTTGAGGGGACAATGGAAGCGCTGGCCGCGGTCGGCATGCACATGCTCGCGGGCGAGTACGTCGCCGACATGACACCCAGTGAGGCGCATGCGGCGGCCCAGGACTTCGTGGACTCCATCGAGTTCACCGGCCTCAGCGGGTCCGACTTCGACCCGCGCAAGCGGGTTGGCCTGCTCCGCGTGGTCCAGGTCGGCCGCCGGCAGGCCAAGGTGAAGGTGGACGACATGGCGCGGGAGCGGGAGGTCGCCTCATCCGCGGAGCCGGCCGCAGCCGCGTCGGACGACTGGTCCTTCTAGGGGCGATGATGCCACCCCTTGACGACACACGACGCCTGTCCCAGATATCTCACGTGACTGACGTGAGAAATGAAACACCATGCGCTTCGACATGAAGGCCGTCGGCGGTGGAGAGGTGCTGGCTGGCGCGGTCAACGGGCGGCACACCCTCGGCCGGCTGCTCGCGGCCGCCGCCGCGGAGCCCGACGAGCCGGCGCCCGTCTTCCTCGACTTCGCCGACGTGGAGGTGGCCACCGCGAGCTTCCTCCGCGAGAGCGTCCTGGCCTTCCGGGACGCAGTGCGCGGCCGGCGGTCGCGCCATTATCCGGTCGTCGCGAACCCGAACGACGCGGTGCGGGACGACCTCGCCGAACTCGTAGCACCGCGAGGGGACGTGCTGATGGCCTGCGTCCTCGACCCGGCGGGTTCGGTGACGCAGGCGGCGCCGATTGGCGAGCTCGACCCGAAGCAGCGGCTCACCTTCGACCTGGTCCGCAAGTATGGCGAGACCGACGCCGGCACCCTCATGCGCGCCTACGGGGAGGAGGAGGGCACGAAGCACGCGACGGCGTGGAACAACAGGCTGTCCGCCCTCGCGGCGCTCGGCCTGGTCGTCGAGGTCAGCCAGGGGCGAGCGAAGCGCTACCGGCCTCTGTTCGGGGAGACGTGACGATGGGGGCCGACTTCATCGAGAAGGCCGCGCCGAGCTTCAAGAAGAGCTGGGACCGGGGCCGGGTGGACCTGGCCACCGCGACCCTCTTCACCAAGGAGCCGTCCCGCCTCGTGCGAACCGTCGCCGCCGACATCGTCGGCGGGGCGCGTCTCGCGCCTGGCGACCGGCTGGTGGTGCAGGCGGAGGGCGGGGGCCTGACCGCCCGGCGCGGGACCGCGGTGGTGGCGCGCGCCGGCGCGTGCAAGCCCGAGCTGATGGCCGCGGTGGTGGCGTCCTGCGGCATTGCCAATGGCACCGTGGTGGAGGTGCATGGGCGGGCGGGCACCGTGGAGATCTCGCTGTGCTGACCGGCGCCGCACCGCTGGCGCCGGCCCGGCCTCGAAGCCTCCGCAAGGAGCGCCGCCTCTGGCACGACGACGCCAGGAACCCGCCATGCCTGGGCTGCTTCGATTGTCCCGAGCGGGTGCTGTGCGGAGCCCTGCGGCTGCAGCTCCGCACGTTCGACTGCCTGGACTTCTGCTGCGGCGACCCGTCGGGCTGCGACCGGGTCTGCCGCAACCACCCGGACTTCGTCGAGCGGGTGCGGGAGATCGGCGGCTTCGATCTCGCGGCGGTGCCGCGCGCGCGAATGGCCCCTGCCGCGCCCGAATTGCCGCCCGTCGTGCCGGTGATCTTCCACGGCAGCGCCCGCGCGGCGCGCCTAGCGCCGCCCGCGGCGGCGGTGTCGCTGTACCAGATGCTGAATCGCCGGACAGGCGAGCCGCGGTACGCCTCGCACGAAGCGGTCTGTACGGCGTTCGGCATTGCGCCCGGGACCCCGCTGGTGCTCACCGGCGCGGGCCGGGACAGCCCCTTGGAGCGCTGGTGGGGCCTTGGCGAGGCCCGCCGGCGAGAGGTCATCCGGGCGGCCAGGATGGCGGGCGCCGTCGCGGCCACAACACCCAACTTCAGCCTGTTCCTCGACCGGCCCCGCTGGGACGACCTGCACGCGATGAAGCGCATCGCCATCGTGCATTGGGAGTTTCTGGACGAGGGGCTGCCCGCGGCCCTCCACGTGAACGGGCGGACGGAGACGGATTTCCGGCGCTGGGCGGCCTTCCTGGCGGAGCGGTCGGAGATTACCTTCGTGGCCTACGAGTTCGCGACCGGAACCGGCTGGGCTGGCCGGCGGGAGCAGCACGCGGCCTGGCTGGTGGACCTCGCGCGACAGGTTAGACGCCCGCTCGCCATCGCCGTCCGGGGCGGGGCCGACGTGCTGCCGGCGCTGGCAGGGGCGTTCGCCCGGACGATCGTGCTTGATACCAACGTCTTCATGAAGACCGTCATGCGACGCCGCGCCGTCCCCGCAGGCGACGGGACGCGGCCCGCTTGGCTGCCGGCACCGACGGAGCCTGGCGCCCCGCTCGACGGGCTGCTCGCGGAGAACCTTGCCGCGGTCGAGGGCTGGCTTGGCGGTGGCGCCCGCCGCGCGGCGTGACGGCGCTCGATTTCGCCGCGCTGGACGGGCTGGCGTTCGCCGCGGAGCGGGGGCGCTTGGCCGGCAGGGAGGTGGAGCGCGCCGTGGTGCGTGACCTCGGCCCGCTGGTCGAGATGTCGCATCTGGCGGCCGCGGGGTTGCTGCCGAAGCCTGGGGAGGCGCCCTGGCTCGACCTGGCCGACTTCGGCGACCTCCGCCGCGCGCTGACGCAGGGCCAGTCGCGCTGGGTGTGCCCCTTCCGCCAGAACGTCGGCTTCCTGCGTACGACAGAGGCTCGCGACGAAACGGCCTGGAGCACGTTCGGCTTCGCCGCCCAGCGGGCAGCCGTGTCGGCGGGCTTCGGCAAGCGGGGCGCCGCGCAGCTCGTGGGCGCGATCGGCGAGATGTACAGCAACATCCACGACCACTCGGGCGCCGCCAGGACCGGCCTGCTCGCCTTCGTGGGCCGCGGCGGCTCGTTCGAGTTCGTGGTCGCCGACCGCGGCGTCGGCGTTCTCGACAGCCTCCGGACCTGCCCCGACTACGCCGGCCTCGACGACCACGGGGAGGCGCTGCGGCTGGCGCTCTCGGACGGCATCTCCCGGTGCGGTGCAGGGACCGGCCACGGCAAGGGCTTCCGTCCGCTGTTCATCGGGGTCGCCAACTTGAACGGGCTGCTGCGCTTCCGCTCCGGCGACCACGCCCTGATCATCGACGGACACAACCCCTCGCTGGTGGGGGCAAGGCTGGCTCAGAAGCCGCGCATCGGCGGCTTTCTCGCGTCGGTGAAGTGCCTGCTGGCCACCGATGCAGCGCCGAGCAGCCCAAGGTTCGGGGCCGCCATCGCGTCCTGACCACTCGCGCGTGCGCCCGGCATCGTCCTGACCGTGCGCCGCCGGGTCACGATCCCGCCCGCGGCAGCACGTCGCGCAGCGGCCCGGCCTTCACCTCGAAGGCGTGGTCGAACCACTGCTCGCCCGCGCGCCAGGCGTCCACCAGGAACAGCGCCTCCAGCCAGAGCGGCCGGTCGGCCTCGTCCACCTCCGCCGCCGCGGCGGCGAGGCGCGCGGCCGCGGGGTGGTCCGCCGCGTCGGCGCGCACCGCCGCCAGCGCGGCCTCCGGCTCGGAGTAAAGTCGGCGGAGCTGCACCGAGGCGGCGTCGAGCACGGCGCGGCCTTCCATGACCTGATTGCCGCGGTCCCAGCCCGCGGTCATCAGCGCCAGCATGAAGGCGTCTCGCTCGCGCCGCGTCCCCGCCGGCGCCACCGCGAAGGCCTCGCGCGCGATGCGGCCGAGGGAGGTGCCGCGGCAGTCCTCTCCGAGCGCGTCGAGAAGAAGCCGGGAGGGCGGGGGGCGCGTCGCCTGGTGGCGGTCTGCGCGGGAGACGATCGGCAGGAACAGGTGGGCGCAGCCCTTAGCCGCGATCTCGCCGAAGTATCGGGCCATGCGCGCCGCGCCGTCGGAGCGCGGCAGCTCCTCGCGGAGGCCGTCGATCAGGCGTGCGGTGTCGGCGTAGCCGAGCCAGGCGCGGTCGCGGACGTGGCGCAGCAGCGCGGCCGGGTCGTGCGTGACCCCCTTCTCCGCGGTCGCAGCCCAGGCGCAGGCGAGCATGAGGAAGAGGTCGCGTGGGATCTCGCGCTCGGGGCCGGGCATGAGGTCGCCGGCGAGGTCGGTGGCCAGTCCCCAGAACTCGGCGGTGCCGCGCACCAGGTCGCCGCGGCGTTCCAGGCGGCGGGCATGAAGCTCATCCCGCAGGCGCCGGAATGGCCGGGAGAAGACGCCGCTCACGCCGCGGCTTCCGCCGGGGAGGCGACGGCCGCGTAGCGCCCCATCACGCGCGCCACCTGCACCGGGCGCCAGCGTGTGCCGCGCCCGGAGGGGGTCGGCACGCCGCGCGCTGCGAGCGCGTCGGCGAGCTGCTGGAGGGTGGCGGCGCCGGCGCGGCGCGCCTGCTCGATCACCGGGAGCACGTCGGCGGCGCGGGCTCGGGCGCGCGTTGCCTTGGCAGCGTTCGCCGCGCGCGCCTGGTCCGGCGAGCCGGCGCGGAGGTTCGGGTTGCCGAGCCGCACGCCGCGCGCCTTGGCCGCGGCGAGTGCCGCCTTCGTGCGCGCCGAGATCATCCGCGCTTCCTCCTCGGCCACGGCGGCGAGGATGTGGACGGTGAGGCGGTTCACGGTCGGCATGTCGGCGGCGACGAACTCCACGCTGCTCTCCATCAGCCCCGAGACGAAGTGGACGTTGCGGGCGAGGCGATCGAGCTTGGCGATGACCAGCACGGCGCGGTGGGCGCGGGCGGCGGCGAGCGCGGCGGCGAGCTGGGGCCGGTCCTTCTTCCGGCCGCTCTCCACCTCGACGAACTCGGCCGCGACGGTGCCGCGCGCGACGCCGGCAACGTGGGCCGCGACGGCGGCGCGCTGCGCCTCAAGGCCGAGGCCGGAGCGGCCCTGCTTGTCGGTGGACACGCGGTAGTAGGCAACGAAGCGGAGCGGCGTGGCGTTCGTCACGTCCCCTCCCCCCGTGCCGCGCGACGCGCGGCGAGCGCGTCCGCCACGTCCTGCGGCAGCTCGTCGCCCGGCTCGGGTGGGTTGCCGGCGCCGGCGCGCGCGAGGATCGCCCGCCCGCGGCCGGGGACGGAGCGCGCGGCGAAGCAGCGCTCCGCCTCGGGGCGCGGAGGCGGCGCGTTGGAATCAGAGGGCATCGGCGTTCCCCAGCACGGCGATTCTCTGCCCCTCGCGGATGGCGCGCATCGCCGACTGCTCTCTCACTCTCGCCCACTCCTCGGCGTCGTACAGCAGCACGTCCACCCGGCGGGCGACCGCATTCTCGATGTCGGCCAGCGCGGGCGCCAGGTCGAGCAGACCAACGTCCCCGACGACGAGGAGGTCGAGGTCGCTGTCGGGGCGCTCGCTGCCGCGCGATGGAACCGAAGACCACCGCCACGGCGATGCGGTCCCGCCACGGCGCGAGCGCCTCGCGCACGCGATCGGCGACGCCCGCGGTCTTGGCCAGCAGGGCGCGCAGCTCGGGAAACAGCGGGTGGGCGGTGTTGGCCGACAGCAGCACGGCGCGGCCGACGCGGCGTGCGGTGGCGAGGCCCGCATCCACGAGGCCCTTGGCGAGGACGAGGCCGCGGCCGCGGCCGGCGCCGGCGGCCTCCACGAGCTCGCGCTGGAGCAGCTCACGGCCCGGGTGGAGGAGGAGGGCAGCGAGGGCGCGCTGGGTGCTGCGGAGCATGAGGAGGTCGATGGCCTGCATCCCCGATTGGCCTACCACAGCCACTTTGACCTTTCCTAGGTCTTCGATGACCTTTCGGAGGTCAATAAGGCTCCGCCTGTCGGGATGCTGGCGCGTGGGTGGACGACAGGGCGCGGCTTGCCGCCGCTGCTCACCACGGCCGGCTTGCCGGGTGGAGCGCTGCGCCCGCGGCGGCGAAGTCGCGGCCCGTGCACAGAATTGGGCGGCCCTCGGCGCGCGCCGCGCCGAGCACCATGAGGTCGAGCACGTTGAGCACGCCCCCGCGCCCGTTGCCCCGCCCGTGCTCCGGGTTGGCGGCGGCTGCCTCGCGCGCCGCCTCCGCCCCGAAGGGCAGGACCGCGGCGCGCCCTGCGCCGAGCAGAGTATCGAGCAGCGCCGCCGCGCGCGGGTCGGGTACGTTGCCCGGTCCGGCCGCGACGCGGGCGAACTCGACGAGCACGGGGGCGGGGACAAGCGAGTCCTCGCGCAGCAGCGCGTCGAGGATCGGCGCGTGACCCTCTTCGCGCCGCAGCACGGCAACGAGCGCGGAGGTGTCCACGATCACGGGCGCGGGTGGCCGTGGTCGTCGTACTCGCGCGCGTCGAATTCGGCCATGGAGGGCACGGCGGCGCGGGCGCCGTCCGCGCCGAGGATGGCCTCGATGCGCGCGCGCAGGTCGGCCTCGGCGTCGGGCGGCAGGGGCATGCGCTCCAGGGCCTCCTCGATGACGCTGGCTTGGCTGCGGCCGCCGCGGGTCAGGAGGGCGAGGCGGCGGGCGGCACGGTCGGAGCGGATGGTGATGGGCTGCTCGGCGCGGCGGGGCATTGGGGGAGGATAAGGCATGCGTGCAAGCCAAATCAAGATCCGTGCTTGCACAAAAGCCAGGCCTGTGCCCCCGTTTTTATAAACCCAATTGGGCGTATGACGGAACGTAAAGAACTGGTCATGGTCGTAGTGGCCCGAAATCACCGTTCGACGGGTTGAAAAGTACCCTCACCGTTCATCGCGGCGGCCCTGGCAGCCGACCTCAATTGATCCGCAGGTCGTCGCCCTCCCCGCCCGTGCGTTTGCGCACGGGACAACCGCCCGCGCCTTGGGCGCCCGGCTGCGGGTCGCCATGTCAGGGTGCGTGAGAGGAGAGACCATCATGCCTGACCCGATCCGCATCCACGAGGCTGCCCGTGATGGAGGCGTCGCAGCGCTTGAGGAGGTGACGGCGGAGACGCCCCGCGCCCGCCGCAATCTCCGCATCGGTGTATGGGCAGGACGCCGCCTGGGTCTCGCGGAGGTGCCGCTCGCCGCCTTCGCCGCGGAGGTGATGGCGGCCGACCACCGCGAGCCGGGCGACAACGACGTCCTGCGCGCGGTGGCCGGCCCGCTGCAGCGGGCCGGGCTCGACGTCTCCGAGGTCGAGATCCGTGCCGAGTTGCTCGCCGCCGGCCGCCGCGCCTACGCCGAGACCCTGGCACACCACTGAGGTTCCCGGCACACAGGCCGATCCGCGCCGGGCGCGCCCTCCAGGCAGGAGGTGCATCGCAATGAACGGCGACGCCCGACGAACGCCCCGCTTGCCCGGCTGGCGGCGCGCGGCGTCGCCGGACCGTGACCTCACGCAAGCCGCCTGGCTGCTTCCATCGCTGCCTCGACCTCGGCCCGAAGCGCGGCCTCGTCCAGCAGGACGATCGCGCGCGGCCCGACCTGGAGGCGACCGGCCCGGGCGAGTTCCGCGAGGTCGCGCGACACCGCCTCGCGCCGCGCTCCGATGCGTGCGGCGAGTTCGGGCCGCGGGGGCGGTGGGAACACGGCCAGCCCGCCGCCCGCCTCAGGCGGCCGGGGTCGGGCAAGGCGCAGCAGCTCAGCGCAGAGCCGCTGACGGGTCGGCAGCGCCGCATACTCCAGAAGCCGCCGGTTCTGCATTCGCAGGCGCTCTGCTAGCACCGTGATGAGCCGCTGTGCGAGCGGGGGCGAGGCGAGGATCAGGTCCACGAAGACCTCGCCTGGCACAACCGCGATGAGCGCGCGGTGGAAGGCGCGGATGCCGGCCGAGGGTGGGGCGGCAGGTCCCGCAAAGGCCGCGAGCTCGCCCACGAAAGCCCCGGCACCCACCTCGGCGATGATCTTCTCCCGCCCGCCGCTCGTGCGCATCAGGACCCGCAACGGCCCACCACGCAGCACTACGCGCACCTCCGTGGAGGGGCAGTCGAAGTCGAGCACCGTCCCGCCGGCGGCAACCTCCATGGTGCGAGACTCAGCCTCCGCGCGGGCAAGCGCCGCGATGTCCGCTCCTTCGAAGAAGGCGAGCCGTCCGAGGCTCGGCGGGAGGCGCTCCATGTCCGCTGTGGTTCCTCACCTGGTGTGTCGGGCAGCATTCCCCGAGGCGACCCCGGACGCCAGCGAAAAGCGTCGTCCGCAGGGGCGCTGAGGACAGACGGCAGCGCCCTCAGGAGGGTAGCTCAAAGGGCCGCGATGCGGTCGCGCACGGTCAGCTTCTCGCGCTTGAGGGCGTAGAGCACGGCCGTGTCGGGCCGGAGCCTCGCCCCCTCCTCGGCGATGCGGTGCTCCAGCTCCGTAAGCGTGCGGTGACGGCGTGCCGGGCGGTCAGCTGGCCTGTGCCGCGGTGC
>ERZ1066121.2796-NODE-2796-length-10540-cov-4.434239_pt1 | contig 10540 bp, 7 predicted proteins | sample MGYA00382768_ERZ1066121 | MGnify/ENA primary metagenome ERZ1066121 (study PRJEB33369, sample SAMEA5778351) | biofilm metagenome | biome: Industrial cooling water; feature: Water cooling tower basin; material: Biofilm | place: United Arab Emirates | collected... | reverse complement strand
CCCCATGATGTGATCACACACATCTTCTAACTTATCTACTTTGGAGCGAATGAGCGCCTCTAAAGCAGGGGTTTTGTCGACATCGCGGTACGTAATGTCCAGTGGAATTTGCATAACAAACGGTTGATAGCGAAACATGAAAGTAGCTTTCACTCTGCTTTTAATTCAGCCGAAAAGGGGGGAAAGAACTCTAGCGATCGCCCCCGGTTGAGTAGCTACATTTAATTTAAATTAACGATTCTCAAGGGGTTTACCCTCGTCCAGGGGGGTGATATAGCCTTTCAAACCAATGGTGCTAATGACGCATACAGCGCCCTTGGCTAACCGCCAAGGGCGCTGGGCAAACACCGCAAAGCCTGTAGTTTGGCTCTGCCTAACCCCTATTCGAGCCGCCTATTTTGGAAGCGGCCCAGGGCCATCAGCGGAAAATGATGACGATACAGGTGATAGCGAATATAAAAGTGGCGCGGGAAGCCGGTGCCGGTAAACTCTTGTTCCTCCCACGTGCCCTCAGAGGTTTGAGTCTCGATCAAATAGTGAATGCCCTTTTGGATAGCCAATTCTGCGGCGGCACTGGAACTATCCGCGTCGAGCAGCCCCAGCAGCGCCCAGGCGGTTTGCGACGGTGTGCTTGGCCCCCACCCCTTGAGAGTGGGGTCGTCGTAGCTGCGGCAGGTTTCGCCCCAGCCGCCGTCGGGGTTTTGGCAGCTGACAAGCCAGTTGACGCCCCGCCCAATGGCCTGCTGGGCGCGATCTGGTGCGATCAAAGCGAGCGCCGACAGCGCCCCGCTGGTGCCGTAGAGGTAGTTGACGCCCCAGCGGCCAAACCAGCTACCGTCGGCCTCCTGTTCGTTGAGCAGAAACGTTAGGCCCCGCTCCAACCGTTGGGCAGTGAGGTCTCGGGCGTAGCGAGCCGCCAGATCCGGTTCGCGGCGGAGACGACCGTGCATCTCCAGCACCCGAGCGGTGATGTCGGCGGTGCTGGGGTCGATCATCGCCTTGAGGTCGCCGTAGGGAATGGCGTTGAGCCAGTCCTGGTCGTTGTCGATGTCGAAGGCGGCCCAGCCCCCGGTTTTGCACTGCATAGTGGCCACCCAGCGCACGGCCCGGGCGATCGCCTCGCGCTTCAGCGCCTCATCCGGCAATGTGATGTCTTGCAGCGCCATCGCCACCACCGCCGTGTCGTCCACATCGGGGTAGAAGCGGTTGTCAAATTCAAACGCCCAGCCCCCCGGCTGGCCCTGGGGATTTTTGACAATCCAGTCGCCGTAGTCGAGTATTTGCTTTTCCAGCAGCCATTCCCCTGCCCGCACCAGAGCGGGGTGGTCGGGGGCGAGGCCCGAATCGGTCAGCGATCGCATACCCAGAGCCGTATCCCACACCGGGGAGACGCAGGCCTGCACCCAGTAGCTATCCTCGGTTTCCACCGCAAAGTTGTCGATAGCTTTCAGGCCGCGCCGCACCACCGGGTCGTTGACGTCGTAGCCCAGGCAGCGCAGGGCCAGCATCGAATTCAGCATGGCGGGGATGATGCCACCCCAGTCGCCGGTTGCCTCCTGCCGTTCTAAAATCCACTGCTCGGCTTTACGAAGGCCTTCCTCTCGAAACGGCGTAAAGTTGATGGCTTCGGCAAACTTAAACGCGCCATCCAGCCAGACGAAGATGTCGCTCCAGTCGCCCGCTTTCGGCAATTCCCAGCGCACGTTGGCGATGCCCTCGGCGTAGAGTTCATCCACAGACAGGGCGGGTTGGATTGTGTAGACCGGCTTTTGGTCAAAGACCACCAGCAGCGGCACGGTGCTGCCCCGTGCCCAGCTCGACAGTTCGTAGATGGTAAAGGGCGAGGGCGACTCCAGCAGCATTACCCAGGCGGGCAGCGAGGGCAGGCCGCGCCAGTCGTAGCAGCCGATCAGGGCCAGGTGCAGCTTGGTGAAAATGCGGGTTTTGCTGATGCCGCCGCGGCTGAGAATGAAATCCTTCGCCCGCAGCAGGGCCGGGTCGCTGGCGGGCACCCCCAGCACCCGCAGCGCCGTATAGGCTTCGACGGAGGTGCTCAGATCGCCGCCGTCGCCGTAGAACAGCTCCCAACCGCCGTGGGGGCGCTGGTGCGATCGCAAATAGTGCTCTGCCTTAGCTAAAGGACGACTGCTATCGGTACCCCAAATTTTGTGCAGCAGAACGATTTCAGCGGTAATGGTGACATTTGACTCCAGCTCAGCCCACCAGTAACCGTCGGGGTACTGCAAAGCCAGCAGGTAGTTTTGCGCTGCGGCGACTGCCCGATCCAGCCCGGTCAACTGCTGCGGTTCTTGAGTCTGCATAGTCACCCCTCACATCCTGAACGCTGCGATCAAAACTTTGTATTCACTCGGGCAGCATAATGCAAATGCTCCCGTCAAGGAAAGATGGCAGAAACGGACGGCGTTGGATCTGACAGGATTTAGCTGTGGGTTGGCCTTTAGCAACTGATTTATGATGCGAGAGACCCATCTGTCCAACCACTCGCCATGGCCTCCTTCATGCTGGGATTGACGATACTGGCCCTCCTGATCTGGGTTGGAATGCTGCTGTTTTGGGGCCAGTTTTGGCGCGCCGACCAGCGGCTCGATACCGAAAGCATGATTTCCTTGGCCACCTGGCCCACGGTGGCGGTGGTGATTCCAGCCCGCAATGAGGCGGATTTGATTGGGGTAGCGGTGCGATCGCACCTCACCCAGACCTACCCCGGCAGCCTGAGCGTGGTGCTGGTGGATGACCAGAGCACCGATGGCACGGCGGCGGCGGCAAAGGAAGCGGCAGGCGCGATCAACCAGCGCGATCGCCTCACGGTACTCCCAGGCGCAGCCCTCCCCCCCGGCTGGACGGGCAAGCTCTGGGCCATGGAGCAGGGCTATCGCTACCTGGCAGCCCTGCCCACCCCGCCCGACTACGTGCTCTTTACCGATGCGGATATTGAGCACGATGTCGCCAGCCTGCGGCAGTTGGTTACGAAGGCAGAGGGCGATCGCCTCGACCTGGTATCGCTGATGGTGCAGCTCCGCTGTGAGAGCGTCTGGGAACGGCTGCTAATTCCGGCGTTTATCTTCTTCTTTCAGCTGCTCTACCCCTTCCCCTGGGTGAATAATCCGAAAAAGCAGACGGCAGCAGCAGCAGGAGGGTGTGCCCTAATCCGCTTCAGCGCCCTTCAGCGCATCGAAGGTCTCCAGGCTATTCGAAAGGCGTTGATCGATGACTGTGCGCTGGGGGCGGCGGTCAAAGCCAACGGCCCCATCTGGCTCGGTCTCAGTACCACCATCCACAGCCTGCGCCCCTACCCCAACCTGCAAAGCATCTGGAATATGATTGCCCGCAGCGCCTACACACAGCTCAATTACTCACCCTGGCTGCTGATCGGCACGGTACTGGGCATGCTACTGGTCTATCTAGTCGCTCCCCTGGGCGTGGTTTTGGGGCTAGCTTGGGGCGACCCGGCCCTGGCACTAACGGGGATGGCGGGATGGCTGCTGATGGCCCTGGCCTACTGGCCAACGCTGAAGCTCTATGGGGGCAACCCTCTACTGGCACTGGCGCTACCGCTGATTGCCCTGCTTTACACGCTGATGACCTTGGATTCGGCGCGGCGGCACTGGGCGGGGCAAGGTGGGGCCTGGAAGGGACGGGTTTATAGTGATATAAGTTAATTCTTAATTCTAATAAGCCTATCATAGCTATCTATGTGAGGATGCCATGTAGAAAGTTTCTCATTTCCATCGTTTTCCTATAGTTAGCTTGTCTTATGTCAGTAACAACTGAAGACGACAAAATTGCATACTGTAGCTGTATGGAGCAAGTAAAACGTCGGCTCCGCTTAGTACGTTCAATTGCAGCTGGGAAAATGTGTACTGACGATGGAAGTGCAGATGCAGAGCTAGCCTGTTTTCAACTTCGCAAAGCACTTGAACTTATTGCATTTGCAACCTTAGCCGCTAACCGCGATCGATACTCTCAGATTCGAAAGGATGTCGAAAAAGAGTGGAGTGCCAAAAAAATCCTAACAAAGCTCAAGCAAATGCATCCTGAATTCTATCCAATTCCTGTCAAGCCTACTTTATTGAGGCCTGGACACTGGCACTTTGAGCCAGTCCCTGAAGGATTTCTGACTGAAGAGGAATTTGTTTTCCTTTACGACCAGTGTAGTGAAGTCATTCATGAATGGAATCCGTTTCGTTCTGCCCCTCGCCTTGTAGATTTTGGTAGAAGTGTGACAGATTGGGCAGAAAGAATTGACTGCCTATTAAATTTTCATTACATTCAGCTTGTGGATCAGACAGATATTCTACTTGTCCAGCTTGTCAATTCAGCAGATGGAAAAGCTTCTGTCCTGACAGCAGTAGAGAAAGCAATCTGATATTTTATAACCATGCTAACGCTATAGAATTATTGGTTGCGAAATATCCTTGAACTAAGATTCTATTCATTCGATTTGAAGATATCGAGAGTTCTGTATTCTAGCGCTTTGAGCCCTTGCAGGGACCCGCTAATAAAGTTTAGAGCTGCGATCGGGCGTTTCAAGAAGCTGCGGGCGAGAGTGTCGGTACGCAGGCTGCCGTCTAGGCCGATCGCACCAGCAATATCTGGCAAATCACGGTTACAGTCATCGCTGATTACCCGCAGAATGGCAACCTTCGCCTCGGGCATGGCCTCCAGCAGGATGGCGCTTTCCATGTCCACCACATCGGCCTGGTAGCGATCGCCCAGCTGCCGCTTTTCGGCCACCGTGGTAATCACGCGATCGCACATCACCCCGGTCCCAGTGGGAAGCTTGAGCCGCTGGGCCAGGGATTGGGTAAGGGCGCGATCGCATTGCAATCCATCCCCCCCAGCCTCACTCCACACCTGCTCCAGCAGAATGGCATTGCCAATTTGGTGATGAGGCGACAGGCTGCCGCCCAGCCCCATCAGCAGAATCTCCTGGTCGGCAAAGCGCGATCGGTCTGCCCAACCCTCTAGAAAAGCGCCAAACGCCGCTGGCCCCGCCGGAATGGGGATTACCAGGGGAGCATTGGGAACCGCTTTGATCCCCCGCATCACCGCCTGGTATTCGGCCCCCCTGGGCACGAGAATTGCCTGAATCGCCATCAGGCCGACCGCCTGGTGAGCCAGCCCCAGCCGTCTTCCAGCAGGGTGTAGAGCACGGGCACCACCACCAGGCTCAGCAGGGTTGAGGTCAGCAGTCCACCGATAATGGCCACCGCCATCGGCTGGCGCAGTTCCGCCCCGGCCCCCCAGCCAATAGCGATCGGCACCATGCCCAGCACCGTCGAAGCCGTGGTCATGAGAATGGGCCGCAGCCGCACCAGGCCCGTTTTCATAATCGCATCGGTGCGCTTCAGCCCGGCGCGGCGCAGCTGGTTGATGTAGTCCATCAGCAAAATTGCGTTTTTGTCGAGCAGGCCCAGCAGAAACAGCAGCCCCAGCAGCGAGACAATGCCAAAGTCGCTGCGGGTAATCAGCAGCGCCAGCATCGCCCCCACAATCGAGAGCGGCAGGGACAGGCCCACCACCGCCGGTTCCAACAGCCGCCCAAAGGGTACCAGTAGCACCAGCATCATGCAGATTACGGCCAGAACTAAAATGCGGCCAAAGCTGCCCAACACCTCCCCGGCCCGCTCCGAGTCGCCCCCCAGGTCAATGCGTACCCCGGCTGGCACGACGGATTCCGCGATCGCCACGACCTGCTCGGTGGCATCGCCCAGGGCTTTGCCGTCGCTCAGGTTGGCGCTGATGGTGGCGACCCGCTCTCCACCCTGGCGGTTGATCTCCACAATGTCATCGGCGGTATTGTCGGCCCCCGAAATGCGCACGTCGGCAAATCCGGGCAGCGCCGCTACCTGAGCCTGAATCTCGGCGGCGGCGGTTTGTAGTGCCGTCACGTCGTCGCCCAGCAGCGACACCTGGAGCGGTTTTTCGCCGCCAGTATCGACAAACTGAATGTCTTCGACGCTGGTTTCAACCCCCTCTAGCTCCGGCAAATCTTGACGCAGCTGAGCCTGGACGGCGGCGGTGTCGCGATCGCGCTCCTCCCGCAGCTTGATGTACAGGCTGCCCTCGTTGGGCCGCCCCCGCCCGCCCACGGTAGTCAACACCGACTCCACTTCGGGCAGCTGAGATACGGTTTCTTCTAGCGCGTCGGCCTGCTGGAGGGTTTGCTGCAAAAGCTGCAAGCGTCCATCCCCCACCCCCGGAGGAGCGGATAGGCCGGGGGGCAACTGTCCTGGCGGCAGTTGAACCAGTCCCGGAACTTGCCCAACGTTTGGGCCTAGGCCTGAACTTGCACTTGGGTCTGGGCGCTGAGGCAGCGGTGCACTGTAGTTGAGCAAAAATTCTCCCTGGTCGAGCTGAGGAATAAACCCCTGGGGAATTAGGGGAATGATGGCGACCCCGGCAATTAGGCTGGCGATCGCCAGACCCACCACCACCCAACGATGGTGCAGAGACCAGGCCAGCACTCGGCTGTAAACGCGCTCCAGCCAGGAGCTAGGCACCGCATCTGAAACGGGAGCAGTCTGGTCTGAGACCAGGGGTGCACTGGCGTCAGAGGGTCTGGCCCGCAGCCAGTACACGGCTAGCACTGGCGTCAGCGTGCGCGCCACCAGCAGCGAGGTCAGCACCGCCGCCGACACCGTCAGGCCAAAGGGTTTGAAAAACTGCCCCACGGTACCGCCCATCAGGGCCACGGGCAAAAAGACGGCCACAATGGTCAGCGTCGAGGCCGAGACCGTCAGGCCAATTTCGTCGGTGGCCAGCAGGGCCGCCTGGCGAGGCGTTGCCCCTTCCTCCATGTGGCGAATGATGTTCTCGATTTCGACGATCGCATCGTCCACAATAATGCCAATCACGATCGCCAGGGCCAGCAGCGTAATCGTCTCCAGGTTAAAGCCGTAGATGGCCATCACGATCGCCGTGCCCAGCAGCGACAGCGGAATCGCCAGCGCCGTAATCACCGTCGCCCGCCAGCTGCGCAAAAAGCCCAAAATCACCAGCACCGCCAGCACGATCGCCCCCACCAGCGCATCGATGGTGGCCTGGGTGGCCGAGCGAATGAAGCCCGCCTGGGTAGCAGCCAGCGTGATTTGAACCTGGGGCTGCTGGTCGCGAATCTGCGCGATCGCGGCCTCGACCTGATCGACCACCTCCAGCGTGTTGGCCTCACCCTGCTTGATCACCTGCACCGCCAGCGCCGCTTCGCCATTAAAACGAGTTAGCGTAGGGGGATTTTGCAGAGCAGCGAGAAAACTCCCTTCACCTTCAGCGGCGGCGGTGGCCTGAGTGCCTGTGCCCTGTAGATCGACTCGCAACACGCCAGGTAGATCTTGCAGGGGGGGAACAATCTCCGCTTCGGCCAGCTCAGCCAGCTCGGCTAGGCTCAGCTCATCGCTGGCGAGGGCATAGCTAATCGCCGTCGCCTCATTCAGGTTGAGGGGAATGATTTCGTAGTCGGCCTCGCTGGGCAGGTCAGCTTGGGCGATCGCCTCCTCCACAGCGGCGGTAGCTTCTGCCAGCCCCCGGTTGACGCTAAAGCCCGTTCTGAGCAGGGTTTGCCCGGCAGAGGTGGTGGAGTTGAGCCGCGATAGCCCCTCCAGCAGTTGCAGCTGATTTTCTAAAGGAATGGTGAGCTGAGCTTCGGTTTCTACCGCCGTCTCGATTGGGGCCGTCGCATTGACCAGTACCACGGAAAACGTGATGTCGGGGAACAGAGCGTACTTGAGGGAGCTAAATGCGAACAGCCCCGCCACCCCAATCACCAGCCAGCAGCACACCGTCAGCCCGCCATTCTGAATGGCTAAGCGAGAAATATTCAACCGTTCTCGAAGCTGGCTAAGGTTGAGTCGAGGCATCAATTTAGCGGTTGCGTAGAAACGCAGATATCATAGCTTGTTCAATAGGTTCCTCAGCCCTCAGCAGTGCCAGTGCCGATTGCGCTACCTGCACGGAAACCAACAGCATCCATACCCAAGACACCATCCATCGACGGGATTTCCATGAGCGCGGGATTTTCATGAACTTACTGTTGTTTCTCTTGCAGACCTCGGGGCCAGTTTTGCCGATCGCCCTGGCCACGGGCCTGGTTAGCGGCGGCTGTAGCGCCGCTTTGATTGCGCTGATTAGCCACTCCATTGCTCAAGAGGCCGTGGGGGCGGTGGTGGTAGCGGCCTTTGTGGGGTTGGGCGCGATCGCCCTGACCACGGCCATGGTGTCGCGCATTTTGCTGGTGCGGTTCTCCCAGGCAGCAGTCTTTGAGCTGCAACTTCAGCTCTGCCGTCAAATTCTATCTACCGAACTGAAGGTGCTAGAAACCCTCGGGTTGCCCAGCCTGCTGGTGGTTCTCACGGAGGACATTCAGGCGATCGCCGCCGCCGCCAGTATCCTGCCCGTGGTGATGATCAACATCGCCGGTACCGTCGGCTGTATGGTCTACGTGTCGTGGCTGTCGTGGCAGGTGCTGGTCCTGGTGCTGCTGATCACCCTGGTCGCCTCGGTGAGCTGCCGCTGGTTTCTGGTGGCGGGGCGGCGGGGGCTGGCAGCGGCCCGCGAAAACCAGGAGCGCCTGTTCCAGCATTTCCGCAGCCTGATCGAGGGCATCAAAGAGCTAAAGCTGCACTACCTGGGCCGCCAGGATTTCTTTGAGCTAGATTTGCGTCAAACCGCCCTTCAGGTCAAACACTACAACCAGCGGGGGCTGAGCCTGTTTGCTGTCCTCGACAGCTGGGGCAAGTTCATCTACTTCTTTGCGGTCGGGCTGGTGCTGTTTGCCCTGCCCAACTGGATTGGCATCAGCCCCAACACGCGGGTAGCCTACGTGCTCACCTTCACCTACCTGCTGGGGCCAATGGAAAACCTGGTGAATAAGCTGCCGCTGCTGGGCCAGGCCAGCGTCGCCCTCGATAAGCTCGAAACCCTGGGGCTGACGATCCAGTCGGTGGCTACCCCTGCCCCGCCGCCCGTTCAGACCTGGCATCGGTTAGAACTCAAGGGCGTCACCCACACCTACCGCACCGATTTAGACGCCAGCGAGTTTACCCTGGGGCCAGTGGAGCTGAGCGTGCATTCGGGAGAGCTAATTTTTATCATTGGCGGCAACGGCAGCGGCAAATCGACCCTGGCAAAGGTGCTGACGGGCCTCTACCAACCCCAGTCGGGGGAAATTTGGCTCGATCAGCAGCCCATCACCGAGGAAAACCAGGAGTGGTATCGCCAGCATTTTTCGGTAGTGTTTTCAGACTTTTACCTATTTGATCGGCTGCTGGGCACAAGCGGCGAGGCCGACGACAGCAAAGCTCAAACCTATTTGGAAAAGCTCAACCTTAGCCACAAGGTTCGCATTGAGCAGGGCAGGTTTTCGACCACCGCGCTCTCCCAGGGGCAGCGCAAACGGCTGGCTTTGCTCGGTGCTTACATGGAAAATCGCCCCATTTACTTGTTTGACGAGTGGGCCGCCGACCAGGACCCGGCCTTTAAGCAGGTGTTCTACACTCAGTTCTTGCCGGACCTGAAGGCCCAGGGAAAGACTGTGTTTGTAATTAGCCACGACGATCATTACTTTTATATAGGCGATCGCATCCTCAAGCTCAACTACGGCCAGGTTGAGTTTGAGCAAAGCTCCCCATCAGCAGAACTTGGCTTGACGCAGTCCGGAGGAATAGCGGAGTAGGCGATAATGGGAAAAACCTTACTGTAGCGGTAGCATTCCCCATCGCAGACAACTCTCAATATAGGTGCTCAGCCATGCCATCCGTACCATATCTTTCATATCTGAAGAAACGGACATTTCACGTTTAACACCCCAAGCAATCAGCATATTTAGAAAACTCTTTACCCAGAGCGGAGCCGTTATGAAACAGATACAGCAATTTACCGCAGTCATTGAACGTGAGGACGACGGCTATGTCTCGCTATGTCCTGAGCTAGATATTGCTAGTCAAGGGAACACCGTGGAAGAGACCAAAAACAACCTAGTTGAAGCAATCGAGCTATTTTTTGAAGCCGCTGACCCTTCAGAAATCTCTGCCCGCCTGAAGTCTGAGATTTTCATCACTCGATTGGAGGTCTCTGTTGGGTAAGCTGAGAACCTTTTCTGAAAAGGAGATTTGCAAGCTTCTAGAACAGCACGGATTTCTTCAGGTGCGGCAACGAGGTAGTCACGTTGTTATGCAAAAGCGTACAGAATAAACGACTATCACGGTTCCTGGGCCTAATCACACACAATTAAAAACAGGCACACTACAGTCCATCATTCGTCAGTCTCAGTTGCCGCGATCGCTATTTGAAGTTTGAAGCTACATCATGATAATTAAATAAGCTGGAGTTTGCTTTACGCAGTGTCTAAGCTATAATCCCAGCGTTGAATGTAAGGCTGCCAATGATTCTCAACTGCACTAACCGTTTCAGCATCAAGAGAATACTGATTTTGTTGATAATCTTTTAGATCTGCTAAGTAAGCCTCAAAATAGGAACTAGCGGCCTCAAAACCGGGCAGATCTAGCTGTTCAAAGAGAGGCTT
>ERZ1066121.2794-NODE-2794-length-10546-cov-14.109522_pt1 | contig 10546 bp, 9 predicted proteins | sample MGYA00382768_ERZ1066121 | MGnify/ENA primary metagenome ERZ1066121 (study PRJEB33369, sample SAMEA5778351) | biofilm metagenome | biome: Industrial cooling water; feature: Water cooling tower basin; material: Biofilm | place: United Arab Emirates | collected... | reverse complement strand
GGGTCGCGCCGGGTGGCTCGCGACCCGGCGCGCCCGGGCCACCCGGGCCACGGGCGGCGGGACGGGCGGGGCGGTGGGCGAGGGAGGGAGCGGGACGGACGGCGCCGCGACGGGTCCGGGTCCGGGTACGACGGCGACGCCCGCGCCGACGTGGCGCCTGCTCTTCTGCGCGGCCGACCCGCACGACGCGGCGCGGCTCGCCCTGGCGCGCGAGAGCCGCGAGATCGAGGAGCGGCTGGCGCGCGGGCGCGAGCGCGACCGCTTCGTCGTCGAGAAGCGGTTCGCCGTGCGCCCGGGCGACCTGTCGCAGGCGCTGCTCGACTTCCGGCCGACGCTCGTGCACTTCTCGGGGCACGGGAGCGTGGACGGGGCGCTCGGATTCGAGAACGACGCGGGCGAGACGCAGCCGGTGTCGATGGAGGCGCTCGCCGCGCTGCTGCGGCTGGCCGAGCCGCGCCCGGCGTGCGTGGTGTTCAACGCCTGCTGGTCGGCGGAGCGCGCGGGCGTGCTGGCGGAGGTCGTGCCGCACGTGATCGTCATGGCGGCCGAGGTGGACGACGACACGGCGGTGGCCTTCGCCGTGGGGTTCTACAAGGCGCTCGCCGCGGGGCGGGGGGTGCCCGAGGCGTTCGCCTTCGGCAACGCGGAGGTCGCGCTCGAGGGGCGGCATCCGGCTCCGGCGGTGCTGCACGGCGCGCCGGGCTCGGCGGCGATGCCGGGTGCGGCCGGCCGGGCGGGGGGGGCGCCGGGGCGGGTGGGCACCGGGGCGTGACCGGCGTCGCGCGGCGGCGGACGCCGCGCTGGACGCCGCCGCCCGGCGTCGGTAACGTGGCGCGTCCCTCAACGCCGAGGTTCCCATGCGACTCCGCTTCCGCTCGGTCCGTACCGCCGCCGGCGCCGCCGGCACCGCCGTGCTCCTGGCCGCGGCCGCCCTCCCCCTGGGCGCGCAGGGCGCCTCCCCCTCCTCCGCCACCGGACTGCGCAAGGAGCTGATCGCGCAGCTCGAGGACGCCGAGCGCAAGCTCGTGGCGCTGGCGGAGGCGACGCCGCAGGACAAGTACGGCTGGCGCCCGTCGCCCGGGGTGCGCTCGGTGAGCGAGGTGTTCGTGCACGTGGCGGGGGGGAACCTCGGGATCCCGCGCATGGCCGGGGTGCAGCGCGCGCCGTCGATGACGCTGGGGCGCGACGCGGAGAAGACGATGACCGACAAGGCGCAGGTGGTCGCGGCGCTCCGGGCGTCGTTCGCGCACGTGAAGCAGGCGGTGATGGACGTGCCCGACGACCAGATGGACACGGCGGTGGACCTGTTCGGGCAGCCGTCGACGCGGCGCGGGGTGCTGGTGCTGCTGGCGACGCACAATCACGAGCACCTGGGGCAGGCGATCGCCTACGCGCGCTCGATCGGCGTGGTGCCGCCGTGGAGCCGCGGGGGCGACGGCGGGGAGTAGCGGGCCGCGCCGCCGGGGAGGCGCGAGGGGCGCCGGCACCCGATCCGGCACCCGATCCGGCACCCGACCTCAGGCGGGCCAGATGGCGCCGAGGGCGCGGACGAAGTTGCCCCCGAGGACGGCGCGGATGTCGGCGTCGGCGTACCGGCGGCGGATGAGCCCCTCGGCGAGGTCGTAGACGCGCCTGGGGTGGTCGAGGCCGCGGATGGTGATCCGGCCGTCCTCGCCGGTGCGGTAGCCGTAGCGCTCGAAGTGCGGCTGCGCCTGGATGTCGGCCAGCCCGGGGCCGCCCACCGGGTTGGGGTTGCCGACGAGATCCATGTCGCTGCCGATGCCGACGTGCTCGACGCCGACGAGGCGGGCGACGTGGTCGACGTGGTCGAGCACGTGCTCGACGGTCGTCGGCTCGCGGTCGCGGACCATGAAGCGGAGCATGGCGATCCCGAGGACGCCGCCGCCGCGGGCCATCAGGCGGATCGCCTCGTCGGTCTTGCAGCGCAGGTAGCCGGGGAGGAGGGCGCGGGCCGCGCCGTGCGTCATCAGCACGGGCTTCGTCGAGGCGGCGATGGCGTCGAGGGTGGTGCGGTCGGCGCAGTGCGAGACGTCGACGGCCATCCCGACGTCGTTCATCCGGCGGACGACGCGCTCGCCGAAGACGGTGAGGCCGCCGTCGGCGTTCTCGAGGAAGCCGGCGCCCAGACGGTTCTGCAGGTTGTAGGTCAGCTGCGAGACGCGCTGCCCGAGCGACCAGAAGGTGTCGACGTCGTCGGGGGTGCGGAAGTGATCGGAGGTCTGCAGCGTCAGCATCACGCCGACGCGCCCGGAGCGGCGGGCGCGCTCGAAGTCGGCCACCCGGCCGACGCGCAGCAGCCACTCGTCGTACGCGGCGAGGAAGCCGTTCCACTCGGCGCACCAGCGCAGCGCGCTCTCGTAGTCGGCGACGCCGTGGCCGAGGGCGAAGACGCGGATCCCCGAGGTGCGGTACGGCTCGAAGTCCTCGCGCGTGAAGGCGCCGGGGCGGCGGAGCCAGCGCTCCGACTTCGGCGGCCTGTCGGCATGGTCGGCGAAGCGGAACTGGTTGAGCATGTCGACGACGACGGTCTCCTCCACCAGCCGGATGGCGCGCGCCGAGTAGTCCTGCTCGACGCCGGCGAAGAGGCGGAAGCGGCCGCGGAGCACGGCGGGCGCGGCGACGAGGGCGGCCAGATGGGCGACGGCGGTGCGGCGGGCGAGCGGCATGTCGACCTCGCGCGGGGGGGGGGGCGGCTCGGGTGGGCGGGACGGAGGCGGGCGCGCGGGCGTGGCGGGCGCTCGCTCAGGCCAGGGCGTCGGGGGGGAGCTCGTCGGCGGCCAGGGCGCCGGTCATGACGGCGACGACGTCGCGCATGGCGACGCGGCGCGGGTCGAGCACGGCGACGCGACGGCCGAGCCGGGCGACGTGGATGCGGTCGGCCAGCTCGAAGACGTGCGGGATGTCGTGCGAGATCACGACGACCGAGAGCCCGCGGTCGCGCACGCGGCGGACGAGGTCGAGGACCATCGCGCTCTCGCGCACGCCGAGCGCCGCGGTGGGCTCGTCCATGATGACGACGAGGCGGGCGAAGGCGGCCCCGCGGGCGACGGCCACCGCCTGGCGCTGCCCGCCGGAGAGGGTCTCGACGGGCTGCGTGGGGGAGCGCACGACGACGCCCAGCTCGGCCAGGTGCCGTTCGCTCTCGCGCACCATGCGCGGGCGGTCGAGCAGGCGGAGGAGCCGCCCGGCCAGCCCCGGGCGGCGGAGCTCGCGGCCGAGGAAGAGGTTCTCGGCGATGGTCATGGCCGGAGCGACGGCGAGGTCCTGGTAGACCGTCTCGATCCCCGCCCGGCGCGCGTCGATGGGGGAGCGGAAGCGCACGGGGCGGCCGTCGAGGCGGATCTCGCCGGCGTCGGGCACGATCGCGCCGGAGAGGGCGCGGATGAGCGACGACTTGCCGGCGCCGTTGTCGCCGACGACGGCGAGGATCTCGCCGGCGCGCAGGGCGAAGTCGGCGCCGTCGAGGGCGGTGACGCGCCCGTAGCGCTTGACGAGGGCGCGCGCCTCGAGGAGCAGGCGCGCCCCGACGCCCGTGCCACCCGCGGCGCCCGTCGTGGTCGTGGGGCTCGGCGCGCTCACCGGGCTCCGCGGCGCGAGAGCTGGTCGGCGGCGACGGCGACGATGACGAGCACGCCGGTGATGAGCACCTGGTAGACCGACGAGACGCCCATGAGCGTCAGCCCGTTGCGGAAGACGCCGACGATGAGCGCGCCGACGAGCGAGCCCAGGACGAGCCCGCGCCCGCCGAAGAGCGAGGTGCCGCCGAGGACGACGGCGGTGACGGTGTCGAGGTTCTCGCTCTGCCCGGCGTTGGGGTCGCCGACGCCGGTGCGCGCCACGGCGAGCAGCGCGGCGACGCCGTAGAGCAGCCCGGCGAGGGCGTAGACGCCGACGAGCACGCGGCCGACGCGGATGCCGCTCAGCCGCGCCGCCTCGGGGGCGCCGCCGACGGCGTAGACGTGGCGCCCGGCGGCGGTGTGCCGGAGGGCGTACCAGGCGAGCAGGTAGAGGGCGAGCATCACGCCGACGCCGTGCATCACCGGGGTGCCGGCCAGCGGGAAGGTGCCGCCGAGGGCGACGAGCGACGCGGGGAGCTCGGTGACGGTCTGCGCGTCGGAGTAGAGCTGCGTCGCGGCGAAGGCGATGTTGAGCGTGCCGAGGGTGACGATGAAGGGGGGGAGGCGCACGAGGGTGACGAGCGCGCCGTTGAGCAGCCCGACGAGGGTGGTCGCCAGCAGCCCGAGCGCGACGGCGCCGGGGACGCTCACCCCCGACTCGACGGCGAGCCGGGTCATGACCACCTGGCCGAGCGCCATGGCCATCCCGCACGACAGGTCGACGCCGGCGGTGAGGATGACGAGCGTCTGCCCGATGGCGAGCACGCCGACGACCATCACCTGCGAGAGGACGAGGGCGAGGTTGTCGCCGGTGAGGAAGCGGTCGCTCTGCGTGGCGAAGACGGCGCACGCGGCGACGAGCGCGAGCAGGGACCCGAGGGTGCCCAGCGCGGCGCGGGCGCTCCACCGCGGCGGGGCGGGGGCGGGGGCGCCGGCGGGGGGTGCGGGGTGCGCTACCTGCGCCCGAAGCAGAGCGAGAGCCCGGTGGGGACGTCGCGACTGGGAACGCCGCCGACCGGGCGCGCGGCGACGAGGGCGACGCCGGTGTCGGTGTAGCCGCTCGGCCGGCGCCCGGTGCGCACGAAGTCGACGCCGGCGGCGACGCCCAGCTCCGCCATGCGGATCGGGTACTGCTGCGCGGTGGCGGCGATGGCGCCGGCGGCGACGTCGCGCACCCCCTGGCAGCCGCCATCGACCGAGACGAGCACCACCTGCCCCGCCCTGCCGGCGGCACGCAGCGCCTTGTGGGCGCCGGCGGCGGTGGGCTCGTTGATGGTGTAGACGACGGTGAGGTCGGGGTTCTTCTGCAGGCAGTTCTCCATCGCCGTCTGCCCGCGCGTCTGGTCGCCGTGGCTGTCGGCCATGCAGACCACTTCGCGGGGGCGCCCGAGGGTGTTGCTGCCGGCGTCGGGGGCGGGGAGGCCGAAGCCCTTGAGGAAGCCGTTGTGCCGCTGCGCCCCCACCGGGTGCCCGGGGAGGAGGTCGAGGGTGGCGATGCGCGCCGGGCGGGCGCCGAGCGCGGCGCGGGCGTAGCGGCCGATGAGGACCCCGGCCTGGTAGTTGTCGGTGGCGAACACCGCGTCGACGGCGGTGGGGGGATCGGGGGGGCTGTCGAGGGCGATCACGAGGACGCCGCGGGCGCGGGCGCGGCGCACGGCGGGGACGATGGCCCTCGCGTCGGCGACGGTGACGAGGAGGACCTGCGCGCCGGCGGCGATCATGTTCTCCATGGCTGTCACCTGCCCGGCGTTGTCGCCGTCGTGCCGCCCGGCGCCGGTGAGCAATCGGGCGCCGCGCGCGCGCGCCGCCGCCTCGGCGCCCTCGCGCATCTTCACGAAGAAGGGGTTGCTGGCGGTCTTCGTGACGAGGCCGATCACCGGCCGGCGCGTGCCGTCGGGCGCCCGACCGTCGGGCGCCTGCGCGGCGGCGACCGCCGGGAGCAGGAGCGCCAGGGCGGCGAGCAGCCGGCGCGCGCGGGGGCTCACGCGTGCGGCGCCCAGGCGGGCTCGCCCTGCGCGTAGGGGGCGCACGGATCGAAGCGCCCCGGCACCTCGACGTAGCGCATCGCCTTGGTGTAGCCGACCTCGGAGGTGAAGAAGCCGAGCAGGGCGAGCTCCTTCATCATCCGGAACCAGTGGCGCGGGGCGTCCTCGGCGATCGGCTCGGCGGCGCCGGCGCCCACCTCGGCGTTGGGCGCGTTCTGCTGGCGCGCGTCGGGGAGGAACTTGTCCCCCTCCTTGGGCTCCGCCGCCTTGGCCTCGACGGCGGCGCGCCCCCCCTGGCGCTCACGCGCGGCGCGCGCGGCCTCGCGGCGGCGGCCGTCCTCGTGCTGCTCGCGGTCGAGGGTGGTGAGCAGCGCCGTGCGCTGCGCCGGGGTGGCCTGCATGAACCCGGCGCCACCGTGCGCCTTCCGACTGGCCTCGTCGAGCGTCCGCATGCCGGCGCGGAAGGCCTCGCGATCGCGCGGGGCGTAGGCGTCGGTGACCATGAGCGCCATGAAGGCGCCGGTCTGCGCGGCCCGGGCGCCGGGGCTGCGGGGGGTGGTGGGGAGGATGGTGTCGGCGACCTCGTCGAGGAGGGCGATGTCCTCGCGCGAGAAGTCGCCGACGGCGCCGCCGGCCGCCGCCGCGGCGCGCCCCTCGCCGCCGCGCTCGCGGTCGCAGGCCCCGAGCAGCGCCCCACCGCCGACGAGCGCGACGCCGCCAAGGAGGGCGCCGACGCGGCGCAGCGCCTCGCGGCGCGAGACGGGGGAGGGAGTCGTGGGATCCGTCATCGGTCGGCTCGTCAGACGTTGCGGCGATTCAGCTCGCCCACGGCGTGGTCGGCCGCGCGGGCGGTGAGCGCCATGTAGGTGAGCGACGGGTTCTGGCAGGCCGCACTCGTCATGCAGGCGCCGTCGGTGACGTAGACGTTGGGGGCGTCCCACACCTGGTTGTAGGCGTTGAGCACCGACGTCTTCGGGTCGCGCCCCATGCGCGCGGTCCCCATCTCGTGGATCCCCATGCCGGGGTAGTACTCGTTGTCGTACGTGGTGACGTTCTTGACGCCGGTGCGCTCGAGCATCTCGGCCATGTCGGCGATCATGTCCTTGCGCATGCGGCGCTCGTTCTCGCGCGTCATCGCGTCGAAGGCGAGGACGGGGAGCCCCCAGCGGTCCTTCTTGGTCTGGTCGAGCGTGACCTTGTTGTCGTGATAGGGGAGCATCTCGCCGAAGGCGGTCGCCCCGATCTCCCACTGGCCGGGCTGCGACATGGCGTCCTTGAAGTCGCCGCCGATCCCGAGCTCGCCGACGGCGCGCCCCCACCCCTCGCGGCTGGCGCTCCCCTGGTAGCCGAAGCCGCGCAGGTAGTCGCGCTTCTCGCCGAAGAGGTTGCGGAAGCGCGGGATGTAGAAGCCGGTGGGGCGCCGGCCGTAGACGTACTTGTCCTCCATCCCCTCCACCTGCCCCGAGGCGCCGCAGCGGAAGTGGTGGTCCATGAGGTTGTGCCCGAGCTCGCCCGAGCTGGAGCCTAGCCCGTCGGGCCAGACGTCGGTGGCCGAGCGCATGAGGATCCACGCGGAGTTGAGCGCGGAGGCGCAGAGGAAGACGACCTTGGCCGTGTAGTCGGTCGTCTGCTCGGTGTTGGCGTCCATCACGCGCACGCCGGTGGCGCGCCGGCGATCCTTGTCGTAGAGGACCTCGGTGGCGATGGCGAAGGGCTTGAGCGTCAGCCGCCCGGTCTTCATCGCCGCCGGGAGGGTGGAGCTCTGCGTGCTGAAGTAGCCGCCGAAGGGGCAGCCGAGCCAGCAGGCGTCGCGGTACTGGCAGGCGTTGCGTCCCTCGAGCGCGCGGGTGGCGTTGGCGGTGCGCCCGGGGATGATGCGGCGGCGCCCGTCGTAGAGCTTGCGCAGGCGGCCGGCGATCTCCTCCTCGACGCAGTTGAGGGGCATCGCGGGGAGGAACTCGCCGTCGGGGAGCTGGGCCAGCCCCTCGCGCGTGCCGGAGATGCCGGCGTGGCGCTCGACGTGGTCGTACCACGGCGCGATGTCGGCGTAGCGGATCGGCCAGTCGACGGCGATCCCCTCCTTGGCGTTCGCCTCGAAGTCGATGTCGCCGAGGCGGTAGCTCTGGCGCCCCCACATGAGCGAGCGGCCGCCGACGTGATAGCCGCGGTACCAGTCGAAGCGCTTGACCTCGGTGTAGGGGGAGTCCTTGTCGCTCGCCCACCAGTCGAGGTTCTTCTCGTTGAGTGGGTAGTCGCGCTTGAGGACGGGGTAGGCCTCCTCCATGGCGTAGGTGCGCCCACCGCGGTGCGGGTACTCCCAGGGCGCCTTCTGCGCGTTCCTGTAGTCCTTGATGTGCTCGACGTTCTTGCCGCGCTCGAGCAGCAGGACGCGCAGCCCCTTCTCGGTGAGCTCCTTCGCGGCCCAGCCGCCGGAGATCCCGGACCCCACGACGATCGCGTCGTACTCCGTTGCCTGCACCGCTGCTTCCCCCCGCGAATGGAGACCTGCCCGATCCTGCACCGACCTGCCGACACGCGCCTGCACGCACGGAGCGCCGCGGCCCGGGGAGCGCATCGTCCGCTCCCACCCGCCCGCGCCGCTCGACACCGCTGACGACCCTCCGAACATACGGAGCGGTCACCTGGTGCGCAGGTGCGCCCGGTGAAGGGCGCGGCGACGCTCAGCCGGAGATGGGCGGGCTCCGCCGCCAGCAGTCGCCGGTGTGGTCGTCGACCATCCCGACGGCCTGCATGAAGGCGTAGCAGGTGGTCGGCCCGACGAAGCGGAAGCCGCCGGCGAGCAGCGCCCGGCTCAGCGCCGCGGACTCGGGGGTCTGGCTGGGCAGCTCGCCGAGGGCGCGCCAGTGGTTCACGCGCGGCGCGCCGCCGACGAGCCCCCAGAGCCAGCGGGCGAGCGAGCCGTGCTCGTCCCGGACGCGGAGGACGGCCCGGGCGTTCAGGATGGTGCTGGCGATCTTGCCGCGGTGGCGGACGATCCCGGGATCGCCCAGCAGGCGCTCGACGTCGGCCTCGCCGAAGGCGGCGACGCGCACCGGGTCGAAGTCGGCGAAGGCCCGACGGTAGCCGTCGCGCTTGCGCAGGATGGTGAGCCAGCTCAACCCGGCCTGGGCGCCCTCGAGGGTGAGGAGCTCGAAGAGCCGGTGGTCGTCGTGCACGGGCACTCCCCACTCGGCGTCGTGGTACGCGGCCTCGAGGGGGTCGCGGGCCCAGGCGCAGCGCGGACGGTCGGGCAGACCGGCGACGGGCGCGAGCGACTCGCGAGCGGCAGAATCGGCGGAGGGCATGGGCGGGGAGGGAGGCGAGGCGGCCGGGAGCGCTCGACAGGGGGGCGGGCGCGCGGCATCGTCCCGGGCATGGACACGGGAGACGCGATGGCGCAGGGGGGCGACTACTTCTCGGCGGCCGCGGACGAGTACGCCCGCCACCGGCCGACCTACCCGGACGCGCTGCTGGCGTTCCTGCAGACGCTGGCACCGTCGCCGGCGCTGGCGTGGGACGCGGGGTGCGGGTCGGGGCAGCTCACGGCCCGGCTGGCGGAGGTGTTCGAAGCGGTGGTGGGGACGGACGTCAGCGCCGGACAGCTCGCCCGGGCGGCGCCGCACCCGCGGGTGACGTACCGGACGGCGCCGGCGGAGCGGAGCGGGCTGCCGGACGGAGGGAGGGAGACGGGGGTGACGCTCGCGGTGGCGGCGCAGGCGGCGCACTGGTTCGACCTGCCGGCGTACTGGGCGGAGGTGCGGCGCGTGGCGCGGACGGGGTGCGGGGTGGCGCTCGTCTCGTACGCGACGGCGCGCATCGATCCGGCGGTGGACGCGGCGGTGCAGGGGCTGTACGCCGGGGCGCTGGAGCGGTACTGGCCGCCGGAGCGGCGGCACGTGGAGGCGGGGTACCGGTCGCTCGACTTCCCGTTCGTCGAGGTGGCGACGCCGGCGCTGGAGATCCGGCAGTGGTGGACGAGGGGGGCGCTGGTGGGGTACGTGGGCACCTGGTCGGCGCTCGAGGTGCTGGCGCGGCAGCGCGGCGAGGGGGCGCGCGCGGCGGCGCTGGCGGAGTTCGGGGAGCAGCTGGCGCGGGCGTGGCCGGACGGCGAGGAGCGGCGCGAGGTGCGGTGGCCGCTCGCGGTGCGGGCGGGGCGCGTGGGGTAGGACGGGGCTCGGCGGGGGGTGAGCGGCGGAGCCCGGCGGCGGGTGGGGGGCGGCTCCCGACGACGGCGGACGCGGCGGAGCCCCTTCGCTGCGCTACGGGTCTCCTTGCTGCCGTCGAGGTCGCCTCTGCCCACCCGCCGCCGGGCCCCGCCCGGGCGGTCGCGCGCGAGGGCGGGGGGCGGGTGGGGGGGGGTGGGGGTGGGGGGGGCGGTCAGCGGGGGGCGGGTGGGGGAGGTGCGGGGTGGGGACGCTGGATGCGGACCGTGACCAGCAGTTGGCCGAGGTGGCGCATGGTGTGCTCGGCGGCGTGCACGAGCAGGCCGAGGGTGGTCGACGGGAGTCGGGCGCGGCCGACGTGGCGGGGCTCGCCGAGGGTGCGCTCGTCGGTGGCGCGGAGCTGGGCGAGTGCATGGTCGACCTGGCGGTCGAAGGCGTGCACCAGGGCGGCGACGGTGGCCGGGTCGGGGGGGCCGGCGGCCGGTGCCACGCCTTCGGCGGCGAGGGCGGCGAGCTGGGCGTCGGTGAGCGGCTCGCCGCGCGCGTAGGTCAGCAGGCGGTCGAGGACGCCGGTGAGGTGCTGCAGGTGGAAGCCGGCGGAGGCGACGCCGCCGGGGCGGGTCCAGAGCAGGGTGGGGGGGAGCTCGCCGGCCAGGGCGTGGAGCTCGGCGCGGGCCTGCAGGAGGGCGTGGGCGACGGGCTGCAGCAGCGGGGGGACGCCGTCGATCGGGCCGCGGAGCCAGACCTCGGGGGTGTCGGC
>ERZ1066121.2793-NODE-2793-length-10553-cov-7.895123_pt1 | contig 10553 bp, 7 predicted proteins | sample MGYA00382768_ERZ1066121 | MGnify/ENA primary metagenome ERZ1066121 (study PRJEB33369, sample SAMEA5778351) | biofilm metagenome | biome: Industrial cooling water; feature: Water cooling tower basin; material: Biofilm | place: United Arab Emirates | collected... | reverse complement strand
GGGGGCTGTCCCTGCCCGGACCCTGGTCCGACGCACATGGTCCCCACCTGACGTTAACGGCGTCAGTGGATCTTCGGGCAAACGACTCCGGCGGTCCCGCCAACCTTTCACTGCAACGGACCGGTCTGCATGGATAATGACAAGCCCGGGTCGGGCACAGATAAAGCTGCCTTGCGGTCCAGACTGCGCTTTCGCCGGGACCATCATTTCAGCAGTCTTGACGATTTTGTTCGCGCGATCGCCTTTCGTGCTGCGCCCACCCCGCTGCGCGACCTGATTGCGCGGGCAAGCTGCGTTGGTGGCTATGTCGCCCGGAGCAGCGAGGCGCCGGTCGACGGCCTGCTGGCACTCGCAACCGATGTCGGTGTTTCAATCGCGTTGCCCTGCTTCCACGGCCGTGATGCTGTCATGGGCTTTGCGATCTGGACGCCCGGCGATACCCTTGTGACGGGGCCGTGGCGCGTTGATCAGCCGGCCGATTGTTCGCTTTCCGCCGAACCGGACCTGTTGCTGCTGCCGCTGCTGGGCTTTGATCGCAGCGGCGGCCGCATTGGCCAGGGCGGCGGCCATTATGACCGCTACTGCGCCGCCCATCCCGCGGCGCTGCGCATCGGTATCGCTTGGTCGGTGCAGGAAGTTGACCATATCCCGGCAGAGCCGCATGACATGCCGCTCGACGCCGTACTGACCGAACAGGAATGGATAGTGACTGGAGACCGTCTGTGATCGCGAACCCGCCGCCCGAGCCGTCATGGCGCAAGCCCGCAGGCATGGCGATCATCCTTGCCATCATCATCATATGGGCGACAGTGGTCGTCGCGGCATCGCCGTGGATCGGCCAATGGTCGATCGCGGTGCAGAGTGCGGTCTATCTGGTTGCCGGGATTATCTGGATTTACCCGCTGCGCCCCCTGCTCCTGTGGATGGAGACAGGGAAATGGCGCGAGTGACGGGGCTCGAACCCGCGACCTCCGGCGTGACAGGCCGGCGCTCTAACCAACTGAGCTACACCCGCGTGGGCTTGGGAGCAGCGCCATTATTGCGGCACTGCGATGCTGTCAACCATTGCCCGCCTGTGCCCGCGAAAAAATCACGGTGGCGGTGACGCCGCGTCGTCGTCGTCGTGGGTCAGCGTGCCCCGCTCGAACAGGAAACCCGCGAAATCGGGGGTTCCAGTTGTCGCCAGCACCGTTTGCAGGATGATCAGCAGCGGCACGGCCAGCAGCGCGCCCGGCGTGCCCCAGACCCAGCCCCAGAAGCTGAGCGAGACGAGGATCAGCAGCGGATTGATTGTCAGCCGCCGCCCAAGGATCAGCGGGGTGACGATGTTCGCCTCGATGGCATGCGCCGCAACGAACAGCAGCGCGGGCAGCATGGCAATGCCGATGGCGTCAAAGGTCATCAGACCGCCAAGGCCAAGCAGAATGGCGGCGATGATCGGCCCCAGATAAGGGACATAGTTGCACAGCGTGACCAGCCCGCCCCACATCAGCGCCGATGGCATGCCGATAATCCACAGCAGCGCCGCAACGATCAGCCCCAGGGTGATGTTGATGATCGTGATCGTGCCGAGATAGTCGGCGGTCGCATCGACGACATTCTGGATCAGCCGCGCGGTGCGGAGCGCGCCGTCGAAACTGCCGCGCCGCCGGATCGTCCCCCGCCGCAGCCGCGTCCAGCTGCTGAGGAAGAAGAAGACCACGAGCAGCGCGAAGAAAAGCTGGATCGCCGCGGCCGGGGCCGCCGAGATGAAATAATCGACGACCGAGGTCGGGGCCCGCGCCGCCATCGCCTGCGCCGTCGCCTCCGTCCCCGTGGCCACGGATTGGAGCGTGCGGTCGACGAACGCCTGGAAAGCGGTGTAGAAATCGATCAGCGGCGCGATGTTGGTGCGAATGCGCGGCAGCGTTTCGGGCAGCCGCGCGAACCAGCCCGAAGCAGGAAGCACGACAATCGCCAGCGCGGCGTTGACGAGCATCACGAACGCGGTGAGCGACACCAGCGCCGCCAGCAGGGACGGCACGCCCCGCCGCTCCAGCCATTCGAGTAGCGGCACAAGGGCGATGGCGATCACCGCCGCCGCCGTCAGGGGAAGGAAAAACTCTGCCCCGGCCTTTAATGCGAACGGCAGGCCAAGACACAGGCCGGTGCCAAGTATCAGCGTCAACGCAGCGAGCAGGCGGTCTCGCCGCAGGTCATCCTGCGCGATACGGTCGAGAGTTCGCTGCGTCGCGACGCTTGGTTCTGCGTCAGCATGCTCTGGGTCCATATGGGGTGTGACGCCGCGCATGCTTAATCAATTCCTGCTAATCCGACGCGTTTAGTCCATTGCGGCTATGCTTGCCAGCGCGAAAACCCCCACTGCCTTGCAATCATTTGCATCGCCGGAACTCTTGGCAAAACCACGGCACGCCGACGGGGGATTAACCAGAAATTATCCCTTTCCTGACATTGATCCTCCGAATTGGACCAGTATCTCAGGAGCATGCCGTGAACACCCGCTGGGGTTATCCCGTACCACTGTGCAGGGCGCGCGCAGCGTTGCTTGCCGCGACCGCGCTCGCCGCGTTTGCGGCAACGCCCGCGCTGGCCGCCGGAACGCGGGCTGGCACGACGATCAGCAATACCGCAACGGCCAGTTTCGACACTGGGGCGGGGACGCAGAACATCAATTCAAACACCGTCGACATGCTGGTGGACGAACTGCTCAACGTCACCGTCGCCTCGAACAATCCCGCCGATGTCACCACGACGCCGGGCGCGACCAACCAGCTGTTGAGCTTTACCATTACCAATACCGGCAATGGCGTCGAAAGCTTTAGCCTGGTGCCCAACGCCGGTGTTGGCGGCGACAATTATGATCCGGCCGTCACCTCGATCGTGATTGACGATGGCGACAATATCTATGAACCCGGCATTGACGTCGTCTATGTTCCCGGCAGCAACGATCCGGTCCTGAACCCCGACGCCGCCGTCACCATCTTCGTTCTGAACACGACACCCGGCACCGCAGTCGATGGCAATCGCGGCATTGTCGCGCTAGTCGCATCGGCCCGTACCGGCACCGGGGCGGCGGGCACCACCTTTGCCGGACAGGGCGAAGGCGGCGGCGATGCGGTCGTCGGCCTCACCGGAGCCAGCGGACAGGATGACGGCGCCTTTATCGTGGCAAGCGCCAATGTCGCGCTGGTCAAATCGGCGGCCATCGCCGATCCGCTGGGTGGCAGCGAGCCGATCCCCGGCGCCATCATCACCTATACCATCACCGCGACGATATCTGGCACCGGCAGCGTCAACGGCCTGGTGATCAGCGATACGGTCCCGGCAAACACGACTTATGTGCCGGAATCGATCACGCTGGGCGGAACCCCGCGCACCGACGCCAATGATGCGGACGAAGCGCGCATCAACGCCGGACAGGTCGTCGTGTCGCTCGGCACCATTTCCGGCGGCAACATCCGCACCGTTACCTTCCGCACCACGATCAATTGAGGGGTTAGTCCTATGCGCCTTTTCGTAACGGCGGCGCTTGCCGCCATGACCATAACTCCGGCCGCCGCGACCCAGGTCGCGCTGACCAACAGCGTATTTGTCGAGCGCGTGTCGACCGACGGCAACGGCAATCGCAAGGTCGTGCTCGAAGAACCGAAGATGGTGACCCCCGGCGACCGGCTGGTGTTCGTCCTCAATTATCGCAATGCGAGCGCCAAGCCCGCCGAGAAGTTTGTCGTGACCAATCCACTGCCCGCCGCAGTCCAGTTCGCCGAACAGGACGAGGCCGCAGCCGTGGTCTCGGTCGATGGCGGCAAAAGCTGGGGCAGTCTGGCGCAGCTTCGCGTGCGCACTGCCGACGGCGCCGAGCGCGCGGCGCAATATGGCGATGTGACGCATATTCGCTGGGCTTTCAATCAGCCTATTCCGGCCGGGGGCACCGGCAAGCTCATGTTTCGCGGCATCGTGAAGTAACGCGCCGCCGCATCCGCGCGTGGGGCGCGGCGGCGGCAGGACCGATCCAAACCAAGGGACCAGACAATGAACAACATCTTGAAACTGCGGACGGGTAGCGTGCTTGCCGCTGCCGCCGTCCTGGCGGCGGGTCCGGCCTATGCCGCCGGTACGCCGTCCAGCACCGTGATAACCAACACCGTGTTCGTCGACTATCAGGTTGGCGGGGTTAGCCAGACCCAGCGCACCGCCGCGGACAGCTTTACGGTCGACCGGCGCATCAACCTGACCGTTGCGGAAGTTGGCACAGTCACAACCAACGTCGTTCCGGGACAGACCGGCGCGTCGACGGCCTTCACCGTGACCAACACGTCAAACGCGCCGCTCGACTTTGTGCTGGCCGCAGCGCAGCTGGCGGGCGGAACAGCGGCGCATGGCGGCACCGATGTGTTTGATGTAACGGCGTTTTCGCTGTTCCGCGATGTCAATGGCGATAATGTCTATACCGCCGGGACCGACACGCCCATCACCTTTATCGACGAACTTGCCGCCGATGCGTCGGTTACCATCCTGGTCGTCGGCAACATCCCCCTGTCGGCCACCAATGGCCAGGTTGCCGGTGTTCGCCTGACCGCCACGGCACGTGAGGCTGGCGTTACCGGCACGCAAGGGGCGGCAATTACGCAGACGGTCGGTGCCAACACCGCCGGTGTCGATACTGTGTTTGCCGACACCGCGGGTGTGGCCGATGCCGCCCGTGATGGTGCCCATTCGGACGACGACGATTACACGGTGGTCACGGCGGCGCTCAACGTCACCAAGACGAGCCGCGTCGTGTCCGACCCCATCAACAATACGACCAACCCCAAAATGATTCCCGGGGCGGTCGTCGAATATTGCATCGCCATCCAGAATACGGGGGCTGCAGCTGCGACGAATGTCACCATCGACGACAGTGTACCCGGCCAGCTGACCTTTTCGACCGGATCGATCCTGCTGAACGGCACGGTAACGGGTTCGACCTGTAACGCCGATGGCGTCGCGGGCGGCACCTATACCGCGCCGCTGGTCGAAGGGACAATCGCCAGCATTGCGGCGGGCACGACCCGCACGCTCGTTTTCCGCGCGACGGTCAACTGAGGATGAAGAGGGAGCGTCCGCATCGTCCAACCGGACGGTGCGGACCGCTCCTTTTTTCGCAATGCGGCTGTTAACCACGATATTCGGCGCTCTTGGCGCCGCCGCAAGCGCCGCAGCCATGCTGCTGGCCGCACCGGCGGCTGCGCAGTCGCGCACCATATCGAACACCGCGACCGCAGACTGGCAAATCGCCGGTCAAAATTTTCGGACGGACTCCAATCGTGTCGAGACCGTCATCAGCGCGCCCCCGCCCAACCAGCCCGCCATCTCCACCTATCGCCTCGTCGGCGACCAGGGGAGTCTTCAGGCGGCCTTGGCCCCAACCCGTTGTGCGGCGCGTAGCGGCCCCGTTTTGATCGAACCGGGCGGCGCATTTGCGACGCTGGCGACCGACCCCGCGCAACTCCTTCAATCGAGCCAGTTCAGCGCGGGCGATGTCATCGTTTTTGCCGTCATATTGCCTAGCGCGAACATCGCGGACACGGTTCGCGATACGGTGGAGGTCAATGTCCGGCTCGCCAATGGCGACGCCGAACGGCTTACGCTGGTCGAAGACAGTCCCGACAGCGGACGATTCATTGGTATGATCAACAGCTTAGGAGTGCCCCCGCCGATTGTGGCCGGCGATTGCCGACTGTCTGTCACTCCGGGGACGAGCATTTCGCTGACCGTGGCCGAGGTTGGCACCGCCGCGCTGTCCGCGACCGCAGTCATCGATTTTCTGGTCGATCCGTTCGGAATAGTGTTCGACAGCGGCGACGGAACACCGGTGTCGGGGGTCCGCGTGTCCATCGTCGATGCCGTGACAGGCCAGCCCGCGCAGGTTTTCGGCGATGACGGCGTGTCATCCTATCCATCGACGATGATCACGGGGCAGCGCGTCACGGACGCCAGCGGGCGCGTCTATGATTTTCCCGCTGGCGACTATCGCTTCCCCTTTGTCGCGCCGGGGACATACCGGCTGGTGGTGACACCGCCCGCACCGTTCACCGCGCCGTCGCAGGCACCGCCCGCCGCCCTTGCCAGCTTCCGGCGTCCGGATGATGGATTGCCGTTTGTTATCAATGGGTCGAGCTATGGCCAGCCCTTCACGCTGAACAGTCCCGAACCCGTCCGCATCGACATACCGATCGACCAGCCGGGGACGCCGGTGACGCTGCGCAAGACGACTTCGACCCAGACCGCCGCCCCCGGCGACGTCGTGCAATATCGCATCGAGGTGACCAACCGCGACACGCGGCGAACGACCGGCTCAGTGACGGTCGAGGATCAATTGCCGACATCAATGCGGCTCAGGCCCGGCACGATCCGGGTCAGCGGCGTTTCGGCTGCCGCAACCATTGCGCCAGACGGGCGTGGTTTTTCGTTGCTTTTACAGCCGCTTGCACCCGGTGAGCGGCGAACGATCACCTATCTTGCCGAAGTGCTGACCACGGCCCGTGCTGGCGGCGCGCTCAACCTTGCCCGTGCGCGCGACAGTCGCGGCGCGGCGAGTGATGTCGCCGAAGCGCTGGTCACGATCCGCCGCGACCGGCTGGGTGACCGGATGACGCTGATCGGGCGGATTACCGAAGGTGGGTGCAGGCTCGACCTCCGTCAGGCAAAGGGTATCGGCGGCGTCCGCGTGATGCTTCAGGACGGCAGCTACACCGTTACGGACCCCAACGGTCGCTATCATTTCGAAGGCGTCCGGCCCGGCACGCACGTCGTCCAGATCGACCCGTCGACGCTGCCGCTGGACCAGGCGCCGGTCGATTGCGCGCAGTCGTCGCGCAGTGCAGGCAGCGCGATTTCCCGCTTTGTCGAGGGGCGTGGCGGAGCGCTGCTGCGTGCCGATTTCCGAGCAGAAACATCCGCCCCGCGCACTTCCACCGCTGCCGCCGCGCCGACTCGCCCCGAAGCCGTGAGCGAGGCCGAAGCGGCGGGCGCCAACGCAAACTGGTTCGCGGACGAAACGCCGCTGCCCGCCTGGCTGTTCCCGGGTGAAGGGCACAACCCGCGCACCAAGGCGATCCGCATTGCCGTTCGTCATCTGCCCGACCAGCGCGTCCGCCTGTCCGTCAACGGCAAGGCGGTCGAAGGGCTTTTGTCCGATGGCATCACCCGGTCGCCCGGCGGCGGCGTGAGCGTCAGCCTGTGGCGCGGCGTGCCGATCGAGGAAGGCTCCAACGCGCTGGTCGCGGAGATCCTGGGCACCGATGGCGGCGTGATCGAAACGCTGCGCCGCACCGTCCATTATTCGATCACCCCGGCACGCGCGGAGCTGGTCCGCAAACAATCGGTTCTGGTGGCCGATGGCATCACCCGGCCCGTCATCGCCATCCGCCTGACGGACCGCGACGGACGCCCCGTCAAGCACGGGCTGACCGGCGAATTCAGCGTCCCTGCCCCCTATTTCCCCGCGGTCGAGGCCGAGGCGCAGCAAATGCGCCAGCTTGCCGGGCTGGAACGCGCCGCACCGGTCTGGAAGGTCGAGGGCGATAATGGCATGGCCTATATCGAACTTGAACCCACGACCGCATCGGGCGGCCTGTCCGTCGATTTCCGGTTCCGCGAAGACCAGAGCGAGCGCCGCCAGACCTTGCAGATGTGGCTGGAGCCGGGCAATCAGCCCTGGACCGTCGTCGGCTTTGCCGCGGGCACGCTGGGCTACAACACGCTCGACGACCGGATGGAACCGGTTGCGGAAACGCTGGACGATCTGAACGCCGATGCGCGGCTGGCCCTTTATGCCAAGGGGCGGGTGCGCGGCAAATGGCTGATGACGCTCGCCTATGACAGCGACAAAGACGCCGACGATGCGCGCTTTGGCGGGATCATCGACCCGCGCGCCTATTACACCATCTATGCTGACCGTGCCGAACAGCGCAGCGACGCGGCCAGCGTGCGCAAGCTGTATCTGCGGCTCGAACGTCCGCAATTCTATGCCCTGTTCGGCGATTTTGAAACCGGCCTGACCGAAAGCCAGCTGACGCGCTACAGCCGCGCGCTGAACGGCGGCAAGGCCGAGTATCGCGGCCGTAATGTGGGTGCGAACGCCTTTGTCGCCGATACCCCCTATCGTTTCCGGCGTGACGAAATCCAGGGCAGCGGCCTGTCCGGTCCCTATCAGCTGGGGGCCACCGCCATCCTGCCCAACAGCGACCGGATCAGCATCGAAACCCGCAGCCGCCTGCGCAGCGAAATCATCGTCGACCGTCGCCTGCTGACCCGCCATGTCGATTATGACATCGACTATGCCCTTGGCACGCTGCGTTTCCGCGAACCCGTACTCAGCCGCTCGTCAGACCTTGATCCGCAATTCATCGTCGCGGATTATGAAGTCGATGGGGTGGGCCAGCGCGTGGTGAACGCTGGCGGGCGCGTGAGCTACACCAGCAATGACGAGGCGGTGCGGATTGGCGCGACGCTGGTGCGGGACGACAATGGTTCGGCCAGGACCGACCTTGCGGGTATCGACATCCGCTATCGCCCCGGAGCCGACACCGAGGTTCGCGCCGAAATCGCGGCCAGCAAGACCGCGCCCAAGGCCGCATCCACGCCGCAGCGCGACGCCACGGCCTGGCTGGTCGAGGCGGAACATCACAACCGCAACATCGACCTCCTCGCCTATGCCCGCGAACAGCAGGAAGGCTTTGGTGTCGGCCAGATCAGCGGCGCGGAAAATGCGACGCGCAAGGTCGGCATCGATGCGCGGCTGCGTGCGGGCAAGACGCTGGCTGTTACCGGCAGTGCGTGGCAACAGGACATGCTCGGCACCGGCGCACGCCGCCGCGCCGCGCGGGTTCAGGCCGAATATCATGCGGGGCAAACGCGCGGGCGGGCCGGCCTCATTCATGCCGACGACCGGCTGGCGAGCGGCGGGCGCAATCGTTCGACCCTGGCGCAGCTGGGCGTCACACAGCAACTGTTCGACCAGAAGCTCGAACTCGATGCTCAAACCGAATTTGCGCTGGGCGGCGGCGACGCCAGCGTCGATTTCCCGACCACGCACCGCTTTGCCGCACGCTGGAAAGTGATGCAGGACGTCAATCTGGTCGGCAGTTATGACATTGCCGATGGCGACACGGTGCGCGCCCGCACCGCGCGGCTGGGCTTTGACATCGCCCCGTGGGCGGGCGGGCGCATCCTGGCCGCCGCCAACCGCCAGGCGATCCGCGAATATGGGCCGCGCAGCTATGCCGCCTATGGCCTGGCCCAGTCGGTCAAGCTGGGCGAGCGCTGGACCGCCGACATCGCGGTTGACGGCAACAAGACGCTGGACGGGATCAGCGCCGCCGACGTCATCAACCCGAACCAGCCGGTGGCGAACGGCGGCTTTATCGGCAGCGCCGGGCGGCTGACCGAGGATTTCATCGCGATCAGCACGGGCGCGACCTATCGCGGCGATTATTGGTCAATGACCGGACGGGCGGAATTCCGCGATGGCGACACCGCGACCCGCTACGGAGTGCAATTGGGAGCGCTGCGCCAGCTAGGTGAAGGCCGCGCGCTGGGCGGTCTGGCCAGCTGGACCAAGGCCAGCGGCGCCGTGGGGCTGGCCAGCACCGAAAGCGCGCAGCTGGAGGTAAGCTGGGCGCACCGCCCCGCCGACACGCGGCTGTCATGGCTGAACAAGACCGAAATGCGTTATGACGCCGTTACCGGTGCGGTGCTGGGCGCAGCAGGGCCAATCGGCGGGCCTGCGCTGACCGTCAGCGGCGATGTCCGGTCGATCCGCGCCGTCAACAGCCTGTCGGTGAACTGGACGCCGCTCGCCGACCGCGAGGATCGCCGGATGCCGGGGAGCGATGTGCAAAGCTGGGGCGAGGCGGGCGAGTTCGGCCTGTTCTGGGGCACCCGCTATGCCTCCGACAAATTTGGTGCGGACGATGTGAAGGGGTGGACCAACATGGTCGGCGTCGATGCCCGCTTTACCATCGTCTCCATCGCGGACGTGGGCGCATCGGCCAATGTGCGCATCAGCACGGGCGGCGACACGGTCAGCTGGTCAGGCGGGCCGACACTGACCCTGGTGCCGTTCAAAAATGCAAACCTGACTTTGGGATATAATTTCAATGGCTTCCGCGACCGCGATTTCGAAAGCGAACGCTTTTCGCGCAGTGGTGCCTATGTTACCTTCAAGCTGAAGTTCGATCAGACGACGTTTCAGTCCCTGGGGCTTTAACGGCTAGCGATCCGATTGTTGTAGAGGAGTTGGCCGAACCACCACTGAGGCCATTTTACTCCGCCTGCCCTAAAACTGTCGGACTTGAAGCGGGCGACGAGCTTAGAGCAGGCAGGAAAACAGTGGGGGGCGGCGAGATACTGTGACAGCCGTTTTAAGGGTTGTGGGGATTCAACGCGTTACCATCGGTTCGTCATTCCCGTTTTCGCGGGAATCCATCATCTGTTGTTGAAATTTAGAGCCTGTTGACTTCATATGGAATCGTCACCCCCGCGAAAGCGGGGGTCCATCACCTGCCGTG
>ERZ1066121.2792-NODE-2792-length-10556-cov-12.774402_pt1 | contig 10556 bp, 7 predicted proteins | sample MGYA00382768_ERZ1066121 | MGnify/ENA primary metagenome ERZ1066121 (study PRJEB33369, sample SAMEA5778351) | biofilm metagenome | biome: Industrial cooling water; feature: Water cooling tower basin; material: Biofilm | place: United Arab Emirates | collected... | reverse complement strand
GAGCGAGCCGCCCGCACGCGCGGCGGCCCGCCGGTTGCGCGACGTGCCGGCGCGACGGGCGGGCCGTCGCGCGTCCGGGCGCGGTGCCCGGGGCTCCGGGGGGAGGTGGACCGTGCGGCCGAAGCTGAAGGCGCTGGGCGAGCAGGTGCTGGTGATCACGGGGGCGTCGAGCGGGATCGGGCGCACGACGGCGCGGCTGGCCGCCGAACGGGGAGCGCGCGTGGTGCTCGCCGCCCGCGACCGGCGGGCGCTCGGCGACGCCGAACGCGAGATCCGGGCGGCCGGCGGGGAGGCGACCGCGGTGCGCTGCGACGTCACCGACTACGGCGCGGTCGAGGGGCTCGCCGAGGCGGCGGTGCGAGCGTACGGCGGCTTCGACACGTGGGTCAACAACGCCGGCACGTCGATCTACGGGCGGCTGGACGACGTCCCGCTCGCCGACCTGCGGCGGCTCATGGACGTCAACTTCTGGGGGGTGGTGCACGGCAGCCGCGTGGCGGCGGCCCGGCTGCGGAGCACGGGCGGGGCGCTGATCAACGTCGGCAGCGTGCTCTCCGACCGGGCGATCCCGCTCCAGGGGATGTACTGCGCGACGAAGCACGCGGTGAAGGGGTTCACCGACGCGCTGCGCATGGAGCTGGAGGAGGAGGACGCGCCGGTGAGCGTGTCGCTGGTGAAGCCGGCGAGCATCGGGACGCCGTTCTACGACGTGGCGCGCAACTATCTCCCCGTCGCGCCGCGCCCCGTCCCGCCCGTGTACGCGCCCGAGGTGGCGGCGCGGGCCATCCTGCGCTGCGCGGTGCGCCCCACGCGCGAGCTGTACGCCGGCGGCGCCGGGCGCGGGCTGGCCGTGGGGGGGCAGCTCGCCCCGCGGCTCACCGACCGGGCGATGGAGCGCACGCTGTTCGCGATGCAGCAGCACGCCGAGCGCCCCGAGACCGCGCCCGAGGGGAACCTGTGGGAGGCGCTCGACCTCGCGGCGGAGCGAGGGACCTACGGCACGCACGCCCGCGAGCGCAGCGTCTACGCCGCGGCGGGCTCGCGCCCGGGGCTGACCACGCTCGTCGTCGCGGGATTGGGCGTCGGGCTGGCGATGCTGCTCGGCGTCGGGCGGCGCGACGCGCCGCGCGACGACTGACCGCCGCGCCCGCGGACGTGACGCGCGACTCCCCGCGGCGGACGCCGCCACGGACGGCGGCCTTGCGGCCGACGGACTTCCGCGTGATCCGGCCGGAAAACCCCAACCAGTGCCGCCGGTGAGGCGGGGCGGGCCGGTCGGAGGCGCCCCGGGGGTGATCGGCGGGCGGTGCGCCCGCCCGCTTGTTGCGGAGTAGCGCCAGCCCCCCGCCCCGCCGTCCCACCGCCCCGCCACCCGTGCCCACCGCCCCGCGCGCCCTCGTCCTCGGCACCGCCGCGCTCCTCGCCGGCGGCGCGATGCCCACGTCGCTCCCCCGGGCCGCCCAGGGGGCGCCCCGGCGGTCGGCCGCCGAGGACCCGCCAGCGATCGCCCCGGCGGAGTACGCGGCCCGGCGCGCCGCCCTCGCGGCGCGGCTGGACGACTCGGCCGTCGCCGTCGTCGCCCTCGGGGCGGGCGAGCCGCCCAACGACTACGAGCCGTTCGCCCAGGCGCCGTCGTTCCGCTGGCTCACCGGGTTCGTCGAGCCCGACGCGGCGCTGGTGATGGTGCGGCGTGGCGCGGCCGTGCGGGCGACGCTGTTCGTGCAGCCGAGCGACCCGGCGCGGGAGGTGTGGACGGGGGTGCGCGCCGGGCTCGCCGGGGCGCGCGCCGCCACCGGGCTCGACACGCGGCCGGCGCGCGAGCTGCGCCCGATGCTCGACTCGCTCGCCGGCGCGGGGCTCCCGCTGGCCATCGTCGGCGAGCTCGAGGTGCGCGGCGTCCCGACGCGCGAGGGGGTGCTGGTGGCCGGGCTCCGCGCCGCGCACCCCGGGCTCCGGGCGACGAGCGTCGCCGCCGCCGTGCTCCCGCTGCGGGCGCGCAAGAGCACCGCGGAGATGGCGCGCATCCGCCGCGCCGCCGACGTCACGGTGCGGGCGCTCGGCGAGGCGATGCGCCTCGTCGCGCCGGGGGTGCGCGAGTACGAGGTGCAGGCGCTCCTGGAGTACACCTTCCGCCGTCTCGGGGGCGACGGCCCCTCGTTCGTCTCGATCGTCGGCTCGGGGCCCAACGGCACGGTGCTGCATCACGCGGCGGGGGCGCGGGTGATGCGCGCCGGCGAGGTGGTGGTGATGGACGTGGGGGCGTCGTGGGACGGGTATGCCGCCGACGTCACCCGCACCCTGCCCGTGAGCGGCCGCTTCACGCCGGCGCAGCGGGCGCTCTACCAGGTGGTGCGCGACGCGCAGGCCGCGGCCGAGCGCGCCGCGGTGCCCGGAGCGCGCTGGGCGGCGGTCTCCGACAGCGCCGCCGGGACGCTGGCGCGCGGGCTCGCCCGGCTCGGCCTCGTCGAGTCGCCCGCGGCGACCTACGACTGCGCGGAGCCGCGGAGCCCGGGGGGCGCGCCGCCGCAGTGCCCGCAGCTCGGGCTGTTCTACTACCACGGGCTGGGGCACGGGATCGGGCTGGAGGTGCACGACCCGGCGCAGTTCTACGCCGGCGACGGGACGATCCGCCCCGGCGACGCGTTCACCATCGAGCCCGGGCTCTACGTGCGCGCCCGGGTGCTCGACCTGCTCCCGCGCACGCCGCGCAACCTGGCGCTCGCCGCCCGGCTGGCCGACGCCGTGCGCCGCCTCGCCGACGTCGGGGTGCGGATCGAGGACGACTACGTCGCCACCGAGCGCGGAGTCGAGTGGATCAGCCGCGCGCCGCGCGAGGTCGGCGAGGTCGAGGCGGCGATGGCCGGGGCGCGGCGCGGCGTCGCGGCGCCAGACACGGCGGCGCGCGGAGGACGACGGCCGCGCTGAGGCCTCCCACCGGGCGGACGGCACGACGGGGGGCGCCAGCGCTGGCGCCCCCCGTCGTGGGTCGGTCGTGCGTCGCTCGCGGCCGCCGTGGCGGGTCGGCCCCGCGGCGGCGCTCAGCTCGTGCGGCGGCGGCGCGCGAGGGCGCCGAGGGCGAGCAGGCCGGTGCCGAGCAGCGCGTACGTGCCCGGCTCGGGGACCACCTGGCTGATCCAGGCGCGGTTGTCGGCCACCGGCGCGAAGCCGTGGAACGAGCCGAAGCTGTCGAACGGGCGCGACGGATCCGCCACGTACGGCGTGCACCGGGCGTCGGCGCAGAAGTAGCTGCCGTACGAGGCCACGCCGGCGATCCGCCCGTCGATGAAGAGCGGCCCACCCGAGTCGCCGCCGCCGAGCCCCATCTCGGTGGTCGAGCCGCGGTTGCAGACGTCGAGCGCCAGGCAGAAGACGTCGAACTGCGCCGTGCCGCTGTCGAAGTCGGTGTGGAGCATGCGATCGCCGAAGAACGTCGGATCGTCCGGCAGCCACTCGACGTCGTTGGTCCCCCAGCGCCGCCGCCCGTCGAAGCCGGTCGGGCCGGTGCCGCCGCCGAACGTGCCGTAGCCGACGTTGGTGGTGGCGCGGCCGACCGGGTTGCCGCCGAACAGCGAGTAGGTGGTGATCCACTCCGGCATCACCTCCTTCGTCCGGACGATCGCCACGTCCTGCCAGAGCGCCGTCTCGCTGTTGTTGAAGCCCTGCCAGCTGCCGCGCACGCGGACGAAGTCGGTCTCGACGTTGTACCAGGCCGTCGTGTTGTCCGGGCCGGGGCCGCGGAAGCGGGTGACGCTCGTGCCGGTGGTCGACAGGAGGTCGCCGGTCTGCTCGTCGGTGACGCAGTGCGCCGCGGTGAGGAGCACGCGGGGGCCGATGCGCTGGGCGGTGCAGAAGAAGGCGAACTGCGGGCTGCCGGGCACCGGCGTCTGCAGCCGGCCGACGCCGTTGAGCGGCACGCCGTTGACGACGGCGTTGTAGTCCATCGCGAGCGACGGGTCGGCGGGGTTGTACGGCGCCGGAGGCGCGTCGCGCCGCAGCATCATCGCCGACGGGGCGGCGATGCGCTTGCCGCCGATCTCGCCGGGGCCGCGCGGGCGCAGCCCCGCGGCCCCACCCTGCGCGTCTGCCGTGGAGGGAAGCCCCATCCCGGCGAGGGCCGCGAGGGCGACGACGAGCGCGGTGAGACGACCTGCGGGGACGACGGGGGGATTGCGCATTGCGAGCAGCCTCCGAACGACGGGCACGAGAGGTGGCGGCGGTGGGCCGAGAGGCCGCGCCGCCGGGATTGCGCCAATGCTACCACCGGGACGGGCGAGCGCAAGCGCAGGGCGGTAAACGCTGGCTCAGCCCTGCAGCGGGATCGGACCCGACGCCGTCCGTGCCCGCCGCGGCTGCGGCGACGGCGCAGGGGACGCGCGCGCCGCTCGCGCGCCGGCCGGGCGCGCGGGGCGTTCCGCCGGCCGGCGCCTCGCGTCAGCGGCCGACCTGCGTCGTGTCGGGCGCCGGGATGTTCGAGCCGTAGGCGCGATTGATCCGCAGCCGCAGCGTGTCGGCGAAGACGAGGTGCGCGAGCGTGCTCGGATGCACGCCGTCGAGCGAGAAGTACGGCCCGAAGACGCGCGTGCCCGGAGGCGCCGAGAGCTGCGGGAACGGGGGCACCTGCCCGCTGGCGCGCCACCCCAGCAGCGTCGGGTTCGGGTCGAGGTACAGGAAGCCGAGGCTCTGCGCCCTGGCGGCGATGTGGGCGTTGTACGCCGCGACGCGCTGGACGAAGAAGGCGCGCTCCCCCTCGTCGAGGACGCCGACGGTGCCGAGCTGCACGCCGCCCGGGCCCGGGGTCGGGGCGCAGGCGAACGGCGCCGGCACCCCGGCCGGGAGCTGCGCGGTGGCGGCGCGCAGCTGCGCGAACAGCGGCACGGCGACCAGGGCGCCGGTCGTCGGCGGGCAGTTCACCAGCTGCAGCGGCCGGCCGACGAGCTGCTGCACGGCGCCCTGCACGGCGGGGCTGAACGCCGGCGAGCCGGGGACGAACAGCGCCGCCGGGACGAGCAGCGGCACGTTGGTGACGTCGACGACGCCGATGAGCACCCCGCGCCCGAGCGCCGGGCTGCCGGCGCGCAGCTGGTCGAGCATCGCGTCGTAGTTGGCCCGGAACGTCGCCTCGGCGGTGACCCCCGTGGTCGTGCCGCCCACGGCGGAGCCCAGCACGTCGTTGTTGCCGATCCAGACGGTGGCGAACGTCGGGCTCACCTCGCTGGCGCGCTCGACCTGCGTGCGGCCGCCGAGGAAGAGCTGCGTCAGCGCCGTGTAGCCGCCGCCGGCCAGCCCCGTGGGATCGAAGGAGTTGGCGTTGGGCACGGCGACGTTGTTGAGCAGCGCCGCCGCCGAGGCGCTCGTGCGCAGGTCGCAGGTGGTGGCCGTGCTCGGCGGCAGCCCGGGGAGGGTGAGGCGGGTCTGCGTCGCGAAGTCGGTGAGCGGCGGCGCGCAGCCGCGCCCGGCGAGCGCGGGATAGGCGAAGCGCGTCCCGGCCGCCAGCGCCAGCAGCCGCGCGTAGCTGCGCCGCTGCGTCGAGTCGTTGATCCCGTTCGACTGGAACCCGGCGGTGATGCTGTTGCCCAGGGCGACGTAGCGCGCCATGAAGTCGGCACCCGCCGGCGGCGCGCTCGTGACGAGCTCGGGGTCCCGGGCGCAGCCGGCGGCGACGACGCCGGCGGCCGCCATCGCCGTCGCGAGCGCCGCGACGCGGAGGAGGGGGGCGACGGGCATCAGAAGCGCGCCTTGAGCGAGAGCGAGACGACGTTCGCATCGAGCGCGAACCAGCCGTCGTTGAGCTGCCGCACCGTCTCCGCCGCCGAGAGCCCGTCGGGGCGCTCGCCGAGCCGGCCGCGCCGCCCCTCGGTCTCGACGCGCAGGTAGGCCGCGTCGAGCGTCAGCCGGGCGCCGAGCGGGATGGCGGCGCCGACAGAGAAGTTGTAGCGGTCCATGTCGGGAAGGAGGGGCGTCACCGTCTGGTCCGGCGCCGGCGACGTGGCGTAGCCGAAGCCGGCGCGCGCGGCGAGCCCGCCGCGGTAGCGATGCTCGGCGCCGACGCGCAGGCCGTGCGACGTCTCGTACTCCTCGGCGAGCACGCGGCTCGGCGGCGACGGGTTGCCGTTCGGACGCCGATCGAAGGTCACCGGGAGGGCGTCGAAGCTGCGCCAGAGCACCGCCGCGTACTCGACGGCGAGCGTGGTGGCGTCGGTCTCGAAGCCGAGCCCCACCTGCAGCTGCGCCGGGTGGGTGATCGTGGTGCTCGCCGTCTGCCCGGGAGCGAGCGCGCCGGCGCCGGCGAACTGCCCCTCGGTGAGCCGGGCGAGCGTCGTCCCGGGCGGGGCACCCAGCGGGTTGCCCTCGCGCAGCACGTAGCCGGCGGCCAGCGGCGACGGGGTGAAGGTCGCCTCCCCCCCGTCGTAGTCGAACGTCACCGGCGAGAGGTAGCGCGCGCCCAGCTGCAGCCAGTCGGCGAGCCGCGCCTGGGCGCCGAGGTTGAAGCCGATCCCCGTGCCGCTCCCGGCGATCCGCGCGCGGGCGAACTCGGTCCCCGGAGCGAAGCCCAGCTGGGCGAAGGTGACGCCCGGGGCGGCGGTCTGCGTCGAGACGTCGAGCGCCTGCACGAGCTCAAGGCGCGACGAGCCGACCACCGGCCCGCCGCCGACCGACAGGCGGCCGGGCACCAGCTCGACGGCGACGTTGGGCTGCACGTAGACGCTCCGCAGCGAGGCGCGCTGGGCGGTGAACCGGCCGGGGAAGTCGTCGCGCCACCGCGAGGTGAGCCCGTAGGGCACGTAGGCGGCGAGGCCGAGGGCGACCCGGCCGCGCCCCTTCCAGTTGACGCCGACGAAGGGCGGGAGCTCGACCGGCACGTCGGCGTCGTCGGTGCGCCCGGTGTAGTCGGCGGTGAACCGCCCGCGCACCTGGATCGCCGAAGCGCCGACGTGCACCGCGAGCCCGCGCGCCTGGGTCGCCGCGGCACCGGGGTTCCAGTAGAGCACCGAGGCGTCGTCGCACGGCGTGCTCGTGACGGCGAAGCCGCGTCCGACGGCGCAGCTGCCGATCTCGTTGAGGCCGAAGCCCTGCGCACCGGCGGCGCGGGGCGCCGCCACCGCGGACCCGCCGAGCAGGAGCGCCGCGCAGGCGGGCGCGGCGAGGGGGGGCGCGGCCCATCGGCGGGCCGGGACCTGGTGCCGCATGTCGGGATCTCCTGACGGTGTGACGGACGGACGCACGGGTGGCGAGCGGCGTGCGGCGCCCGACCGCCATCGCCGGGCCACGGATGCCTCACGGACCCCTCGCGGGTGCCGGAGGGTCGCACGCCGCGCGGTCCGGAGCAACCCCTCGCCGCGATCGGCGGGAACCGGCGATCGGGTGCGCGGGTTCGCCCCCTCGTCGCGGGATGGTGCCCGCGACGAGGGGTGGGCGGGCGCACGGCGCTCCCCCCGGGGCCCGTCGGGCCGCACTCCTGCGGCCCGTGGGCGGGACCGTGCGCGGTGGAGGGGAGAGTCATGCTTCGGATGAAGACGGCGACGGTCGCGCTGGCGGCCGTCGCTGCAGCGACGGTCGCGCGCCCGGCGCGCGCGCAGGACAAGGACATCGTCGAGACCGCGGTCGCCGCGGGGCAGTTCACCACGCTCGCCAAGGCGCTCGGCGCCGCCGGGCTGGTCGAGACGCTCAAGGGGGCGGGGCCGTTCACCGTCTTCGCGCCCACCGATGCGGCGTTCGCCAAGCTGCCGGCCGGGACGCTCGAGAAGCTGCTGGCCGACAAGGCGCAGCTCACCCGCGTGCTGACCTATCACGTGGTCCCGGGGCGCCTCATGGCCGCCGACGTCGTCAGGGCGAAGTCGCTGACCACCGTCGCCGGGCCGGCGGCGATGATCCGTACGACCAACGGGGCGATGATCGACAAGGCCAACATCGTCCAGACCGACATCGTCACGTCCAACGGCGTGATCCACGTGATCGACGCGGTGATCCTGCCACCGCCGGGGCGCGGGGCGGTGCGCAAGGCGAACGCCGGGAGCTGATCCGGCGCCGGCGCCCCGACGGCGAGCGGTCGCCGCCAGGGCGCGCGGGGCGTTCGGAGGTGGCGAGGGCGGTGCGCGTGGCGCACCGCCCCCACGCGCCTATCTTCCGGCGACCTCCTCCCGCCCCCGATGCCGAGCGCCCATCCCGCCCCCACCGCCGTCCTCTCCGTCCGCTCCCGTCCCGCGCGCCCGGAGGCCCCGCGCCGCGCGCTCGCGGCCCTCCTCGTCGCCATGCTCGCCGCGGCGGCTGCCGTCGGGGCGCGCCCCGTCGCGGCGCAGCCCCCCGTCGCCGCGCCTGTGCGGGCGACCGCGGAGCTGATCGTCACGAACGCCCGCATCCACACCGCCGACGCCGCCCGCCCGGTGGCGCAGGCGCTCGCGGTGCGCGATGGGCGCCTGCTCTTCGTCGGCGACGCCACCGGCGCGCTGGCGCTGCGCGGCCCGGCGACGCGCGTCGTCGACCTCGCCGGGCGCACCGTGATCCCCGGGATGGTCGACGCGCACGGCCACCTGCTCGGCCTCGGCCTCGGGCTGCGGAACGTCGACCTGGTCGGGACGACGAGCTACGAGCAGGTGATCGCCCGCGTCGTCGAGCGCGCCCGGCAGGCGCCGCCCGGCAGCTGGATCGTCGGGCGCGGGTGGGACCAGAACGACTGGGGGGACACGCGCTTCCCGACGCACGAGGCGCTCTCGCGCGCCCTCCCCGACCACCCGGTGTACCTGGAGCGCGTCGACGGCCACGCGGCGCTCGTGAACGCCGCGGCGATGCGCGCCGCCGGGATCGGGCGCAACACCGCCGATCCGGCGGGCGGGCGGCTGGAGCGCGCCGGCGACGGCGATCCCACCGGGGTGCTGATCGACCGCGCGCAGGGGCTCGTCGAGCGCGCCATCCCCGAGGCGACGCGCGAGGAGCGGCGCGCCGCGCTCCTCGCCGCCCAGCGCGAGCTGCACCGCTGGGGGCTCGTCGGCGTGCACTCCGCCGGGGAGAGCCGCGCCACGATCGAGCTGCTCGAGGAGATGGCGGCGCGCCGCGAACTCGACCTGCGCACCTACGTGATGATCGGCGACGACTCGGCGGCGCTCGCCCACTACTTCGCCCGCGGCCCCCGCTCGGCGCTGCACGACGGGCGGCTCTGGGTGCGCAGCGTCAAGCTCTACGCCGACGGCGCGCTCGGCTCGCGCGGCGCGGCGCTGCTCGAGCCCTACGCCGACGAGCCGGGGAACAGCGGGCTGCTGATCTCCGCCCCGGCGCACATCCAGGACGTGGCGACGCGCGCCCTGCGGGCCGGCTTCCAGGTGAACACGCACGCCATCGGCGACCGCGGCAACCGCCTCGTGCTCGACGCGTACGCCCGGGCGTTCGCCGCCGTGCCGGTGGCCGACCACCGCTTCCGCGTCGAGCACGCGCAGATCCTCCACCACGACGACGTGCCGCGCTTCGCCGCCCTCGGCGTCATCCCGAGCATGCAGGCCAGCCACCAGACGAGCGACATGTACTGGGCGGGCACGCGACTGGGGGAGGGGCGGCTGCTCGGGGCCTACGCGTGGCGCTCCCTGCTCGACGCCGGCTCGATCGTGCCCAACGGCAGCGACTTCCCCGTCGAGCTGGTGAACCCGCTCATCTCCTTCCACGCCGCCGTGGCGCGCCAGGACGCCCGCGACTGGCCCGCCGGCGGCTGGCACCCGGAGCAGCGGATGACGCGCGACGAGGCGCTGCGCTCGATGACGCTCTGGCCGGCGGTGGCGGCGTTCCAGGAACGCGACATGGGCTCGCTCACCGCCGGCAAGTACGCCGACTTCGTCGTCCTCGACCGCGACCCGATGCGGGTCAGCGCCGAGGAGATCCTGGCGACGCGCGTGCTCGCCACCTACGTCGGAGGGCGGGCCGTCTACGAGGCGCGCCCCTGAGCCGCGCCCCGCGGGCGGACCCGCTCGGGATCGCCGCCGCGGCGCTCACGGCGCTCACCTGGGGGCTCGTCGGCACGCTCGTGCGGCTGCTCCCGGCGCTCACCCCGCTCGAGCTGGTGGCGGGGCGGCTGCTCTTCGCCCTCGCCGCCGCGCTCCCGGTGATCGCCGCCGAGGGGACGCGACGGCAGGTCGTCGAGGCGGCGCGCACCCGCTCGGCCTGGGCGCTGGCGACGCTCCTCACCGTCTACTACCTGCTCGCCGTGGCCGCCTTCCGCCTGGCGCCGGTGGCCGACGTCGCCCTGCTGCTGGCCACCGCGCCGCTGTGCGCCCTGGCGCTCCGCCGGCTCGACGGCGCCCCCGCCACCGGGCGCGAGCGGCTCGGGGCGCTCCTCGCCCTGGCCGGCGTCGCCCTGACGCTCGTGCCCTCGCTCGAGGCGTCGCGCGCCGGCGGCGGGGCGGCGGCGCCCGCCGCCGGGCTCGGGCCGGCGTCGCTGCGCCTGGTGGGCGGCGGGCTCGCCCTCCTGGCGGCCGTCGCCAGCGCCGCCTACGCCCGGCGCTTCCAGCGGGCGCGGGCCGCCGGCGCGGCGCCCACCGCGCTCGGCGTCGCCGTGCTCACCTTCGCCGTCGGGG
>ERZ1066121.2791-NODE-2791-length-10558-cov-9.117585_pt1 | contig 10558 bp, 10 predicted proteins | sample MGYA00382768_ERZ1066121 | MGnify/ENA primary metagenome ERZ1066121 (study PRJEB33369, sample SAMEA5778351) | biofilm metagenome | biome: Industrial cooling water; feature: Water cooling tower basin; material: Biofilm | place: United Arab Emirates | collected... | reverse complement strand
GCGCCGCCCTGGCCGCCCTGGACGCCGCCGGCGATGCCGGGGGGGCGGGGGCCGTCGCCGCCGGGCTCGCCCGGCGCGGCGAGGACGCGGAGGCGGAGGCGCGCGCGGCCGCGCTCAGGCGAGGCGCAGAGGCCGAGGGCAGGGCAGGGCGCCTCGGCGCGGCCTTCGCGGGGCTCGCCGCCCTGCGGACGCTGGAGCCGGGCGACCGCACCCTGCGCCGGGCGCTGCGCGACCACGTCGCGCGCCTGGAAGCCGAGGGAGGCCGCGAGGGCGCCGAGGCCCTCCTGGAGGCCTGGCGCCTGGGCCGTCCCGACCTCCTCGTGCCCCTGGCGCGGTCGCTGTCGGCGGCGGGGCGCGGGCTCGCGGCGCTCTCGGCATGGCGGGAGGCCGCCGAGCGCGACCCCGCCGACCCCGCCGCGCGCGAGGGGCTCGCGCGCGAGCTGGAGGCCCAGGGGTCGGGGGCCGAGGCCCTGGGGGCCTGGGAGGGGCTTCACGACCTGGACCCCGCGCATCCCGAGGCTCCCGCGCGCGCGGAGGCGCTGGCGCGGTCCCTCCTCGATGAGGGGCGCGCGGCGCTGAGGGCCGGGCGGGACGGCCCGGGACTCGCGCTGCTGGCGGCGGTCGCGGGGGCGCGCGCCTCGGCCCGGGTCGAGGCGCGCGCCCTGGTCGCGGGTCGCCTGGACGCCGCGCTCCGGGCCATGCGCGAGGCCTACAAGGCCCAGCGCCACGACGCGGTGGTCCGCGTCGGCTGGCCGCTCTGGCCGCTCGGCGGCCGCCCCGCCTGCGACCGCCTCCTGGCCAAGAGCGCCCACCGTCTCGGCGACCGCCGCCTGGCGGCCGAGGCTTGGCGCCGGGTCCTGCGTCTGGCGCCCGACGCGGCCCGCCGGGCCGAGGCGGAGGGGTACCTCGCCCGGTTCGAGCCGCGCGGGGAGGCGCCGGGCGGCCCCTGACGGGGCGAGCGCCCTGGGCCCTCGCGGGCCGGCGGCCGCCACCGGCCCGGGGGGCTTCCGGCCGGTGGCCAGACCCGGGGCCGGGCGGGGATGGCTCGGTGACGTGGGCGCCACGGTCATGCGCCGGGGCCTCGGCGCGCCGAGGCGCGGCGCCGGCCGGCCTTCCCGTGACCGATGGCGCGAACCCGGACGACGCGCGGCCCGCCGCCCGCGTGGAAGGGAGCCGGGCCCCCGGGTCGCGACCGGCGCCGCGCCGGCGAGGGGCAGGCGGCCCCCGCGCCTCCCTACAAGTCGCATAATATATATTATGTCAAATACACGCGTCGGGGCCGCCTCTCGCCCGCCGAGGCGCGCGTGCTGGACTTCAATCGCCGCATGGGCGTCTCGGCCGGATACACCGTCTCCTTCCGCGCCGAGTCCCGGCGCGCCAAGGGCGCCATCGCCCTCATCGCCCGCCCGGGGCTCGGCCAGGAGGACGCCGACGCCCTCTGGGCCAGGCGCGGCGACGAGGTCGTGCTCATGAACACCGTGGCCCGCCTGCGCATCCTCGCGCTGCCGCACTCGGGCGGCCGCCAGCTCACCCCGCGCCAGCGCGAGGTGCTGCAATGGGTCGGCGACAGCAAGACCGCCGCCGACATCGCGCTCCTCATGGGGCTCACGCCCGCCACCGTCGAGAAGCACCTGCGCCTCGCCCGCGAGGCGCTGGACGTGGAGACCACCGCCCAGGCCGTGCTCAAGGCGTCCTTCTTCAACCAGATGTTCGTGCTGGACGCCTGAGGGGTCGGGAAAGCCGCGCTCGCCCGCAAGGCGCATCCGCGCGAGGCTCCCCCCATCGAGCAGCCGCGCCCGGGGCCAGGGCGGCCCGCCGGCCTGCGGCACCGCGCCCGTCCCGGCGCGGTGCCGCCCACCCCCCGCTCAGGCCGTGGGCTCGGGCTCCTTGGGCTGGTTCATCTTGGCGACCTCGGCGGCGAAGTCCTCGGACGCCCTCTCGATGCCCTCGCCCACGGCGAGCCGCACGAAGCCCGTGACCGTGACGCCCGCCGCCTTGGCGGCCTCGGCGACCGTCAGGTCCGGGTTGACCACGAAGGCCTGGCCCAGCAGCGTGGACTCGGCCACGAACTTCTTCATCCGGCCCGGGATGACGTTGTTCTGGATGACCGCCTCGGGCTTGGGCTTGGCGCTGCCCGCGTTCTCCTCCAGCGCCTTGGCCGTCTGGATCTCGCGCTCCTTGGCGAGCGCGGCGGGGTCGAGCGAGGCCTCGTCCAGCGCGGCCGGGTTGGCTGCGGCCACGTGCATGGCCACCTGACGGCCGATGCCCGTGTCCGTCCCCGACAGCGCGACCAGCACGCCGATCTTGCCCAGGCCCTCGCCCACGGCGTTGTGCACGTAGCTCACCACCGTCTCGCCCGAGAGCCGCGCCATGCGGCGCAGGGTCATGTTCTCGCCGATCACGGCGATGGCCTCGGAGACGGCCGTCTCGGCCGTGCGCCCGCCCAGGTCGGCGGCCTTGAGCCCCTCCAGGTCGTCGGCCCCCAGCGCCGCCCGCGCCACGTCGCGCACCAGCGCCTGGAAGTCCGCGTTCTTGCCCACGAAGTCGGTCTCGGAGTTGATCTCCACGACCACCCCCCGAGCGCCCCCGGGCCCGCCCTCGACGGCCACGCCCACCAGGCCCTCGGCCGCCGTGCGCCCCGACTTCCTGGCCGCCTTGGCGAGCCCCTTGGTGCGCAGCCAGTCCACGGCCGCCCCCATGTCGCCGCCCGTCTCGGTGAGCGCCTTCTTGGCGTCCATCATGCCGGCGCCGGTGGCCTCGCGCAGCTCCTTCACCATGCTCGCGGTGACGGTCATGTCATCCTCCTGCAAAGGGGTTCGGGCGGGCCCCTGCCCGCCCGGTCGAGCCTCCGGGACGCCCGCTCAGGCCGGGGCCGTCTCCTCGAGCCTGTCCTCGGGCAGCTCCTCCAGCGCGCCCACGTCCACGCCCGCGGCCCCCAGCTGCGCGCTCATCCCGTCGAGCGCCGCGCGCGAGACCAGGTCGCAGTAGAGCGAGATCGCGCGGGCCGCGTCGTCGTTGCCCGGGATCACGTAGGCCACGCCCTGGGGCGAGCAGTTGGTGTCCACCACCGCCACCACGGGGATGCCGAGCTTCTCGGCCTCCTTGATGGCCAGGTCCTCCTTGTTGACGTCTATGACGAACAGGAGGTCGGGCACGCCGCCCATCTCGCGGATGCCGCCCAAGCTGGCCTGGAGCTTGGCCTGCTCGCGCTCGAGCCCCAGCCGCTCCTTCTTGGTCAGCCCCTCGAAGCCGCGCGCCGACATCTCGTCTATCTCGCGCAGCCGGCCCAGGCGCTGGGACACCGTCTGCCAGTTGGTGAGCGTGCCGCCCAGCCAGCGGTGGTTCATGTAGTATTGCGCGCACTTCTCGGCCGCCTCGGCCACGGGCTTCTGCGCCTGGCGCTTGGTGCCCACGAAGAGGATGCGGCCGCCGCGCGCCACCGTGTCGCGGATCACGCGCAGCGCCTCGTCCAGCATGGGCACGGTCTGCGTGAGGTCCACGATGTGGATGCCGTTCTTGGCGCCGTAGATGTAGGGCGCCATGCGCGGGTTCCAGCGCGCGGTCTGGTGGCCGAAGTGGACGCCGGCCTCGAGGAGCTGGCGCAGGTTGAACTCGGGCAGTGCCATGGTCGTGTCCTTTCCGGTTTCTGCCTCGGCGGGGTCTCAGGGCCTCTGCCCCAACCGGTGGACGCCCGGGCTCGCCCCGGCCGCCCGCACCCGCCTGCGAAGTGGGGTGCCCTTAGCGGCAACACCGCGCGCCCGCAAGGCCCGAGGCCCGTTGACCCCGGGCGCGCCCGGGGGCAAGCCGCGCCCCATGCGGCCCGACGTCCTCTGCATCGGCGCGGTCCTGTGGGACGTCATCGGGCGCGCGCCGGTGGCGATGGCGCTCGGCGACGACGTGCCGGGCCGCATCCAGCGCCTGCCCGGCGGCGTGGCGCTCAACATCGCGCTGACGCTCGGCCGGCTCGGGCTCCGCCCCGCCGTGCTCACGGCCGTGGGCGACGACGCGGAGGGCGAGGAGCTGCTGGCCGCGATCTCGGCGCGCGGCGTCCTCGCCGACTTCGCCCATCGCAGCGCGGGGATGCCGACCGACCGCTACATGGCGGTGGAGGGCGCGGGCGGCCTCGTCGCCGCCGTCGCCGACGCCCACACCCTGGAGGCCGCCGACGAGGCCATCCTCCTCCCCCTCGCCGACGGCCGCCTGGCGACGGCCGAGGCGCCCTGGCGCGGCCCCGTGGCGCTCGACGGCAACCTCACGGACGACCTGCTCGCCCGCCTGGCGCGCTCGCCCCTGCTGGCGGCGGCCGACCTGCGCGTGGCCCCCGCGAGCCCCGGCAAGGCCTTGCGCCTCCTGCCCCTCCTCGGCCATCCGGGCGCCACGCTCTACGTCAACCTCATCGAGGCGGCGGCCCTCGTCGGCCGCCCCCTCGCCCACGCGACGGAGGCCGCCGGGGCGCTGGTCGCCGCCGGCTGCCGCCGCGCCCTGGTGACGGACGGCGCGCGCGAGGCGGCCGACGGCGACCGGGACGGCGTCCTGGCCTTCGCGCCCCCGCCCGTCACGGCCCGCCGCGTGACCGGCGCCGGCGACACCTTCCTGGCCGCCCATGTCGTGGCCGAGCGCGGAGGCGCCTCGCGCGGGGACGCGCTCGCCCGCGCCGTGCGCGCGGCCGCGGCCTTCGTCGGCGGCGAGGAGCCCGCATGATCCCCCTGATCGTCTCGCGCGAGGTGGCGGAGGCGCGGGCGGCCGGGCGGCCCCTGGTGGCGCTCGAATCCACCATCATCACCCACGGCCTGCCCCGCCCCCGCAACCTTCACGTGGCGCGCGAGGTCGAGGCCGAGGTGAGGGCCGAGGGCGCCACCCCGGCCACGATCGCGGTGCTCGACGGAACCCTCCATGTCGGCCTCGAAGCCCCGGAGCTGGAACGTCTCTCCCTAGCCACGGGTGTCGCAAAACTGTCACGCGCCGACCTCGCGGTCTGCCTCGCCGCCGGGGGCACCGGGGCCACCACGGTGGCCGCCACCATGATCTGCGCGCGCCTCGCGGGCATCGAGGTCTTCGCCACCGGCGGCATCGGCGGCGTCCATCGCGGGGCCGAGGCCACCTGGGACGTCTCGGCCGACCTCCAGGAGCTGGCGCAGACCCCGGTGACCGTCGTCGCGGCCGGCGCCAAGGCGATCCTGGACCTGCCCAAGACGCTGGAAGTGCTGGAGACCCTGGGCGTCCCCGTCATCGCCGTGGGCCAGGACGAGCTGCCCGCCTTCTGGTCCCCCTCCTCCGGCCTCAGGGCGCCGCTGCGCCTGGACGACCCCGCCGCCATCGCCCGCGCCCATCGCCTGCGGGCGGCCCTGGGCCTGCCCGGGGGGCAGCTCGTCGCCAACCCGGTCCCGGCGCGGCTGGGCATCCCCGACGGTGAGGTCCGCCCCTGGATCGAGCAGGCCCTGGCCGAGGCCAGGGGCGTGGAGGCCAAGGCCGTCACACCCTTCCTCCTCGGCCGCATCCTGGAGCTGTCGGAGGGCCGGAGCCTGGAGGCCAACGTCGCGCTCGTGCGCGGCAACGCCCGCCTGGCCGCGCGCATCGCCCGGGCGCTCGTCGGCCTGCCCCGCTGATGCCCCCGCGCGGTTGCGGGGCCTAGGGCGCTGGCCTAGAAGGCCCCCGAGGGGACTTCATGCCGCCTGACGCGCCCGACGCGCCCGCCCACCCGCATCAGCCGCGCTCGCTCCTCGGGCGCACGGGCGTGGGCCTGCGCAACAGCTTCTTCGCGGGCGTCGTCGTCATCGCCCCCATCGGCCTGACCGTGTGGCTCATCTGGACGGCGGTGGGCTGGGTGGACTCCTGGGTCATGCCCTTCGTGCCGCGCTACTGGCACCCCGACGCCATCGTCAACCGCTGGCTGGGCAACCCGCGCGGCTCCGAGGACTGGATAGACGTCAACGTGCGCGGCCTCGGCGTCGTCGTCTTCCTCATCTTCACGATCCTCGTCGGCTGGATCGCCAAGGGCCTGATCGGCCGGTCGCTCCTGCGCATGGGGGAGGACATCGTGGCCCGCGTGCCGCTCATCAGCACGGTCTACGGCGCGGTCAAGCAGATCGCCGAGACGGTCTTCGTGCGCGAGGGCAGCATGGCCTTCGACCGCGTCTGCCTGATCGAGTGGCCGCGCCCGCAGATGTGGCGCGTGGCCTTCACCATCAAGCCCATCGGCGGCGAGGTGGCCGAGAAGCTCGGGCACAGGGGCGACTTCGTGACGGTCTTCATGCCCAACACGCCCAACGCCGCCACGGGCCTCACCTTCTTCGCCGCCCGGTCCGAGATCATCGAGCTCGACATGGGCTTCGAGGAGGCCACCAAGCTGATCGTCTCGGGCGGCCTCGTGGCGCCCGAGCAGCCGCGCCGCGCCGACGCCCCCGAGGCCCCGGAGCGGGCCGCCCGGAGCCCCTAGAGCGCCGTCCAGCCCCCGTCCACGCTGATCGTCGTCCCCGTCACCTGCGCGGCCGCCTCCGAGCAGAGCCACAGCACCGTGCCCCCGATCTGCTCGACGGTGGCGAACTGGCGCGAGGGCTGGCGGGCCAGCATGACCTCGCGGATCACCGTGTCGCGGTCCAGGCCGTGGGCGCGCATCTGGTCGGGGATCTGCGCCTCCACCAGGGGCGTGAGCACGTAGCCCGGGCAGATCGCGTTGGCCGTGATGCCCTCTCCGGCCGTCTCCAGCCCCGTGACCTTGGTCAGCCCCACCAGCCCATGCTTGGCCGCCACGTAGGCCGCCTTGTAGGGCGAGGCGGTCAGACCGTGCGCGGAGGCCACGTTGACCACCCGGCCCCAGCCCCGCGCCCTCATCCCCGGCAGGGCGGCGGCCGTCGCGTGGAAGGCGCTCGACAGGTTGATGGCGAGGATCGCGTCCCAGCGCTCGGGGGGGAAATCCTCAAGCGGCGCCACGTGCTGCACCCCGGCGTTGTTGACCAGGATGTCCCAGCCCCCGGCCCCGAGCCGCCGGCAGGCGTCCGGGTCGGCCATGTCGGCCGCCGCGTAGGACGCCGCTACCCCGAACTCCTCGCCCAGCGCCCGGGCGAGCGCGCGGTCCTCGTCGCGGTCCGTGAAGGAGTTGAGCACGACCTCGGCCCCCGCCCCCGCCAAGGCCCGCGCGATGCCGAGCCCGATCCCGGACGTGGAGCCCGTGACCACCGCCCGCCGCCCCGCCAGCATCCGCTCCATGCCACCCTCCCCCTCATGCGGCGCCGCAGCATAAGGCAGGGGCCGGGCGCCGCAATGGGCGGCCCGTGGCCGGGCGGGGGCGCCCGATCGGCGGAAACTGGCCGGACGCGCGCTCTCCCTTCGCCTGAGGCGATTCTCACAAGGTGTTGCGCTTGTGGATAAACCGGTAACGACGGCGCCCGATCCGATCGAACCGCCGGTTTGATTCGCGCCTGCCGGCGGGCGCCGCCCCCGGCCGCCGCCCGGCCGTCCCAGGCGCCCAGGCGCGGTTTCCTCAGGAAAACCGCCCCAGGCCCCGCTCCCGCCTTCGGGGCACAAAAAAACGCCCGCCATGCGGCGGGCGTTCAGTTGTTGAGGCAGGTTTCATACAGGCAAGAAACCTATCGAGCAGTGACCTCTACATACGCCTCTTCATGCCGCTCCGCTAGCCAAAAGTTTGTTTTTCCACAGCCGGCCGCGTAGGCTCGCCCGGAGGCCCCGGAGCGGGCCGTCCACCAGCAGGCAGGGTCCCATGAAGTTCGAGCAGTCCCTTAAGTCCGGCGCCCTGGCGGCGCTCCTCGCCGGCCCCGCCAGCGCCGAGCCCGGGGCAGGCATCGCCATGTACGGCGACCCCGCCCTGCCCGCCGACTTCGCCAGCCTCCCCTACGCCAACCCCGACGCGCCCCTGGGCGGCACGATGGTCTCGGCCGAGGTCGGCTCCTTCGACAGCCTCAACCCCTACCTCGTCACCGGCTCCGTGCCCTGGCAGCTCTCCTCGCTCATCACCGAGACCCTCATGGGCCGATCGCTCGACGAGCCCTTCGCGCTCTACCCCCTCCTGGCCGAGAGCGTGACCACCGCCCCCGACCGCTCCTGGGTCGAGTTCCAGCTGCGCCCCGAGGCGCGCTTCGCCAACGGCGACCCCGTCACCGTGGACGACGTGATCTGGAGCTACGAGACGCTCGGCACCGTGGGCCACCCGCGCTACTACACCTTCTGGGACAAGGTCGCCTCCATCGAGCCCGTGGGCGAGCGCGGCCTGCGCATCACCTTCAACACGCCGGACCGCGAGCTGGCGATGCTGGCGGGGATGCGCCCCGTCCTGCAGCGGTCACAGTGGGAGGGCGTGGACTTCGCCACCGCCTCCGGGCTCGACATCATCCCCGTCACCTCGGCCGAGTACCAGATCGCCGAGTTCGACCCCGGCCGCTCGGTCACGCTGCGCCGGAACCCCGACTACTGGGGCGCGGACATCCCGTTCCGGCGGGGCTCGGGCAACCTCGACGAGATCCGCATCGAGTTCTTCGCCGACGAGACGGCCGCGCGGGAATCGCTCGCCACCGGCGAGACCAGCCTCATCCGCGAGACCAACCCGCAGCGCTGGGCCACCGACTACGCCTTCCCGCGCGTCCGGTCGGGCGAGGTGACCCTGTCGGTCATCCCCCATTCCCGCCCCTCCGGCATGACCGGCCTGGTCATGAACACCCGCGAGGGCCGGCCCTTCGCGGACTGGCGCGTGCGCGACGCCATGATCCTCCTCTTCGACTACGAATCCATCGTCGAGAGCGTCACGGGCGAGGCGCAGCCGCGCATCGCCTCCTACTTCTCCAACTCCCCCCTCGCCATGGGCGCGGGGCCGGCCTCGCCCCGCGTGGCCGAGCTGCTCGCCCCCTACGAGGCGGACCTGGTGCCCGGCGCCCTCGACGCCTACGCGCTGCCCGTGGGCGACGGCGGGCGCAACCGCGCCAACGCCGCCGCCGCCCTCGACCGGCTGGAGGAGGCCGGCTGGACCGTGGCCGAGGACGGCGTGCTGCGCGACGCCGCGGGCGAGCCCTTCGCCTTCGAGATCCTGCTCCAGTCGGGCGGCTCGGAGGTGGCCAGCATCGTGGACATGTACGAGCAGTCGCTCGAGGGCGTCGGCATGGACGTCACCGTCACGGCCGTGGACAGCGCCCAGTACAAGGAGCGCACCGACGCCTACGACTTCGACATGACCTACTACCGGCGCGACATGTCGCTGTCGCCCGGCAACGAGCAGACGCTCTACTTCGGCTCCTCGGCGGCCGACGCGCCCGGCGGGCGCAACCTCATGGGGGTGAGGAGCCCCGCCGTGGACGGCCTCATCGCCACCCTCCTCAACTCCGAGAGCCAGGACGACTTCGTCGCCGCCGCCCAGGCGCTCGACCGGGTGCTGACCACGGGCCGCTACGTGGTGCCCTTCTACCAGTGGAACGTGGCGCGCATCGCCCACGACTCGCGCCTGCGCTTCCCCGACAGGCTGCCGCTCCAGGGCGACGTGCCGCCCTGGCAGACGGACTTCTGGTGGTGGCAGGAATGAGGGGCCTCGCGCTGCTCGCGCTGGCGGCGCTGGCCGCCTGCGGCCCCCTGGGGCTCGCGGGCGACGCCGTGGTGGGCACGGCGCAGGCCGCCGTGGGGGTCGTGGACCTCGCGATCTGAGGATCAGCCCAGCGACGTCACCCACAGGACCGTGGCGTCGTCCTGGCTGACCGAAACGACGTTGTGGCCCATGGCGGCGTCGTAGTAGGCGCTGTCGCCCCGGCCCATCTCCACGGGCTCGTGGAACTCCGTGTAGAGCCGGACGCGCCCGGTGAGGACGAGGAGGAACTCCTCGCCCTCGTGGCGCACCCATCCGTCGAAGTCGTCGAGGCCGCGCGCGCGCACCCGCGCCCGGTAGGGCAGCATGCGCTTGCGCGCCACGCCCTCGGCCAGGAGCTCGTGCTCGTAGGTGGCCGTGACGTGCGCCTCCCCCTCTCCCGCCCGCGTCACCGACAGGGGCCGCGCCTCGGCGCGAGGGGCCGGCGTGAAGAGCTGCGGGACCGAGATGCCGAGCCCGACCGCGAGCTTCCTGAGCGCCCCGTAGGTGGGCGACATCTGCCCGTTCTCGATCTTGGAGAGCGTGGAGCGCGCCAGCCCCGCCTCGCGCGCGGCCTGCTCCAGCGTCCAGTCCCGGGCCCGGCGCAGCTCGCGCACGCGGCTGCCGAGGTCCAGGGGCGGGGCCTCCTCCTCCCCGCCGCCCTCGCGGCGCAGGCGCAGGAGCGCGCGGGGGTCGTGGCCGGCCATGGCGGGCTGTCTAGGGGGTCCGGCCCGGGCGCGCAACGTCAGGCCGCCATTTGCTTTGCGCAGTGAACGAAATGCCGACGCAAAGTCCCTTCGTGCCGAAGCGGGGGTCCGGCATTCCTTCGCCGGCTGAAGTAAACGTCGCGGACTGGTCCGCTCGAATGGCGCGAAGACTCGCAAAGTCAATGACTTGTCCGACCGGTGACGAAGCGGGCGCAGGCGCGCGGGCGACCCCAAGCGCCGCCCGTCAGCGCCGCCGGCGCGGGGCGCCGGCCGGCACGGGCCTGGCGCCCGG